>LSQX01118508.1_pt2 | contig 26201 bp, 21 predicted proteins | sample 654561 | NCBI WGS metagenome assembly LSQX01 (sample SAMN04489861, study PRJNA283612) | anaerobic digester metagenome | isolation source: 4 biogas reactors fed with cattle manure at either 37C or 55C with and... | place: Denmark: Kongens Lyngby | collected 2014 | reverse complement strand
TATAAGAGACAGGGGGTATCCTGCACGACCATTTGTCTGGGGCCTCCCAGGTGATTGTAGATGGCCAGTATTTGCTGAGTTGTTGCAACCGGGTCCTGCAGGCTCATGCTGACCAGTGTTCTGCTTTTGACCTCGGGAGCGAAGTTGAAAAAGTCGAAGTAGCTGAGCACATAGCGCAACTGTTCGTGACTTATCTGGCCCGCCATCGCCATCTGCTCCACAGGCTGCAACACTACGGACGAATCGGCCGCAATGCCACGTTTGCGAAAATGGAAACCCGGGACTGGCTCGTGTATCGCTATGAACGAAATCAGATCCGGCTCCAGAGCGCCCAGCGCCAAAGCGACGGCACCACCGAGGCCTTCACCGATGATCCCGATTCGCGGTGTGCGGACATCGGGCTGTGACATGAGATATCGTAGCGCCTGTCGAGCAGTGAGCACTGCGTCACGCAGGGGTATCGTCGCTGCATCCGGAGGCCCTTCAGCGATCCAACCGCCGCCGGGCATAGAGGATGGCAGCAGGGTGACATGTAGTGTCACCTTCCCCTCCAGCGCCCCGAGATAGTCATCATCGGCCCACCAGTCGGTGAGATGGAGAATTGGCAGCATCAAATTGGAGCTGGCGCATTCGGTGAGTTCAGTGTGACAGACCGGGCGCAAGCCCGCTGTCAGGGTCGCCAGCGGATCTGTCCCAGCACCAGGTGGAATTGAGGCCAATGCAGACTGATAGGATGACCTGCCCCAGAACTCGTAAAAGTCGTCCTGGCGCGTCAAGTCCGGCACCCAGCGTTGCCATTCTGCTGGCAGAGACCATCCTGCAGAAGCGAAAATCACACAGATAAGCGCACAGCATATGATCCGTTGCATCTCAAGTCGGCTCCTCTTCACATGGGGATGTGCTGACTACACTCCTGCTATCGGAACCAAATGCGCCCTGCCCGGTAAGTGTGCTGTAACCTCGGAGTAAATTGCGCTGTTTCGCCCCACCTGTCAGCGCCGTAGAGATGATGACCGTTACGCGCGTGAAAATAACGCGTAACGGTGCTGCCAGGGAGGAGAGCAACTGGTCGGCAGCGAAACTGACAGCACTGCAACCATCAAAGGTGGTGAGTGACATGAGGATGCTTTGTATCGGAGTCTTGCTGGTACTACTGACCGTGCCCGCCTTCTGCGATGATGTCTATTTCCAGGGTGCCGACAGCACCTGGCACAGCCTTGAAGCATCGCCCCAGGACGGCCGAATTCAGATTCAATTGGATGCGGCGATGATCGCGGCCGGCCAGACGTTTATCGTGCTGGGAAAGCCCGAGTGGATGATCCTTGAAGACGACACACCGCCCCACTTGACGGGGTTGGCAGTAGATGGCCGCTCGATTGAGCTCCAGGAGGGCGACGAGATCGTGTTAGGCGCGATTGATGGCGACAGCGCTCGGGTGGCAATCGGACTGAGTGACGAAAGCAACCCTATCGCTGCCGATGTCTACCTGCAGATAGATGATATTGCAGACGGGCAAGTCAGGCTGGACACTTCCGAGCTTGGCCCGCCGAACAAGAGCGGGGATCTGATTGCAGAGCTGTCCGATCTGCCTATCGGCGGCCATCGGGGAACTCTACGTGTACGCGATCTGTCACCGATGGGCAACTCGGCCACATGGCCGATCAGCTTCAGTGTCATGGGCATTGCTGTGGCCGATGATGGGCAATCCGTTACACTGGCCAACAGCGCCGGTGGCTTCACATTCGAACCCGGATTGAGCCGACAGATTAAGCTGCCGACCGAGCAGCAACTGTACCTCACGGGCACTCTCAAGGGTTGGGTGTATCCGCGGGAGTTGGATGATGTGCAGATAATCGAGGACTCCCCGACACGTAAGACTGTGCTGATCACCAGCACTACTCTGGAAGACAACAAGCGTGAGCCGGTGGAGGGTAGCCCGGCGCGCATCGAATACGAATTGACCGTGCGCTCCGACAGTCCTGCCCTGTTTGTGACCAGTCGGCTGTACAACATAAGTGGCGACACCGCGAAAGGCGATGCCTTCTGGGGATGGCTTGGAGGCGAGTATTTTGCGACCCCGACCGAAAGCAAGATAGAGTGGGAAGGGGTTGCACGTGACACGTATGTAGACGTGGGGAATGTCGGCTGGGTATGGATAGCTCCTCGTAGTGAAGGCCGCCCGGGGCTTGTATGGATGGCAGATGGCAAATTCGTCCAGAGCCGTTTTGATACGATGCTACTACGCTCCTCTGCCCGAGACCTGGCGGTGGATGAGTGCGTAGAGACGAGCTTCGCTATCGCACCGGCAAACACTCCGGAAGATGCGGAGCGGATTTTCCAGGACATCAGAGCCAGCGATTTGTTGCCCGGATTGCCTGTCGAGTGAAAAAATTCAATGTCTGAGAGATAGACGACCTCTCTCTGGGGTATATCACGTCGCGTCGTCCGCCTTGATAGATGATGCCACGCAACGAACGCAGTGGTTGGGCTGCAGTGACAGGCTGGTGCCTCACGACGATTGAGGCGCTGGTCGGGCGTTTCCGGTCTCGGATGCGGGGCTGGGAGGGCATGCCTTCGATGTCCCGAACTACCCCGTTGACCTCACGGCAAGTCGGTGCTCTTGGGGAGAAGATGGGGACGTGGTATCTGGCCAGGAGAGGCTATGAAATTCTTGAAACCAATTGGTGGGCCCCTGGACGCCGTGGTGAACTCGATATCGTCGCATACCGGAACAATACTCTCATCGCAGTTGAAGTCCGGTCATACCTGACAGGCCAGATGCAGCCGATAGACGTTCTGAGCAGCGACAAAAAGCGTCGTCTCGTCCGTCTGCTCAAGCAGTATGCCAAGCTACGCCGGTATCATCACTGCCACTTGCAGGTGGATCTGCTGGCAGTCGAATGGGAAAGACTTGGCAAGGTGACAAATGTCCGGCACATAGAAAAGGTGGCGACCGAGCACGATGGTTGACCGGCCTGCTGCCAACCCGGTCATGTATGGTGCTATTGCCGCTGCAGGTGCTTCTGGTGTACAATGCATTGCAGCCAGGTAGCCGCATCGCGTTCCCATAAGGGAGCGTGTCTTGCCAATCCCCCGACACAAACCTAACACGATGCCTTCGGGCGTCGCAGCGAGGATGGATCAATGCCTGAAGCCATGACCATAACCGAAAAGTTGCTGGCGCGGTCCGCCGGAGTAGACCATGTGAAGCCAGGTGAGTTTGTCACATGCAAGCTTGATTTGGTGCTGGCAAACGATATCACTGCTCCCATCGCTATAGATCAGTTTTACAGCATGGGCGGCAAGCACGTGTTTGACCCGGAAAAAGTTGCTCTGGTGGCCGACCACTCGACTCCCAACAAGGACATCAAGTCGGCACAGATGGTCAAACAGATGCGTGATTTTGCACGCGAACAACAGATGCCTCACTTCTATGACATCGGCTGTGGTGGCATAGAACACATCATCCTGCCGGATTTTGGCCTGGTGCTTCCCGGCGATGTGGTCATCGGCGCAGACAGCCACACCTGCACATACGGTGCACTTGGGGCGTTCTCTACCGGAGTCGGCTCTTCGGAAGCCGGTGCGGCGATGGCTACAGGCGAAATCTGGTTTCGGGTGCCGGCCAGCCTCAAGTTCGTGGTTGACGGAAGCCTGAGCCAGTGGGTCGGCGGAAAGGACATCATCCTCTACACCATCGGTAAGATCGGTGTGGACGGCGCGCGCTATCGAGCCATGGAGTTTGCGGGCTCTACGATTGAGAGCCTCCCGATGGCGGACCGCTTCACCATCTGCAACATGGCCATCGAGGCGGGCGGCAAGAACGGTGTCATCGCCCCTGGTGCGACGGTGGAGGAGTTCGTCAGTTCCCGAGCCAGCCGTCCCTACGAAATGCTGTCCAGCGATGATGGGGCCGAGTATGAAGAGGTCTTCGAGTGGAACGCTGCGGATATCGAGCCGCAAGTGAGCTTTCCACACCTGCCGGAGAATGCCAGAGGTATCTCGGAGGTGGGGGAGATAGTGATAGATCAGGCAGTAGTCGGAGCCTGTACTAACGGCCGCCTGGAGGATTTGCGCTCCGCTGCAGAGGTGCTCAAAGGCCGTCGAGTTGCGCCTTCGGTGCGCTGCATAATCATACCCGGCAGCCAGCAGATCCATCTCGCAGCGGTCCGGGAGGGCATCGTAGAGACCTTCCTCGAGGCCGGCTGTGCTGTGAGTACCCCTACCTGCGGGCCGTGCCTGGGTGGGCACATGGGGGTACTGGCAGCAGGTGAGAAGGCGATAGCTACGACTAACCGCAACTTCGTAGGCCGCATGGGACATCCCGACAGTGAAGTGTATCTGGCTAACCCGGCCATAGCTGCCGCCTCTGCAGTCGCGGGCAAAATCTGCAGTCCTGATGAACTCTAAGGCTGGTGATGATATGAAAGTGACAGGCAAGGCGCACAGATACGGCGATCACGTGGACACCGATGCAATCATACCGGCACGGTATCTGAACACTACAGACCCTGATGAGCTGGCCAGCCACTGCATGGAAGACATAGACGTGGATTTCGTGCGCAAGGTGCAGTCAGGCGACATGATCGTAGCAGGGCGCAACTTCGGTTGTGGCAGCTCACGTGAGCACGCCCCACTGGCCATCAAAGCCGCCGGGGTAAGCTGTGTCATCGCGGCGAGCTATGCACGGATTTTCTATCGCAACGCGCTAAACATAGGCCTTCCGATAGTAGAGCAGCCCGAAGCCGTCGCTGCCATTGCCGATGGCGACGAGTTGGAAGTGGATTTCGCAGGTGGTGTTATCCGCGACCTGACCAGCGGTGCACAGTGGCGGTTTTCAGCGCTCTCCGGGCCTGCCGCAGAGCTGATAGAGGCCGGTGGCTTGGTCAATTTGACTCGCAAGAAGCTCGCATCCCGAGAGTAGAGTATGCTTCCCATCGTCGCTATAGTTGGCAGGACAAATGTAGGCAAATCGGCGCTCTTCAACCGCCTGGTGGGCCGACGGACGGCTGTCGTTGAGGACAAACCGGGCATCACCAGAGATCGCATCTACGCCGAAGCTGAGCTGGACGTTCGCCAGGTGCAGCTGGTGGATACCGGTGGCCTGGTCGGGGCTGAAAACGATGAGCTGATCCTTCAGGTCAGGGCACAGGCGATCACCGCCCTGCAGGGGGCCGATGTGGTCATCTTCATGGTGGATGGCCAGGAAGGTTTGACAAACCTCGATTACGAGGTGGCCGATATCGTGCGTCGGACCGGTAAGCCATATGTACTGACGGCCAACAAGATGGAGAAGCTGTCGGCCGACTCAAGCGATTTTCTTGCTCTCGGCATGGGGCCTCCGATTGACATCTCGGCCATCCACGGTCGCGGATTGATGGAGCTGGTTGAGACTGTAGAAGATATGCTGCCGCCTCCGGAGGAGCTGGAGGCGGCGCCTGATGAGTTGGCCGTAGCTGTCGTGGGGCGGCCAAACGTGGGCAAGAGTGCTTTGGTCAATAGAATAGTCGGCCACGAGCGTGTCATCGTAAGCGACATGCCCGGCACCACTCGCGATGCTATTGATGTAGTCTTCGAGCGCAAAAGGCAACGCTATCGGCTGGTTGACACGGCAGGCTTGCGCAGGCGTTCGCACCGGCAGGATGTCGAGTTCTACTCCGGCCTGCGTACCTTCCAGGCAGTGGCGCGGGCCCATATCGTGCTCGTCATGCTCGATGCACACGAAGGTATCAGTAGACTTGACGCGCGAGTTGCGGGCGAGATCATGGAAGCCGAACGTGCCGCCATCATCGTGGCCAACAAATGGGACCTGGTCGCCAAATCTGCTGAGCCCGATGAGGAATTTCCGGATCTGGATTACGAAAAGACTGAGAGAACGCTGCGCAAAGACTTCGCCAGGATCGTGCGTCACGAGCTGCAGTTTCTCTCCTATGCGCCTATAGCGTACACTTCTGCACTCACCGGCGATGGCATTGGCTCGCTGCTGGCCGATGTCCGACGGGTGCATGAGCAGTTTGTCAAGCGCATCGACACGGGGCCGTTGAATCGGGTGCTTCGGGACGCGGTGGCCGCGCATAGTCCTCCAACTAGAAGAGGGCGCCAGCCCCGACTGTACTATGTGGCGCAGGTGCGAACCGGGCCACCGACATTTGTCATCTTCGTCAACGACCCGGAACTCATCCATTTTTCGTACGAACGCTACGTGAGCAACAAGTTGCGGGAGGCGTTCGGATTCGAGGGCACACCTATCCGCATCCTGTGGCGGGCCCGGCAGCGCCGCGATAGCCCGAGAGAGTGAGCAGCATATGTGGCTGGGCCCGGTAGTCGTAGCCGCCTGCTTTCTGATAGGAGGTTTGCCAGCCGGACTGTTGATAGCTCGGAGCTACGGCATAGCCGACATCCGCCGATATGGTAGCGGTAACATCGGCGCCTCAAACGTTTTGCGCACTGTAGGCGTGAAGCCTGCGCTCGTCGTGTGGCTTGTGGACATCGCCAAGGGGGCCCTGCCCACAGTAGCTGCCGGCATCGTACTCCAGCATGGCGACTGGTGGCATGCTTCCGCGGCTTTTGCAACCGTGGTCGGACACTGTTTTTCACCGTATCTGGGGTTTCGCGGCGGCAGGGGAGTGGCTACGGGGCTTGGTGTCATGATAGCTATCGAATGGCGAGCCGGGCTGCTGGCTTTTGCTATCTGGATCGTACTAACCGCCATCACTCGGTATATATCGCTCAGTTCGGTGCTGGCGGCTCTCTCGTGCAGCCCGCTATACTTGCTGTTTGGCGGTGATTCGAAGCCACTACTGGTGTGTGTGGTATCCATGGGGGTACTGATCACAGTCCGCCACATGCCCAATCTGCGCCGCCTCCTGGCGGGAACTGAACACAAGATTGGCCAGCGGGTGACGTTGCCGCATGGGGCATCTGGACATGAGCAGCCTGACCAGTGATAACAGAAGCCTCATTTGCGCGGTCATCGGCGCCGGAGCCTGGGGTACTACTCTGGCCCTGCTTCTCGGCAGACAGGGATGCCAGGTCCGCCTCTGGGCCAGGCGGCCAGAGATGGTTCGGCAGATACAGCAGACCGGCGAAAACCAGCGCTATCTACCCGGCATCCGGCTGCCGGATTCGGTGGCTGCTCATCATAGCCTGGGGGCGACTCTTGAAGGCACTGGTGCTGTAGTCATCGCCGTGCCGTCAGTGGGTCTGCGACAGGTAGCGGCGCAGATGACTGCATATCTGCCGGATCAGGCGCTGGTAATCTGTGCTACCAAAGGCATGGAGCGCGGTAGCGGCAAGCGCATGAGTCAGGTACTTGCAGAAGAGTTGCCTGCCTGTCATGCCAGGTCGCTGCTGGCTCTGTCAGGCCCCAACTTGAGCCGCGAGATAGCCGACGGATTGCCCGCAGTCAGCGTGGTTGCAGGTACTGATTTAGCCGCAGCCGAGAAAGCTCAGGCGCTCTTGAGCAGTGACCTCTTCCGGGTTTACACGAATTGTGATATAATCGGAGTCGAGCTTGGGGGGGCACTCAAGAATGTCATCGCCGTCGGGGCCGGAATTAGTGATGGCCTTGGCTATGGTGACAATGCCAAAGCTTCCCTGATTACGCGGGGACTGGCCGAGATTTGCCGTTTCAGTCGTGCCCTGGGTGCCCTACCGGAGACTCTGTGGGGAATCGCCGGTGTTGGCGATCTGATAGCCACTTGTGACAGCAAGCTCAGTCGCAACTGGACCCTCGGCTATCGAGTAGGACAGGGCGAGCCGGTAGGAGACGTGCTTGCGAGCATGCACGATGTGGCCGAAGGCTACTACACTACTCATGCAGCACGCCAGAAGGCCGGCGAAGTGTCAGTGGAGACACCGATAATTCAAGCAGTTGCCGAAATCTTGTATGAACAGGGTGCACCGGCAGAGGTGGCGCGGCGTTTGATGGTCCGTCGTCACCGAAATGAACACGAAGATTGGCATGGCGGCGTGGCTGGTAATACGTAAGATGTTTTGACCTACAAGAAGGAATAGCCGCAAGAGGTGGCGAACTCTAACCATCGCTAGCGGGTGTATGTATCATCCCGGAGGTGCGTGATGGCCGTTACCGCAGGCAAAACCGACATAATAGATGCAGTAGCAGAAAAGACAGGGCTCACCAAAAAGGATGCCCAGAGTGCAGTAGATGCGATGCTTGAGGCCATCGTCGACTCACTCCAGCGGGGAGAGCGAGTGCAACTGACTGGTTTTGGTACCTTCGAGACGCGGGAGCGCAAGGAGCGCAAAGGAAGCAACATCCAGACCGGTGAAGAGATAATCATACCTGCCTCCACGGTACCTGCTTTCAAACCGGGGAAGGCACTTAGAGATGCGGTGAAGTAGCAAGTCTGGGTCGGGGCGTGGCGCAGTTTGGTTAGCGCGTTGGTCTGGGGGACCAAAGGTCGCCGGTTCGAGTCCGGCCGCCCCGACCAATCTAGGCTTGTTTACTGTCCTACAGCGGCCCCCAGGTGGCCGATACAAGCACCAACAGAGGTTCTACAGAGTGAAATGGCCGCCCGATTGCACTATGCGGGCGGCTTTGTCTTATCTGCATCCGTTCGTCGCTCGCAGTCTCGATGACCACTGCCTTCAGGAGAAAACTACACATGAACTCCAAAGCGCTCTTCGATCTGACAGCCAGTCGCTACATGCAGCATGCCAACCCGGGAATTGCCACTCTCACCAGGTTCATGGGCTTGGAAACGGTGGAGCATCGCGCCAAAGGCTGCTATGTCTACGGTCCGGAAGGCGAAGCTTATCTCGACTGCCTGGGAGGGCCGGGCGTGTTCACCATAGGCCATCGCCATCCGGCAGTGGTTGAGGCTATGCATAATCAGTTGGAGTTGATGGCACTGGGCAGCCATATACTGCTGGACCCGGTTATGGCAGAAGCTGCAGAGAAGGTCGCAGCACTCTGCCCGGGTGATATCCAGTATGTTTTCTTCTGCAACAGCGGGGCCGAAGCGGTGGAAGGCGCCCTAAAAGCTGCCCGTATGCACACTGGCCGACCGGACTTCGTGTGCGCTCAGGGGGGCTTTCACGGTAAGACTTTCGGAGCGCTATCGGCATCAGGGCGCGACGTCTACAAAACACCTTTCGAGCCGCTGCTGGCCGGCTTCACTCACGTGCCGTTTGGGGACGAAAGCGCACTTGTCCAGGCTGTAACAGACACCACTGCGGCGGTACTGCTGGAGCCGATACAGTGTGAAAACGGCATCATCATCCCACCGGCCGGATACCTGCAGACGGCCCGCGAGATTTGCGATCGCAATGGTGCTTTGCTGATACTGGACGAGATTCAGACTGGTCTGGGGCGCACCGGCCGCATGTGGGCCTGTGATGAGGAAGAGGTGACGCCTGACATAATCACTCTCGGCAAAGCGCTGGGTGGTGGCATGATGCCTGTCGGCGCATTCGCTGCCAGGCCGGCGGTATGGGATATATTCGAAGAAAACCCATATGTCCATACATCTACTTTTGGCGGCAATCCTCTGGCTTGCAGGGCCGTCGTATCGGCCCTCGAAGTGATCGTGGATGAAGACATAGCTACTCTTTGTGCACGCCGTGGTGAGCATCTACTCGCAGGTATGCAGCAGGTGGCCGCCGAATTTAGTCATGTCATCGCGCAGGTGCGGGGCAAAGGGCTGCTGGTAGGTGTAGAGTTCCCCGATTCAGACATCGCCAATCTGGTGATTGCTGGTTTGATACAGGAGAAAATCCTGACCGCTTTCACTCTGAATCAGCCGAAAGTGGTCCGGCTGGAGCCGCCAGCCGTGATCACGGAAGCTGAGATAGATCGGGTGGTGCAGGTGTTCGCCCAGGCAGCGACTGGTGCGGCGGAGCTGCTGCAACTCTGAAGGAAGGTCACAGCAAACATGCGTGCACCATGGCTTCTGCTGGCGCTGATGGTCACCACGGGGCTATTGCTGACCGGCTGCTCTCGTCGTGCTGAGCAGGAGCTGGCGGAGCCTGTGCCAGTCGCCACACCCTCTCTACCCTCCAGGACGCTGCACGTGTTTTGCTACCACGGTGTAGAAGACAGTCCGTCGAATACCTTTTTTAACCGCACGGAAGATTTCGCTGCCCAAATGCAAGTACTGGCCGACGAGGGCTTCCACTGTATCAACTGTACGCAGTGGGAACAGTACCTGGCAGGCAAACGAGACCTACCCGATAAGCCGGTGCTCCTGACCTTTGACGATGGCAACATCAGCGTCTACGACACAGTCCACCCGATCCTGCAGCGCCACGGTTTTACCGCTACCCTGTTCGTGTACAGCTCCGCAATTGGCAATCAAGGCCATATGAGTTGGGAGCAGCTAAAGGAACTACATAGTCTCGGATACGAGGTTGGCTCGCATACAGTGACCCACGCAAATCTGACCAGACGCGATGAAGATGAGAGGCTTGAGGCCTATCAGGCGCGGATTGTCGAGGAGTTGACTGACTCTAAGACGCAGATTGAGAACGCTATCGGAGAGCCGATCACGGCTCTGGCCTATCCATACGGCAATTATGACGAATTCGTCATGACCGCAGCACGTGACGCGGGATATCGGATCGCCTTCTCCATAGACCGGGGGGCGGCAGATGAGCGCTCTGATGCCTGGCGCCTGCCCCGACAGATGGTGGTTCGTGACAATTCACTTCACACGTTCAAACGCTGGCTAACTCTGGAGCCACTGCATCTGACTGACATTTCGCCACCAGTCGGACAGGTTGCCAGCGATGCCAACGTGGAAATCTGCGCGAAGGTGACAGACGATTCCGTAGTTCTAGATCAGATATCTGTCGAGGGCGGCAAACAGGCAAAGCTCACTACAGATGACCAGACGGGAAATGTAGTCATCAGCACCACTCTATCTGCAGGCGCCAACAACATAAGACTTCAGTACCGGGGGAACCCGCCCCGTGAGACGTCCTGGGTGATGGTACATCGCCCATAGCGCTTACTATACCCACCGCGACTGCGAACAGCGATACTGGCCAGGACAGTGCATAAGCTTCTCAGACGAAAGGGCGCTGAGCGTCGCTGAGCGTCACGACAAGAGTGCGAAGGCGTACATTTTATGCGCCAAGAATCCATAAGGCTGATAAGTCAACGGTCACCGCGAAGTGTGAGACGCCAACGTCAGGCGCAACAGCGCTCGTTTTGCTGCTGCTCGCTGCTGGTCGTGGTGTCACTGTTGCTAGCTTTGATAGCATTTCGGGGTGCTGCTGGCAATTGGCTTAACAGAGCGGAGAAAAGTAAGTCCGATGTTGGTCCGGTGGTGCTATACCCCCTGGAGTTGCACGTAGGTCAGGAGGCTTACTATCGGTATGGTCTGGTGCATCTAACCGCAGATGTGTTGGATCCGCATGGGAGCGTTGTGACTGACCAGGACGATCTGTTAGTCACCGTCATGCGCGATGGCGAGCCGGTCACAACGGTGGGCAACGTGACCAAGGTGCGCTTGAAGTATGACCGCAAGGCCGGGAAATACTCGACATTTTGGCCTGTTCCGTGGAATTGCGAGCCCGGCATGTATGTTGCCGAGGCCCAGCTCGAAGTCGCCAATCCCGACCAGTGGCCCTGGGCGCTGCCGCAGGGCCGTAAGAACGACCAGGATGAAGAGAAGACCGCGATTGAGGGCAAGGCGTGGTGCGTGTCCAGAGTACACTTTCGTGTTGGGGCGGCACCCAGACCCGATTTGCCGGCCGGCACATGTATAGCCACCTGGGAGGCAGATTTCCGACCTGATGGGATCACCAAACCTGAGGGCGGTACCGGTGATTGGAGGACGATGTTCGATTGGTGCGAGTATCTGGGGGCTGATAGTTTCTGGTTCCGCGGAGCAGTTTCGGAGGCCTATCAGGGCACTCTGACCATGGAGCAGCCTTTCAAGGCCTACAACTTGCAGGCGATCCCCAGATTGGGCGCAGAGGCGCATCGTCGAGGACTGAAATTTGGTGTTTGGGCCGTCGCCTATGCCACCTATCCCAAGCAGACCAATCGTAACAAACCCGAATATCAGTACGCGAAAGACATCAGTCGTGGGACTGGCAAGGTATCCGACCTCGAATTCGTGTCCCTGCTGGATGAACAGCGGATTGACCATCTGGCGCGTTTTGTTGCCGACATGGAGGCCCTGCCTGAAGTAGACTATATCGGCTTTGACTATTTCCGAAGCGATCGCGGTGGCTACGAGATGGTGGATCGCTTCACTGATGAGATGCCGGTGCAGCTACCCAGCAACTGGGACGGAATGGATGGCACTCAGCGCATGTTGTATGTGGCCAAGGCAATCGAGGGTGGTGGCTGGCAGAAAAATCCCGACTTTTATGACTGCTGGAACTGGTGGCGCGCCCACATTGGCGCCTCCAACCTGCTGAAAATCCGACAGAAAACGGTAGTGACCAAGCCTCTTTGGATCTTCGTACTGAGCTGGCGTCATGGAGTGCAGCACGGCCAGGATCCGCTCATGCTAACCGATGCCGGTGTGACCATGCTCGCGCCCATGCTGTACCAGGTGCCCGGGCGCAGCCACTTCGACACGATGGTCAGGGACTGGAACCAGTATCTTCGCCCTGACCAGATCAACCTCGCGGTGGGCGATCAGGTGGACTTTTTCTGGCACCAAAAGACTCTCAATCCCGCTGCTCCTGAAGAGCTCTATGACCGAATAGTCAGTGCTCATCGTGACTATGAGCCCGGCGAAGGCACCACCAGAGGGGCATTTTGGCATGATATCAGTCGTGCTGCAGTGGGTGGTTCACGCGGTCCCTATCCGGGCAGCGAATGGGCACTTGCCGGGGCCGCGGCATTCACGACGGTGCGCAACAATTGGGAAGTGTACCCGCTGCGCGCCACGATGCAGCAGATCAAACGAACCGGTGGTTCTCAATTTGTGGCTACTGTTGCAATTGAGAACATCTCTCAAGAACAGATCACAGACATATCAGCACGTATCATGAAGACGCCCAACATCGCCTCAAGCGACCGCGAACAGCGTGTGGTCAAGAGCCTCGGCCCAGGAGAGACCATAACAGTGCCGTTCGAAGGACGCATCACTGCTTCTGCAGGCGACCGGGCAAATCGTTTCATGGTAGCAGTGCGACTTGTCTGGCCTGATGGCGACTACGGTGAGATGTTTCGACGCGATTTGCCACGCCAACAGACCGTCATGGAATACGTCAGTCTGGGATCGGGCGGTTAGAAAGAATGCGATATATAGTTGTCCCGGTATACTGGATATAACCGCTGCGGTCCACAGAGACCTATGTGCTGTTACAATAGCAGCATTGTCGGGATCGATTCGCATGGAGAAAGCTACGATGGAGCGTTGCACAGATGGAGTCTTCAGATTTCACCCGTCCGGGTGCAGGCGAGTTTGACCAGGTAGCCGAGTACTATGACCACCTGATGAAAACGGTCCCGTATCGGCATTGGGTGGACTACGTGGAGAGCCTGCTGCGGCGATGGGAGGCTCGACCCGTGGATGTTCTGGACCTGGCTTGCGGGACTGGGCGAGTGGGTAGTGAGATGGTGCGGCGCGGCTATCAAGTGCGAGGTGCCGACCTGGCCGAGCCGATGGTTCGTGAGTGCATCCGGCAGGAGCCCCCGTTGCCAGCTATGGTATGTGATGCCAGTCGGATTGGGATCGCTGATACGCGACTTGACCTGGTCGTCAGCCTGTATGACAGCCTGAACTACATACTGGTCCCCGAGAAGCTTGCTGCAGCCGTGCGGGAGGCTCATCGCATTCTGCGCTCCGGCGGGCTTTTCATTTTCGATTTGAACACCGAACGGGCGCTGGCGTCGGGCCTGTTCACTCAAGACAACATGCGTAGTGATGATCCCTTGCAGTACACCTGGGAGGCGCACTGGGACCCCAAAAGCCGCATATGCAGGGTGGATATGCTGTATTACTGGAACGGTGATGGTGGGCCGAAGCACTTTCGCGAGACGCACTATCAGAGAGCTTACGACAACTCCGAGGTGCTTTCCATGCTGCGGATGGCCGGTTTCACACGGTTTGAGTCGTATTCGGCATACACCTTTAGAGCAGTCACACCCCTGAGTGATCGGGCCTACTATGTGGCTGTGAAGGAGTGAGGCATGGTGAGAGCACTGAGCTTCGGAGCGCTTGCCGTAGTCGTGCTCCTGATCATCGGCATCGGCTGTGGCAAGGCAGGCCCTGAAACCGTGGCCAAGAGCTTCGTGCATGCCATGCAACAGGGCAACCTGGAGCAGGCTTCGAGTTACTGGGACTATATCACCTATGCTCGTCGAGAAAACCCTGACTGGGACACGTTCGGTACCAGCCAGAAGAACCTGATCACCAAGGAGCTATCAAAACAGCGAGCGAGTGAACTGGAATTCTGGCGCACATATTTTCCCCGTGCGTGTAGGGTTGCAGAAGTCTCTGTCCATGGTGACAGAGCGGTTGCGGCTCTCACAGAGGGGCGGGCCACCGAGATCCATCTGGTCAAGGTTGACGATAACTGGTACGTGGATGGCATCAAGTGAGCCTTCAGAGCTGCGTTTTGCGGGCTGACGCCTTCTGTGAACTCTAGCAAATGGCCGCGGATATCACTGTCGCCGCACGGAAAGCGTTGCGATTTCGTCATAGCATGAAGTGAGTCATGCGCCGATGCCGGTGTGCGGCTTCGAGTACCAGAGCTGTATCGGAATAGAGCTCGGCTAGGGGTTGGCCCACGCCGACCGACGATACTGCTATGAAGAAGAGGAGGGCGTAGACAGCATGGCCGACATCACACTGCCGGTACGGTACTACAGACTGGGCCCCAAAGCTGACGAAGCGTTTGTGGAGGCGGAGTTCCACTTCGCTAACACCGACCTGACCATGCCCGCAGAACAGATGGGTTTGGTGCTCGTGGACTGCTGGAACAACCACCCATACGAAAGCCATCTGCAGCGGACTAGACAGATATGTGAGACAGTGCTGGCACCGATTGCCCAGGCCTGCCGACAGATGGGGATCGCCGTGATACACGCGCCGTCTCCCGGTCAGGCCCGTCTCTACCCGCAGTGGACCAGGTACGCACCTGACTCCGATCTTTTCGGCCCCTCTACACCGGGCCCACAGTGGCCGCCTGCTGACATGCGCAATCGCTGTGGCGACTATGCGCAGTACAGAAAGCCGCAGCACCCCCGGCTGAAACAGTGGCTCGATACCGAACTGCAAAACCGCAGGATCGCCGCGTGCCTGGAGCCGCAGCCGGAAGATTTCGTGATTGCCAGCGGCGAACAGTTGCACCGCCTCTGCCATCATCAGGGCATAATTCACCTGCTGTACGGTGGCTTTGCGGCCAACATGTGTGTACCGGGCAGAGACTATGGCACTCGCGCTATGAACGCCCTCGGCTACAACACCATACTGCTGCGCGATGGCACGACTGCAATAGAAGCCGCTCATACGCTCGACGGCATGTGGCTGACTGAGGCGGCTATTCTCGACATGGAGATGATCATCGGCTTCAGTGCTACGTCAACCGATTTACTAGCCGCTTGCGAGGTCGCCGAAGAAGCCTGATGCGATATGTGAGCCGACACCTACAAAACCTGGAGGGTCACAAGCATGAGCTCTGCTGACAAGACTAAGGTGATTTTCGCCGAGATCAAACCGTGGGAGCGTGACTTACTTCAGCGCGAAACCGAAGCAGCCGGTTGGGATGCCGGTTTCTTCGCAGAGCAGGCTGAGCAGTTGCCCGCAGAGGTCAAGGCTCAGGCACAGGTGCTGTCTTGCTTCATCCGCTCCCAGGTAAGTGCTGAACTGCTTGACCAGATGCCGGAGTTGAAGCTTATCAGCAACCGCTCAACCGGCTATGATCGCATAGATGTCGAGGAGTGCCGGCGGCGTGGAATTGTGGTCTGCAACGTGCCCCAATACGGCGAAAATACGGTGGCTGAACACACCTTCGGCCTGATGTTGTCACTTGCGCGGCACATCTACGCCGCCGTAGACCGTGCGAAGCGTGGCGACCTGTCCATAGAAGGGTTGCTGGGATTCGACCTGTATGGCAAAACGCTCGGGGTGCTTGGAGCCGGCCGCATCGGTCTGCATGTGATACGCATCGGTCGGGCGATGAACATGCGTGTGCTGGCGTATGACGCCAAACCCGAGCCGCTGCTGGCGGAAGTGCTCGGATTTGAGTATGTCGAACTGGATGACCTGCTAAGTCAAGCCGATGTGCTGACTATTCATGTGCCGCTGCTTCCAACAACAAAGCACCTGATAAACAACGAGAAACTGGCGCTCATGAAAAGTTCAGCCATCCTGGTCAATACAGCCCGCGGCGCCATCGTGGACAGTGCTGCTCTGCTGTCAGCCCTGAATGAGGATCGTCTGGCGGGTGCTGCCCTTGATGTACTGGAGGGTGAAGAGGTGATCTCTGAAGACCGTATTCTGCTTGATGCGCCAGACGTGACTACGGAGAGCCTGTCGCTGGTAGTCGACGCCTATAAACTGATGCATCACCCAAAGGTGCTGGTCACCGGCCACATCGGCTTCTACAGCCACGAGGCACTTGCCCGGATTCTGCACACTACGCTCGAAAACATACAGGCATTTTTGAGAGGTGAACCCCAGAACACGGTCTCTTCTCGGAGTTAGCGCTGAGATGTCACGCTGCCGAGGCGGGATAGTTCACGGACAGGCAGTCAGTATATGTAGATCATGTTGCTGGTCACTCCCGCGATACCGTCAACTATCGCCCAGACACTGACGGCGGTGAACTGGCCCAAGACCACGCCCATGAACAGCAGGATTCCTGCTCGATATGCACGATAACCTCCCAGCCGTAGTGTGAGCCACTTGGCCAGCCAGCCGTAGAAGATCGACAGCCACAGGTCGTTTACAGGGGTAGTCGAGCCTACGGCGAACCCCAACGGATGCAGAGGCCATCTCGGCCAGTAGTAGTGCAGAGCAGTTAGCAGCCACATGACGACTCCGCCGACGCCCAGATACGCCATCTTGCTCCAGGACGGCCCCTGCAGATCCTCCATATGGTTCACCGCAAACCGGTACGCTGCCTGCGGGCAGCCGCTGAACAGCCAACTGCTCATCCACACCGCCCCATCGCTGTAGCCAAAGTACAGTGTGACCAGCGTTGAGAGTACTGCACATAGGCCGATGCAGATGGCCAGAATCCACACAAAGCCACGTCTTAGCCCCTCGATCTCGCTCCAGATCTTGGCTGCGTGTGCGAGGAAGGGCATCATGAATACCCTGATATCTGCGCCCCACGAAAATGACGTAGCCAGGCTAGCCAGTCCGGTTGCTCCGACATAACGGCTGCCCAGCACTGTGGCCGCAAATGATTGAGGTACGAGCGCTGCCCGAGACACCGGGACACCGCCCTGGATGGTGGCACGGGTCAGCGCGGTGAAGGTCACAAATGCGGCGAACAGAAACACTACAGCCGTCAGAAGGTTGAGCCCGGCAAGATAGAGCCACACGATCATGATACCGAAGCCGATGATCAGTGAACCCACGATGAGACGGGGCGATATGATGTCATGCTGGTCCCGCGGACCACTTCGGCCTTCCCAGGCAGATCTGAGCAACTCAGATAGAGGCTGCCTGGCGGTGTATATGCCATACACCACCAGCACGATCATCGCTCCCATGGCTTGATTTGACACCGCAGGTGAGCCAGCTCCATAGATTTCTTTTGCACCAAGACTGACACCATACATCCGCATGATCGTATCCTGGAACTGCCCTACGAGCGAGAAAAACCACAGGCTGAATGCCAGGTCCGTGTGGATGAAGTACGTGAAGGCTGTCACGGAGGGATTGGTCCACAGTCGCAGTGCGATGGTTTCGTTCTGGATCGGTACGTTCATGAAAGTACGCAGCTTGAGGGCCGGAAGTGGTGGCCAGTAGTGGGCGAATGCCACATATGAGCTGAGCAGAAATGCGGCTCCGAAACCGATCCACATGAGCGGGCTGCTGAAAATGCTGCCTATACGGCGCTCGGGCGTCACCTCCCGCACCATCTCCAGTGGTAGCTGCATAAGCGGGTACACAAGCTTCTCATGCTCGGCCCACTGGCGGTGGAACAGCAGCGTCACTCCCAGCGTGGCTGCGTACAGGCCGAAGACAAATACACTCCAGGCCAGCAGGGGAGTAATCCATGGGGCCCAGGGAATCGCCTCTCCAGGCGAGAGGCCCTCATAAAACGTGTTCACCGAGTCCTGGTGCTTGACGACCATCCAGTCTGGAAGCCGGTCTATGACTTGCAGTTGCCAGCGATTTTCTGGTGAGGCATAGTACTGCGCTCCACTGATGATGGGGATGAGCTGGCCGATCAGACCCCAGGTGGGGATAGCAGAAGCGATGAGCAGCATCACGAATATGACCAGGAGTTCGGAGCGCTGCAATTGCCAGCGTTTGCGGATGAAGGTCAAAAGCGGATTGAGAGCCGCGACTACCACCGCAAACAGGAAAATCACGCCGAAGGGGATTGCGGTGTTGGCCGGTCGGGTGCCCTGCACCACGTATTCCACGTACGGAAATCCGACGGCTACAATCGCCACGCCTACTACGCCGGCTGCAACACTTCGGATCGAGACGCCAGTGTCTCGTGGGGCATCAGCAGTCGCCTGTAGGCTGGGTCTATCTGCCAAAAGGAACCCCTCGCTATCCTGTGTCGATCATGTATACGCGGTACCCGGCCATTGGTCCGGCAGCGTCAGTGGCTGAAAAGTCAGGCATCAGGCAACACCTGGTGGCTTGCCGTTACAGTCACTGTGTCGGTGCTTTCCACACAAGTAGAGTGGAATCCTCACTTGCTGAGATCAAATGGGCGTTGTCACTGGCAATCGCCAGTGAGCTTATCGCGGCAACGTGGCCGCGTAGCGTGTCAAGTCGCCTGCCGTCCGCATCCCACACGCTGATGGTGCCGTCAGTGCCGCCAGCAAAAATGGTGCTGCCGTCACCGGTACAAGCCAGGCTCGTCACCACACCTCCGTGCTCCATTTCGGCCATAAATTCGCCGGTGGCAAGATCCCATCGCCGTACCATGCCATCACGACTTGCCGATAGAGCCTCGGCCATCCCGCCGCTGAAGGTGACCGCTTCCACCCAGCCCCGATGGTCAGCCAGCACAGCTTTCTGTGTCCCTTCATGCAGGTCCCACAGTCGCACGGTCCCATCGCGCCCCCCGGATAGCAGTAGGGTTCCGTCCCATGAGACAGCTATCGCGAGTACGCCCCCACGATGGCCCTGTACTCCATCCCGGTCAGCCTGGATGACCTTCAGAGAGTCGCTACCCTTCGCGCCCCATATCCGCACTGTGCCATCATCAGCGCTGGTCAGCAGGGCTGGCATGATGTCGCTGGTTGACGCATAGGGCATGTAGACCACTGAGCGGATGTAGCCGAAATGGCCCTTGAGTTCGCGCAATAGTCTGCCGTCGGACGCCGCGAACTCACGTACAACGCCATCTTTGAAGCCTGCCGCGATTTTCTGACCGTCGGGCGAGGCGGCTAAGGCCCAGGCCTCCTGCATGGCCTCATCAATTCGCAACACCTGCTGCCCGTTGAGCATGTCCCACACGCGAATTGTGCTATCTGAGGAGCTACTGAGCACACGACTGTCAGGCATACAAGTGACGGCTCGCACTGCCAACTCATGACGATCCCAGCTCAAGCGCGGACTGCCATCAGTGATACTTCGCTCTACCAGCATGTTGCCCCCTCCGTACGACAACACCCACTGGCGATCTGGGGAAACCAGAATGTAGTTGACATGCCCGGAGTGAGCGAACCATCTGGCCAACACCTCGCCATCCTTTACCAGCCGATTCCATCGGCGAATGGAGCCATCTCGCGACCCGGTCAGCAGTTCGTCAGGGTTGGCTCCATAGGCCACCGAAGTCACGGCATGGCCGTGGTGGCCAGTGAAGGTGTTGAGCAGTTCATAACCTGGTACCACTTGCCATTCAGTGGCTTTGTGGCGGCTGCCGATCAAAAGCCGAGTACTGTCAGATGACAGTACGCTGCTGCGAGTGTGTGTATAGTAGTCGTTGAGCCACTCGTGGAGCAGTTCGCCTGTGCGCAGGTCATAGTGCGCGATTACCGGGTCGGAGCCAGCGGCGCCGTGGATGAATGCTGAGTGGTCGTCGGGCCCATAGATCGCCTGCCGGGCCGAATGCAGTTTGCACTCAATCGCTACTAACTCCTCGGCGGTGTCCAAACGCCATTCTTTGATGGTTGGCGGGGATGCTCCACAGGTCATCACCCTCGTCTGGTCTGCGGAATAGTACACGCTGGCAAGTCTGCGCTGACCAGTCGGCCATTCCTGGATGACTTCCGCCTGCTCCATGTCCCACTCATAGACATTGCCGGAGCTGTCGCAAGCGACCATTTTCTGGCCATCTGTTGTCAGATGGAAGCCGCTGAGCGAACCGGAGCTGATCCTGTGGCGTGCCTGACGGTCGCCTGTACTCATGTCCCATATGTCAATGCCGTTGCCGGAGGCTACGACCACCCGTCCGTCCGGCAGATAGCCCAGATCGCCTACACTGTCGTATCTCAGACGCAGGCTTCCCAACCGCTGTATTGCACCCTCCGGAAGGTCATCTCCAAACAGGTCTGTTGCGGCCTGTGCCGCCACTGTGCCCGTACAGGCCAGTGTGATTGTGATCGCCAGATAGCATAGTCTGTTCACAAGTGATCCCTCCACTGACAGGTGTGATTAGGCCGGTTTCTACACCGTGTGGTGCTATGTGGCTACTTGACTTGCTCCTGTTCATCCGAATGCAGCAGGAAATACCCTGAGTTTGGTACCGACTAAAGCCGCTACACTCGGGAACCATGCGATACATATCCCCGTGCCAAGCGGAACGCCAGTAAGTTACGCGTCATCCAGGACACTCTTTGATGAGTAGCTGTGAGCCTCCTGCAGGACTGGCGACTTGTGACATAGGAAACACGTGTAACTGCCGTCGCCTGTCTACTCTATGACCGTTTTGTCAGTGCCATAGGCGTTGTTGTAGAAGTGGATGTTAGTGCCCTCGTCAGGTGGCCATGGCAGTAGTATTTCTTTTCCCGATGTCTCGAAATCATGGAACCAATTGTTGTGGATCCATGCACCCTGCGAGGGCACACCACGAATGGCCACCGGTCGCCTGGTGCCCATGAAGGTATTGTGGTGTACGTGTATCCAATCGCCGGCGATGTCTGTGCCATCACCGCGGTCACGCCCGCCATGGACGTCTACGTGATGGCTGATGGCTTCGGGGCCGATCCAGTTGTAGGCGAATTCATAGCCCGAGCCGGGACTGCCGCCCGAAGCAACATGGTGACGACCATAATTGAACTGGTTGGCGATGATGCGCACATCACTGGCCGAGACAGACACTGGATAGCCCAACCCCGCCTGCCAGATGTGATGCATACTGTTGTGGTGGATGTAAGCCCCCATAGCATTGGCGCCGACACCTATGCCGCTGGTGTTGAAGTTGTATATCTCGCAGTTGTCCACTTCGCAGGCGTAGTGGCCTATGGACATGAAGCGTGATGAAGTGGCCACCCTGTCGTTGCCTCCATAGGCTCCCTCGAAACGCAATCCGGTTAGCCGAACATGATCTCCACCGGTGGTAAGCATGGTGTTACTCTGGTGCCTGGAGATAAGTAGCGCACCGACAGAACCATCACGCCCCCTGCTGCCGGCCAGCGTCACACCTCCGGGTATGCGGATGGTGCCGGCCCGAGTCAAGTCTATCTCCACTCCGTCGGGCACATAGATGACCTGGTCGGGCTCGACTTGTTTGAGCGCTTCGGTGAGCTCCTCAGCACTGGTGACAGTGTAGTCACCCGAGGTCAGTATGCGGCTGTAGCCCTCACCGCCGCCCACAGGGTCACCGGTGGGATTGGGCTCGTGGCCATACACCTGATCTGCTACGGGATCATCGATTTGCGCAAAACAGATGCTCACGGGCGTCGCCAGCAGGATCCCGGCCATGGCCATGATCAGAACGCGTGCAATCAATCCACTCACCTGCTTTCAGTTCAAAATCGCTGTGCTTTTGTCATCTCTGCAGCACCTGCGCTGTCGAGTTAGTTCTCAGCTGATCAAGTTTTGGCTGGGCCAGTATTCTGACATGCCTGTTGCAGCGGGCTGTCTGGCCTACCTAGCAGTCTCCTCGGAGACGCGCTCAACCCTCATGTTGGAGCCATGCCGAGTGCAGGACGGTGATCTCGTCACACTCCAGCACCGGATAGTCCCGAACCGTGACCGAGTTGGTAGTGGTAGATTCTATCTCGAAGCCGGTGCGTGGGCGCGGCAGCTCCTCGGTCAGCGATCGCGGGCCGTCAGCCAGCAAATACGTCCCGGCAGGAGCCAGATCGGTCGGCAGCGCCTCGGCCAGGGTGAAAGTACGATCCGATACCGAAGTGACGGTGATGGTAGTGCTGGGCTGCGGTAGAGATAGTTCGGTCTGCCCACACCGGAGAGCTGTACCCACCAGCAGATACGCCTGCACCACCTGGTCCTGTGCATCCACTGATACTACGGCAAACTGTGCACTTGCTGTGACCGGTCCGTACGACCGCTCCTCCTGGTCCAGCGAAGAGACTATGTAGTCGGTACGGTCGGCAAAGCGGACCTCCACGGCCATCGCGCCGGTCTCATCGTCGCTGTGCAGAAGGCGGGCCGACAGCACCGGTGAAGCCTCAGTAGTGTACGGCACTATCACCGCAGCGTACTGAGTGGTCAGCGGCATGCCTTCATCGCCGCGCTTTTCAACCAGTATCTGCTGGATGGGCGGCTTGTCCCATTCCGAAGTTACCGCTCGCCTCCAACCCGGCGCATCGGCGATGATGATACGGTCCACCGCGTCTGTGGTGTTGAGCATCAGCAGGTCGAGGTTTACATTTTGTTGCTGCCAGGTGAACGTGGATGGGCTTGTGGGGATGACTGCGCGTGGATTTTCGAGCCAGCGACTCCAGACTGCGGAGAGCTCTGTCGGTTCCGGTGCAGGTTCTGCAGGGTTCAAGTGCACCATTTCGCCGTTGCAGTGGAAGTTGTATTGGTGCGTCTGTCCGCCTGTCACGCGGAAAAAGTCTACCACATAGTGTCCGCCATCCGGCGTTCGGATCATCGCACAGGTGCGCCGGTAGTCATCGCACTGCGGATACACGGCATATCCTGAGGCCTGGATGACCTCCACGCCCGGAGTAGCACCGAACAGCTCGAGGTTGGAGCCGCACTGCATGTTGTTCTGGCGCTGCTCATCCACTACTACCAGATTGTGTGACATCGTGGATGCAGTCCATGCCTGGCCCGGACGATCGTCGGCTGTGCGCTGATTGCTTCCGGAAAAGTAGCCGCGATCAGAGGCTAACTCCTGCCCAAATGCATAGTGGCTGATGCTGAGAATATCGGGCTGGCGGTGGCCGCTACTTATCGTCCAGCGATGTTCGTTGCCGTTGAAAAACAGCGCAGTATCGTTGTCCTGTGAGCTACCACGCAGTACGCCAACATGCCAGCCGGGAAACCATTCGCTTCGCAGGGGCATCTGCTCCTGCTGGCTGGCGACCAGGTCCGGATCGCGATACCATAGCGAATACTCGCTGCCCCAGTCAGACAAACTCCTCCCCCGTATGGCTTCAAGCAAGCCTGCATACGGCCCTCCCAGCCGCGCAGCCAACACTTCTGCATACAGCGGACTGATAGTAGTGTCAAAAAAAGTGTCGCCGATTGTCGGGAGACGGTTGCCCGGGGCAAGCTGGCGCACCATTGCAAGTAGTGCTCGGTTGAAGTGCCCCATCTCGAACGGATTGAAGTCCTCGACGCGTGAACCGTCTTCAGGCTGATAGTCGGGCGGGTCGCTGTATCCATAAAGCAAGTCAGGCAACTCTCGCACGTTTCCGAAGTTATGCTCTGCGTAGCCAGGCGATTCGGAGTAGAAGCCGTCGAAATGGTACCGGTCACTCATCATTTTTCTGAAGCCGTTGAGAGCACGGTGTGTGTGGGCCGGAGCCTGCAAAAGAGCTCCCACGGCAGCGCTAAGTGAGAGTGTCGCCACACCTTTGTTGCTCAGATCATCCCAGCATTCCATATCGTTGCAACCGGAGATGATTAGGTCGTCAAGAATGCGCTGGTGCATTTGCTCGTCATATACCGGAGTCCCGTCCTGATAGCGGGCGTCGCGGGTTAGATCATATGCGACGGTGATACTCAGAAGCGGTCCTGCGTCGCTACCTTTTCCGTGTGTGGCTAGCCTGCCCGCGCCCCAGAAACCGTTGTGCAGTGTTGAGTACTGGCCCGCATCGTCACTATGCTCGTGCAGTCCGTAAGCGTGTCGGACCACGCCGGAAGCGAAACGCCCGCCCCTGGGAGTAGCGGAATCGCCTAGATTGGTCGCCACTTCCGATGGGGGCCAGTCGGCATAACTGCCATCATAGGAGTGATACAGGTAGTTCGGGTACACTTGGGCAAATCGGTTCAGAATCCAGGCGACGCGCTCGGCGTACTCCACCTGCTCTGTCACCGCATACAGCTTGGCAAGGGCAAACGCCTGGCCCCACGCCCATCCGATCTTCCTCATCCGGATGAGGCTGCTCAAGCTGGTCATCTGAGGACGTTGACTGAGCCCCAGCAGCGCATGTTCGCGCCGTTGCTCAGGCGTTGCGTCAGGCCCTAGAGCGCGTTCTGCGGGAAGCTGGTAGTAGGTGAAGCTCTGTCCCATGTGAGGACACTCGAGTATCCCGGTCTCCGGATACTCATCGTTCGGAAAGACAGTCCCACAGCGGCTACATTTCACTTGATCCGGGGAGGCGATGCTCCACCCGAAGAGACCGGTTTCTCCCTCAAGCGACTTGACACCCACACATGCCGGGCAGTTCTGGCCGTAAGTAGTCCCTGGAGTGAGGTCTGGGATCAGGGCCACGAAGAAGTCTCGGTCCTGTTTCATTGCGAACTCTGTGCCACGCTCCCAGGAGGCGACAATGCTGCGGGCCCATCCGTGGCGTAGTGCGTTTTCGCGGGCGTTTTCGATGTCTGTGGGCTTGTACAGCGTGCGGGGCTGGGCGATCAGTGGACTGCATGAAAGGATGAGGGTTACTGCTAGCAGGCAAAGCGAGAATCTCGCTATGGCGGCTTGCCATTTCACTGATAGACGCATCATACTCACCTCGTAGGAAAACGTAGATGCCTGCATGTGAAATTGAACGTCAAGTGGGCGGTACGCACGCAAATTTGTGCATCCCAGCCTCTGTACTGTCCAGCCGCGTCTGTAGTTTTGCCATACTGCAGCGACATACCTTCATGCCATCTGAAAAAGCATATCTCTCATGGTCGGTGTATAACCGCGATTTACGGCTGGTCCTGACGAAAGTCCCATAGGGCATGGGGGTGGACTTTTACTCAGACGACCAGCCACCGCCAGTACTAATCAGAGAAGTCGGTCGCTTGCTCGCCGCTATCACTCCAGTTCTATACGATAGCGATAGTAGTCTCCTATCTGCCACTGATCCATGCCCAGTTCTGCCAGACGGGTGACGTACAACACCAACTCGCCAGTAAGCCTGTCCTGGTAGCAGCGGAAGTTCGACAGCAGCAGGTCTGGCGAGTCGTTGCTGTTTTTCTCGTCAATCACCCACCTGGTTTCGGGCATGAAAGCAAAAGGTTCTTCCTGCACCTGCAGAATGCTCAGCGATGAGCGGGGCAGGTTGCCGTTTGCGCGCTCTCCGGGTAGACATAGATTGCCTATCCAGTACAGCTTCCCGCTCTTCCCGCATCGCAGCAGCCGGGAGCCGCTGGAGCTGGATTCTATCATTTGGCCATCGGTGAACGGCACCGGTTCGGGGGCCGACCAGGTGTCGCCGTGGTCATCAGAGAAGCTGACCCACTTGTATCCGGGCTTTTCGGGGAACATGCTGTTGTCGCCGCGCAGGATCATCACCAGTCGCCCGTCGGCAAGCTCGGCCAGTGTAGGCTCATAGTGCCCGCGCGAGCTACGCTCCAGATCCGGTATCACCGGACGGCTTGCAGTCCACGAGATCGAGCCATCCTCCTGATAGTCGCCCAGCAAGTTGACGATGACCCCTGCAGGTGACCAGCAGCCTTTATAGTGCACAGGATTTCCGTCCTCATCAAGCAGGTCGGTTTGCCCGGGAACGATGATGCGGCCACGGGAAGTTTTGATCGGCACCGCAAAGCTGACTA
>LSQX01108523.1_pt1 | contig 26201 bp, 25 predicted proteins | sample 654561 | NCBI WGS metagenome assembly LSQX01 (sample SAMN04489861, study PRJNA283612) | anaerobic digester metagenome | isolation source: 4 biogas reactors fed with cattle manure at either 37C or 55C with and... | place: Denmark: Kongens Lyngby | collected 2014 | reverse complement strand
ATTCAGCCGCTTTTCCTTGAATTCCGATTCCCGATAGAGTATAATTAAGTACTGTTAAATTATAGTGTTCCGCCCAAAGATACCATGAATGCAGGAGGGCTGTCGGATGTTCAGAACCGCAGCGATTGTATTTATTTCATTGATGTTAATTTTTTCCATGTACGGATGTGGAACGAACGAAGAAAATATTCGAACCGATTTTACCGATCTCATCTCCGGAAAAGCCACAGCGGAGAACATTCACACCATAGCTGATTTCTTGGATGAAAACATCGCGGAAGTGGATGGAGAGACCGCAACCCAAATGATCAGCGCTTATCGAGAATACCTTTTGAATTACATTATACAAAACGAAGATAAGACGACGGTGCAAGAGCTCAGCGTTTATTTTGATGAGAAATCTGGGCTTATCGATACGGAGAAAATACAGAACAGTGAATTCAAGGAGTATTATGAACATATCAAAGCAGGTTGCCTCATGATGTTGATGCGGGAAGGCGCTGCCGTTTTAAAGGTAGATCACACCAAGCTCCTTGAAAAATACGGAGACTATATCTCAGAGCCTACTAAGGCTCTCTATCAATTTGAAGCGGAATTAATCGAAAAACCCACTTCTCAAAACGCCACTCTGGCAGTGAGCTGGGATGAACTGCTTGAAAGAACCTACATTGCCGAAAGGCTGCTGCGAGATTATCCGAATGAGGAGCATATAACTGCAGATGCCATGTGGATCTATACATCCCATCTAAATACGCTGTTGATGGGAACCACAAACACACCTGTTTTTGATTATGCCACAAAGGAATTTTCCGAGGCAGCGAAGACTGCATACCAAAATTTCATACTATCTGAACCGGATGCCGTATTGACCTGGGTTTTGAAAGAATATTTCACGTATTTGAACAGCATCGATTACACATTGGATTTCAACGATAGTACCATGAGCAAAGTATTTTTTGACACATGCGATTGGCTGGTAACTGAAGCGGAAAAGAGGGTGAGAGAATAATTGGACCCTATCATTCATATAGAAGACTTGGTATTTCAATACAGGAAGGAAGATTCGGCGGATGTAGAGTTTGCAGTGGACCATGTAACTCTTCAGTTTACTCCGGGAAGCTTTAACGCTATTATCGGAAGAAACGGCTCGGGTAAATCCACCCTGGCTAAAAACATAAACGGTCTCTTGATACCTACGGAGGGAGTTGTTTACGTTAAGGGTTGGAATACGGCGGACCCGGATAAGATTTGGGAGATCAGACAATCGGCGGGCATGGTTTTCCAAAACCCCGACAATCAACTGGTATCGTCCATCGTGGAGGATGACGTAGCCTTCGGACCTGAGAACCTGGGAGTGGAACCTGGTGAAATCCGAAAGAGGGTGAACGAATCCCTGTATGCTGTAAACATGTATGAGGAGAGAAAGAAAGCCCCCCATTTGCTTTCCGGAGGGCAGAAGCAGAGGATTGCCATAGCAGGCGTAGTGGCCATGCGGCCCGAGTGCATTATCTTTGATGAGCCTACGGCCATGCTGGATCCCCACGGCAGGCAGGAGGTTATGGATATTATCAAAAAATTCCATAGGGAAGGAATCACCATCGTGCTCATCACCCACTTTATGGAGGAAGCAGCCATGGCTGAGCGGGTAATCATCATGGATAAGGGAAAAGTGATGCTGGACGGAAGCCCCCGGCAGGTTTTTTCAAAAGTGGAGGAGATCCGGAGCATGAATTTAGATGTTCCTTTTACCGTAGATCTGGCAGACCGGCTGCGGCGCAGGGGTATTCCCGTTCCCCCGGAAATAATAAATGACGAAGAAATGGTGGATTTTCTATGCCAATACAAGTCAAAAATCTGACGCACATATATAGCGAAGGTATGCCCTACCAGGCGGTAGCCCTTGAAGATATCAGTTTTGAAATCGACGATGGAAGCTTCGTCGGCATTATCGGTCACACGGGATCAGGGAAGTCTACCCTGATTCAGCATTTAAACGGTCTTTTGAAGCCTAAATCCGGCTCCATAATCGTAGACGGGGTGGATATAACGGATCCTTCCGTAAGTCTGAGGGATATACGTAAGACCATCGGACTCGTGTTTCAGTATCCGGAATATCAGCTTTTTGAGGAGACGGTGGAAAAGGATGTGGCCTTTGGTCCTCAGAATCTGGGATTGCCGGAAGAAGTGGTGTCGGAAAGGGTTAAAGAAGCCCTTAAATTGGTGGGGCTTTCCTATGAAAAAATCGGGAAGCGTTCACCATTCGATCTTTCCGGCGGGCAGAAAAGGCGAGTTGCCATAGCCGGAGTCATCGCCATGAAACCGAAGGTGCTCATACTCGACGAGCCCACCGCCGGGCTCGACCCGAAAGCGCACAAAGATATACTTCGGCTTATCCGCAACGTTCAACGAGAAGAAAAAATTACGATTATTCTGGTTTCCCACAATATGGGAGATATAGCCGCTCTGTCGGAAAAGGTACTGGTTATGCACAAAGGACGTCTGGTCATGGAAGGAACGCCCAGGGAGGTGTTCACCCGGGCTGAACAGCTGATGAGCATAGGCTTGCAGTTGCCTCCCGCTTTGCAGTTTACGGAGGCTTTAAGACAGAGAGGAATAGAATTGTCCGGAATGCCCCTCACCATCGATGAGGTGGAGAGGGAAATTGCCGCTTGGATTGGAAAGAAAGAAAAATGATAAGGGATATCACGTTAGGACAATATTATCCGGGAGATTCGCGGATTCACAGGCTTGACCCCAGAACAAAGATCCTGTGTACCTTTGCATATATAATTTCGCTTTTTTTGGTCAGGGACTTCATCGGATTTGCCTTTGTAGTTCTTTGGCTGGGTCTTGTAATCTTTTTGTCGAAGGTGCCTCTCAAGTTTATCTTCAGAGGACTGAAACCCATTTTTTTCATAATCCTGTTCACTTTTACAGTGAATATGTTCATGACCAAGGGGGAACCTTTGGCAAGGATCTGGTTTTTGACCGTTACGAAGGAAGGCCTGTACAATGCTTTCTTCATGGGATTCAGGCTGGTGCTTCTGATCATAGGCTCTTCCATGCTTACCCTGACTACGAAGCCCATCAACCTTACCGACGGTATCGAGCGCCTGTTGTCGCCCTTGCGAGGAGTAGGAGTGCCGGCCCATGAATTGGCCATGATGATGACCATCGCATTGCGGTTCATACCTACTCTCTTGGAAGAGACGGATAAAATAATGAAGGCCCAGATGGCCAGAGGCGCCGACTTTGAGACGGGAAACCTGCTTCGTCGGGCCAAAAGCCTGATTCCTTTACTGGTTCCGCTGTTTATCAGCGCTTTTCGCATTGCTCAGGATCTTGCCTTGGCCATGGAGGCGAGATGCTACCGGGGAGGCGATGAGCGGACCCGTATGAATCCTATGCATTTTCACTGGAGCGATGCTGCAGCGGTACTGTGCATGGTCGGATTTATTGCGTTTATTATCATACAACCCGGCATTTTATAACTGCAAGGAGGAGTAGTTACTGTGAAATCGAAATATCTGGTACAAGGCGCAGTGATAGCAGCTGTATATACTGCCGTTACCCTGCTGTTGATGCCGTTATCCTACGAGGTTATGCAGATTCGTGTATCGGAAGCGTTGACTGTCCTTCCGGCCCTCACTCCTGCTGCTATTCCCGGATTGTTTGTCGGTTGCCTCGTGTCCAATATGCTGGGGCCCTACGGTGTGATCGATATGGTATTGGGAAGCACGGCGACTTTGCTTGCAGCAATAGGTTCGTACAAATTGCGAAAAAGAGCTTTTTTAGTCCCGCTGCCTCCGGTTTTGGCAAACGGACTTGTAATCGGTCCAATGCTTTATTATGTATATGCAGTGCCCGTTCCCCTTTGGGCATGCATTTTCTGGGTGGCATTAGGAGAAGCTATAGCCTGCTATGTGATCGGATTTCCCCTTTTGAAATACTTGAGCAAGCGAAGCTCGATTTTCGGGTAGTAGAAAATGAAGAGCAACCGTTGCTTATTTATAGTTATTCTGATATTGCTCGCGATCATTATCGTATTTGCGTCTTTATTGGAACATCGTGAATCGAAGCTTGCATCGGGCGGTCCTTCTCTCACTGAGGCGAAAGAAGTTTACGAAGAAAAAGCTTCTGAAGGTGAGGCGGACCATGAGCTTCAAGCTGATCCCGGTGAAGTGCTGGCTGTGGAGGAAAGGATTCTGGAACCTTCTTTTCCGGTGGCTCTCGTTTATGATAAGTATCTGACCACTTATACCTATTTCTTTGTAGGAGAGGATTCAGTCATCATACGACAAGGCCCTTCCTTTTCAGAACCCATTCTCCGAAAGGCTGAATATGGAGAACGGCTTGATTACCTGGAAACCGTTTACGTGGCCGCTGATGACGGAGGTACGGAGCAATGGCATCACATAATCTGGGAAGAGGATGGGCAGAAGCGGTTCGGCTTTATTCACGGTTCTGACGCAACGGAACGCCTGTATCAGTTTGACAAGATGGAGGAGGCTGTAAAAAAGGCAGAAGCTTATGCAGAACGTGGTGAACTTACTTACATCAGCAATTATCAGAACCAAAACGGCTATGCGCCGCTTTATAAAGGGAAAACCGTTGACGATAAGGGCAATAGGAGGAGCCAGAGCGCTCCGGGTTATTCCAGCCTTAGCCATGAAGAGGATTTCATTTATTTAGGGGACGGGACGCTGGTGCGATATCTTTTTCCCAGCGAAGATTACGTCAGGGTTGAAGTAGTAGCGTCAGGAGAGCGATATTACGTGCCCCGAAAATATATCCCAAAAGATCATAGGATTCACGACCTTAGGAAGATAATAGTTGTAGACGTGACCAATCAGAACGAAGGGGTATACGAAAAGATAGAAGGGACATGGACACTTATATCTTATACTCAAGCCACCACGGGCAAAGAGGGAAGGTATTCCCAGCCTACGCCCACAGGTTTTTATTTCGGTATAGAGCGCAGGCCGTATTTCAGGTATTATGAGGATGGGACCACGAAGATCCAAGGTTATGCTCCTTATGCAATCCGATTTGCCGGAGGCGCTTATATTCACGGGGTGCCTGTGAACTATAAATACCTTGCCGACGGGACGCAGATAACGCCGCCTCATCAGGAATACTCCAAAACCATCGGAACCGTTCCTCTTTCACACAAATGCGTCCGCAATTATACATCCCATGCAAAGTTCTTATATGATTGGTTTTCTCCGGGAGAGATAGTCGTTATTGTAATCGATTGATGGGAGTTTAGAACTTTCTGTCATTGAAGATTTTCATAAATCAAATAAATTAAAAAGGAGAATTCAAATGATGAATCGAAACACAGTGCTGGCCACAGTTAACGGAAAGGAGATCACGGAACAAGATGTTTATGCGTTTTTAAGTGAGTTGGATCCACAAATTGCAGCGCAATTTAACTCGCCGGATGGGATAAAAAGATTAGTAAATGAATTGGTTAACGGGGAGATGCTGTACCTGTATGCCATGGAGAATTCTTTTGATCAGGAAGAGGATTTCAAATCGGAGTTAGAAAGGGTAAAAGCTAATATTTTAAAGAAGTATGCTGTAAACAAGATGCTGTCAGATGTATCTGCCACAGAGGATGAAATCGCTCAATTCTATAATGACAACAGCGAGCGCTTCCAAAAGCCTGAGGCTGTCAGGGCAAGCCACATCCTGGTGGATGAGTTTGAAAAAGCTAAAGAAATACAGGAAGAAATCCACCAAGGACTGTCTTTTGAAGAAGCAGCCCCAAAATATTCCACCTGTCCTTCCAGGCAAGTCGGCGGAGATTTGGGCGAGTTTGAGAGAGGAAAGATGGTTCCGGAATTTGAGGAAGCAGCTTTTAATTTGAAAGAAGGGGAGCTCAGTGAACCCGTAAAAACTCAATTTGGGTATCATTTAATTAAATTGCAGTACAAAAATGAAGCAAGACTGCGTACAATAGACGAAGTGAGAGAACAAATCAAACAGCAAGTGATTCGCGAAAAACAGGAAGAAAAATACTTTAATACGATGGAAGAGTTTAAAAATCGATATAATGTTTCGATAAACATTTAAGGCTAAGGCGTATTAAGTCTCTGTAATAAGTGTCTGGCGTCAAATGCAAGTATTCAACAAGCTATCCTTGCATTTGATGTCAGACACTTTTTAAAGGCTAATAACATTTTTAATTTATAAGAATTGGGAAATTACAACCAGTTGACGGAATTTCCCGTCTAAACCATCCTGCAATTCATTTTTTACTACTTGTAAATTAAACCGCTTTATAATACTATATATAGTAACTACAATACTAATTATCAACTATACAAAGTATATCGCGGGGTTTTGGGAGGTAAGTACGAAAAACCCTTTGACGCAGATCACAGGCAGCAAACAACAAAGCACAACGGGAGATCAGGGTATGGGAATTAGCAAGATTCAAAAACGCAACGGTGAAATTGTCGACTACAACATTACAAAGATTAAAAACGCTATCTTTGCGGCAGCTCGGGCCGTAGGCGGACAGGATGAGTTGGAAGCCCAGCGATTGGCGTTGCTGGTGGAGGGAGTGCTTAACGAAACCTATCGGGCCAGTATTCCCACCGTGGAAGATATTCAGGACATCGTGGAAAAAGTTCTGATTGAAGAGGGGCACGCCAAAACCGCCAAGGCTTATATCCTCTACCGGAAGGAGAGGGAGACTCTCCGCACCAACAACCTGTTCATGGATGCTGGACAGGTAATCGAAGAATACATATCCTTGGATGATTGGAGAGTCAACGAGAACTCTAATATGGCCTACTCTCTGCAAGGACTCAACAATCACATCGTAGAATCCATAACACAAAAGTATTGGCTCAACAAAGTCTATCGGAAAGAATTGAGAGATGCCCATATACGAGGTGATCTCCATATCCATGACCTGGGTCTTCTGGCGCCATATTGCTGTGGCTGGGATTTGGAAGATTTCCTTTTAAAAGGGTTCAAGGGCGCAAAAGGTAAGATTGAATCAAGACCGCCAAAACATTTTGAATCCGCCCTCATGCAGCTTGCAAACCTGCTCTTTACCCTGCAGGGGGAAGCGGCGGGAGCCCAGGCTGTTTCCAGCATAGATACATATTTGGCGCCGTTCATTTACTATGACGAGCTTGACTACAAACAGGTAAAGAAAGCGGTCCAACGCTTCATTTACAATCTTAACGTGCCCACCAGGGTAGGCTTCCAAACGCCTTTTACCAATATTACCCTGGATATTGTGCCTCATCCCCTCTTGAGAAACCAGGGAGTGATCATCGGCGGAAAGATGATGGACAAGACTTACGGCGAGTTCCAAAAGGAGATGGATATGTTCAATACCGCCTATTGCGAGGTCATGATGGAAGGTGACGGAGCGGGCAGGGCGTTCAGTTTCCCCATACCTACCGTCAATATAACAAAAGACTTCCCGTGGGAATCGGAAACCGTGCATATGATCATGGAAATGACGAGGAAGTTCGGCACACCCTATTTCGCAAACTTCATAAATTCCGATCTTTCTCCTGAGGACATCCGGTCCATGTGTTGCCGTTTGAGACTGGACAATCGGGAGCTTCGCCGCCGGGGCGGCGGGCTTTTCGGAGCCAATCCCCTCACCGGATCCATCAATGTGGTGACGCTGAACATGGCCAGAATCGGTTACTTGTCAAAAGATGTTCAGGAATTTAAGGCCAGGGTGCGAAAGCTGATGGAATATGCGAAAGAAATCTGCGATCGCAAGCGTGAGATGCTGGAGAAATACATGGAATCCGGCCTGTATCCTTATTCTCGTTTTTACCTGTCCCGGGTTAAAGAGGCAACCGGATCCTATTTCAAAAATCATTTTTCCACCATCGGCATAAACGGCATGAATGAGGCATGTCTCAATCTGTTGGGTGTGGACATCACCATGGAAGAGGGAAACCAGTTTGCCGTGGAGGTCATGGATTATATGAATCGCGTAATTCAGCTGTTCCAGGAAGAATCGGGAACTCTCTGGAATCTGGAAGCTTCTCCGGCGGAAGGAACCAGCTATCGATTCGCAAGACTGGACAAGAAGCTCTATCCCAACATCATCACTGCAGGAAAAGACGAGCCCTATTATACCAATTCAACTCAGCTTCCCGTAGGCGCCACGGACGACATATTCGAGGCGATAGAACTACAGGAAAAGCTGCAGACATCTTATACCGGCGGAACAGTGTTCCACGCATTTTTAGGTGAGCAGATTGACAGCGCGGAAACCTGCAGTACTGCTATAAAGAAAATCTTGGAGAATACATCCATACCTTACATAACCATCACTCCAACCTTCTCCATCTGTCCCGACCACGGGTACATTGCCGGTGAAAACTTTACTTGTCCCACCTGCGGGAAGGATGCAGAGGTTTGGACCAGAATCGTTGGCTTCCACAGACCCGTTCAGTCCTGGAACAAAGGAAAACAGGAGGAATACAAAGAGCGCAAGGAGTTTGATATTGTCGTCAGCCTGAAACATGTTGGACAAGAAGAGCCAAATTCTGCGCAGGAACCCGATCAGGAGATGGAGCTGACGATCACAGCATAACAAGACCGGGAGCGAAAAATGAAAATTGCGGGAATAGTAAAATCATCATTAATCGATTATCCTGGAAAAGCATCCACCGTTATCTTTCTCGGTGGATGCAACTTTAGGTGCGGTTATTGCCATAATCCGGAATTGGTGCAGGGATACGGCAATGAAATTGAACCTGAAGAACTGTTTGATTTCTTGAAAAAGAGAAAGAGATTTTTGGATGGAGTATGCATTTCCGGCGGAGAACCAACCCTGCATAAAGAACTGCCGGAATTTGTGAAGGAGATAAAGGAGTTAGGTCTTGCCGTTAAGCTGGACACAAATGGCACAGAGCCGGATATGCTGAGGGACTTGATTGAAACCGGCCTGGTGGATTATGTGGCCATGGATATCAAGGGCCCTGCCTATAAATACGAACAGATAGCAAGAAGTCCGGTAAATCTGGGGGATATAAAGGAAAGCGCCAAGCTGCTGACTGATGCCCGGAACCGTGAAGGATTTTCTTGCGAATTTCGGACCACCGTATGCAGGGAGCTGCTTTCGGCAGAGGATATTGAAAGAATGATTGCGGAATACCCGGAGGCACCTCCGTGGTATTTGCAGCGCTTTTATAATCCGGGCAATATCTTGGATAATGAAGGTATCTATTCTGCATACAGTTCGGAAGAAATGGAAGAGCTGGGGAGGCGGTTATGCGTCAACGTAAGGTAAAAAACGAAGCCATTAGGTTGGCTGCTGTTGAATATTTGCAAATAAAAAACGGCCAGGGAATCCGCGGGTGTTGGCGAGATTTCCTGAAAGAAAAAAACTATGATTTTACCGGCGATATTTTCCTGGAAATAGGTTGCGGGAGAGGTCATTTTCTTGCCTCCATGGGTGAGGCGAATCCCAACCATTTTTATTTTGGAGCAGAGGGAAGAAGCAGCGTAGTGCTTAAGGCTATGGAATTGATTCAGGAAAAAGAGCTGGTCAACGTGCTGTTTATTCCCGAATTCATCTTAGATATAGAAAGCTATTTCGCAGAGGGTGAGCTTAACGGCATTTATCTCAACTTCAGCGACCCCTGGCCGAAGAAGCGACATACTAAGCGGAGGCTCACCAATCGGAAATACCTTGCCGGATACCGGCATGTCCTTGCGCCGGGCGGCTTTATTGAATTTAAGACAGACAGCGAGGAGTTCTTTGATTTCACATTGGAAGAATGCAGCGAGGCGGGACTGACTGTTGAAGAAAGCACAAGGGATCTGCACAATACTGATTTGCCTGCTCGACTTGTCACTACCCAATACGAAGATCGTTTCCGTTCTCTTGGAAAACCCATCCACTATTGCAGGATTCGCGTATGATTCTTTTACTTTGGGGTCTGTTGCAATTTAAGGTCTGATGCTATAGAATTTTTTTAACAAACAGAAAACGGAGATAACAGCATGCGCTTTACCCATCTGCATACTCATACGGAATACAGTCTTTTAGATGGAGCTGCCGATATCAAATCTCTGGTGGCAAAAGCAAAGGAGCTCAATATGGATGCTCTTGCCATCACGGATCACGGAGTGATGTTCGGCGTCATCGATTTCTATAAAGAGGCAAAAAAGCAAGGCATCAAGCCCATCATCGGCTGTGAGGTCTATACGGCGGCCAGGTCTATGTCGGACAGGGATCCGGAAAAGGACAAACATCAGGGTCATCTGGTGCTTTTAGCAAAAGACCGGCAAGGTTATAAAAACCTGATGAAGATTGTGTCCGCCGGTTATACGAAGGGGTTCTATTACAAACCCAGGGTCGACAAGGATTTGCTTCGCCGGTACAGCGAAGGCCTCATAGCTCTTTCCGCCTGCCTGGTCGGGGATATTCCGGCAAAGCTTTTAAACGATGATTACGAAGGGGCAAAAGCCGAAGCATTGGAATACCTTGAGATTTTCGGAGAAGGGAATTTTTACCTGGAGCTCCAGGATCAAGGGCTGGAGGAGCAATATAAAATTTTGCCTTACATGAAGCGGTTGCGGGAGGAAACAGGTATTCCTTTTGTTGCCACAAATGACGTTCACTACGTAAACCGGGAGGAAGCGGCCCACCACGATATTTTGCTTTGCATACAGACCGGAAAGACGGTGGACGATCAGGACAGGATGAGGTTCTCCAACGATCAATTCTATCTGAAATCCGAAGAAGAAATGGGCCGGCTTTTTTCCGATATTCCGGAGGCCCTGGAAAATACTGCTCGCATTGCAGACGCATGCAACGTGGAATTTCAGTTTGGAGAACTTCATCTGCCGGAATTTAAGGCACCGGAGGGCAAAACAAATAAGAGCTATCTCCGGGAGCTTTGCATGGCCGGACTTATAGAACGCTACGGTGAGCCGGACACTGCCTTGCTCCAACGGCTGGAGTACGAACTGAACACTATTGAGTCTATGGGTTATGTGGAGTACTTCCTTATAGTCTGGGATTTCATCAATTACGCTAAGAGCAAAGGAATTATGGTAGGTCCCGGCCGCGGTTCCGCTGCCGGAAGCATCGTTGCCTATTGCCTTCACATTACCGACATCGATCCGATCAAATACGGACTCATCTTTGAACGCTTCCTCAATCCGGAGCGTATCAGCATGCCGGACATTGATATTGATTTCTGCTTTGAACGAAGGGGCGAAGTTATCGATTACGTAGTGGAAAAATACGGAGCTGACAAAGTGGCCCAGATCATCACTTTCGGCACTATGAAAGCGAAACAGGCTATTCGGGATGTGGGCAGGGCAATGAATATGAGTTACGCAGAAGTGGATGCCATTGCCAAGAAGATTCCCTTCGACCTGAAAATGACCATCGACAAAGCTTTGGAAATGAATCCGGAGCTTCGGGAGGATTACGATAACAACAAACAGGTGCGCACTCTCATCGATACGGCAAGAGCCTTGGAAGGAAAATCCCGTCACGCCTCGACTCATGCTGCGGGAGTAGTCATTACAAAGGAGAGCATCGATGAGTACGTTCCCTTGTACCTGGCGGAAAAAGGCATTGCGACCCAATTTCCTATGGGCATTATAGAAGAACTTGGTTTGCTTAAGATGGATTTTTTGGGGCTGCGAAATCTGACTGTGATTCGGGACGCGCTGGAAATGATCGAAGCCAATCACGGTGTTCGCATCGATTTCTCGAAAATGGAGTTTGATGATGAGAAGGTCTACGAACTGATAAGCAACGGCAACACCTTGGGCGTATTTCAGTTGGAGAGTTCAGGCATGCGCCAGTTCATGATGAACCTCCGGCCCGATTGCTTCGAAGACATCGTGGCGGGAATATCCCTCTATCGCCCCGGCCCCATGGCTTCCATACCTACATATATCGAAAATAAGAAGAATCCTCAGAACATCAAATATATACATAAAAGTCTCGAACCCATCCTTTCCGTAACCTATGGCTGCATAGTCTATCAGGAACAGGTCATGCAGATAGTGCGGGACTTGGCAGGATATACTTATGGTCGCAGCGATCTGGTTCGCCGGGCCATGAGCAAGAAAAAGCGGGATGTAATGGAGCAGGAAAAGCAGTACTTTATCTACGGAAAGGACGATGAATCCGGCAAACCCGAAATCATTGGGTGCATACGCAACGGTATCCCGGAAAAGGCTGCCGAGGAAATTTACAACCAGATGGAAAGCTTTGCGGAATACGCATTCAATAAGTCTCATGCGGCGGCCTATGCGGTGCTCGCTTACCAGACGGCTTACTTAAAGGCCCATTACCCGGTTAAATTCATGGCGGCTCTCATGGGAAGCGTTATAGGGGAATCTGGGCAGATCGCAAAATATATTCGAAACTGCAAAGAGATGAATATAGAAGTGCTGCCGCCGGATGTGCTGGTAAGTGAAAAGAAATTTACCGTTCACGACGGAAAGATTCGATTCGGGCTGTTGGGTGTAAAAAACGTGGGAGAAGGTGTGGTGGATGCCATCATCCGTATGCGTGAAAAACACCAGCCGGAGGATTTCTTTTCCTTTATTAACCATATCGACGTAAGGGAGATAAACAAAAAAGCCATTGAAAGCTTGATTAAAGCCGGAGCCTTTGACAGTCTTAACAAAAACAGGGCACAACTGATGGCCATCTATGAAAGCGTCATAGAAGCGGCTCAGTGCGACAGCAGGAAGACCATCGAAGGCCAACTGTCCCTTTTCGAACAGAACGACGACATCATGCGTCAATGCAATCCGGTGGAACAGCTTCCGCAAGTGGAAAACTTTTCTCATGAACTTCTCATCGCCATGGAAAAGGAAATGCTGGGCGTTTACGTTACGGGACACCCCCTTGACGCTTATGAGGACCGCATCAATGAAATCCAGACTGTTACTTCCGAGGAACTGTCACACAGCGAGGAAGGAGACATGAGCAAGGACGGAATGAACGTGACCGTGGCGGGAATTATAAGCGGTATGAGAACTTTGATTACGAAGAAGAACAACATCATGGCCTTTGTGCAGATTGAAGATTTATACGGCGAAATAGAGCTGGTAGTCTTTCCCAACGTGTACGAACGTCACAGGGATTTGCTCGAAGAGGACAGGATTATCGTTGTCAAAGGAGTTGTAAACTGCAAGGAAGAGGAGCCCCCCAAGATACTGGCGGATAAAATCTTCGCCATCGAAGAATATGGAGTGGCAAGGGGACAAAGGCCGGTTAAGATTCGCATTCCCGATTCAATGGATGAAGAAGCGGCGTTACATGATATTAAAAATCTGTTATGTCATTATCCCGGCGATTGTCCGGTTCTGGTTTTTGGCGCTGCGTCGGGAAGGTGTTACAGGGTGGATACGAAGCTGTGGGTAGATCCTTCTGAAGATTTTTACCGTGAACTTGAGGCGTTCATCGGCAAGGAGAATATAAAGCTATAAAAGCGGGAGAGTAACCCTGCGCTCCCAAAATAATTTAAAACTAAGCGACAAGGAGATGGCGGAAAATGAAAACAATAGGCGTATTGACCAGCGGCGGAGACGCTCCGGGCATGAACGCCGCCATACGGGCGGTTGTAAGAGGGGCCATCTATAACAAACTTAAAGTCTATGGCATTCGCCGCGGTTTTGAAGGCTTATTGGAAGGTGACTTTGAGGAAATGGAGGTCTCCTCCGTATCGGATATCATCCAGCGTGGAGGGACCATACTGCGCACGGCAAGGAGCGAGGAATTCATGGAACCTTCCGGGTTTAGCAGGGCTTTGAATATGCTGGAGAACTTTGAGATAGACGGACTTGTAGTGATCGGGGGAGACGGATCGTTAAGAGGCGGACTTGAGTTGTCCCGGGCAGGCATCAAAGTGATGGGCATTCCCGGAACTATCGACAACGATCTGGCGTATACAGATTACAGCATAGGTTTTGATACTGCAGTGAACACAGTGCTTTCTTCCATAAGCAATATCCGCGACACCTCTTCTTCACACGGGCGCTGCACGGTGGTAGAGGTGATGGGGCGCGATTGCGGCAACATCGCCCTCCATGCCGGCCTTGCGGGTGGCGCCGAATGCATACTCGTACCTGAAGAGGAAGTGGACATCAATAAAATATGCCGGAAAATCATACAGGGCAAGAACAGGGGAAAACTTCACAGCCTGATTCTCCGTGCGGAGGGAGTAGAACTCGGAACCACGGAATTGGCTGAAATTATAGAACGGCGCACCGGATTGGAAACCAAGGTGGTAGTTCTGGGCTACACCCAAAGGGGCGGGTCGCCCACAGCCAGAGACCGGAATTTAGCCAGCCTCATGGGGTACCGGGGGGTGGAACTCCTCCTTGCCGGCAGTGAAAGCAGAGCTATAGGAATCCGTGGTTCGGAAATTATGGATATGGATCTTTCCGAAGCATTGGAAATGAAACGGACTTGGGATCCGTCCATCATGAACTTGTCAGATATCCTGTCGATTTAATACAACCGGATAAATTACAGATATTATTGTGGGATCATTACCATGTTTCAGACGGCCGGGACTACGATTACCTCGGCCTGTTTTTTTACCCGATTAGTGAGCTGTTGGACTACGTTGTTGCTTTCCTTTTCCTCGCCGGATTCTCCGAGGATGATATGCGTGATTTTATACTTATGTACCAGGTCTATCAGGGTATCCAGGACATCGTTGGAACGGACTACGGTAAGCTGGGCGCCGTAAGCCATGGCTTTTTCATATAGATACTCCAGGGCCTCTCCCTCTTTGGATTTCCCCAGGAATTTAAATTGATAATGGGCAACATGGATGATAAAGAGTTCGTCGTCGGCATCGTCCAGCAGATCGTGACCGTATTGAATCAGTCTTTCGCAGGTCTTTTGTTGCGTTACGCAGACCATTATATTCTTCATTAAATATTTTTCCCCCTCGGTTTAGATGCTGCTTGGAATTCCCTAACATTATAATTATACATGAAGTGACGGAATAATTCCATCACTTCCTCGTATTACTTTCAGCCTCCGCATTATAATAGAGAGAAGCCATATATAACAGGAAAAGATCGTGGGGCTTTCGAAGATCTAAACGGGTTTTTCCGTTTATTTTTATAATTTTATATTGTACTGTGTTTTTATGGATATAAAAGTGTTGGGCCAGTTTATTCAGGGATCCGTCATATCTCATATATGCTCTGATGAAACTGCTAAACTCCTCAGTCTCTTCCTTTGTGCATTCTTTAAAGATTTGCTCTGTAAGATTTTTCTTATGCAGTTCAGGTAACTGGGACAGGATAAAATCCAAATTTACAGAACTGAACATCAGAACGCCTCCGCTTCCTTTGTTAAAATAGCGAAAAGCAGAAAGGGCTTCGTTATAGACTTTAGATATGTCCATATAATCTGTGCAGGTATCACTGATAATGCATAGTAATGAAACAGCATATTGTGCTTCCAGCTGAGATTCGAGATCGGTCATAGCTTTAAGGAGTTTATGGGACTCGAGATTTGACACTGCCAGCAGCAATTCACCGCTTTGGACGGCTATAGTTCTGTGGGTGGATAGAACGTCACTGGTATATTTGTAGACAAATCCCATCCTTGCCTGCAGTAATTCATCATCAGCTACATTCTGTGAACTAAAGTCAAATTTACAAATTGCAGTAGTAAATGGTCCTTCGGCTTTCAGCTGATACTTAGTCAGTTGCTGTTCTACGTAAAAAAGAGAAGAAGAAAAATTACCGTGCAGCAGATCGCTGACGAAGAGGAGTTTTGCCTGACCTTCGGTATTCCTGCGCGAAGCTACAAAATTTTCATAGAATATTATTTCGGTCAATTTCTGAATGATTCTTCCATAGCCTATTATTTTATCGGGTTCTCCTGTTATACCGATTACGCCTACCACTTCCCCCGCAAAGCAGATAGGAAGATTGACACCCTTCCGGCAACCTTCGTATTGGTTTTCATGCTCTACAATAAATTCTTCCATTTTATTCGCAATCAAAATGTAGGCACCTTCATGATAGGTATTAACTCTTTCCGGATTCGTGCTGGCAAGAATAAGACCGGTGCTGTCCATAATATTCAAGTCTGTATTAATGACTGGACTAATTTCCTTTATAATTTCGCTTGCTATACTCTGATTTAAATACATGCTCCTGTCTCTCTTCTGTCTGCCTTCAGGGCATTTGTTATAGATAACAAAAAAAAGCGCTATTTATTATTCTATACAATATATAATAATGCCTTCTGCACATCTATAATCAATTATACAACACAAAGAGTTATTTCACATTAGATATTTGCATTTAAAGAAACATATTTTCGGGTTGATAGATTGTATATTATATATTATATATAATATAGCAAATGCAGCAAGGGGAAGAAAATAAATAATATATCCATAAATATGATCATATTAGTATGACAACAAAGAGGGCTGGAATGAAAATCGTAATCGCAATTGATTCTTTTAAGGGATGCTGTTCAACAATAACTGCTGCAGAAGCTGTGGAACGAGGGTTATCTTCGGGTAGGAGGAAACTGGATATTGTTAAAATCCCTGTTGCCGACGGTGGAGAGGGGACGGTAGATGTACTGGTCTACGGTCTTGACGGGAACTATGAAACGGTAAAGGTTCTGGATCCACTTGGCAGGACCATTGAAAGCAGCTATGGCATATTGCCTGATCTTTCCGCTGTGATCGAAATGGCATCCGCCTCGGGATTGCCTTTATTAGATAGAAAAGAATATGATCCTATGAAGACGACCACCTTTGGTACTGGGCAGATGATAAAGGATGCACTGGACAAAGGTTGCAGGAAAATATATATCGGGCTGGGCGGTAGTGCTACGAATGATGGAGGCGTTGGTATGGCCCAGGCGTTAGGTGCAAGCTTCAGGGATGCAAACGGTACGGAGATCGGATATGGCGGAGGCGAGCTAGGTAAGATACGCACAATAGATTTATCGGGCATGGATCCTCGTATCAGCGAAGCCGAATTTATCGCCTTATCCGATGTGACCAGCCCGCTATGCGGTCCAAAAGGCGCTTCAGTTGTATTTGGTCCACAAAAGGGAGCCGGATCGGATATGATTAAAGTTTTGGACTCTAATCTTTATCACTACGGACAAGCTATTGAAGCCTTAACGGGAATCGATGTGATAAACGCTCCAGGTTCCGGAGCCGGAGGAGGTATTGGGGCAGGGTTGATTGCTTTCTGCAATGCAAAGATCCAATCTGGTGTAGATGTAATCTTGAATATGCTGAACTTTGATCGCTGTTTGAATGATGCTGACCTGGTCATAACCGGGGAAGGCCGCATTGATCTGCAGACGGCAGCGGGGAAATTGCCCGCAGGCATTGCCGGCAGAGCAGCAAAATATGGAATACCTGTTATTGCGATTGTCGGCAGCGTGGGCGAGGGTGCGGAAGTTCTATATGACCATGGTATCGATGCCATGGTAAGCATTGTAAACAAGCCCATGTCACTTGAAGAGTCATTGGCGCGCGGAGTAGAACTGATCGAAAAGGCAGCCGCCAATATTATTAGAATCCTAGAAATCAATCATAGAAAGAGTGGTTTTATTTTAAAACAAGATATTCATGATCTGTTAGAAGAAAGGAGGTAGTGGTAAATTAACTATTTGTGGAGTTTAATATCAACAGTTACTGTGAAAGTGAAACGAAATGTGAAACTAGAAGGAGATAAGGAAATGAATGGGCGATATACAGAGCAAGATAAATCGTACAACCGCAAGAGCCAGAGGTCTGGCCAGAGATTATAAGACAGCCAAAACCGTAGGAGTTATTGAAGTTGATGAAGAAAAGCAGCTCGTGAAAATCGGGAAGCCAGTGGGAATTGTTGCTGCGCTTATTCCCACCACAGTGCCGGCAGGGGTGGTCTTTATCGGTGCTATGAATATGATCATGGGAAGGAATGCTATGATCTGCTCGCCTCATCCGAGAGCGAAAAAAACAACCTTAATGGTCGTTAATGATATCCGGAATCTATTCAAAAAAATGGGTCTCCCTGAAGATCTTCTTCAGTGCATCGAAGAACCTTCTCTGTTGAAGACCGATGAATTGATGAGGCAATGCGATCTGATCGTGGCCACAGGCGGAGCCGGAATGGTCAAAGCAGCGTACTCCTCCGGAACCCCGGCATACGGAGTAGGGGCAGGCAACGTGGTCGTGGTGGTAGATGAGACTGCAGACATTAAAGATGCAGCCGATAAGATAATGAAGGCACAGCTCAATGACTTGGCCATCGGTTGTTCTACAGAGAATTCTGCAGTGATCCAAAGGGACATTTACGATGACTTTGTAAAGGAATGTGTAAAAACAGGGGCCTACGTTTGCAATGCAGAAGAAAAAGCAAAGCTACAGAATACATTATGGGTTGATGGTCATCTGAATCCGGAAGTGATCTGCAAGCCGGCTACTTTCATCGCAGAAAAGGCAGGAATTAAGGTTCCCGATGATTGCAAATGGATCATTGTGGAAGAGACAGGCTATGGAAAAGAATTCCCCTTTTCAGGAGAAAAACTATCAGTTGTAGTAACGTTCTACAAGTTTGACAAATTCGATGATGCAATTAAACTGGTTAACAATATTCAAGACTACAGCGGCGCCGGATATTCCTGCGGCATTCACAGCACAGATGATGACCGCATCATGAAATTTGCTTTAGAAACTCGTACAGCGAGAGTGGCAGTTAGAATGACTGTCGGAACATCCAATGCAGGAAACTGGAACAACGGTATGCCTTGGACCATCAATCTTGGATGTGGTACATGGGGCGGCAATATCACTTCAGAAAATGTAACCTATAAGAACTATATCAACACTACCTGGGTTGCCAGAGAAATTAAGGATTATACCATTCCTTCTGATGAAGAACTCTTTGGTGACGTTATGAACGACAAAACTCTCTTTTAGAGCAGGACATTATAGAGCAAGGCAGTGAAGTATGACGGCATGTTCGATGGAGTAATGGGACATGCCGTCATGCGCAACAGGTAACAATAGGAGGTAGGAATATGAGAAAAGCTGTAGTGCTGGATGGTTATACGTTGAATCCCGGTGATTTAGAATGGACTCCCATCGAGAAGCTGGCGGCACTGTCGGTATATGACCGTACAACCTTTGATCCGATGGAAATCGATAAAATAGTCGAGCGAGTGGGTGATGCAGAAATTATACTTGACAACAAAACCCCTATCAAATACGAAGCGTTGAAGAGGATGCCGCATCTAAAATACATCGGTATGCTGTCCACCGGATATGATGTAGTAGATGTGAATGCAGCAAGGGAGCTTGGCATCACGGTGACGAATATTCCAACTTACGGCACCAATACGGTATCCCAGATGGCCATTGCCATGCTGCTGGAAATGTGCCACCACATCGGAGCCCATGATGCTTCCGTTAAAGAAGGTCGCTGGGCAAACAATGCGGACTGGTGTTATTGGGATTATCCCATCATTGAACTGGCTGGTAAAACCATGGGAATCATCGGTTATGGGCGCATTGGCCAGGCTACGGGCCGGATCGCACAAGCCATGGATATGAAGGTCATAGCTTATGATCGTTTTCAAAGGCCGGAACTGGAATCTGCAACTATGAAATATACAGATCTGGATGACCTGTATGCGAAAGCCGATGTGATCGCACTGCATTGTCCACTGACGGATGAAAACAGGGGTATGATCAATAAAGAAAGTATTCGTAAAATGAAAGATGATGTCTTGATCATCAATAATTCAAGAGGACCGCTGATCGTAGAGCAAGACCTGGCGGATGCACTGAATAGCGGGAAGGTGAAGGGTGCCGCTCTCGATGTCGTATCTACGGAGCCGATAAAGGAGAATAATCCATTGCTGAAGGCTAAGAACTGCCTGCTGACGCCTCATATATCATGGGCATCTAAGGAAGCAAGACAGCGGATCATGGATATGGCAGCCGACAACCTGGAGCAGTTCCTGAAAGGCACTCCGATAAATGTTGTAAACCCGTAGTGAAGGCAGACGGACAAGCAGGCGATTTGAAACTGTCTCAAACATATTAATTGATTATTATGCTGAAACAGAGTAAGATAGGATTATATTGGAATAAATATGTTAATTGGAATAAATATGTTATAGGTGGGAATGCATGCAGAAAAAAGAAAAAAATAGTAATATAAAAAAAGTATCCATAGCAGAAGCAGTTGCTCGCGAGATCAGAAAAAATATCATTCTGCACAACTACAAACCGGGGCAGCGGTTAAAGGAGCGGGAGCTTTGCGAGGAATTTAACGTGAGCCATACGCCTATCCGTGAAGCATTTAGGATTCTACAGGCGGAAAACCTGGTAAAGATGATACCCTATGTGGGCGTGGAAGTAGTACGTTTCGATGATAAAGATATCCGGGATCTTTACGGCGCTCGGTGCATCATCGAATCCAGTACTGCGGAACTTGCTGCAGTAAGAGGGACAAAAACCCAACGTGAGGAATTGTATAGTATTATGGAGGAGTTGGTTTCTATCGATTATGGAAATTTCAAGAAAAGCGACGAAGCAGAATCCAAGTTCCACCTATACATTGCGAAGATGTCAGATAATAAGGAATTGGAAAGCATTACCCGAAGCATATATCGCAGGAGCCAGATGCTACAAATCATCGTCCTATCTACCAAGGAAGGATTTAATACATTAAAAAAGCAACATCAGCAGATTGCAGAGGCAATAATCAATCAGGACTCTGCTGCGGCCAGAAAGCATACGGAGGAGCATTTCGACACAGCCATATACTATGCATCATTATGTAACCAAGAATCCACTAAGGTCTAATAATGTTTAATCAGTTTTTTATTTTCTTCACCCTCATAGGTATTGGGTACCTTTCCCGAAAGAAAAACTGGCTGGATGAAGCATCTATTAAAGGAGTGGGCAACTTGCTCATAAATGTGGCAATACCTGCTCTGCTTTTATCCAGTATATTTGCCTTGGACATTACGGGAGACTTGCTTATTGAATTTGCATCGATGTCGTTGCTGTCTATCGCTTTCTTTACATTATACGCAATTTTTGCAGCGATCTATGTAAGGCTGAGAAATATTCCTTCAGAAAGAAAGGGTATTGTGCAGTTTTTCATGATTACAACTAACAACGGGTTTATTGGCTTACCTATTTCCGCCGCTTTTTTTGGAGAAGAAGGGCTCTTTTTCATGATCGCAAATAACCTCATCATGAACATCATCCTCTTCAGCTACGGGGTTATCCTTGTGAGAACGAAGCCGACAAGAAAAGAGGAGGAAGCGATTCATCGCCTTATAAACTTTTTTGCCCCATTAAAGGCAGTTGTTAATCCCGGTGTTGTGTCCATATTGGTTGGTTTGATTCTCAATGTATTTAGTCTGATTCAGTGGATTCCGGAAGCTGTAATTACATTAACAGAGTCCCTTGGAGGTCTGGCAACTCCTCTGTCTATGATATACATCGGTGCAATCCTTCACAGCAGCAGCCCTTCATCGTTATTCCGCGACCGGTTGGTTTTAGAGTCGGGGCTTGTAAGGTGTTCACTTCTGCCGCTGATTACATATTTCATTTTACTATTCACAAACATTCCATCTCTTATGAGCAAGATTATCTTTTTGGCAACCATGCTACCGACAGCCGCTATTATTCCCGTTATCGTCTCCCAGTATGGACAAGGAGAAGAAGAGTCTACCAAATTCGTGCTCTTTTCCACCTTGCTATCTCTTGCTACGATGCCTCTCGGAGTATATCTAGCATCTATAAGCTTCTAATCAGATCTGATACGTTGTTTGGACCGATTGTTGTGATTTCGATCTAGATAAGGCATCCGGTTGACGATGAGTTTTCCCGGTTATATAATTAGAGGAAGTTAAAAAATCAGGAGGTCTGCATGCGGATTGTGACTATTCTTTCCGGCCTGTTTGTGCTGGGAACGGGAATTTGGTGTTTTGCTCATCCCGGAGTGCCCTTCATAACCATAGCCTTTGTTCTGGGGATCGCCATGATGATTTCCGGTTTGAGCAACATATTGGCCTACGTTGTTTTTCGAAAGATAAATCCCTGTGTTTCATGGCAGTTTGCAGACGGCCTGCTGACTGCGATCTTTGCTTCTGTGGTTTTATCCGATACGGTTCTTACCGATGCTATGGTTGTACTGTTTTTCGGTATGTGGATTCAGTTTTCGGGTGTATTGCGCATCATGGCGTCCATGGATATTCGAAGTAAAAGGGTGACCGGTTGGTATTGGGTATTGATACCGGGGGTATTGAATCTTTTAGCGGGCATTTACAGCCTCTTCAATCCTCTCCTTGCGGGGTTTGCTCTTGTTATAGTGATAGGAGGCATTTTTATCCTGCAGGGAGTAAACGGTGTTGTAGGCGGGATATTTTTAAAATTCGAGCCCGGGAAGTCTGGGAAAGAAAAAGTACAGGAAGCAGGCAACAAAGACCATGGAGAAGCAGATGTTTAAGGTCGGTGTTATCGGAGGAGGGGCTGCCGGAATGATGGCAGCTCTTTCCGCTTCGCGAATTCTATCTGCAGGAGATGTGGTTCTGCTGGAAAAAAACCAGATGTTGGGGAGAAAGATCCTGGCCACGGGGAACGGCCGGTGCAATTTCTCAAACCGGGGCTGTAGCTGGAAGGATTACGGCGGAAAAGACCTTTCCCTGGTGCGTCATGCCTTTGAACACCTGAGCCCGGTACAAACCGTAGAGCTATTTGAGGAATTGGGAGTACTGGCAAGAGAAGAGAGCGAAGGCAGGCTCTATCCCTATTCTGAGCAGGCCTCGGCTGTAGCCGATGCTTTGCAGTCTGCGCTGAAAGAAAACGGGGTCGCTATCCGTTTGGAAAGAGAAGTGACAGGAGTAAACAAAACCTGAAAGTAAATTTGTGGTGGAGTGGGACGGTGGTTTCACCCAGGTTGAAAGTCTGATCATAGCCACCGGAGGTAAAGCGGGACATGGATTCGGTTCCACGGGAGACGGATACGGCTTTGCCAAAAGCTTCGGGCATACTTTGGAGCGGCCTCTCCCGGCTTTGGTGCGGGTTGTAACGGAGAGCGGCGTTTCCGACAACCTTAAGGGAGTCAGGGCGAAAGGCACCGTAAGCCTGGCGAAAGAAAAAAAGCTTGTAGCACGGGAAGAAGGAGAGATTCAGTTTACAGAGGACGGCCTTTCGGGGATTTGCATTTTCAATCTGAGCCGGTTTTTGGGAGATAATCCGTCGGATTATTCCATTCAGATCGATCTGTTTCCCGGATTCTCGGCAGATAAGCTTGTTTGGAGCTGCTTGAGTCAAGGAGAAGAACATTCGGAAGCCGCCCGGCGAAAAGCTTGCTCGAAGGCATGCTTCACAGTAAGCTGATCCTCATATACTTAGAGCTTTCAGGGGTGGATGCCGGTTCATCCACTTGTCAGGTGGATGATAAAAAGCTTCTTTGCCTGGCTCGCCTGCTCAAATGTCAGAGAGGTAGCGATAAAAGCAACCAAAGGCTGGAAAGAAGCCCAGGTAACTGTGGGCGGAGTTAAGGGAGAAGAGGTTTATGGAGATACTTTGGAGTCGAAATTAGTTCCCGGTTTGTTCTTTGCTGGAGAAGTGCTCGATGTGGACGGAAAATGCGGCGGTTGGAATCTGCAATGGGCTTGGAGCTCCGGCTGGACTGCGGGAAAACATGCGGCCCTTTATTCCCTGCAAGATGGGAAATAAAAGCTCTTGACAAAAGAAAGGAAGGGATAGGAATATGGCGATTGAGAAAGGTTACATTCAAGTGTATACGGGAAACGGAAAAGGAAAGACGACGGCGGCGCTGGGGATTGCGCTCAGAAGTCTTTGTGCCGGAAACAGAGTCTTTTTCGGACAGTTTATGAAGGGGCAGGATTACAGCGAACTCAAAGCTCCGCAATACTTTGAAAAACTGGAGATGGAGCAATTCGGCACCCCCTCTTTTGTCAAGGGGCAGCCCTCACCGGAGGATATTGAAAATGCAAAGAAAGGGTTAGCCAGAATGAAAGAGATTTTGGTCTCCGGCGACTATGATATGGTGGTATTTGACGAGATCAACACCGTCCTTTTCTTTAAAATGCTGGAGGTGGAGGAAGTTCTGCGCGTGCTTGATCTGAAACCGGAAGGAACGGAGGTCATCCTCACCGGACGCCACGCCCCCCAGGAGATCATAGATCGTGCAGATCTGGTGACGGAAATGAAGGAGATCAAACATTATTACAATGCGGGCGTCCAGGCGAGAGTGGGAGTTGAGAATTAATAGCCTAGCCTTCTTCTGTGAAGGTGTGCAGCCCTTTTTTTATACTTCAATTGCCTTATTAGCAAAAGATCTGCAATAAGACGAAAAGCAACCGAGTAATTTTTTTTGATATGCTCCCCATAAAGTAGACAGTTGAAATAATAAAACGGTCTACTTTATGGGGAGCATATCATTATTTGCGTTGCAAATTTGGTTGCTTTCCGACTTTTAAAGTCTATTTTATCAAGCTTTGTCCGGTCATTTCTATGGGTTTTTCAACGCCGGCCAAATCTAACAAAGTGGGTATAACATCGGCTAAAATGCCGCCTTCCTTCAATTCCACGGGGCGGTTTGCCATTACGAGGAAGGGAACAGGGTTGGAGGAATGGGAGGTTACGACTGTATCGTCGGCGTTTTTCATACAATCCGCATTGCCGTGATCCGATGTGAGGATCAATTGGCCTCCTGATTCCTTCAGTGCCGCCACAATTCGATGGACGCATTCATCCAGAGCCTCGATGGCTTTGACTGTAGCTTCAATGCTTCCCGTATGTCCTACCATATCGGGGTTTGCGAAATTCAGTATGATAAAATCGTACTTTTTTTCATAGATAAACTCGATTACCCGGTCCGTGATTTCATAGGCACTCATTTCCGGTTTCAGGTCGTAGGTAGGCACCTTCGGCGAGGGGATGAGGAGCCTGTCCTCGCCTCTGTTGGGAGCTTCAATGCCGCCGTTAAAGAAAAATGTTACGTGAGCGTATTTTTCCGTTTCGGCAATTCGCAGCTGCCTGAATCCTAATTTGGAGATGTATTCTCCGAAGGTGTTCCTGAGAGATTGGGGAGGGTAGGCCACCAGCACATTGGGCATTTCCGCGTCGTACTGTGCCATGCATACATAACACAGTCCTGAAGGTTGCCTGTCTCTCACAAAGCCGTTAAACCCATCGTCTGTAAAACAGCGGGTGAGCTGCCTTGCCCGGTCCGGTCTGAAATTAAAGAAGATTATCGAATCGTTATCCTGTACCGTGGAAAGGGGAGACCCGCCTTCCGTGATGAGGGTGGGTTTTACGAATTCGTCGTTTTCTCTCGATTCGTAGGCCAGGTTTATTGCTTCCGAAGGGGAACCAGCATATCTTCCGACTCCCTTGGTCAATGCATCGTAAGCCAGCTGAGTTCTTTCCCAGCGCTTATCCCGATCCATGGCGTAATATCTTCCGGATATGGATGCGATTTTGCCGATGCCGTGCTGCTTGATGAAGGTCTCCAGTTGCTCCAAATAGATCAGTGCGCTGCGGGGAGGAACGTCCCTTCCGTCGAGAAATGCGTGAATATATACGCGATTCAACCCCTTTTTCTTTGCCAGCTTCAGCAAGGCAAACAGATGAGAAATGTGGCTGTGGACGCCTCCGTCGGACAGGAGCCCCATCAGGTGCAGGGAAGATCCCCTTGCCAGGGCATGTTCCACGGCGGTATTCAACTCACTGTTATCGAAAAAACCCCCTTCTTCAATATCTTTGGAGATGCGAGTCAGGTCCTGGTAAACGATCCGGCCGGCACCTATGTTCAGATGTCCTACTTCAGAATTCCCCATCTGCCCCTCGGGAAGGCCGACGGCCAGCCCGGATGCGGAGATGAGAGTATTCGGGTATGTGGCAAAGAGCCGGTCAAGATTTGGAGTAGAGGCCAATTTGATAACGTCGGTGCAAGTATCGTCCTTGCTCTTCCCAAACCCGTCTAATATCATCAACATTGTTGTGTTCATTATTTCAGTCTCCTAAGAGGTCGTTTATTTGCTTCAATCTGTTCATATATTCCCTTATTATAACAAAAAATAGCATTAAATTATATAACTTTTTGGATGAATGGGAAGGAATCAAAATTATGTGAGGGCAGCGACAAAAAAAGTACTCCCATAAAAGAGCTCCCGTGTCGAAAAA
>LSQX01313289.1_pt1 | contig 26202 bp, 21 predicted proteins | sample 654561 | NCBI WGS metagenome assembly LSQX01 (sample SAMN04489861, study PRJNA283612) | anaerobic digester metagenome | isolation source: 4 biogas reactors fed with cattle manure at either 37C or 55C with and... | place: Denmark: Kongens Lyngby | collected 2014 | reverse complement strand
TATGTAAAGTTGAATTTGGGCATAAAAAAAGGACTAAGACTCTTTGTATTAGCCTTAGTCCCTATTGAATTGATTATCTACTTCCTCGCTAGGCGCAGGCAGCTGATTTCCGGATGCGTCTTGAGATACCGCAGATGCCACAAACTCAGGACCAATCCTTTGAAAATACTGGAAATGCTGATTGCCCACCAAATCCCTTCTAAGCCGAGGGCAGTTGACGAAAGCAGCAGCGCTCCCGGAATTCTTAGGAGGTTGAAAACAATGCTGACAATTGAGGGAGGAAAACTCTTGCCGTGACCGATAAAAGCTCCCGCGGTAACAATCTCAATGCACATCCACAGCTGAGACAGCCCCAAGATTTTTAAATAGACAACTCCTTGACTGATAGCCTCCGGTTCCGGAATAAAGATGGCAAAGATAGGTCCTGCCCCAAAAATCAGCAGAAGGGTGGCAAAGACTCCTAGAACAGAAACAATCCCGATTCCGACAAAGTAACCTTTGTAAACCCGATCCCATTTTTTTGCGCCGTAGTTCTGTCCGATAAAAGCGCTCATGGCTGTCTGAAAGCCGCCAGCAGTCAACCAGGAGATGGATTCAATCTGGGAGCCTACTTTCTGCACAGCAATCGGCAGCGGACCCCACTGGGCAATAATCCGAGCTATCACCATTGCAATCATGGTAAAGAAGGCGCTCTGCACAGCCATGGGCAGCCCTAACATAACAATGCGCTTGAGATAATTCCAGTCGGGTTTTTCCAGAAGGCGCAGGCCGGAGAAAAGCTCCGGACGCTTCTTAGTCTGCAGGAAAAACACTGCCGACGCAATAAATTGGGCAATTATACTAGCAAGAGCAGCCCCTGCGGTTTCCAACCGCGGGAATGGCCCTAAGCCGAATATGAGAACCGGATCCAGAATAATATTAGCCGCCAAACCCACAACATTGATCTTAAACGGTGTTCTGCTGTCACCGGCACCGTTGAAAATTGCTGTAAACACAGGGTTAACTGTGAAAAAAGGCATACCTAAAGCAACAATCACCAGATAAATCCGGGCCTGTTCTTCGACAGATGGACCTAAGCGATAAAATCCAATCAGCGGTTGCCGAAAGGCGATCAGCAGTGCTCCGTAAATTACCGATAGCACTAGGATCAACTGCAGGCTGTGGCCCACGTAGCGCTTGGCTTCCTGTTCGTCCTTTTTCCCAATCGACTGAGCTACACCCACCTCTGCTCCGACTCTGGCAACCAGAATCACAGCCGAAGCCAGCCACGTGAAAAAGCTGGCAGTTCCTACCGCTGCCACAGCATCAGAACTGAGCCGGCCAACCCAAATCATATCGATCAAGCTGTAAGCCATCTGCACAAATGATGTACCGATAATCGGCAGTGCCAGTTTTGTCAATCTGTGGAGGATACTGCCTTCAGTTAAGTCAATAGTTCTGCTCATTTCTATCTCTGCACTCCATCTTTTTCTTTGTATGCTTTATCTATGATAGCACAGATATAGCCTGCCTGCATCATCAATTTATGTGTGCCCTTTTGTGATATAATTAAATAAATCTATATGCGCCTGCCGGGAAGCATAAGCGAGGAGGATAATTCTGCTGTTCCCAGGAAGTTTTCGAAAAACTGGCAGCCGCTGGATTAATCCTGCTGACCTGATTGTGTGGGGGGGTAGTTACATGAAACAGAAAGGCGAGAGCACACTCCTGGCATCTGTTCTCCTCAGTTCTCCTGGACCCTTAGTGCTCGGCATCGCCCTGTTTTTTGGCCGTTCCAGTACCCAGATTGCGGATTTTGTCCGCCGCACGGCTGAGCTGAGCGCAATTGTTGTGTCATGGATCGTCTTTCGGTTAATCCATAAAGATGCAGATCCTGATCCAGAGCGCAAGCTGACGCTAGAAAACATTGCAAATTTATGCGTTGGCACAGCAATGTGCCTCTCGGGAGCAGCGATGCTGTTGATTGCCTTCTTGTCACTCGAGAGCGAAAAGGGCAATGTGATTCCTGCCCTGATAATTGCTTTCCTAGGAGTAGTGACAAATTCCTTTTTCTGGCTGCGCTACCGCAGACTGGACCGGGAACAGCCAAATACGATCCTGTCAGTCCAAAGCAGACTGTATCTGGCTAAATCAATAGTCGACACCTGTGTGGTAATTTCACTAGCATTTGTTGCGTTTGCTCCGGCATCCCTCCTCACCGGCTATGTGGACTTGGGTGGCTCAGTAGTTGTTGCTCTCTATCTGATCATTAGTGGAGCGGGAGCGATCCGGGAACGTAAAAAAATAGAAGCGAAACATACTTAATTTTTCCGCTAAAAAACCCCGCCATTTTTATCCATAACCTACCGAAATAAATCTATAATATGTTATAATAACTTGGTTAGAAGGTAACCACGAAATTATGAAACACAATTACAGAAAGGACTTTGCCTGTGAATCCCATTTCTGGACCGAAAGCACTAACGGATTATATACTCAATCAAACTGCTATAAAGACTAAAAAAAGCAATCTCACTTTAATTTTACAGGGAATACTTGCAGGGATGTATATTGCCATAGGTGCAGTTGGAAGCCTAAAGGTTTCGGCTAGTTTCGCAGCCCCGGGGTTAGGTGATTTCTTGGGAGCAGTGGTCTTCCCGGTAGGAATTATTGCCATCATTGCAATGCAAGCAGAACTGTATACAAGTAACTGCATGATCATGACTTCGGTATATGCTGGTAAGTCTAAAATTAAACAGATAATAAAGATCTTGTCCCTGGTTGTGTTTGCTAATTTGCTTGGAGCTATTGTTGCTTCTGCATTGACCGTTACCTCGGGACTGTTTAGCGAAACCGCGGTCAACTTATTGATTGACAAAGCTATCTATAAAGTCAATCTGCCAGTGGGGCAGTTATTTGCTAGTGCAGTTTTTTGCAACATAATCGTGTGCACAGGAGTATGTCTGGCCTACGGTTCCAAGGATGAAATTGTTAAAATTATTACCCTCTGGCTGGCAATCACGGTATTCGTTCTTAGTGGAACAGAGCACGTTGTGGCTAACATGTATTATTTATTTGCAGCAAAATTCTACGGTGGAGCTCTTTCAGCTAAAGGGATTATCTATAATCTCTTCATATCTGGAATTGGCAACTTTATTGGTGGTGGAGTTGTTGTAGCAAGTGCCAACTATTTATTAGCTTACAAAACTCAGGGTCAGGGTTAAATATCTGCTTCAAAACCCGGTATACACAAAGGTACGCCCCATCAAGGCTGGCGTACCTTTTTTTCATACAATTTCAGTTAAGTTTTCTTCTTGGTTTTATGGAGCATCGCCCTCTATCACATTAAATCAATACTTCCAGTAGATAAAGAATGATCACAAATGAAAAGTTGATAACTGTAAACTGAATCAAATAGGACTTAACACTGGTTGAATTGTGTTTTTTATACTCACTAAAGGTAATCAAACTAGCCAATGAGGCAATTAAAGTTCCACATCCTCCGATATTCACCGCAGGCAGCAGTGCATGATAATTATCAGTAAAATGGGATAACAAAACAGCACTTGGTACATTGCTGATCAACTGGCATGATAAAATACCGAACAAGAGGGTATTCCTGGGCAGAATCTGAGAAAAGAACTCATTTACCGCTGGTATCCTTGCCATATTGCCGCTGAATACAAAAAAGGCAGCAAAAGTAGCGAGTAGTGGATAGTTCACTGTTTTTAATGATTTTCGATCGAATATAAACAGAGCTAAGGTAATCACGATAGTCCCAATTAGATAAGGAATTATCCGAAAAACAATTAATATACTGGCGACAAAAAGTACGCTGTAAATGATAGCAAGTCGAATATTTAAAGTGTATTGGTTATCACTTTTCAGTTCTAATGGTATCGGTTTTACGAAACAGCAGATACCAATAATCAACAGAGTAGATGCCAAAAAGCTTGGAAGCATGATTTGTACAAATTCCAAGGTATCAATATTATAAAATGCATATAGATAAAGGTTTTGTGGATTACCAAATGGAGTCACCATTCCACCTAAGTTAGCTGCGATGTTCTGCATAATGAATGTAAAAGCCATCGCCTGCTTATTATCTGTGCTGGTTAAAACAAAATAACCGAGGGGAAGAAAAGTGAGCAGCGCCATATCATTAGCTAAAAACATAGAGCCAATGAAGGTAATGAAGACCAATCCTAAGGTAGCGTTGCGAAGATTACGAAGTCTGAGAACAATGTTTCTGCTTATAATCTCAAATACGTGGATATTGGAAAGAGCCTCTACTACCGCTAAGGTACAGTACAGCGTTGCTAAAGTATTCCAGTTAAAATAATCCAGATAGCTTGCATCCACTGGGACAAAGAAACAAGTAATCAGCATGGCAGTGATTGCGATGATTAGGACAATCTGCTTTTTGGCTGCTTGGGTAATCCAGCAGCTGACCTTTGTAAATTGCTGCAGTTTCCCTGGATCTTCTGGAGAAATTACAGTCTGTTTGCTTAGTACATCTATTGTGTTGTTTTTCAAGCGGATCACTCCATATTCTTACTCACAGAGCAGAATTATAGCAGATTGCCTGGGAGAATACAATTAGGTGTATGCAGCCAGCCAGATGACCCGGCGCATAAAAAAACTCACCTTTGAGTACTGTGTACTCAGAGGTGAGTTCTCCTTGAAGGGAGTTTTACAGCTGCTTTCTTTTAAAAATTAATACTGCCGCCGCAAGCAGAGCAATCGCTGCAGCCACTGTAACGCCAATCGCATAACTGAGAGAAGAAAACATGATCGAGTTGGTGACCAACTCCATGTTTTTGCCTGCAAGCGATAGAGGATTGTATTTCCATGCTTTAGGGAAAATATTTAAGATCGCCAAACAGACAGCTGCCGCACCAGTCAGCAGCAGGGCGCCATAGCTGCTGGCTGCCAGTGTGGATGAACAGAGCAGTACAGCCAATATAAATACTCCAAACAGCCACAGGCAGAATACAGAAGAAAATAGATTGGCTGAATAATCATCGGAAAATAGAAATACTGTGTAGCCCCAAGTGGTAACAAAGGCTGTGGCGAGGCTGGCAGTCCAGATTGTGAGCATGGCAGCAAATTTCCCCATAATCACTGCCGTGCGGGACAAACCCTTGGTTAAAAGATTAATCAGGGTACCTTTGGACAGCTCGGACGAAAGGACGCTGCTGAAAACCAGCACGGTAACGATTAGTCCCATTTGAGTTATGTTTTTATAGAACTGTGCCCAGGAGTCAATAGACGAAGGCTCGGGAAGACTGATTAAGACTCCCTCCGGCATAAATTTTTCCAGCAGTTCCGGTGTCAATTTGGCTGTAAGAGGATTCATTATGCCGAAAATGAAAAAGACAACCAGCATGATCAACAGCTTATATGTCCTGATATGCTCTACCATTTCTTTTTTGAAAAAAACACGAAAATGGCTCACTGAACCACCTCCGCAAACAAGCTTTCCAACGTCGGTTCCACAACTTCGAATTTTTCCGGAGTGATCTGCTTGGCAGCCAGCAGATCGATTAAAACCTGACCCCTTAGAGAGTGATCTTCAATGGTGATTGCAAGAACATTTTCCTCCTGTACCACTTTCACACCAAGTTGCTGCAGTTCCTCACTCCCGGAAAACTCGGCAGCCTGATCCGCAGTGGCAAACTTAATCATGAAACTGTTACGCTGATACTGCTTTTGAATTTCGCTTATAGTCCCGGATAAAACCAGTATACCCTGATCAAGAACCGCAATTCGATCGCATATTCTTTCTACATCAGCAAGGATATGGGTTGAAAATACTACGGTTGTCCTGCCCTTGATCGAAGCTAGAATATCTAGGATCTGCTTACGGCCGATGGGATCCAGAGCAGATGTCGGTTCGTCACAGATCAGCAGTTTCGGCTCGTTGAGAAGCGCCTGGGCAATTCCCAATCGCTGCTTCATTCCCCGAGAAAATCCGCCGATTCTGCGGTTCACATCCTTAAGTCCCACCAGCTCCAGCAGTTCTTCACTCCGCTCTTTGATTTTCTTCGATGGCAGTCCAGTTATTTCGCCGCACAATTTGAGATATTCCATAGGCCGCATGTAGCCATAAAACTCCGGTACATCGGGCAGGAAACCAATATGGCGGTTAGTTTTGGTGTCCCCATAGACAACCTCCTCACCGCACACCTTAACGGTGCCGCTGTCAGGCTTTAATAAGCCGACTACGATCCTCATTGTAGTAGTTTTACCTGCGCCGTTCTTACCAACAAAACCGAAGATTGAATTTTCCGGTACGACCATGTTGAGTCCCTGCAGTACTTGATGGCTGCCGAAGCTCATCCTGAGATCGCTGATTTCTAAAACACTCATCAATCCTCACCCCGTCCAAAGATAAAGTAAGCAATTGGACCAATAATCTGGATAAAAACGACGACCGGAATCCAAAATGCGCGGGTGCCGAAACGGTAGTTCCTGTGTTTCAACACATGACGTAAAGCAGCAAGCATCAGTGCCACTTCAGCAATAATTAATGGAAGCAGAATCGGCCAGTACTCTTTGAAAACATCCACATGATCACCCCATATTCTTGAGATTTTGTTCCAATCTGCTGACCAGATTTCTGAACCGGTGATTGTCCTGAAACCTTTCAAACACTGGGTTTTTGATCAGAGCATCCACCAGGTCACCTATTAAAACTGCCTCATTTCGAGGCGGTTTGACTCCTAAATCTAAATCGCTGAACCAGCTGTGTACTTTATCAAAAAACTGATCGCCTTTAAATTCCAGCGGATATATATCGGAACAGACAAGGCTTACAAATTTTTCAAGCATGTCCAAAGCCTGCTCATCAGCACCCATCATGGCATAGCCCTGGGCACAGGTGTGATAAACCCCAAATAAAATGGCCGGATGCAGAGTTTCAATCTCAAACAGCGCAATTAAACCGAGTGTTCTTGCTGCTATCTGATTGTATTTGTCATAATCATCGATGTTCAGCATCAGGTAATTTGGTATATCACCCAAAATTCCCATCAGATGCCGGAAAATCCCCACCTGAGTGGTTTCTTTTGCCCGCTGGATATCTCCTGTTAGATAATACGCTGAGGCTAAAACAACTTCTTCACCCAGTATAGGATCGTTTACCCCCTGCATCAAATCAATTACTGCTGCAGGATTACCTAAATTCAGCTCACACAGCGCTTCAATCATAACAGCCTGCTTAGCAAGGGATACATCCTGGCTTTCTTCCTTGATTTTAATGCAGAGATCCCTGACCTTAATTTGAATCTCGGTCTGCTCTTCCTTGCTTGGAGCCAGGTGCAGATGGTTGATCAAAAGCACACACATCTGCAGCAGCAGTGGATAACAGGAATAGTACTTTTTAATAATCTCACAGCACTCAGCCAGCACAGCATCAAACGGCAGTTGTGAAAATTTTGCTGATAAATTATGATACAGTCTGCGGATATCTTCTTTGGTCATCCACGGCTCATAGCCGATTAATTCATCAATGCTGATGTTAAAGTATGCGGCCAAGTGGGGCAAAAGGGTTATGTCGGGATAGCTCTGTCCGGTTTCCCATTTAGAAACAGATGCTTTGGAAACCCCCATAAACTTCGCTAATTCCTCCTGGGTGATCCCTTTAGTCCGGCGCCCCTGCACAATAGCCCGAGCAATATTGATTTCTTTCACGCTGTTCACCCCTATGTTTATTATAAGGATGTTAAGTAGAGGAGACAATGGATTGACAGTTGATTTTAGTTGACAAAATCAACTAACAAGAAACTAAAACTTTAATAAAAAAGGACCGCACTGCGGTCCAAACTCTATTATGCATTTACTGCAATACGCGTCAGTGTTCCTGACGGTTGGTTTAATTCATTTAGATCAATCTTGTTCATGCGGCAGAAATAGTTCAGGAAGTTCTGAACAAACTGCTTTTCTTTCGGGTCATGCTTCAGGGAAACTAATGTCTTCAGCATCTGTGCTACCCAGATATTGTTCATGTAGCGGTTGCGGCCTGCATTCCAAGTCATTTTATCTGGATACCTTTCATTATAGTAATAGTTCCAGAACAAGATCTGTTTTGACTCTTCCTCTGAAAGGCGGATCCTGTAGTGGGAATGGGCTGGGATATACCCATCATCACATAATTTACCAATAAAGTCTTCAGCGACCATAAATACCCCAACAACTCGTCTGGTTTGTTCGGGTAAGTCCCGCTCTCTTTGCGTAATTACACAAGCACTGTTAGGATACAGCCGAGCAAGACGATTAGGTTTGCCTTTATTGGCACCACTTTTGCAGACACCGGTAAACACCTTCCACTCGGAAAAAACCTGCTCTTGTTCCTCGGGATCGATCCAAAAAGCAACCTGGCTGGCTGGGGAAATTCTGTTGCTCTGAATCAACTTTTCTAATTCAAGAGCGCGCCTCCGCTCCTCGTATTCCTGTTCCCGCTGTCTCTGCAGCTCCAGCTCTTCCGCCCGCCGCTCCTCCTCAAGTTCCTGCTTAACTTCTTTAACCTGTTCTGCAACCTCTCTATCTACCAGGAAGAGATACTTCCCAAGGGCATCCGGATAAAGAAACTTCTTACTGCCTGATTCAAAGTTTACCTCGATCCAAGAATCGGTAACTTCAATCACTGTTCCGGTGCCATACGTCTCATGAGTTACCTGTTGATTTACCAACTTCATAAGTGATTCCTCCGTATCTATCATACGTATAAAACCGCAGCATTTTAAGGATAGTTGAGTATTTCACATATATCATAACACAATTTGATCAATAATGCAAATTTAAGTATTGACACCAAGGAACAGCCAGTGTATAATTATAATTTATTTAAAACACATGGACGCATACGTGCTTTACGATCCGTATCTCCAGCCAAAATCATTATGATAAATCATCAGCTTTGTCATTCCTCCGTCGATGGTAATATTTTCTCCAGTAATAAAACCAGCCTGTTCGCTGCAGAGAAACATCACCATATGGGCAATGTCCTCAGGTTTGCCGATTCTGCCGGCTGGGTGCTGTTTTAGATCCTCTGGATCAAACTCGCCGTTGGTAGTATCAATCCAGCCAGGGCTGATGGAATTTACCCTCACTTTACCAGCTAAACTAACAGCTAGAGCATGAGTTAGAGCTGCTATGCCTCCTTTAGCCGCTGAATAGCTTTCTGTATCAGGCTGGCTCATTCGGTCTCTCGTAGAGGAAATATTGATAATCACTGCTCCCTGGTTAAAATTATCCTTGAACAGCTTTGCCAGCATGAACGGCGCAGCAACACCCACCCGCAGCACATAATTAAAGTCATCGTAGGAGCAAGTTTCAATACCACCCCGGGATAAGCAGGCATTGTTTACCAGAAAATCAATTTTGCCGTAATCTCTAATCACCTGCTCAGCAAATGCCTGCAGGGTCTTCTCTTCTGCTAAATCCCCCACAAAATAATCATTCGGCATTTTGTCAATCGTACAGACATGTGCGCCAGCCTTTCTAAATTCCTCGCAGATTACTCTGCCAATTCCCCTTGCACCGCCAGTTACCACCGCAACTTTATTCGCAAACATAGTGAACCTCCTTCAAATTCTATGATCGTCAAAGCCTTGAGCAGTCTTCCCAAGGCTTTGACCTTATCTCAGATTGATGTCAACATTGCTGAAATGAGCACCAATCATAATCTGGTTTTTGCCATCACCGACTTGACCTAAAGCCGCAAACTCATTTTCACCGACAGCCTGGTCCAGCTTCACGTTTCCACCCAGTTTACCGAAGTTTACTTCTACATCAAAAGTAAATCCGCTGGAATTGCCGTCTAGGTTTAACACTAGATTCGAGAAATTATGTTCTGAACTGAGGCTGCCGCCGAAATTCTCAAATTCAGTATTAGTGAAATCAAAAGTACCGTCTACACTACCGCTGAGATTTTTAGTCTGCACTGAGCTGAAACCTGCAGAGAGTGCTACTGCTCCTGTTAGATCAGCCAAACTGATCTGGTTATATTCTGCATCGATTGCAAGATCTAAATGTTTTGGCATTGTAATTTCATAGCTGGTCTTTACACTCTTTACAGCTTTAGGCCTTTCTGCTTCCAAAAGACTCAACTCAGCACGATCTGCCGCTTGTTTCAACTGCAGCTCCAAAGCTTCTGCATAATTTTGAGCATCCTCCTGATTAACTGCGCTGACAGTAATTTTGCCGGTAATGGTGATCTGATCAGTATCAATACCGTACACATTGATCATACCTTCCTTACTGACCACAGCTAACTCTGCTAAATCCGCAGCAGACATCGTTAAGACCTCTGTCTTTGTATGGGACGGATAACTATTGTTGTCGTTATAAGTTATGTTGAACTTCAATCTACCAAACTCTTGCTCGGCGCTGCCTATCACTCCGAACCTAAGATCTAAGCCAGCCAAAATTGTAAGGGCAACCAAGATCATCAAGGTAATTCTTCTGTTCCGCATGCTCGCTCCCTCCTCTAATCATCAGTCTCGATCCAATTTTCCAACAACCATGAACTTAAGAGAAACAATCCGAGAGTGGCTAACCAGGAACCTACCTCAGCTGAATAATGATATGCTATTTCCGGCGTATAGTTTGTGTACTGCGCGATTACATCCAATCTGAACAGCTGTTCAATATGAATTGGTGGCAGCCATCTGAACAGCGGATCTAAAATGATTCCAACTCGCTCCACCAGCCATGTAGCTAGCAGTAATGTCCACAAAGCTGCAAGTCCCCGAAATCTGCCAACCAGCTTGCTGACGATAAATGCCAGCTGCACCAAAATGATAAAACTCGAAAACGTCGCCAGCGCTCCCAGATAAAGCAGAAACCCATTTCTTAAAAACCATGTTAAAGGTACTGCTTGGAGAAAGGAGCCATAATATTCGTTAATTGGACCCAAGAAAAACAATAGAGCAGAGCCAACTAACGCTGCCAGCACAATAGTGAACTCGATTAGAAGTGCAGTCCATTTTGACAGGGTAATCTGCCATCCCGGTATTGGCAGCAGCAGTAGTGTATAGGTTGTCTTTTCTCGCCATTCAGTCCGCAGCGTCTGATAAGTCTGCCACATCAGCCAGATTGGTAGGAATGTCAGGGGAATGGTCATCAGTATAAAAACCATTCCAAGCGACCAACCTGCTTCGTACCGATAGCGCAGAAATGCGATCCAAACAATAGATAAACCGGAATTAAACAATATCGGTAGTTTGCTTGCTTCTAAATCCTTCCCCAGCAGACGCAAAAACCGTTTCATCAGGCATAAACCTCCTTAAACAGCTCATTCATGGACTTGCTGTGCTTAATTCTTAATTCCTCGGCGCTGCCGCTTATATGCACGCGCCCTTCGCTTAGAAAGATTACAGAATCGTAAAGACGCTCGGTTTCATCGACAGCATGGGTAGAGAGGATCATAGTTTGTTTTTCACTGCGAAACTGCCGCACGATTCCCTCCACAATCCGATCCCGTGAGGAAGGATCTATGCCGGACAGGGGTTCATCTAAGAGGACCAGCTCCGAATTCCGGGAGAGTCCCACAACCAGCTTCAACCGGGCGCGCATCCCCTTCGATAAGGTACTTACCTTTTTTCTCGGATCCAGCTTCATGAATTCTAACAGCTCTTGTTCCCGCTCTTTCTGCCAATCATCGTAAAAGGCTGATATAAAATTCAGGGTTTGTTGAACTGTCATCCAGTTATAGAGATGATCTATTTCAGGTACAAAGGCTACAGCAGATTTGGTTTTTCGTGATGGCTTACTGCCGTTAATCGTAACTTGACCGCTGTCAGGCTTTACCAAGCCGGCAATACATTTGAGCAGTGTAGATTTACCACTGCCATTTGGACCGAGCAGCCCCCAAATCTCCCCTCTAGTAATTTTTAAGTCAATTCCGTCCAAGGCATCAACCCCAGGATAACGTTTCCGCAGACCAGCAATTTCCACAATATATTTTTGGTCAGTCATTCTTCTTCACCCCACGTTTTTCAAAAATCTCCTCATTTTTTCCCAAACCCAGTTTGATCAACGCCAGGATACTATCATCACTGCACCCCAAAGACCTCATTGAACGGATAAAATCTGCAACCAGCTTATTAATCATTTCCCCTCTCGTCTTTTCCACAACATTTGGATCTTGGCAGATAAATGTTCCCTGTCCCCGCAGTGTTTCGACTAGACCTTCCGCTTCCATTTCTCGATAAGCACGCTGCACAGTATTAGCATTTACATGCAGCTCGGCAGCTAGATCCCGCTGCGATGGCAGTTTATCTCCAGCAGCAAGCACACCTGTGGCAACCTGCCGTTTTATTTCATCTATAATCTGCAGATAAATTGGCACTGCAGGATCAAAATCTATACGCAAATCAGCACCTCCACCACAACAATAGTGCACTAGGTGACTAGTGCACTATTAGTATATGTTTGTTTTTGGATAATGTCAACCCCCTTTTTCTTTTTCCAGAGCAATTAAAGGAGAAAACCATGGGCATGACTAAATTGATAACTGCATTAAAGAAACAGGAGCGTGAATCAATGATCCTTAATCAGATAAAAGCGGAACTGCTTCAATTTGTCGAACCTGACAAGGCAGAGTTTTATCCCAAATTTTTCCAGGCCGAAAAAGGAGGTTACGGCGAGGGAGACCAGTTTATTGGGGTGCGGGTGCCGTACCAGCGGAAAATCGCCAAAAAATATTATCAGCAGATTACCTTACCTGATTTAGAGCGGCTGCTGCACGATCCAGTTCATGAATACAGATCAACTGCCTTGATTATGCTTGTCAATAAATTTCTGAAGGCAAAGCAGGAAGCAGATCGAAAGCGGATCACTGAATTCTACTTAGCGAATCTTGACTATGTCAACAACTGGGATTTAGTGGATGTATCTGCTGACAAAATCTTAGGAGCTTACCTTTTTGATAAAGACCGCTCACTGCTCTACGATTTAGCAGCGTCGCGTCACCTATGGAGGCAAAGAGTGGCGGTCATCGCTACCTTCTATTTTATTAAGCAGAACGATTTTGAAGATACCCTCAAGCTGGCTGAAAAGCTCCTAGACCATGACCACCATTTGATTCATAAAGCTGTTGGTTGGATGCTGCGGGAAATCGGCAACCGCAGTCTGGAGACTGAATTAGAATTTCTGGAAAAACATCATCACAGAATGCCCCGCACAATGCTGCGCTACGCGATTGAGAAATTTGAACCGGAATTAAGGCAGAGATTTCTAAAACAATCACTGTAATTCAACAACAAAATATTTTGATAAAAATGATTGACAACAGCACTACTATTTGATAACATTCTTGTTGTGATTGATATCTCCGAATACTGGTAAAAGTAGTGGGGGAACCGTTTTTTGGGGTGAATCTTGTTAAAGAGGGGCAACTTGGTCGCCCTAACCCGTCAGCTAACCTCATAGGAGTGAACCAAGCGTATGATAGGTTTTTGCCTATTGTGCGCTTTTTTTGCGCCTAAAAAAATGAATGGAGGTATCGTTATGGGAACATTGTTGAAACTCAGCATTGTACTAATTGCGGGACTAATAGGTGGACGGGTGGCACGTTTTTTTAAACTGCCAAATGTAACAGGATATATCATTGCCGGTTTACTCGTCGGTCCCTCATTTTTTCATGTGATTACTGCTCTAGACAGCGTTTCCCTGGGAATAATCAGCGAGTTTGCCTTAGCTATTATTGCCTTCAGTATTGGCAGTGAATTTGTGATTAAGGAAATTAAAAAGGTCGGCAAAGCTGTGGTAATTATCACCATCGCAGAGGTTATTGGAGCTGTTTTTATCGTCTTTGCCATCATGTATTTCCTGTTTAAGCAGTCATTTGTTTTCAGCATCGTAATCGCATCTATGTCTGCTGCTACTGCTCCAGCAGGCACAATGATGGTAATAAATCAGTACCGAGCAAAGGGACCCCTAACAAGAACGATTCTGCCTGTGGTAGCCCTTGATGATATTGCTGGCATTATGGTTTTTGGTATTGCAATGTCTATTGCTCATCTTACATCTGGATCTGCTCAGGTTTCGTTTATCGGCATGATCACTCAACCAATAATCGAAATTGTGGGTTCGTGTCTCCTAGGGTTGGTATGCGGTATAATTCTAGCTTTCCTCACCAAAAAAGCAGAAGACAACGAAGAACTGTTAATGATGGTATTGGCAGCAATTGGAGCAGCAGCAGGACTTGCAGTTTTGCTGAACTTATCGTCGCTGCTTGCCTGCATTGTGGTGGGTACAGTGGTAGCCAACCTTTCACCCCATGCTAATCGATCTTTTGCGGTGATCAATCAATTTGCACCTCCCGTTTACCTTCTGTTCTTCACCCTGGCTGGTGCCAGTCTTGAATTATCGATTTTAAAGACAGTTGGTCTGCTCGGGATCGCCTACATTTTTGCTAGAGCAGCCGGAAAAATTCTTGGTGCCTGGATAGGAGCAAAAATAGTAAGAGCAGAACCTGCTGTGGCAAATAATCTAGGCTACGCTCTGTTGGCCCAAGGCGGGATTTCCATCGGGCTTTCAATATTAGTACGTCAGCAGCTTCCAGAATTGAGTACAGCGATTACAACTATCATTATGTTTGCTGTATTAGTTTATGAAATCGCCGGACCAATCCTGGCGAAATTCTCCCTGCAGCGGGCAGGAGAAATCAATCCCAAACCAAGTCAATTAATGGTAGAATAGGGTTAGGAGAAGCCTCAAAAAGAATACAAAGGAGACGATCCGGATGTATGCTCTGTTTATTGTGCTTAATGAAGTTGACTATTTAGATACAATCTTGGATAAATTTATGGAAGTCGGTGTTAAAGGTGCTACTATTCTTGACAGCCAAGGAATGGGCGGTGCAATGGCTGATCGCAACCTGCCTCTCTTTGGGTCATTGAAAACCTTATTTGACGGTGCCAGACCTTTTAATAAAACAATTTTTAGTGTCATCCCGAATGAAGAGCTTCTGAATAGGACGGTTGCTGCTGTAAAAGAAGTTGCAGGCAGCATTGAGAAACCAAGTGCAGGCTTCATGTTTACTATGCCTGTGGCCAATGTATATTCCCTAGGCTCAGAACAAAACCAAGAATAAATTTATAGATAGGACTGCAGGAGGATTCAGCTTTTGCCCTTCCCTGCGGTCTTATTTTTCTGATAAACGTCCAGCTGAAAGGTATTGTAAAAAAGCTTCTGCAGAAATTTATCCACAGAAGCTTTTAGACCAACTATTCAACCTTAGTTAATTTCATTAAAACTGCTCCGTGAGCTGGCACATTCGGAGTAACCACCTCTGTGCTGACAGTTTTCAGATCTTTACGTGCCCACAGATCCCGCACCATATAGCTGCCGGACAGGTTTAATTGAGACAATTTAGTAGTAATATCAGCTGGCTGTTCTGTTAGATTGAAGTGAGCTAAGTAAACAGAACCATCCTCTCCCACCGCTGTCCAAGCAACTAAATCGTTATCCCGATACACTTGGCGGTTAGAATGACTGGCATTTGTAATCTTAAGCACTTCTTCATTGGTCAGCAAAGATGTTGTCCACTCATCATTATAGCGGAGGTCTCCGCCAAACATTAACGGGGAGCGCATTATCGACCAAAGACTCATCAAAGTAATCTGCTCATCTTTAGTAAACTTGGTATAGCGATCACCGCCTGCACTTCTAATCCCGATTCGCCCTAAAGGCAGCATGTCAGCATCAGGCCAGTGTCCTGGACCGATGAAATCACTCCAAGCATCAGCCCGCTCGAACATTGCATACAAATGGTCCCAGCGATCCCAGAAATCATCTGTCATCCGCCAGAGATTTGTATACTTCGATACATGCTCACCTTCCGCCACAGGCGTTGGCCCAGGTGAAATACTGAGCACCATATCCCTACCGGAGTTGATGATCGCATTATGAATCAGCTCAATTTCACCGTGGTTATACGGACGGGCAATATCGTCAACTTTAACGTAATCGACACCCCACTCGGCATAGAGCTGAAAGATTGAATTGTAATACTCCTGTGCTCCCGGCTTTGACGGATCTACACCGTACATATCCGTGTTCCACGCACACACACTATTAGTATCGGCTATATCAGCAGCAGTATAATCCGTCCCCATAATAGCTGTTTTCTGGGCTACAGCCTGCCGTGGAATACCCCGCAGGATATGAATACCAAATTTCAGTCCTAAACTGTGAACATAATCGGCTAGCGGTTTAAAACCCTTCCCATCAGCTGCGCTGGGAAAGCGGTTTACCGCTGGCATTAATCTAGAATATTCATCCATCACCAGTGGTGCAAAGGCGTTATACTGGTCGCTTTTAGCGTTGGGCTCAAACCATTGAATATCAACTACCACATATTCCCAACCATACTGTTTTAAGTTGGCTGCCATATACTCCGCATTTCCTCTAACTTCATCTTCGCGCACACTGGCACCATAACAATCCCAGCTGTTCCACCCCATCGGTGGGGTTAGAGCCACTTTCTTTGACAATTTCATCCTCCTCAGCCTACGTTTTCTGCTTCTTTAATTATCAGTTCCTGTCATTTTGTCGCTGATGCGGTAATAATCGAAGTCCACATATCCACCAATGTTTTCTGTCGCATAATTAAACAGCGCAAACCGATATCCCATAAAATGGGGGATGGTATATGACATTTTAATGGAACGTCCAATAGCTGTCCACTTACTGCCATCCAGGCTGTAATAGAAATATGCTGTATCCTTCTGCTCTCTAAAATCACATTCCACTTTAAAATAAACGCGATCTTGAGTCAGCTTGACACTCTCAACTTCTACTGGCGTTTCTGAGGTGCCGTCCACCATCACAATTGTCTTTTCGGAACCGGTCATTTTTACTGCCACAAAACCATAATTTTTCTGCAAGGCAGCTAATCCAGCATAATCGCCATCCTGCATATTGTTCACTTCAAGAGCAACAACAGCAGAACACTCGGGTCCAAAAGTGCGCTGAGTTAGGGTATTTCTAGCATCGGTAATGCTGGTGGCGATATGACCTGTCCTCAGCCGTAAATAACCGGGACGCTCAGTAAGTGACCAATTGTTGTTATCAGGATTGTGGTTCCACTGCCACACTAAAGCAAGATTAGAGCCGTTGTAATCGTTTTCATCCAGACCTTCCACTACTGTGTGATAGGCGCCGATTCTGTCGCTTTTTTGATCGAACTCATCAGACGCGACAATGCGGATTTTAGATTCCACACTAATACCTGTGTCCTGGGGAACCTTACCGTCAATACCTAAGACTGGCCAATCATCTTCCCATCTGACCGGCACCAAATATGGTATTCTGCCTACCGCTCCTCTATCCCCAAAGAGCAGAGCATACCATTTTCCATCCGGTGTATCTACCAAACCACCCTGGGCAATACCTGCATCCCGCAGCACAACTCTGCCCTCATATGGCCCAGTAATATGATCAGCACGGTAGCATAACTGAGTCCGCATTCCCCCACGAGGCCATGTGATTAAGAAGATATAGTACTTGCCGTTAATCTTGTGGATATGAGCGCCTTCGGCCGGCAGTCCAACTGGACCAGCAATTTCGCTGGAATTGGGAATAATTACTTGATCTAATCCGTCCGGTTTAACTGCCCTTAAATCTTCAGTCAGCTCAAGCAGCCTGATGTCGCCGCCGCCGTAAACCAAATATGCCCGCTGATCATCATCAATCAGCAGAGACATATCATGGGTAAATCTGATTGTGGTTTTTTCCCATGGACCATTTTCAATATCATTGGTTCGGAAAATAAAGGTGTGACCTGCAGTCTGCGAACTAAATAATACATAGAAAGTACCATCATAATATCTGAGACTGCTGGCCCAAGAGCCTCTGCCGTACTCATTTTGGCCGTTAACCAGTCGCTGCCTGTCATCTCCACCTAAAATATCGTAGACATAGTTAACAATCTCCCAGTTGACCAGATCCTTTGACTTCATAATCGGAACCCCAGGGTTCACATGCATAGTGGTGCTGGTCATATAGTAATTATCTCCGACCCGAATTACACTCGGGTCGGGAACATCAGCCCAGATAACTGGATTTTGTGCATTCTTACTGACTGCCATTGGTTAACTCCTCCGCTCTGAGATTATTCTAGGTCCTTAACAATCATCAGTTTATCGAAAATCCCACCAACATAGCTTGGTCCTCGATTGGAAAACTTGACAGTGATTTTGGTTTTGCCTTCAATCCATTCTGCTGGGATTTTATACTGCACGTCGTAAAATCCTGTGGGCGACTTAGCTTGGATGGTTTCTTCAACCAAAAGCTGATCATCTACATAAATATTAAAGGTCCTGCCGGCATCACCACTGTAATACTTAACGCGAAGATAGTTAGTAACCTCAGGTTTCACCTGCAGATCATAGCTGAACCAACCCTCACCATCAGCCTGACCATGAGCATGACGATAATTGTAACCACCAAAGGATCCACCCGAGGAATTTCCCTGCAGATTGTGGACTAGTTCATGCTGATCATTGGTGAGCTGCACCATATCGATAGTTGCTTCCGCCAGACGTGCTGCTCTTTCTTTTGCTTCTAGAATTTCCTTCAGCACTGGTGAGTCAGGGGTCAGCAGATGGAAATAGATGCCATACCGCTCCTTATATTCAGAATAATAAGGTACAAACTTAAAGTTATCGTCCTCATCTGTGCCCCTGAGAGTGAACTCCAGCTTGCCTGGGGTTTTAACCAAATTAGTTTTAATATTGGCGATCCAATCCTCAATGGTACCGTCTTGAACCACAATGTAATCTTTAATTTCAACACCTTCAGGAGTTGTCGCCTTCACAGAAGCCCAATGAGGTTCGACTACCATTTTCTCTGTACCAAAGCGCGTACACAAAACAATCGGTCCATAGGTAAATGCCACCACATTTTTATTATCAGGCAGTCGCGATACCTGCACTTCCATCGGCAGACTCAATTCCACTTGATCACCATTCTGCCAATTCCGACTTACTGCTAGGTATCCATTGACAGCCTTCGCTGTCTGCTGTTCGCCATTGATTTTTACTGTCACATCTTGATCAGCAGCCAGCCATTCTGGTACCCGGAATTTGATAGTAAGCTTGTCTGCTGGCGCAGCATCAACTGTAAACAGAACTGTGTCGTTTTCCGGAATCTCAGATTTCTGGGTTAAAACCAATCCTTTTTCTGCCCAGTTCAGTTTTGAACTTAGGTAGAGATTGACATATAACTCTTCATCAGAATGGAAATAGATGCTGTCGTTCAACTTAGTAAAGTTCTCCATTCCTGTACCGGTACAGCACCAGAATGATTGGGTTGGTGTACCGAAGGCTTTAAAATACCCTGTTCCCATCGGCTTAAAGTAGGTAACCATTCCTGTTTCCGGATTGAGGGATGCCATAATCTCATTAATTAAAGCTCTCTCATAGAAATTGGCGTATTTGACTTCACCAGAAAGCTTGAAAAGCTCACGGGTAAGCAGCAGCATATTATAGGCGTTGCAGCCTTCATTGTTGAGATTGTCTCTAGTTGCATCTAACGCTCTCGGCTCGCGGAAATGCTCTGATTGGCTGTTGCCGCCGGTTACATAAGTATGGTTGTCAACAACCATTTCCCAAAACGCCTTGGCCGCTTGATGATAAAACTCAGCTTCTTCCCCTAAGACACGGTAGCGATTTAGTGCGCCGTTAAACTTGGGAATCTGGGTATTGGCATGTTTATTCACCAACACATTTTTCCCATCAACAATCGCTCTAAACAGGTCGTCTTCATCAAATTTTTGTGCTGCAGCGAGATGTTTTGGATCATTGGTGCATTTGTACAGTTCATACAAACCATCATTCATTCCACCATATTCAACACTTAGCACCCGCCGCTTTAGGTCTTCATCCCACTGAGATGAACGCTCATAAGTCCAATCTCCTAGGCGAGCTGCTACTTGAAGGGCTTCTTGATTGCCTGTGTACTTATAAACACTGACCAATCCAGAAATAAGTTTATGCATTGTATACCAAGGGGCCCATTGGTTGCCGGTACTCTTTCCTTCCACCACATCAAAATGAGTTTCGGGTGACGCAAATAAGTACCCGTTGGGACTGCGATCCTGAAAGACTTTTAACTGGCTGACTGTATAGTTGATTTTTTCAGCTAACCGTTCACTTAAATCTTGATCGCGGTTTTGAGTCTGCCGATAAGCCTGGGCTAGTGCTGTCAGGTAGTGACCCATGGTATGGCCTCTCAGAAGACACCATCCACCTTCCCAACCCCCATAAAGGTTAAGATTCGGCTCGGTTAAGGGATCCTTTCCCTCAGAAACAGCCTTGAATCCAGCCAAAAGCCTGTCAGGCTCAAGGGACAATAAGTACTCTGTTACTTTGTCAAAGGCGTTAACAAAGTAAGCATCGGTTACTTGTACAGAGTTTAGATCAAATTCTCTAATCATTCATCTCACCTTCTATCAATGATTTTTGACACAGATTATTTTAGATGGAGCACTAATGCAGCGGCGCTCTGAGTAATTATCGGCTGCCAAACAGTGGCANNCACCAAACCCAATAATGGTTTGGTGCTCTTTGTCTGGATCGCAACAACTAAGGGCAGCCGCTTACTCCTTCGGCAAACCAATAATACTTAACTCAGGGAGGTTTTCATTACCTTCTCTGCTGGTAAAGGTCACCAATCCACCCCAATGACTGGTTTTGCTTTCCACACGAATTGTGATCTCTTCTACACCCTGTTCTATGTGCTCCTGAACTATCCGGGTAATGGTAAACTCATACCAAACACCAGATTCATTCGATACACTGCGGCTGGAGATCATTTTGCCTTCGGTCAGAGGAGCATTCTCCCAAGTTAGGTCACTTTCGGACCAATCAGCACCTGTGACATCATAGATTGCTATTACACGATTCTCCAGTTGATCCGAAAATCCTGCATAAAGACGCAGTACGGCCCATTCTACTGATGCAAAATCACTGAGATCGAACTTAAGGAAGGCAACTCTAGTCATATCCGGACGGCCATTTTCAAACTTGACTTCAAGAATCTCTGCATCTCCGTAGTTAGTACTGGCTGAAGCGCCTCCCCTTACAAACGTGTCAGCGGTTGGATGCAGCACCCTATGGTTAGGATCGATATATATGGACTCTTTAAAAGCGTTGAAGGCAGCAACCAATTCGTCATATCCAGCTTGTAAATCTGCTTCTGTGGCTTCCGCATTTTTAAGAACATTCGAAGCATCGTAAATCGCATCGAGGAAATCAAGCTTAGCCATAATTGGATATTCCCCATGTTTGGTGCCAACTTTAGCACTGTTCACAAAAGCGCGTGCTGCTTCAATCAATGCCTGCAGTTCTTCATATCCTTCCTTATGAATCACATTCGACGTAAAGTAGTTAACAGCCGCCTCAACTCGGGCAAGCATCTCCAGGCGCTCGTGGAGATTTGCATCTTTGCTGCTGATAAGTTCCCTAGCCTGCCGCAGCTCAAACTGCAGCTTGTCCATATTTTCTTGGCTTGTTTCGCCGTGGTTGGTTCCAACCTGTGCATTTGCTGCCAACAAATATCCGTAATCAATTGCTTTCAGCAGCTGCAGAACTCCATCATACTCTGTACCAGCTGCTTTGCCCACATAGTAGCTCTCAGGTGGTCCTAGGTAGCTGGGATTAACACCGCCAGTGTCGATCACAATTTTCTGGAGTACAACACCTGGATCCACCATCCAGAACTTGAGCGTATGAAGACCGGCTTCTACTCTATGGGTAGTAGTTGTAATCCTGATGTTATCCATCACTCCTCTGCTCCAGAGGGGAGAGGTGTAAAATGCATCATTTTCCTTAGGGAAGGTATCAACTAACTGGATTTGCTGGTCATCAAAGGAAATACCGTAAAACAGACCGCGCTGGCGATTGATGTTGTTTGTCGGTGCGGTATAAACCATCACATTCACCCAACCAGGGTAGCGGAGATAAACCTGATATTCTAAGCAGGGTGATTCAGGCGGCGTTTGATAGGGAACTGCCGTTGGAAATACCGCCATGGATGACAGCGTACGGCCGTAGTTATCGATTTTCTGCCAGCTTAATCCATTGTATGGAATGTTATTGGCGTAATGCTCGGCCTCGATTGAGATATAGCCATCATCTTCAATAAATGTCATCGGACTTAAGCCGCTGAAAATGCTTAAATCAGGGTTGTACGCATTAACAACCACTGTCAGCTCTTTGCCGGTGCCAGAGATAACGACCTCACCCTTAAGTTTTTCAGACTGAGGAGCAGAGTCCCAGTCAATTTCAATCCAAACTCGACTTTCATCCTCAATAATCTCCTGTTCCTGAATCACTTTGATCCAGGGATCGCTGACTGATATTTCCACCTCGAAGGGATCTGATTTGAGATTGAAAATATCGATATAATGCCTTTCTTTAGTCAGCACATTAAATCTGGGCAGCCTAGTTATAACTGTTCCAGATTCAGTATAAGCAGACCTTGTTCCTTCAACCGCTATTCCCATTTCCGAGCCAGGATTTACAGGGATGCGGCGCACAGCCGGCATAATATTCCTTTCCGGTGTCTCCCACCCTGTCTGGCCAATGTGGGCATTAGACATAATACCGCGCCACTTGCCGCCAGCTAACGCATTGTTGTAGTAATTTGTATCCTGCGCTTCATCACGGAAAACCTGTTCTGCCAGGTCAGCATAAAGATTGGCACTGATTCTGCCCTGCTTAGCATAAAGGTTATTCAGACCGGCGTATATATTGACCTTCACCACGTTTTTACTACCGCGGGTTGGATAAAGTACCAGCTGGTAAAAGGCATCTTTCTTGTAGTCCGGCAGCAGGTCATAAATCTGTTCTGCCCGGGCAGTAATCGCCTCAAATTCTGCCAGCACAGTTTCAGCTTCTTTGTAGTTCAGCAGACTGTAGGTTTCTGGCTGGACATCTTCCGATTTTTTTCTGCCGGTAAATTTCCGATAAGTATCTGTAATCTCGGCGATTTCTTCAGCATACTCGGGACCAAACTCCCTTTCAGCCCACTGGATAGTAAACTGATCCAGGTTATCTTTATGCCATTTATCGATATCATAGGCAAGTTCTAAAAAGAATTCAGTAGCGATTTCGTGGGGTTTTAAATCGCCTACATTCACAATCCAAATGCGGTCAACACCATAATCATAAGCCATTTTCATCTGCTCCCAAATCTTATGGTTGGGAGTGGAGTTGACCCACCGGTATGATTTTGGGCCGCCAACATAATCAAAATGGTAATACATTCCAAAACCACCGGGATGATTCCGTTCGTCGCCCTGCGGCAGCATGCGGATGTTACCAAAGTTATCATTAGCCAGCAGAATGGTCACATCATCCGGCACTTCCATGCCATTTTCATATAATTCCTGGACTTCTTTGTAAAGCGTCCATGCCTGCGGAATTTGAGTCACATCGGGATTAACTTTCTCGGCTAAAATCCGGCGCTGTTCGGTTATGATGTCTTCCATCGTGGCAATCATCTCATCGACGGTGCCGTTGTGCATCATAGGCTCATCCCCGTCACCGCGCATACCGAGAGTAACGATAATTTCATAGTCTTTCGACCAATCGATACCATCTTCCCAAAACTTGAGTAAGTTTTCTTTATTAGTGCTGTAGTTCCATTCACCCCGTCCGAATCTGCCCCACTCACCCCAAGCACGCATCATCGGCTCATGGTGGGATGTCCCGATAACAATGCCGTATTCATGGGCTAGTTGAGGATTGAGCGGATCGTCTCTAAAGAAGCTTTTTGGGCTCCACATTGCTGGCCATAAGAAGTTTGCCCGAAGGCGCAGCAGCAGCTCAAAAACATGCTCATAAAATCGATGGTTGAAGCCGCCAAAACGCTGAACCCAAGTACTAAGGCTGGGAGCTTCGTTATTGAGGAAGATCCCCCGATATTTAACAGAGGGTTCACCCTGCTTATATATTCCATTCTGAACAACAAGTGTATCCTGCTTTTCTGGGGTCACATCTGCCCAAAAATACCATGGGGAAACACCAATCTGTCTCGAAATCTCATAAATTCCGTAGATAGTTCCTCTGCGGTCACTTCCAGCTATCACCAATCCAGTATCCACGTTCGGTAGAGGATTGGCCACAACCTGGATTACATAAGCTTCCCACTTACCGACAATGCTGTCAATATCCAGTCTGTCTGCTGCAATTAGTGCATCAATTACCTCGCTGTGTCCGATTGTCCCAGCAATTACTGCATATTTACCCAGATCAGCTTGGGACTTTTTCACCTCTGGCAGCAGACCGGTAACCCGCTCGATATCATCGCGGAGATCTCCCAGGGCTCTGGCAACCCCTGGGAGATCACTCTCATCGACATATAGATCAGCTGTCTGCTGCTCAAACACAAGCTTAAAATCGCCAGTATTGTAGGTGTCTACCACAAACTGCTCATGTCTTAAAAGCCTCTCGCCAGCAGCACAAGAGACAGCAATCGCAACGACAAAACAGGCCACCAGCAGAGTTAACTTAGCGATTCTCTTCATGTTGTCAGCCACTCCCGCCTAGATTTATTTGCTAAACAATGATAAATCCACTGTTTCTCCCATCTTTTGATAACCAGCTGCGCTTGGATGCAGGTTGTCGCCGCTGTCGTAGAGATAATACAGTTTTTCCGGATCATCAGGATCTCTCAGCGCTGCATCGAAATCAATCACAGCATCAAATTCACCGCTGGTGCGGATCCAATCATTTACTGTCTGTCTAATTTGTTCCCTTAAGGGACTGTAGTAGCCAGATCCGCCAAAGGGCAGAATTGTGGCACCATATACCAGCAGGCCGCGGTTATGGGCTTCATTGATAAAATATCTGTAGGCGTCAATTAAATCTTCTGCTGTTTTCATCGAAGAACTGCCTCCGATATCGTTTACACCTTCCAAAATAATCAGCCAGCGGACACCCGGCTGGTCCAGCGCATCCCGTTCAAACCTGCTGTAAAGAGTGGGCCCAAGGCCTCCTGCCACTACTGCGTTGCCGCCAATTCCATGATTAAGCACAGCAATATGTGCAGTGTCAGAATCTGCCTGCAGGCGATTGGCAAGAATGTCAGGCCAGCGGTTATTCTGGTCTGTAGTGGAGCCTCTGCCATCAGTAATTGAGTCTCCCAACACAACAACAGCTGCACAATCAGGGGAATCCGCCAGAACATCAATTCCTGCAATAATATACCAGCGCTCTGTAGTTACTGCATTTGGCATGCTCTCTAGGTCCACGCCATTTCCAGGCACAATATATGATGTAGTTCGCGAACCTGGATGTCCGGTTATTGTACGCGGAACATCACCAAATTTGATTGTAATGGCTACAGTGCTCAATGGGTCAAGGGAAAATTCGATGGGGTCTGATACGACAGTCTCGATTGGATCAATTGTAACAGACTGCTTTCCGCTAAAAGTGACATATTTTCCTGTTTCAGGAACGATCCGATGTCCACCTGCTGATTGGGCAATATGTACTGATTCAATTTCTAACTCAGAAATCCCATATTGATTTGACAGCTTCAGCCGCAGTTGATCGCCACCAATGGAGACGCGAACAACCTGGCGCAGCGTATTGTAGGCCAAACCTGGTTCCGGCGGCAAGTTGTGGCGCTCTACCAACTGCTGAGATGCTGCCCATGTTCCAACCCAGCGCTCACTAGATTCGCTTCCTGCAGCCGCCACAGCCGCTAAGCTTATAGTAACAATCATCAAAAAAGAAAGACAAAAGAGTGCAGAAACCAACTTCTTTCTCGAAACCCTATTAGTAGTCACTCTGCTTACCCCCTAAAATAATGCAGTTCTAATGGTTCGCATCAAGTATTGTTAATCTCCATCCCCCGAAAAGCTGCCGCTTAGGAAAATGTGTGGTTCCGATAAATTCAGAACCACACATTTTCAGTCTAATCGAACAGGGCTACTGCACAATCACCAGCTCAGGATTATTTGCTGCAGCTTCCCTACTTGGAGCGAAGATAGTACCACCCCAGTGGTCGTCTCTGTGGTTGATCCGGATCGAAATCACTTTAGTACCGGCCTCAACATGCTTCCTGACCATATCGGTGATGTTCACATTCAGCCACACATTTTCGAAATTGTCTGTGTAGGCATCTCTAATGTGGATGCCGCCTTCCAACGGAGCATTTTCCCAAGTAATTTCATGTTCAGACCACTCTTCACCTGTAATG
>LSQX01250076.1_pt1 | contig 26205 bp, 19 predicted proteins | sample 654561 | NCBI WGS metagenome assembly LSQX01 (sample SAMN04489861, study PRJNA283612) | anaerobic digester metagenome | isolation source: 4 biogas reactors fed with cattle manure at either 37C or 55C with and... | place: Denmark: Kongens Lyngby | collected 2014 | reverse complement strand
GATTAATAGGGGGCTAAACCAAAAGAAAACTTCTATTTTTGAAAAAACGGTCTATTTTTATATCAAAATTAAGTCGTTATCATATGGAAAAGATAGGATTGTTTAAAGTGTTGGTTTTATTTTTTATCCTGCCGGTTTACTCTCAATCGGGTTTTATTCCCGGCTTCGTCATCACCCACGAAATGGATACACTCCATGGCAAGGTGGCCTATGTCGACCAGGCCATGCTGCGCGAGGGCTGCCAGTTTATCAGGGAAGGCGAAACCAATCCGGTGACCTGGTCGCCCGATGATCTGTATGGGTTTGGCTTCAGCGGGGGGCGGTTTTTTGTTTCCAGGGAGGTGGAGCTGATTACGGCGAAGTCTTTCAGGCGAACCCAGACCGAAACGGGCGAAGCCGGGGATTCGGTCGCCCTTGAGCGGGTCTTCCTGGAGTTATTGGCAGAGGGTGCAGCCAATCTTTATAAATACAGCCAGGGCGTGTTCTTTGCCGAAAAAGACGGGACGCTTTACCAGCTTTATTCTGAGTCGAAAGAAACGGATGTTCGCGGGCAGGTGCGCGAGGGGCAGATCATGGCGCGGGAAGTCAGGAAATATATCGGGGTGCTGCAATTTCTTATGAGCGATTGTCCCGGACTGGGTTCAAGGATCAACAACCAGGCTTTCAGAGAGCCTGCCCTGGCTGACCTTTTTATTGATTACAGCGAGTGCCGCGGTATGCCTGCAAGAACCTTCAAGGAGATTCGCCCAAAAACAGAGTACACCTTTATGGTCAAAGGCGGAGTAAGGGTTTCTGCCTTTTATTTTAACGCAGAGCTTAAGGAAAGCATGGTTTTCGACGGCTGGAGTTTTGGCAATCCCCTCAGCCCCCAGGTGATGGGTCTTGTGTCGGCTTCCAACAGAAGGTGGGGCCAGAACCTCAGTTTTGAAGCCGGCCTGTATTGGGCCTCTTACAAAATGGCAGACAGCCTTTCATACCGTGAAGGGGCATTCGATCACTTTCACCGCGTTGACATGGAGTTCCACGAGATCGGGATTCCCCTGGGGGCAAGTTATACTTTTGTCAGGCCTGGTGTAAAGCCTTATATGGGCACAGGCATCATGTTTATCTTCAATGCCACCAAGCGTTTTGACTGGCACTGGGAGCAGGTGTATGGCGAGCTTTACACCTTGCATGACAGGCCCGACAACCTCATCAAAACGCTTCAGTTTGGGATGTATTTGAACGGGGGGCTGGAGTGGCCTGTGTTTAATAATAAGGCCTCTTTACTGACCGAGCTGAGCTTCCATTTTACAAATGGAATCATCAACCGCAACTCCTCTGAACATGATTTAGAGGTTCTCCAGGAAATCTCACGTTCAAAAAAGATGGCGGGGCAGTTTTCGGTGGGCCTGAAATTCTGAAGCCCGGAGGGGTTCTTTAATAGACGCAAGGATTATTGCCGGAACAGAAAGGCTCGCTGAACCAGGAGGTTCAGCGAGCCTTTTATTAATCAACACCCTTGTTTAGTTTTTCCTGATCAACATCCAGGCATCCTTATATTCGGGATAATTGGAACGGATGCGCTGGACGCGGATACGGGCCACCTCTTCATCGGTAAACGAATCGATACTGACCCGATGCAGGCCTGATTCGGAGATCAGGATCACGGGCTGAAACCCTTGTTCGATAAGGGCATCCATAAATCGGTTGGCATTGTCGGGGCTTCTGAAACTCCCCAGGATTACAAAATACAAATGGGTATCGTGGATTGCCTTATCTGTTTCCTGGGCAAAGGTGAAACGTTCTTCACGAAGGGGGATGGGATCCACTTCTTCGACAAGCTCTTCTATCACTTCCACCGGGGGCGTTTCAGGCTCGTTGACCTGGGCGGGTGCGCTGGGCAATACCACTACGTCCTCTACGTTTTCAGGAACTGTCCCCCTGGGTGAAGGAACCGGGGCTTCGGGAATGGCCATACGCTTGGAACGGCATCCCGAAAACAACAGCACAGCAATGATTGCCAGAATGGTCAGTATGTTCTTCAGGTACATTCTTTTTGGGTTTAGGTGATTTTGCTTCGGGAGCTTTCAGCCCCATTCCTGATAAATTTGTAATAACCTTCCTGTTTTAAGCGATATAAAGGTAATAAAAAATTGGATTAGATGCCATTTTCAAGACAGAAACGATGCCTGAGCATAAGTTTCTTTTCTGGTTATCTTCTGAAATTAGCATAATTTTGATGGTGAAAATGTATTGCGCTGTTCTTAAATCAATTATCAGAAACAGCTTATGGATCAGGAAGTAAAGATTAATATACGGGATTATTTTCCCGAAGATTACCCGGCGATAGGGCAGTTATGGTCAGAGACCGGTCTTGGGGGAACACAAAGGGGCGACACCCCTCAAATCATTGAAAAGAGCATTGCCTTGGGCGGTAAGATGCTGGTGGCAGTACTTGCCGACAATACCTTGGTGGGCACTTCCTGGATGACCTTTGACGGGCGTCGCCTGCACCTGCACCATTTCGGTATCAGCCCTGCCTTTCAGCGCAAAGGCTTTGGGCGGCAACTGGCGCTTGCATCCATTGCCTTTGCCAGGGAGAAGGGCTGCCAGATCAAGCTGGAGGTCCACCAGACCAATAAAGCTGCCATTGAACTTTACAAAGGCCTGGGATTTCAATACTTGGGCGATTACGATGTGTATATTATCCGAAAATACTGAAAAAAAGGCCCGGGAAAAAGAAACTCCCCGGGCCTTTACTACGGACTTTTTCAGGCGGGATTGAACCTAAAATCAGCGGGTAAGGGGACAAGCCCCAGGAGCCCGTTTGCGGCAGGCAGGCTTATACTTCAAACGCCGAACCCCAAACCTTTTGGGCTTTATTCCTTCCTGCTTTCCAGCAGAATATTCAGCATTTTAATGGCTGCTTCGGCAATAACGGTACCGGGGCCAAACACGCCCACCACTCCTGCATCGTAAAGGAACTGGTAATCCTGCGGGGGGATTACCCCACCCACGATCACCATGATGTCATCGCGTCCGAGGGCTTTCAGTTCTTCGATGATTTGGGGAGCAAGGGTTTTGTGCCCTGCGGCGAGGCTTGAGACGCCGACGATGTGCACGTCGTTTTCGACGGCCTGGCGGGCTGCTTCTTTTGGCGTCTGGAACAGGGGTCCCATATCCACGTCAAAGCCCATATCGGCGTAGCCTGTGGCTACCACTTTTGCACCGCGGTCGTGGCCATCCTGGCCCATCTTGGCGATCATGATGCGGGGCCGGCGCCCTTCGAGGGCGGCAAAGTCATCGGCCATTTTACGGGCTTTGGCAAACAAGTCGTTGTTTTCGATTTCCATAGAGTAGACTCCTGAAATTGAACGGATCACCGCCTGGTAGCGGCCAAAAACTTTTTCGCAGGCCATGCTGATCTCGCCCAGGGAAGCACGCTTTCGGGCGGCGTCAACGGCCAGTTCCAGCAGGTTGCCTTCACCCGTTTCGCAGGCTTGGGTGATGGCCCGGAGGGCATCCTGCACTTCTTGATGGTTGCGTTCGGCGCGCAGTTTCTCAAGGCGCCTGATCTGGGCAGCGCGGACTGCCGTGTTGTCTACATCGAGGATCTCGATGGGGTCTTCCTTCTCTCTGCGGTATTTGTTTACCCCAACAATGATATCTTTTCCTGAGTCGATTCGTGCCTGCTTACGGGCGGCAGCTTCCTCAATGCGCATCTTGGGAACGCCCGTTTCGATGGCCTTGGCCATTCCGCCGAGGCTTTCAATCTCCTGGATGTGTTCCCATGCGCGATGGGCGATCTCGTGGGTCAGGGCTTCCACGTAATAGGAGCCTGCCCAGGGGTCGATGGCCTTGCAGACATTGGTTTCTTCCTGGATATAGATCTGGGTGTTTCGGGCGATGCGGGCCGAGAAGTCGGTGGGCAGGGCAATGGCCTCATCGAGGGCATTGGTGTGCAGCGACTGGGTATGTCCAAGTACGGCGCCCATGGCTTCCACGGCAGTGCGGGCCACGTTGTTGAAGGGGTCTTGCTCGGTAAGGCTCCACCCTGAGGTTTGCGAGTGAGTCCGCAAAGCCAGGGACTTGGGGTTTTTTGGGTTGAACTGTTTCACAATCTTTGCCCACAGCAAACGTGCAGCTCTCATTTTGGCAATCTCCATAAAGTGGTTCATCCCCACGGCCCAGAAGAAGGAGAGCCTGGGGGCAAAGGCGTCGATGTCCATCCCTGAGTTAACCCCGGTGCGGAGGTACTCCAGGCCGTCGGCCAGGGTATAGGCCAGCTCGATGTCGCAGGTGGCCCCGGCTTCCTGCATGTGGTAGCCGCTGATGGAGATGGAGTTGAACTTGGGCATGTTCTTCGAGGTGAACTTGAAGATGTCGGCGATGATGCGCATCGAAGGCAGGGGCGGATAGATGTAGGTGTTGCGGACCATGAACTCTTTGAGGATGTCGTTTTGAATGGTTCCGCTAAGCTTATCCATTGCCACGCCCTGTTCTTCGGCAGCCACGATGTAGAAGGCCATGATGGGCAATACCGCCCCGTTCATGGTCATGGAAACCGACATCTTATCCAGAGGGATCTGGTCAAAGAGGATTTTCATGTCGAGGATGGAATCGATGGCCACCCCTGCTTTCCCAACGTCGCCAACCACCCTTTCGTGATCGGAGTCATAGCCCCTGTGGGTTGCCAGGTCAAAGGCTACGGAGAGGCCCTTTTGTCCGGCGGCCAGGTTGCGGCGGTAGAAGGCGTTGGATTCCTCGGCGGTGCTGAAGCCGGCATATTGCCTGATAGTCCAGGGCTTCATGACGTACATGGTGCTGTAGGGCCCGCGAAGGAAAGGGGCAAGGCCTGCAGCGTAATTCAGGTGCTCCATCTCCAGCAGGTCATCGGGCCCGTATACAGGCTTCACGGCAATCTGCTCTGCGGTCATCCATTCGGAGCCTGCCGCTTGCGGTGCCCTGGAAGAAGCCGTGCCGGTATTGTTTTTTTCAGGCTGAAAAGAAATATTTTTGAAGTTCGGTCTCATGATCGTTCTTTTTTTTTGATTCAACTTTACGGCAATCAGGCAATCCCCATTAAATCGTTGTAATGGGTGAGGGCTTCCAGCAGGTTGGTGCGCAGGTGAATGTAATGATCCACTCCTGCGGCATCCAATTGTTCAAGCAATTCTTTGGGATAGCCTGCCACCACCACACGTGTTTTGGGAGCTTTCTCCTTGAGAATACGTGCGGCCGGGGCCAGATCGGCATATTCTTCGTCGCTGCTGCAGAATACCACGATCTCTGCCCCCGAATCGAGGGCGCCCTGGACGCCTTCCTCAATGTTGAGGAATCCGGGGTTGTCGATGATCTGATAGCCTGCTACGCCGAAAAAGTTGGTGGAAAAACTTGCCCTTGCCTTGCGCATGGTCAGGTTACCGTAAGTCAACAGGAATACTTTTGGAACTTCCAGCCCTTTCTTTTTGTGGTTTTCCACAGCCAGGCGCAGGGCTTCAATAGCCTGCACGCCACGGTATGGCTTCAGGCCTGCCAGGTCGCTGAGTTTTGCAACGGGTTCCAGTTTGTTGAGCATATGCTCACTAAGGTTGGGATATTGATTGACCCCAACAAACACCTGCTTTCGCAGGGCGATGTCCATGTCGCGCTGCTGGCAGGTCTTTTCAATCTGCTCGTGAATAAAGCCTTGCTCCACGGCAGGGATGAATCCACCCAGTTGCTCCACGTTCAGGAAGAGGTTCCAGGATGCCTCAGCAATCGATAGGGTAAGGTTCTCAACATAATAAGAACCTGCAGCGGGATCAACAATCTTGTTGAAATACGACTCGTACTTCAGGATGATTTGCTGATTGCGTGCAATGCGTTCCGAGAAATCATCGGTTTTCTTAAAGGTAATGTCGAAGGGCAGAACGGTCATGCTGTCGGCTCCCCCGATGGCAGCAGCCATGGCTTCGGTGGTGGTGCGCAGCATATTCACATAAGGGTCGTAAATGCTCTTGTTCCAGGTGGAGGTTACGGCATGGATGTTCATTTTCATGCTGTTGGGACTGGCGGGCTGGTATTGTTCCACGATGCGTGCCCACAGCAAGCGTGCAGCCCGCAGCCTGGCGATTTCCATAAAATAGTTGGATCCGATGGCCAGGGTGAACTGCATGCGGGGGGCGATGTCATCCACACTGAAGCCCTTATCGGTAAGGGCGGCAAGGTATTCATTCCCCTGTGCCAGCGCAAAGGCCAGTTCTTGTACCAGGCTGGCGCCTGCATTGTTAAAATGCTGGCCATTGACGCTGATCATATCAAAAGCGGGGAGTCTCTCCTTGCCCAGGGTGATCAGGGCAGCAGCCTCATCCATATCTTTTTCGCGACTGCCGTAAAACCTGTTGTACAGGACATAGTACCCCAGAGGATCAAAGTTAACGGATCCGCGGGCTTCGGCCGTGTACATTTCCTTCAGCCATTCCAGTATTTGGGGGAAGTTTTTCCCATGCAGGAAGTGTACGGAATGTTTTTTGGAGTCGATTCCTTCAATGAGCTTTGCGAGGTCACGGGCATTTTCAACCTGTGAGGCATTCAGCCCTATGCCTTGAGCACCTTTTGAAAGGGCTTTAACAGCCTTTAGGTTGGCCTTGCCAAGGTCTTCCTCATTGACCTCCTGGCGGATTTCCCAGTCGTTATCGCTGGTTTTGGCCCCGCGCACAAAGGGGGGCTCGCCCGGAAGGGCATGTATATGCGCCAATTTATCAAGGTCTTCGGTACGGTAATAAGGCCTGATATTCAAACCCTCAACAGTTTTCCATATCAGCCTCTTGTAGTCCGCACCCTTGAGGTCTTCCTGAATCTTTTCTTCCCATTGCTGGGTTGAAACCGGCGGAAATTCTTTGAATAGGCCGGCTTTCTTTTTTGGATCCATAAAAAGTATTTTTTGTTTTTGCCTGGTTAATGGTGAAAGCGCTGCAAAATTACAACAAAAAAAGCAAATGGCTAATTTTATGGGCCTTTGGGCAAATAGTTCAGCAACGATTCAGGACTGTTTAAACCAATTTCCTTTTCCTTGTTTCATCAAAATGTCCTACTTTTACCGGATTGAAATGTTGAACCCCTGGCGTTGTGCTCTGAAACAACGTTTTTAGTATGGAATTTCCTGTTTTCAAACAATAATACAACAATCCATGAACCAGACTATTACCATGAAAGCCCTAAGCAGGCTGATTGTTATTGCTTTTCTGCTTTCGCCCCTGGCAGCTCTTGCACAGATTGAACAGCCGCATCAGGGCACTGAAGTAGGTTTTTCCCTGAAGGAAGCCACTTCTGATCATGAAAAACCGTTAAAAACGCCTACTCCCGAATCTCTTCAGCGCTTTTTTGAGCTACACGGCATCCAGAACAGGATCGTCGGCGGCGATGAAGTGGACATCCTCGAATACCCTTGGCAGGTGTCACTGCAATTGCAACCCCAGTATGGCGGGGGGCATTTCTGCGGTGGTACCATTATCAATTCGGAATGGATCCTTACCGCCTCTCACTGCCTTGTGTGGGATGACGTGGATTTCCAGCCTCAGTTTATGAGGATTCGGGCAGGATTCACCGAAATGAGCTCCACTCAGGGCAGCTATCATAACGTCAGTGAATTCTTTTTACACCCCGAATACAACGATAACTCCCACCGCAACGACATTGCGCTGGTGCGTCTTTCCACCCCGATTGACCTGACCAACCCTGCTGCCCAATCGGTTCAGATCGTTACCCAGGCCGATGCCGCTGAAGGCCTTACCGATCCTGGGGTAATGGCAAAAGTGTCGGGATGGGGTGTTTTGTTTTCTGATGGCCCCTCCCCCGATCACCTTATGGGCGTAGCTGTTCCCATTAAATCCACATCCCAGTCCAGCTATCCCTCCTCGATGATTACCGCCGACATGATCCTTGCCGGTGAGGCTGGTTTGGATGCCTGCCAGGGTGATAGCGGGGGCCCTATGGTGGTGCCCGATGGCTTTGGTGGTTATAAGATTGCCGGAGTGGTTAGCTGGGGGAATGGCTGCGGCCTGCCTGGGTTTCCGGGCGTTTATTCCCGCGTGAGTTATTTCGAAGACTGGATAGGACAGTATGTGGTGGTTTCCGACCCCAATCAATATACCAACCTGTGGACGGAAGGTTTTGAACCTGCCCTGCAAGGTGGGGCCCTGCCCAACGGCTGGACTTTGAAGAAAAATACCGCTGCCGACGGTGGCATCAATGGTGCCAACCTGCAGGACGTCACTGCAGCCGTTCCGCGCAGATGGTTTCGCATCTCACCCCTTGCTTATCCATACACCTCGGGCACTGCTGCGCAGTTCGTACGTTCTGGCGAGGCTGCCATGCATATCTACTGGGATACTCCGGATTTTAACTGGGCAATCTCTCCCGATATTACCCTGCCATCCGATGCAGACGAACTGCAATTGTCATTCTGGACCTGGCAAAACAGCACGCCTGCCGATAACTATATTACCAAGTTATATGTAAATATCTTCGTGGATGGACAATGGGAAACCATTGCTTCACTCGACGACGGCACCCCAAACCTCTTTAATAACAGCGTGGATATCCCCATCTCCGATTACCTGGGTGAAACCGTCCAGTTCGCCTTTATCCACCAATTTAATGATGGTTATCAACTGAGTATTGACGACATTTCCATTCGTTATCAGAACCCTGGGGCTACTGCCAATTTCAGGGTTAGCGATGGCGAGAACCTGATTGAAGGCGCCAAGGTTGACGTTGAAGGCGTAGGCACATTTTTCACAGGTGTCGATGGCACCATTCCCGTCCCTGTGTTTATTGGCCCCAATGCCTACGATTATACCGTAGTCAAATCGGGATTCTTCCCCTTCAGCGGCTCGGTGCTCATTACCGGTGACAACCAGCAGGTTGAGGTGGTCCTTGAGAAGATCCCTGCTCCTGAAATAGAGGTAAGCCCCGAAAGCCTGGTACTAGAAGTATTCCAGGGTCAGACCCTCTCACAAGCTCTCACCATTGCCAATACGGGCGACGCTGACCTGACCTATAGCCTTTTTTCGGTTCCTGCTGTTAAATCAGACCCTCGGGCTGAAATAGCTCAGAACCCCGTGATGTACAATGATATTCTGGCTGATGGCAGGTTCTCCGCCCTTATGGTGCCCACTGAGCTTTCGCTCAACAGCCCTGAGGAAGAACGCCAGTTTGAGCAGGTTGAGATTCATTACGATTCGGGCCCTGGCGGCAACAGCATTGGCACAGGCTCTGCAGCCAACTGGATCTCGGCGGTTCGATTCACTCCAGAAGAACTGAATCAATATTATGGGATGTATGAAATGAGTGCCATCAAGTTTCATATCAACGGCGAGACCTTCTCTTCGGTTACCGCCAAGATATGGAAAGGAGGCAGCGAAATGGGCCCCGCTGAGGAAATATACTCGGCTGAAGTTACCAGTGAGGTGCAACCCAACGATTTTACCACACATGTGTTGCCCGAGAATATTTATCTTGAACCAGGGAACGAATACTGGGTTGGATACCAGATCCAGGCAACAAGTGGCCACCCCTCAACGGTGGACGCTGGTCCCATGGTTGAGTACAAGGGCGCCTGGATGTTCTTTAACAGTGGCTGGGCACAGCTTACCGACCTCAATGCCCAGCTTAACTACAACTGGGTGATCCGTGGGGTGCTCGATCCTATCCTCGGGGTTGACTGGCTTTCATTCGACCCCGTTAGCGGTACCATAGCTCCCGGAGGGGAAGCTAATCCCATGTTGTTGTTCGATGCCACCGAGCTTGAACTGGGCGAATATCAGGCCAACGTTGTGGTTCGCAGCAATGCCGGAGCTGATATCCTGGTGCCTGTGACCCTTAACGTGGTACCCCCTGCATACCTCGTCGAATTTGAGGTGAAGGATGAACTCGGCAATCCCGTCAACGACGCTGTGATCACCCTGGGCGGGCAAACCAATGCCGCAGGCGATTATGAATTCATTGACCAGCCTGCAGGCACTTATGCCTATACCATTGAAAAAGCAGACTACCTCACCGCCACAGGCTCTGTCCTTGTGGTCGATCAGGATTTGTTCCTCAGCATCAGCATGATCCCAGAAGGGGCCACCACCTACGACCTTACTGTTACGGTTATCGATGAGTTTGAAAGTCCCGTTGAGGATGCATACTTTACCCTTCAGGGGGGTGGGGCCTCCTTTACCGACGCCCAGGGGCAGCTTACCCTTTCTGTGGTTTCGGGGCAGTACAACTTTAGTATCTCAAAAGAGGGCATGGTTCCCCAATCGGGCAATGTGACCGTTTTGGATGAGGATATGGCTCTGGGCATTACCCTGAGCTATCTCCGTTACCAGGTAACCCTTGCTGCTGAGCCCGCAACGGGCGGTACCGTGCTTGGCGGTGGCGAATACTACCATGGCCAGAGCGCCACGGTTACTGCCGGGCCTGCCGATTACCATTCATTCCTCCACTGGACCGAAAACGACGAAGTGGTTTCTGAAATTGCCGAATATATGTTTGAAGTAACAGGCCCGCGTAACCTGGTGGCGCATTTTGAGATCTTCTCCTATGTCATCACCGCGGCCGCTGATCCTGCAGCTGGAGGCACCGTCACTGGCGCAGGGACCTATGACCATGGCACACAGGTTTCGCTCGTGGCACAACCCGCCATAAATTATCAGTTTCTGCACTGGACTGAAGACGGCGAAGTTATTGAAGGTGCCCTGGCAAGCTATGCATTCACCGCTGAAAGCGACCGGGACCTGGTGGCTGTTTTTGAACTGACACAGCACACCCTCACCATCGTGAAGGTTGGGGAGGGCATTACCGATCCTGCCGAAGGCGAACATGTCTATACCCACGGCACACAGGTTACTCTCACGGCAACCAACAGCGGGATGTGGGAGTTTGTGAAATGGACCGTAGGCCCACAGACCATCCCGGGAAATCCCGTTACTGTTACTGTCAATAACGATATGACCGTTACCGCCACTTTCCAGGATGTCACCTCGGTTACCGATCCGGATGCACCAGAAGGCTTGACAGTATATCCCAACCCCTCTGCGGGCAGGGTATTTGTCAAGATTAGCCAGCAAATCAGCCAAGGTTTGTTGCGCGTAGTGGATGCAGCCGGCAATATTGTTTTTGCCCTCGAACTTAAGGATATGACCTCCTCGCAAACCCTTGAACTGGATGCAGCAACCTGGAACCGAGGAATCTATTTCGTAAGCCTCACCAGCGACAAGGGAGTACAGACCCTTCCCCTCGTCATCAGCAGGTAGGCTGGAGGCAGCTGGAAGATCAACGAATCCTGAATTCAGCCCCGGCAACTTCTGCCGGGGCTTTGTTTTTTGTATGGGAAAATTTTAACTCCCTGTTTGTTCTACATTTACTAATTTCGCAGTTTGAACTGACATAACCTTTTTTACCGATATGGATTATAATTACAGGGAAGTTGAGAAAAAGTGGCAGGATGCCTGGAGGAAGAATAAAACCTATAAGACCGGGATTGACAGGCAGAAGCCCAAGTTCTATGTGCTCGATATGTTTCCTTATCCTTCGGGGGCAGGCCTGCATGTCGGCCATCCGCTGGGATATATTGCATCCGACATTTATGCACGTTATAAGCGCCAGAAGGGATATAATGTCCTTCACCCCATGGGCTATGATGCCTATGGCCTGCCTGCCGAACAATATGCCATTCAGACAGGGCAGCACCCTGCCATTACCACCGAACGCAACATCAGCCGCTATCGCGAACAACTGGACAAGATCGGTTTTTCCTTCGACTGGGACCGCGAGGTGCGTACCTGCGACCCGGCCTATTACAAATGGACTCAGTGGACCTTTATCCAGCTTTTCAAACATTTTTACAATAATAAGACACGTAAAGCAGAGCCAATTCAAGCCCTGATTGCTGAATTTGAAGTCAACGGAAATGCCGGCGTGGATGCTGCTTGCGATCCCGTAGCACCTTTCTCTGCAATCCAATGGAAGACGATGGATGAGGCGGGTCGGCAACAAATCCTGATGAATTACCGCCTGGCTTACCTTTCCGACACCATGGTCAACTGGTGCCCTGCCCTGGGTACCGTGCTTGCCAATGACGAAGTGAAGGAAGGCTTCTCCGTTCGCGGCAACCACCCCGTCGAGCGTAAGAAAATGAAGCAGTGGTTCCTGCGTATTACCGCTTACGCCGACCGCCTGCTGGAAGGCCTCGAAAGGATTGAGTGGAGCGAGTCGCTGAAAGAGATACAGCGCAACTGGATCGGCCGTTCGGAAGGAGCTACTGTCTTCTTTGGTCTGAAGGGCCACGATGCCAGCATCGAAGTGTTTACCACCCGCCCTGACACCATCTTTGGCGCCACCTTTATGGTGCTGGCCCCTGAACACGAACTGGTGAGCCAGATCACCACCCCTGAATATGCCACTGCCGTTGAAGAATATGTTGCACAGGCAGCCCGCCGTTCCGACCGCGAGCGTATGGCCGAGGTGAAAACCGTCAGCGGGCAATTTACGGGGGGATATGCCATGCATCCGTTCTCGGGAAAACCGATGCCTGTCTTCATCGCCGACTATGTGCTGGCGGGCTATGGAACAGGCGCCATTATGGCCGTCCCTGCCCACGACAGCCGCGACTACGCATTTGCACGCCACTTCGGCCTTGAGATCGTAGAGGTAGTAACGGGTGGAAACATTGAAGAAGGATCCTACGATGCCAAACAAGGCAGGATGATTAACAGCGACTTTATCAATGGCCTGGAAGTAAAAGAAGCCATCTCCACCGTCATCGCGCGACTGGAGCAAATGGGCATTGGCACCAGGCGTATCAATTTCCGCCTGCGCGATGCCATCTTCAGCCGCCAGCGTTACTGGGGCGAGCCCTTCCCCGTATATTACAAAGACAGCATTCCTTATGTGCTCGATGAGTCCGAGTTGCCCCTCCAATTGCCCGAGGTCGATAAATACCTGCCCACCGAAACAGGCGAGCCCCCCCTGGCACGTGCCATCCATTGGCAAACAAAGGAAGGCTACCCCCTGGAGCACAATACCATGCCCGGCTTTGCCGGATCAAGCGCCTATTACATCCGCTATATGGATCCTGGCAATGACCAGGCTCTCGTATCTAAGGAAGCCGTCAGTTACTGGCAAAACGTCGACCTTTATGTGGGCGGCGCCGAACATGCCACAGGCCACCTGATCTACTCCAGGTTCTGGAACAAATTCCTGTTCGACCTGGGCATCGTGGTAAAAGACGAGCCCTTCCAAAAACTCATTAACCAGGGCATGATCCAGGGACGCTCCAATTTCGTCTATCGCGTAAAGGGCAGCAACACCTTCGTGTCCTTCAACCTGCGCAAGGATTATGACGTGATGCCCATCCACGTGGATGTGAACATCGTCCACCACGACCTGCTCGATATGGAAGCATTCCGCCAATGGAACCCCGAATACCGTGATGCCAAATTCGTGCTGGAGGATGGCAAATACATCTGCGGATGGGAGGTTGAAAAGATGTCGAAATCCTTCCATAATGTACAGAACCCTGATGACTTGATTGAACGGTACGGGGCTGATACCCTCAGGCTGTACGAGATGTTCCTGGGCCCCATCGAACAAGCCAAGCCCTGGGATACAAACGGCATTGAAGGCGTTTTCCGTTTCATCCGTAAATTGTGGCGCCTTTACAACGGAAAGGAAAACGAGTGGTCGGTTTCCGATGAGCCTGCCAACGACAAGGAGAAAAAGGTGCTTCACAAGGCCATCAGGAAAGTGGGCGAAGACATAGAAAAGTTCTCGTTCAATACGGCCGTGAGCAGTTTTATGATCTGCGTCAATGAGCTGGGCGACATGGCTTGCAACAAGAGGGAGATCCTGGAACCCCTGGCCATTATGGTCTCCTCCTTTGCGCCTCACCTGGGCGAAGAGCTCTGGCACAGACTGGGTCACACCGAAAGCGTCACCATCGCTCCCTTCCCCCAATGGGAGGAGCAGTATGTGGCCGACGATTTGTTGACCTACCCCGTGTCCTTCAATGGGAAGACCCGCTTTAAGATTGAGTTGTCGGCCCAAAGCACCCGCGAAGAGGTGGAGGCAGCCGTATTGTCAGCCCCCGAGGCGGCCAAATGGCTCGAAGGGAAAGCCCCCAAACGGGTCATCGTAGTGCCCGGAAAGATCGTGAACGTGGTGATTTAGGCCCTTTTTGAAAAATGCCCTTGCTGATTTTCAGCAACTTACGTCTTTTGGAATGTTTTTTGAAAAACATTATGCAGGCTGTGGATTATGAAATTTATTAACCCCACTTCCGTTTTAATTCAGTAAATCATTAGCCATGACTGTATCCATTCATAAAACCTTGCTTTCGCAGAAGTTTTTTTCTTTAGGCCTGTTGTTGCTTGCCCTTACTATATCCTTTCCTGCTGACGGGCAGGAGTACCGCCAGATCAAAAATACCGCGTTTTCCCCGGGGGAAAGACTGGTGTTCAGAGCCTATTACAGCAGTGCGCTGACTGGAAATGTCACAGCGGGTGAAGCCAGCCTCGAAATCAGCAAGGACCCCCAGCTGATTGGCGGACGCTCCACCATGCAGGTGGTAGGCCTGATGCGCACCAAGGGTCTTTTCAACCTGTTCTTTAAGGTCAACAACCGTTTCGAAACATATATCGACCACACAGCCATTGCCCCTATGCTGTTTATCCGCAGGGTGCAGGAAGGCAAATACCGCAAAAGCCAGGATGTGATGTTTAACCACTTCCAGAAGGTGGCCGTCAGCAATACAGGTACAGTGCCCATCCCCGCCTATGTGCAGGACATCATCTCCGTGTTCTATTATGCCCGCACCCTCGATATCAAGAACCCTAAGGTCGGCGATGAATTCAATGTCGACTTTTTCCTCGACGATTCCGTGTATGTGACCCGTATTGTCTTTGATGGCTATGAACGCCTGAAAACGAGAATGGGCACCTATAACACCATGCGCTTCAAGCCTATGGTGCTCAAGGGCAAGGTGTTCTCACAACCCTACCCCATGACGCTCTGGATCTCCGACGACAAGAACCGTGTGCCTCTCCTGGTCGAATCAGGCCTGGTGGTGGGCAGCGTAAAACTCGAACTCTCGGAATACAGCGGCCTTAAAAACTCCATGGATTCAGCAGTCCGATGACCCCTGGAATCCTTAATCCATTATATTGAAAAACTGATTAATCCACCCTTAAAACCAAGGGCCATGAAAACAAAAAGAAACCTTACAGCCATTGTCCTGTTGCTCCTGGTCTTTTCGGCCTGCAGCGACATGGAGATCGACTCCCGCAACCAGTTTGTCGGCCGCTATTACGTAGAAGAGTTCAACTATACCGATGGAGGCCTTTCCTATTATGATGTGCGTATCCGCAAAGTTTCCAATTCGGAAGACGAGATCGTTTTCGAAAACTTTTTTAATGCAGATATTGATGTCTTTGGCGTGGTCGTTGGCAATCGCGTCTACATCGAATCGCAGACCATAGACATTTTCTGGACTGAAGGCCAGGGCACCCTTTCCGGCGACATCATCAATATGGTGTACGACGTGGTCGTTACCCTGGGCGAATCTTCCTATGACCACGAATTGTCGGCCATCTTTACGAAATATTAATTTTTAAAACCATAACACATGCTGACAGCAGAAATCAAGACCGTTAAGGGAACCATGAAGGTTCATTTTTATGAAAAAGACGCCCCCAATACCGTGAAGAACTTCGTTGAGCTTTCGCGCAAGGGTTTTTACGATGGCCTCACCTTCCATCGCGTCATTCCCGACTTTGTCATCCAGGGCGGCTGCCCCGATGGCACCGGCATGGGTGGCCCCGGCTACCGCATCAAGTGCGAACTCGATGGCCTAAACCAGTACCACGACCGCGGGGTGCTTTCCATGGCCCACGCAGGCCGCGACACCGGCGGCTCGCAATTCTTTATTTGCCACAGCCGCGAAAACACCGCCCACCTCGACCGCAACCACACCTGTTTCGGCAAGGTAGTGGAGGGCCTTGAAGTCATCGACATGATCCGCGCCGGCGACCGCATCGAAAAAATCACCATTGCCGAGACCAATGAGTAAGACCCGCCCATTTATCATCCACGGCGAATACATCGAGCTCATCCAATTGCTCAAAGTCCTCAGTTATGCCGAAAGCGGCGGCCACGCCAAGGCCCTCGTTGAACAGGGGCTGGTAAAACTCAACGGGCAAATAGAATTGCGTAAGCGTGCCAAGCTGCGCCCCGGAGACCAGGTGGAATACCGTGGCAACCTCATCCAGATGCAGGCCGAATCTTCCAAAGCATAAGCGAACAGGACTTTTTTAAACTTCTTTTTCTGCCAGGGCTTCTCCTTTCGGGAGCCCTGGTTTTTTATTTTCAAACCATTCAAAACCAACAAAAACTACCTCTTCGGTCCCGGTTTCCTCCATTTTTAATTTATACTAAACAGGGAGTTAAACCGTACTTAAACCGTACTTTAACCAATTATAAACGGTTAAACTACGGTTAAACTACGGTTTACCTTAGACTTTGATACGATTTTTAATCCTATTTGGTGCTTTTCAAAGACAGGAGTAAAAAAAGGAAAAAGCCCTTTCAGTGCAATAAAAGGGCTTTTGTTTTGAGTGGAATTCGGGATGGGAAAAGGGAAACAAAAAAAGCCGCTCCATTTTGGAACGGCTTTTTCTGACAGAACAGGGGATGTTATTACATCATGCCGCCCATGCCGCCCATTCCAGGGTTCATCGGCATTTCGGGCTTGTCTTCCTTGATGTCGGCCAGCACGCACTCGGTGGTGAGCAGCATGCCTGCGATGGAAGCGGCGTTTTCGAGGGCCACGCGGGTCACTTTGGTGGGATCAATAACGCCAGACTCATAGAGGTTCTCATACTTTTCGGTACGGGCGTTAAAACCAAAATCTTCCTTGCCTTCTTTCACCTTCTGCACTACTATGGAACCTTCCACGCCGGCGTTTTCAACGATCATGCGGAGGGGTTCTTCGAGGGCGCGGCGAACGATGGCTACACCGGTAGTCTCGTCTTCGTTTTCGCCTTTGAGTTTTTCGAGGGCTTCCAGGGCGCGAATGTAAGCTATACCGCCGCCGGGTACTATACCTTCTTCAACGGCGGCACGGGTGGCGTGCAGGGCGTCGTCGAATCGGTCTTTCTTTTCCTTCATTTCCACCTCGCTGGCAGCGCCTACATAAAGTACTGCAACACCACCGGCAAGTTTTGCCAAACGTTCCTGCAATTTCTCGCGGTCGTAGTCGCTGGTGGTGTTTTCCATCTGGGCTTTGATCTGGTTGATGCGGGCCTTGATCATTTCCTTTTCGCCTTTACCACTTACAACGGTGGTGTTATCCTTGTCGATAGAAATTTTTTCGGCGCGGCCCAGGTGCGAGAGGTCAGCGTTCTCGAGTTTGTAACCTTGCTCTTCGCTGATGACGGTACCACCGGTAAGGATGGCGATGTCTTCGAGCATGGCCTTGCGGCGGTCGCCGAAGCCGGGGGCTTTCACGGCGGCGATCTTAAGGGAGCCGCGGAGTTTGTTTACCACGAGGGTGGCAAGGGCTTCACCATCCACATCTTCTGCAATGATCAGCAAGGGCTTGCCGGTTTGAACCACTTTCTCGAGGATGGGGAGGAAGTCCTTCATGGTGCTGATCTTCTTATCGTAGATCAGAATGAAAGGATCTTCAAAAACGGCTTCCATTTTATCGGTATCGGTGACGAAATAGGGGCTGATGTAGCCGCGGTCGAACTGCATCCCTTCCACCACCTTTACGCTGGTTTCAGTGCCTTTGGCTTCTTCAATGGTGATGACGCCTTCTTTTTTCACCTTGCTCATGGCTTCGGCAATCAGTTTACCGATGGAGCTGTCGTTGTTAGCCGAAATGGTAGCCACCTGTTCGACCTTGTCGGAGCTGTCGCCCACTTCTTTTGATTGTTTGCGCAGGTTCTCGATCACCTTTTCCACGGCTTTGTCGATGCCGCGTTTCAGGTCCATGGGGTTGGCGCCTGCGGTGACGTTCTTGAGGCCGTTGGTGACGATAGCCTGTGCCAGCACGGTTGCGGTGGTGGTACCATCACCGGCCACGTCGGCGGTTTTGCTGGCCACTTCCTTCACCATTTGTGCGCCCATGTTTTCCACTGCGTCTTCCAGTTCAATATCCCTTGCAACGGTTACGCCGTCCTTGGTGATGGAGGGGGCGCCGAATTTTTTGTCAATGATCACATTGCGGCCTTTGGGGCCGAGGGTTACCTTAACTGCATTCGAAAGCTTGTCAACACCCACTTTGAGTGAATTCCTTGCTTCCAGTCCGAAAATGATGTCTTTTGCCATATGCGTATAAAATTTTAGATTACAAAAAAAAGATAAAAAGCTTAGATGATGGCCAGAATATCTGATTCACGCATGATCAGATAATCTTTTCCTTCGTAGCTTAGTTCTGTGCCTGCATACTTGCCATAAAGCACCTGGTCGCCGGCTTTAACGGTCATGGGGTTGTCGGGGGTGCCGGCTCCAACAGCAACTACAGTGCCGCGCTGGGGTTTTTCTTTTGCGGTGTCGGGGATGATGATGCCGCCCGAGGTTTTTTCTTCGGCGGGTGCTGGTTCAACCAGAACACGGTCTCCTAAAGGTTGGATGTTCATTTCTGCCATTTTGTTTTTGATTTATTTGTTAAACAATGTTGTTTTGATCCGAAAATAATATGCTTGCACTGCCCTTGGGCATAATCCGTGCCAAAGGCAGAAAGAAGGGTTTTTACCGACAATTTTGCAAGAAAGGGGAGGCTTCAAAAAAAAAATGTCAGAATGGTCTGCCATTCTGACATTTCACAATACGCTTTAAAAAGACATTAATTTTCTACGTCTTCAGGGACCTCTTGGGTTTCCTGGGCGGGTGCCTGGAAGTCGGCAGGAGGCAGTTGCTGGGCAGGAACCAATTCGCGGACCTCACTTTGGAGGGCCTGGCTTTGACCCGAACGGGGGATTACAAAAGTGGAGGTCAGTGCCAGCACGACCAGGGCAACAGCCAGTGTCCAGGTGGCTTTTTCCAGGAAGTCGGTGGTCTTTCTGACGCCCATTACCTGGTTACTAGAAGAGAAATTGGAGGCCAAACCGCCGCCTTTGGAGTTCTGAACCAGCACAATCAAGACCAGCAGAACACTGACGATAAGGATCAGGACAGAAATTAAAACATACGCACCCATGGGTTATTTCTTTAAATTGATATCGTTTTTAAGGCTTTTAATTTTTTCTGCAAAGTAACTGCTTTTTTCCGGAAATTTCAAGGATAATTTTTGATAGATATCAAGGGCCTTTTCATGCAGGCCCTGTTTCACGAATATCTCTGCAAGGGTTTCAGTGCCAATGTCTTCAGGGATTGTTGTGTTTTTTTCGGCCAGGTTTTCCTGGCTGGATACATCGCGTTTTGGCCTGATGCGAGGTTCTTCTTTCAGGAAACGGTCGATGAGTTCGTCATATTTTCGCTGGGGCTGAGGCACATTTGCGGGTGCCTGCGAAGGGGATGAATTTTCTCGCGGAGGCAGTTCGTGCAGTGGAATGGGCTCAGGCTTTTCGGAGCCGGGGGCCACCATGGAAGGCCTGGTTTTTTCTTTTTTCACGAACCACCCCATGATTCGCTCTGAAAGGCCGGGTTGCCGGGGTTTTGCTTCTTTTGCCCGTGGCGTAAGGTTTGGTTGGGCAGGGGTAGGTTTCACGCGTCCCGAGATAAAGGCCTGGAAATGTCTCCTGTCGAACGCGCTGGCGGCTGCCCTGTTGACGTGCAACTCGAAATCGGGTTGTTTGAGGGTTTGCAGGTTCCGGGCAAGCAGAAAGCGGATGGGCTGGCTGTAGGGGTAGCGACGGGCCAGCTCGCGCAGTGGCTCGAGGGTCGACTTATCCAGCTTCTCAGGGTGGTTGATCAGATCCAGAAACTTTTGTGCTTGCATGGGAAAAGGTTTTGCTTACCAGTTGACCACGGCCTGGTTGAAGATGTCTTCCACCAGCGCCTCGGTGATGACTGTAATGGCTTCGTCTTCAACCTGCGAGAGGCTGAGATTGCTTGGGTAATCCCAGTAGCGTGAGAAGGACCGTTCAAAGTCGTTATCGGGTTCAAACTCATTGATGAAAACCACCCTTACGGTGATTGTGAGCCTGTTGAGGGCTGCCTGGTCGTTACCGCTGATGGCGGCCGGAGCGGTGGTGTAGCCGGTGATGCTGCCTTCGAGGTGGAGGTCGCCGCCCGTGTCGACCATGCGCAGGTTGGTTTGCTTAAGGAATTTGTCCTGTAGGGCTTCGGTAAAGCGCTGGCTCAGGGTGGGCTGCACCAGTTGGGCATTGTTTGGGAAATAGCTTACCGAAAAGGTGCTGGCCTCGACAGGGATGCTGGCACCTGTGAAGGAATAGATGCCACAGGCCGAGGCGCCTGCCAGCAGCGCCAGGCTTAGAGTCATCCGGATAAGAAACAGTCGGTAATGCATAGGGTGCTAAAACTTTGAAAGTCAACAAAAATACAAAAAAAGGCGTCACCCAATACCGTACTCCTTGATTTTGCGGTACAGGGTTCGTTCGGAAATACCCAGTTCCTCAGCGGCACGCTTGCGGCGGCCGTGGTATTTTTGGAGTGCTTTCAGAATAAGGTCTTTTTCGTTCTCATAAATGGAAAGGCTCTCGGTGACCACTTCGTGGGGGGCTTCTTCCACGGCCTCAAACTCCTCGGGGGACTGGTGGGTTGAGATTGAGACCTCGTTTTCGGGATTGTACACTTGGGGCAGATCAGGTTTTTCGTAGAGTTTTTGAAGGATCTGGGTGTGTTCGGGGTCGAGAACATCGGGGACTTGCCCGCTTTCCACAATTTTGCCGATGATCTTTTTCATGTCGGTGATGTCGCGCCGCATATCGAAAAGCAGTTTGTAGAGGATGTCGCGCTCGCTCATATCGCTATTGTAGCCCTGGCTCTTGCTGAGCAAGACGGGGAGGCGGTTCTCTGTTTCCGGGGGCATGTATTTCAGGATGATGTCGGCGGTGATTGTACGTTTGCTCTCGATGACAGAGATCTGTTCGGCCAGGTTTTTGAGTTGGCGAACATTGCCAGACCAGTGTTGTTGCATCAGGAAGTCCTCGGCGTCGGGGGTCAGTTGCAGGGGGGGCATGCGGTAGCGTTCGGCAAAGTCGGACGAGAATTTGCGGAACAGCAAAACGATATCGTCTTTGCGGTCGCGCAGGGGCGGCACATGGATGGGCACGGTGTTGAGCCTGTAGAACAGGTCTTCGCGAAACTTCCCTGAAGTGATGGCTTCCTGGAGGTTGACGTTGGTGGCAGCCACTACCCTGACATCGGTTTTCTGGACTTTTGAGGACCCCACGCGGATGAACTCGCCCGATTCGAGCACGCGCAGCAGGCGCACCTGGGTCAACAGGGGCAGCTCGGCCACTTCATCCAAAAAGATAGTACCGCCGTTGACGACCTCGAAATACCCTTTTCGGGCATCGTGAGCCCCTGTGAAGGCCCCTTTTTCATGTCCAAAGAGCTCGGAGTCGATGGTGCCTTCGGGGATAGCACCGCAGTTTACGGCGATGTAATGGCCGTGCTTGCGGGGGCTAAGCTGGTGAATGATCTTGGGAAACACTTCCTTCCCTGTGCCGCTTTCACCTGTGATCAGAACTGTAATGTCGGTGGCAGCCACCTGTCGGGCCACGTCAATGGCACGGTCAAGGCGGGGTGAAAACCCAATGATCCCAAAACGCTGCTTTAAGGTTTGTATTTCGAGCATGATCTTTTCTTATGGAATAATTTCAGCTTTTGGATGCTTTTTCAGCTTATCCATGAACAGCTTTAATTGATTGTCGTTTTCAAATTTTACATGGTATTGCGAAAAACCGAACGCTGATCTGATCATCAGGACCGAGTCAGCCCCGTCGTATTGACCCAGGAACAAACCCACAAGCCCAAGCAGGAATGATGCGGGGCGATAGTCGTCGGCGCTGTGTCCCGGTTTGAATGCGATTTTTTCTATTTTTTCATCAGGAATGTTGATACGGCTTTGCTTATCCTTTGCCATCAGCATAAAATCGAGGCCTTCGAAGCCAATGAACCCTGCGTCGACCGAAGTTTTAAAAACAGCCCTGAACAGGATGCTGATCAGCAATAAGGCAATGGCTGCCAGGAAGACATAATCGATGCTTTTTTCAAGTCCCGTAAAGCGGGAGGTGATTTGCATGAAAAAAGCCAGCAGGAACAGGAAAATACTTGCTCCGGCAAGGGCGTTCAGCAAGAGCTGGCGGCTTTTCTTTCTGATGGGGAACAAAAACATAGTTTATGCCATTACGTCAGTTTATTCACACAAAGTTAATATTTTATTTCTTGCCACCAGCGTTCAAACTCGGAGGAACAAAAATGAACCAATATTTTTACACGGCTGTTTTGATTAAATAATTGTATAATGATTGTTTGTTTTTATCTGACAATTTATTATTTTTATAGTAAGGTAGGAAATGTTTATCAATCACAGGCCTGCCTTGATTTTTTCTGAAACCCTTTTGGGGTAAACGTAATAAAAGTGCAATGGGCAAAAGGAAAATACATCGGTTGTTAAAGGAAAAAGCAGAGGCTATTCTGAGCATGCTGGAGAAAGGCGTAGTTTCCAAAGATGTATTAATCAGTGACTTCAGGGATTTTTTGGAAGAGTTTATTGCCTTAGATTGTGAGCAGGTATTCATTGATGAGGAGCACCAGCTTCGGCTTTCTGCAGCTTTTGAGCAAAGCGCAAATGCCATTTTTATCACAGATACTGAAGGGAAGATAGAATATGCAAATCCGCGTTTTCTGGAGGTTACAGGATATACCAAAGAAGAGGTTCAGGGTAAAAACCCGCGAATTTTGAAATATGAGCATTCAAAGGTTAATTACAAGGAACTTTGGGAAACCATCAGCAGCGGTAAAACCTGGAGCGGGGAGTTTCTGAATCGTTCAAAGTCGGGGGCGCTGTTTTGGGAGATGGGCACCATCACCCCAGTAAAGAACAAGCAAGGAAAGATCATAAATTACCTGGCGATAAAGGAAGATATTACGCAACGCAAAAAGGCAGAGCAGGAGTTGCTGCATTCGGAGCAAAAGTACCGGGCCTTGTTTGACCGTTCGTATGATGCCATTTTGATTCTGGATTGCCTGAAGGTAGCAGACTGCAACCGCAATGCGGGAGCTCTTTTTCAAATGAATTGCAGCAAACTCCAGGTTTCAAGCATACTGAATCTGATCCCTGAAGTTGAAACGGGCAATGAGCACAGCCATAGCTTTTTCCAGTCGAAGATCAAGGAGGTGCTTGCAGGGAAGCCCCAACACTTTGACCTTGTGATGAAGCGAAACGGAGGATTTTTCGATGCAGAGATTAGCCTGACCCGTATTTATAGTGTGCATAAGATCATGGTTCAGGCCATCATCAGGGATGTAAGCGAAAAACGTCAGGCGGAGAAGGCGCTGATCCAGGCCCGGGATGAGGCAGAGCGGGCGCGCAAATCGCAGTCGGATTTTCTCTCCCTGATGAGCCATGAGATCCGTACCCCACTGAATGCCGTGGTTGCCCTGACCGATTTGATGCTTCACGAGAAGCTCAACCCCGACCAGATGGAGAACTTACAGTCGGTGAAAACCTCGGCCAGACATTTGCTTGGGCTGATTGATGATATCCTGGACTACAATAAGATTGAATCGGGTAATATTGAATTTGAAAACCATGATTTTGAAATCCGTTCATTGATTTCTGAATTAAAGAAGACCCTTGATCTTAAAGCCCAGGAAAAGAACATTAAGCTGAATGTGCGGGTGGACGAGGATGTGCCCCGGGTGCTCCAAGCCGACACCCTTCGGTTAAACCAGGTTTTACTGAATCTGCTGTCGAATGGGATCAAGTTCACAGAGAAGGGACATGTCGGTCTAAGGGTGATGATGGGGCGATCGCATGGTGCAGGTCTCCAGGTGGTGTTTGAGGTGGAGGATACGGGTATTGGGATAGCCCCCGACAGGTTGGATGCCATTTTTGAGAAGTTTACCCAGGCGGAGACCAGCACCACCCGGAAATATGGAGGCAGCGGCCTGGGGCTGACGGTGTGCAAGCGGCTGATTGAATTGCAGGGCGGGACGATAAAGGCAAGAAGTAAACAGGGGAAAGGATCGGTATTCACGTTTTTCTTGCCTACACAGGCAGGTGATATGAGCAGGGCAGGAGTTCCCTTGCAGGAAGAAGCGGGTGGAAGGGAAAGCCTTGCAGGAATGCATGTGCTCCTGGTGGAGGATGACCCGATGAACCAGTTTGTGGCTCAAAGAGTGGTCGGCAATAAATGGAAGGCCCAACTGACCATAGCTTCCTCCGGTGAACAGGCCCTGGCCCTGCTGAGGGAAGAGGATTTCGACCTGATCCTCATGGACTTGCTGCTCCCAAGCATTGATGGCTATGAACTGACCCAATTGATCAGAAGCAATACCAACGGCAGGATTCGTAACCCTGAGGTCCCCATCATTGCCCTTACGGCAGATGCTTTCCTGGAAACACGCAACCGCGCCTACCAGGCTGGAGTGGACGATTTCATTACAAAACCTTTCGACTTTATGAAGCTATTCCAAAAAATATCAAGGTATTTTCCTTCAGAAAAGTGATGGCAAAAACCTTTCGATTGCCGGGGCTTTTTTTATAGTGGTTCTTTTATGTCAATCACCTGATTTATAAATCATTAAAAAGATATTGTGGGTTTTTGTCCTTAAGCGTGGACAGAAAAAATTAACTAAAGTTGAAATGAGCGATAAATTGCCGATATGAATAATATTAAACCATTTTTGGTTTGAGGAGATTCTCAAGGAGAAATTTGGCAATCTGTTTATTAGTGTTTTCAAAAGGAGCCCACGAGAAAAGCGATAAAAGAAAGAGGCCACATGACACATTAAAAGTGGCCTCTTTTGTCTAACAAATCCCAAAAGAAAAAATTCACCTTGTTAAAGGCGAAAAGAATTAGTTTTTAATACAACGAACAGAAAAACCGCTAGATCGTGAGGGGCTGTCTAGGGAAGTATAATCGATACTGAAAAAGAGACTATGTGCTCTTTTTAAAACTGGGGTGCTACTCCAGTAATAGCCGCGAATTCCTATATAGGCAAGGGCACCACCCATTGCTCCGTCACGGCCGCCTGCAGCAGTTAGCTTGAGCGGCGAGGCGAAAGCCCCTGCAGAGTTTCCGCTAATCCAGGTCTCTTGTTCATACAGCCATTCAAAAATGGTAGGAACCCGATAACCGGCAGGACATGGATTGTTGACTCCATCTACACCCTGCCATAAATTATCGTTTTGAGGAATGCGCCAATCAGAAAGATTATCCATACCCCCAGGGTTGAGAATAAAAAATCCATGACCAGGGTTATCGGTATCACTTGTAGTATTAGTTGTTTCTGAAGATCTTTTCTCATGTCCGTCGGTTCCTCTTCCCCACTGGTATAAATCGCCATAAGCGTCTTCATCATTAATTGAGGTTGCCACTTGTGAAGCGCCCAGGTTACGGTCCATCCAGGTTTGACCTGTTGCAGGGCTAATAACGTCTTCAAACCAGTTTTCGCCCCCGCTTTCAATTTCCTTCCAGGCAGGGACTCCATTAACAAGTGTTAACACCTGGCCATCTGTGCCCGGGTCAAGATTTACCCACGACGAGCCATTCCAGTATAGGATTTGGCCGATAATGGTCCCATCGGGGGCATGACCATCAGCTCCAGCCGGACCTTCGGGGCCGGGCAATGAACTGCCACTTGTTTTGGCGAATAAAGCATAAGGAACACTCAGCAACTGGCTTGTTCCGGATATTGAATAATCCGTTCCTCCATTGGGGTCGGTTTCTGTATGAATGAAGAAAGGACCATTTTCCCAGTCTATTGATTCAAAATCGCCACTTATAATAGTACCACCACCAATTTCCATACTAACCAAACCATTGGTATTGGTTGAAGGGGTTTGTCTTTCAACGTAAATGGCTGTGCCGCTTTCCGAACCTTGCAGTATGCTGATCTGGATACCTACAATTTGGTTTGTAACCAATTGATTGTCGGTGTTTCGAATTACTGCCTGAAAACTCATTTTATCGAAGGATTGTCCCAGGGCTATTGAAAAGTAAACGGAAGAAGAAAAAGTAACCAAAACTGATCGTAGCATTTTCTTCATCGTAATTT
>LSQX01297841.1_pt4 | contig 26206 bp, 22 predicted proteins | sample 654561 | NCBI WGS metagenome assembly LSQX01 (sample SAMN04489861, study PRJNA283612) | anaerobic digester metagenome | isolation source: 4 biogas reactors fed with cattle manure at either 37C or 55C with and... | place: Denmark: Kongens Lyngby | collected 2014 | reverse complement strand
CTGCCCCGCCGTCAGCATCTGCTGTTCAAGCGATATGTGCTGACCGGGGCAGCCGGTATCTGGATCCTCTTTGTCGTCATCTATGCCGTCTGGCTGTTTTACTCCACCTTTTACCAGGCGGGCGGCATGTATCACGCGGGCGCCACCGTCCATTCGGATCTCGGCCCTCATACCGCGCTCATGTCATCATTTGCAAACGGACAAAATATTCCGACGGAATACCCGCATTTTGCCGGGGATGGCATTCGCTATCATTTTTTCTTCTACTATTTCGCCGCGATACTGAATCAGCTCGGACTCGGCTTTGTCACCGCGTTGAATCTGCCGTCCATTCTTGCGTTTATTTCCATGCTCGGCCTGATCGGGCTGCTCGCATACCGCATCACGGGGCGTGCCGGCACGGCCGTGCTTGCCCCCGTGCTCACAATTTTTCGCAGTTCCTGGGCCTGGCTGACCGATATCTGGCAGAAAGCAGGCGAACACGGCTGGTTCAGCGCTGACTTCTTCCGGGCTGTGTGGACACAGCGTGATTTTATCGGCAGTACGCCGCGCGATTCCTGGGGTCTCTGGAGCATCAATGTCTATGCCAACCAGCGGCACCTGGCGCTCGGCATTTCCCTCCTTCTGATCATTCTCCTGCTTGCACTGCCCGATATCGAGCGCGGCGTCGGCGCCTTGCCGCGCGACAAGGAACGAAAGTTCCCAGTCTGGTGGGCCATGACCAAAAAAAGACAGATCTGGCTGCAAGCCGGTCTCCCGGACAAAAAACGCCATTTGCTCATGGCCATCATTCTTGTATTCATGCCGTTTTGGCACGGCGCCATGACACTGGCGGCACTCCTGATCCTGTTTCCCATGGCCGTCTTCACGGCCAGCCGACTGACGTATGTCGCCCTCGCCGGACTGACGACGGCGTCAGCCCTGCTGACTTCACGGCTGTTTGCGCCGGCGGACAGCGCATTGTCATCGTTTGCCCTTGAATTTGGTTTCATTGCCGAAAACAAAACGATCGGAGGCATGCTCCTCTACCTGGCCGAAATGCTCGGCCCTCTCCTGATCGTCATCATCGTGTCGTTTGCCGTCGCCAGATGGCGCACGCGTCTTTATCTTCTGAGCGCGACCATCCCGCTCGTGTTTGCCCTCTTTGTCCGTCTGACACCGGACGTCACGGTCAACCACAAGTTTATCCAGATCACGATCATCCTCTGGAATGTCGTTGCCGCCGAATCGCTCATCCGGCTTTACGGCGCGCGAAAAAAAGCGGGCGCAGCAAAAGCCCTGGCCGTCGCAACAGCCCTGCTGATAATGGCCACCGGTCTTTACGAACACAAGATTTTCCATAACATCAACAGCCAGATACAGCTGACCATCAATCCCGCGTCCGACGTCAACCGCTGGGTCATGGCTGAGACAGATCCGAACGACATTTTTCTCACCGGCCCGTACGCCTATCACTCATTTTTCCTGACCGGCCGCCCCGTCTGGTACGGGCACCCGTACTACGCCTGGAGTGCCGGCCATGACACCGGAACGCGCGAAACGGATCTGGAAAATCTGCTGCAAAGCAGCGATCCGGACGCATTCGCCCGCTATGCCGCAGAGAACGGCATTGCCTATCTGCTGGTCGACCGCGCGATGCGCGAACGCTATCCCGACATGGACGAAGCCCGGCTCGTTTCGCATTTGCTGCTCGAAAAGCGCTTCGGTGATGCCGACGGTACCGTCATCTATCGCCTGAAAGACGTAAATCCGTGACGCCGGCTCTGCCCGCAGGGGATCTGCATCTGCACTCCACCGCTTCGGACGGGACAAACCGGCCGTCCGAGGTCATCAGGCTGGCTTCCGAGCAGAAGCTTGCCGCCGTTGCGCTGACCGATCACGATACGCTGGGCGGAATCGAGGAAGCCAGACACGCCGTCAGACAGCTGGCGGCGGCCGGCAAACACAGTCCGGTCTTTATTCCGGGCGTCGAGCTGTCGGTCCACTTCGACGGCCAGGAAATCCATCTCCTTGCCTATTTTCAGGAAAGGAACCCGGAACACATACTCTCATTCCTGCAGGCTCAGCGCCGCGCACGAGACAGACGCAACCGGGAGATGCTGGCTAAGCTGGATCAGCTGGGATACTACATCCGCTCCGATGAGATCGGGGCAGGTGTCGACTCAAAACGTTCCTGGGGACGGCTCCACATTGCCAGAGCGCTGGTCAGCAAAGGCTACTTCAAAACGGTGGCGGACGCCTTCAGCGAACTGCTCTCGCCCGGCCGCAGAGCCTACGTGGACAGGCAGCGGGCACTGCTTGAAGACGCACTGATCAATATCAAGGCCGACGGGGGCATCGCCGTCGTGGCGCACCCGCAGAAATATCGCTGGTGTCCGCCGGCTGAGTCGAATATCGTTCCAGCGATCCTTCTGGAAAAATGCCGCAAACTTAAAGCGGCCGGTGTGGACGGCATTGAAGCCGGACATGGCGACGCAAAGCCGGAGGAAGTGAATCAGATGCTTGCTGCCGCACTGACCTTCCAGTTGCAGTACACGGCCGGCAGCGATGACCATGGCGATCTGACGCCGCACCGCAGCATGTTTCACAGCGACTGGAACCCGTTCCCGGAAGAGACCGCCACCGTCGTCTGCGCCCTGATCCGTGACAAGGACGGCCGCTGTCTGCTCGGCCGCAGAGCACCGACCGAACGCCTGGCCGGCTTTTATGAACTGCCGGGCGGGAAAGTTAAGCCCGCTGAACATAACGAACAGGCTCTGGTCCGTGAAATTGAAGAGGAGCTCGGTGTCCAGGCCGATGTCAGAGGACTCCATTCCGTGCTTTGGTCTGCCGAAGGGGAAACATTTCTTGCCCTGGCCGTTTACGACACCGTCCTGCGCCCGGGCACTCTCCGGCCCGTCGTGCATGACGACCTGCAATACATGGATGCCGGCGCGGCCGAAATGACCCAGCTTCTGCCGGCGGATCGGGCATTTTTCAGGATGCTGGCCGCCGCTGAGTAAAAAAATGCTTAGACCGCAAAAAGGGGCCGTCTCGTGTATATGAGACAGCCCCTTTCAGTTTTTTTTGCGATTCGGTTTTCGTCCCGCTTACGGCGCTGGCGCCTCTTCCACCGGAGCCGGAAGTTCCGGAGCCGCTGTCGGTGCAGCTGTCGGTGCTGCCGTCGGTGCCGCAGTCGGAGCGGCAGTCGGCGCAGCGGTTGCCACCGGCTTCGGACCCACCTTGTAGTAGGCGGGGTACGCCTGATAGTAGCTGGTGAACGTCAACTCGCGATAATATTCAACACCATTCCTGTAATAAACCTTGAATGTCTGCCAGGTCGATCCCGGGACAGCCGCCTGAGTCAGCTGTTTCGTACCGGGTGCCAGCGATTCATCCAGTTTTTCAACGTCGGGACCCGGCTCCACGTCCGCGATCTTGCGCACGGAGAATCCGATCGTTTCACCGGCCGGAAGCGGTTTTCCGTAGATACGGTAAATCATGTTCGATTCGGTAAAGATCCCCACAATGGCAATCGGGTAGTCCGTGTTGTTGCGGAGACGGAAGTCGGCACCGGGTGAGGATACCATGGCATCCGTGCCGTACTCGTGGTAAATCGACCGTCTGCCGTGATTGTAGCGTTCAACAATCTGCAGATTGGCTTTGAAGGCCGCCTGGAAAAGTGTTGTTGAAGGCTGACACAGACCGCCGCCGAGCGCTTCATCGTAAGATCCGTCGCTGAGCAGCACGCTGCCCATGTCATAGCCGTTTGCTGTCGTAATCGGACCGAGCGCCTGCAGATAGGAGAATATTTCACCGGGGTTCACGATGATGCCGCTCATCGTCTGGGACGCACGGCGCAGATTCTGGTTGCGTCCCGCGTCCATCGTCATGATCGGGGTTGATGCCTGCGCAACAAGGCCCAGATTGGACGACATTTCGGCGGCCGTCATGCCGGCATCCAGCGTTTCCATATCGACCTTGATCTTGCCCCGGAATTCACCGGTGTCAAGCAGGGCCATGACATCGTCAACGGCTTTGTCAACATCGGGCTGGATGCCATCGATTTTTTCCGCGATGGTAAAGCTGCCCGTCGCGACATCAAACGCAGTGGCTTTGGCCGGTATCGGCGCTACGGTCGCGGCCGCAAGCTTGGCCTCGATCGCCTGCCGCATATAGTCGCGGTCATAATCAAACGAGCCTTCCGTCTTGAACGGCGTCGTCAAAAGTGCCTGTATCTCCTGATAGCGGCGCAGTATCTGCTGCTCGATATCCGGGTTTCTGGCCGTTCGGCCCTGCTGCCAGGCCTCGTTGACCGCATCGGATATGTTGTAGCTGGCACCGAGGTCGGCACCGGTAATTTCAAATATCTCGTCTCTCGCCTCAAGCTCAATGTGAATCTTCGAGAGGAAATTCATCGCGTTTTCCTGTATCGCTTCGATTCCCTGTTCTCGCGTCATGCCGCCGAGATGAATATCGTCAACGTAGACCCCCGGATAAAACTCCTGCAGGGTGACAAGCTCAAATGCTTCCTTCAGCTGACGATCGTTGGCTCTCAGATTCCCTTCTTTGTCCTCGCGAACAGGGCGTTCGCCAATTTCAATGGCAAAGAGGCCGAGATCAAGACCTGCCACAAGGAGAATGGGAATTGACAATGCGAGCACCGCCAAGGCGCTGCGCCATTTCTGGCGCCGTATATCTTTTCGCTTTGCTTTTCTCGTCATGTTTTACACGCTGCTTTCTGCTAAGGGTACAGCCGCTTCACCAGATTCGGCTGACGCCAGTAGTTTGACAGACTTACTGTCGTGACGCTGTAACCTGGACTCGGTGCGTGCACGAACTGGCCGTTGCCGATATAGATCGCGACGTGCGTATAGATTGAGGAGTTGCCCCAGAAGAGCAGATCGCCCGGAAGCAGCACGCTGGAATTGCCCGCGTATGGTACATACACACCGTAATTTCGGGCCTGCGCGGTTGCACCGTGCACGGTCATGCCGTAGCCCGTCTGGTTGTAGGCATAGAGCACAAGACCGGAGCAGTCGAAGCCGACGTTCGGATTGGCAGCGGCAAACACATACGGCTTTCCGATCTGATTCATCGCGGCCTGCACAACCTGCTGACGCTTCAGCTCATTGCCGGTCACCGGTGCCGGGGTCGGTGCCGGTGCCTCGATCACAATCTCCTGCAGCTGAATCAGCGTATTCATGATATAGCCAACCGTGCCGTTGTCGGTCGTCACTTTCGACCAGGTCCCGTTCGAGGCACTCTGATAGAGGCGCGTGCCGCGCGGCAGAGATGAAATCAGGCCGGCGTTCGTCGTCGCGTCATTGCGCAGATTGGCAGCAGACACGAATACCCAGATGTAGCGGTCTCTCGCTTCCCAGGCCGGCGCGGCCGGTGCCTCTGTGCCCTGCGTAGGCGGTGCCGTCGTCGGGGCAGTGACCTGTTCAGTTGAGAACAGGGCATTGCTGATATAGCCAGTTGAGCCGCCGGATGTCGATACCTTCGACCAGGATCCGTTGGTGGAAATCTGCGTCAGCGGCGTGCCGTGATAGACAGTCGTAATAAGATCCGATGTCGTCGACGCATACAGGCGGATATTGGCTGCCGCCGTCGAGACATAGACCGTCCGATTGACTGGCGTAAAGCCGTCTCCCTGAGTTGGTGCGGCTGTCGGTGCCTGAGTCGGTGCCTGCGTCGGCGCCGCGGTCGGCTCCTCCCTCGTAATCGGATAATCAGGACGGGTCTTTGTCAGCATGTCGTTTCGGATATAGCCGCTGACGCCGGCCGTGGTCAGAATCTTGGACCAGCTTCCGTCCGTCTGAATCTGTGTCAGCATTTCATTCAGCTCGGCACCGCCGGCCACATTCGACGAGGTCGACGGACCGCTTCGGATATACGCGTAGGGGACACTGACATAAACCGTTTCATTCGTATCAAGATAGCTCGCGAGCCGTTCGATCGCCTGCGAACTCAGCAGATCACTGGAAATGTAGCCCACCAGGCCGGCTTCGGTCTGGATTCTTGACCAGCCGTTTGAACTGCCGAGCACACTGACTTTGAATCCGCGCAGGGCGAAGCCGATATCACTGAATTCGGTGCCTGCACCGGATCGGATATATGCATATTCAGGTACAACGTACATCGTGCCGGACGCTTGCGACGGCGCTTGCGTCGGTGCAGCCGTCGGGGCAGAGGTCGGTGCGGCCGTCGGGGCTGCGGTCGGAGCTGCTGTCGGTGCCTGAGTCGGTGCTGCTGTTGGGGCTGCTGTCAGTGCAGCCGTCTCGACAAACGTTGCGCTCAGCAGGTCGGAACGGATATACCCTTCGCGGCCGGACTGAAGGCGAACTTCACTCCAGAAACCGACTTCCCCGATCACGCGGACAGGGGTATTCGGCAGCAGCGCTATATCGATGTTGGCGTCGGTCGACGGACCGTCCCTCAAATTGGCTTCCGATGCCACAAAGCGGTCATATTCGACAAAAGCCGGCGCGGCCATTAAGGCGGCTGTCGCCGGTGCTTGTGTTGGAGCAGCGGTTGGTGCTGCNNNGTCGCTTCAGTCGTTTCGCTTGCGGCCGCCAGCATCGGCAGCGGTTCATCGATTCCGCGGTTGTACTCGTGCTCGTTCAGCTGATCCAGCTCGGGGCGTTCAAAGACAATTTCGCTTTGTGATTTGGACTGGACGTAAATCTGCGTTGCGAACACACTCACAACGAGCAGCGATGCAACGATCGGCGCGGCGAGCAGGACAATTTTGCGTCCGGTGCTGGCCTCATTTCCTCCCGACAGTTTCCTCAGGAAACGCCGAACCGGATGAATGCGGTGCGCACGCTGCGTATAGATTTCGTCCGGTTCAACGATCTTATAAGATTTTTTCATTCCACTCTGCCTTTTCTTCGTGATGCACGAGGCATCCGTATTTTGAAAGCATCGTGTCGATTTTGACACAATCAGCAGACACCTTTTGCACAGAGCCAAGAAGCCCCCCAAGCTCTAATAGGAAATTACGCGTTGAGAAGCTGTGCCTGAATCCGGCGAAAAAGATTTGTCTTACGGCTGATTTTACGTCAGCCATCTGTCCTTGGCAAGCCAGACGGCCTTTCAGATGTATTACATCTATGTGTCAGCGATCGTCAGCAGGGCGTCTTCCAGTGCAGCCACCTGACTTTCGGTGGTCGCCCAGCTCGTGCAAAAACGCCACACCACGCGTCCGTCCGGTAATGTTTGCCACGGTTCGAAGTCAAACTGTGTTTTCAGCTGCTTTGCCGCTGCAGGCGGCAAAACGGGAAACAGCTGGTTCGCGCCGGTGCTGAAAGCGAAGTCAAACCCGGCTGCCGAAAACGCCCGGCGCAGCCGGTCTGCGCAGCCGATTGCTTTCCCGGCGGCGCGCACATAGAGGTCATTTTCGAACAGGGCCAGAAATTGCAGGCCGAGCAGCCGCCCTTTGGCAAGCATGCCGCCCGACTGTTTCATCACGTAGCGAAAATCCCCGGCCAGAGTCTTCCTGAAAAAACAGATGGCTTCTCCCATGAGAAGGCCGCATTTGGTCCCGCCCAGCGACAGGACATGGCAGACACGGGGGTAATCGGAGAGCAGAAGATCGCTGCCGGACGCCAGTGCATAGGCAAGGCGTGCGCCATCGATGTAAAACGTCAGGCCGTGCTGCTCACAGACCGCATGGAGGGCGCCCAACTCTTCTTTTGTGTAAAGCGTGCCGCATTCCGTCGGCTGCGAAACATACACCATGGCCGGCTGGACGGTGTGCTCGCGCGCGAAATCCGAGCGGTGCGCCTGAACGACTGCCTCAACTTGTGCAGCGGTGATTTTCCCGTTAGCCGCCGGGCACGTCAGTACCTTGTGCCCGCCCGCCTCGATCGCGCCCGTTTCATGCACGGCGATATGCCCGCTCTCCGGCGCAATGACGCCCTGATGCGGCAAGAGCACGTGACGGATGACCATGGCGTTGGCCATTGTGCCGCCGACCACAAAATGGATATCGGCCTCGCGATCGAGATGCCGCCGGATGGCTTCTCGCGCCGACCGGCAATATTCGTCTTCACCGTAGCCGACGCTTTGCTCGGCATTGGTCTCAATCAGGCGCTGAAGGACTTCCGGCAGACAGCCTTCGAGGTAATCACTGGCAAACGAAATCATGGGCAATCTCCCTCCGGTTCATCTCGTGTCTCGTTCAACGCGGCGTTCCAGCAGACTGAACAGATAGGACAGCAGCGCCCCGGCCGCCACCATGACGACGCAGCCCAGGATGGCCGCCGGCAGCGAAAGGTTCATCAGCGCCAGTCCGTCTGGATTCAGAGCCGGTATGACGACCGTCGGAAATATGGCTGCGGACGACCCGATGACGCTGCCCAGAATGACGTGGTAAAGCACCGTTTCATGACGTTCAAACAAGCGGTTTACGAGCTTCGCCAGAAGCAGCACGATGAGTACGAGCCCGATCCCGAGCGGGATAATCGTCTCAAGTTTCAGCATTTTGATGTCACTTGCCATTTTGTCGTAAAGATTGAAGTAAATGAGAAAGTTGCTTGGCGAGAGGCCGGGCACGATCACGCCAAGCCCGATCAGGGCGCCGGACATCAGCCACGCCGGCACACTCGGTTCAATCGAAACGAGTGCGCGGTCACCCAGCATCATCAGAGCAAAGATGAAGACCGCGGACATGGCTAGCCAGACCAGATGCTTCGGCTGTCGCCCGAGCCTGCCGGCCGTGCGGTAAAGCTGCGGCAGCGTGCCGATCACGAAACCGATAAAGAGGCACGTGAACAGCGCGGCATAGCGCCCGAAGGCAGCTTCAACCAGAACAGAAAACAGATATACGCCGACGCCGGCTCCGGCAATAACGGGCAGGAAATAGCGGACGTTTTCAAAAAAGCGATGCCTCAGGTTGCCGAGAAACCGCATGAGGGCATCGTATAGACCGAAAATGACGGCCAGAACTCCGCCCGAAAGCCCCGGCAAAATGAAGCCGATGCCGACCATGATGCCCTTAAGGAAGCGAAGCAGTATGTTGAGCGGCGTATGCTTTTCAGTCAAATAAGCATGCGCCCGATCGTCCATTTGCGTCACGGCCGGTTCACCCGGCGGGCGACTTCATCGAGCAGCCTCGCCAGAAAATCCTCGGGAGACATTTTGCCGATGTCGCCGTCGCTTCTCGTACGCACGGCGTACTTGTCCTCGGCAATTTCCTGATCGCCCAGAATAATCACGTACGGGATTTTTTCCAGCTGACCTTCTTTTATTTTTTTGCCGATCTTTTCATCGCGGGCATCGGTTTCGGCCCTCAGTCCGGCCGCACGCAGGCGTGCCTCCACGGCTTTCGCCTGATCGACGTGCCGTTCGGATATCGGCATCACGCGCACCTGCACCGGGGCGAGCCAAAGCGGCATCGCACCGCCGTACTTCTCGATCAGGAGGGCGAGCGTGCGCTCGTAGCAGCCGATCGATGTGCGGTGAATGATGTACGGGTGCCGTCGTTCACCGTCCCGGTCCGTGTAATACATGCCGAAACGCTGCGCCAGCTGGAAGTCAATCTGAACCGTGATCAGGGTGTCCTCCTTGCCGAAGACGTTCCTGGTCTGGATATCGAGCTTGGGGCCATAGAAGGCTGCATCGCCCGGCGTCGTCTCGTACGGGACGCCGCTTTTGTCCAGAATCCCCTTCATCAGGTCCTGCACGCGTTCCCACTCCTCGGCTTCACCGATATATTTGTCCCGATTGTTCGGATCCCAGGTTGAGAAACGGTACGTCACGTCTTCAAGGAAGCCGAGTGCGTCCAGCATGAAGTTCGCCAGGTCGACCGCACCCAGAAACTCCTCCTCAACCTGATCGGGCCGCGTGATCAGGTGAGCTTCGGAAATCGTGAACTGGCGGATGCGGATCAACCCGTGCATTTCACCGGATGCTTCATTCCGGAACAGCTTCGATGTCTCGTTGTAACGGAGCGGCAGGTCACGGTAGCTTCTCGTTTTCTGCAGATACGCCTGAAACTGGAACGGACAGGTCATCGGGCGGAGGGCGAAAACATCTTCTTCGGCTTCTTTCTCAGGATCCCCGATAATGAACATGCCGTCACGGTAATGGTCCCAGTGTCCGGAAATCTTGTACAGATCCGACTTGGCAAGAAGCGGCGTCTTCGTCAGGAAATAGCCGCGGCGCTCTTCTTCGTCCTCAACAAAGCGTTCCAGAATCTGCAAAACCTTGGCACCTTTCGGCAGCATGATCGGCAGCCCCTGGCCGATGTAGTCGGTCGTGGTGAAATAGCCGAGCTGGCGCCCGATCTTATTGTGGTCGCGGGCGCGGGCTTCTTCCAGTGCGGCCAAGTGTGCCTCCAGTTCGTCCTTGGACGGAAACGACACACCGTAGATGCGCTGCAGCATTTTATTCTTCTCGCTGCCGCGCCAGTAAGCGCCGGAGACGGACAGCAGCTTGACAGCCTTGATCGGTCCCGTATTCATGAGGTGCGGACCGGCACAAAGATCAACGAACTCGCCCTGACGGTAAAACGAGATCGTCTCGCCTTCCGGCAGTTCGTCAATCAGTTCAACCTTGTAAATCTCCGCTCGCTCAGCCATCAGCTGCCTCGCTTCCTCACGCGGCAGCACGAAGCGTTCGATGCGGGCCCGCTTTTTCAGAAGCTTCTTCATGCGGCTCTCGATCGAAGCGAGGTCCTCTTCACTCAAGGCATGGTCCAGATCAATATCATAGTAGAATCCCTGATCGATGGCCGGCCCGATCGCAAATTTCGTTTCGGGCCAGAGCGACATGATGGCTTCCGCCATCACGTGAGACGACGTGTGAAAAAATGCATGGCGTCCGTAATCGTCCTCAAAGGTCAGCGGCTGCAGCACGGCATCGTCACGAAGCTCGGTGCGCAGATCTGAGGGCACACCATTCACTTCAACCGCCAGAATATCAGCTGTTCCGTCGGGCAGAAGCGCGCGAAGCGCATCGTAAGCCGACAGCGGTTCACTGAATTCGCGGGATTCGCCATTCCGGATCGAAACATTAAACATATTGGTCACCTTCCTGTCGCAGAATTTTTAAATAAAAAAACCCTCGACTGCGTCAAGGGTGCAAATTTGCACGGTTCCACCTTGAACTTTAACTTATCCGGCCCAACCGGCCTGACCTTGTCGCGGTCAACGGCCGGCTCGTCACCGGCTGCTCGGGAGTGGTTTTCCGGCCGCCATCTGCGAACGGGATTTTCAGCCTCGGATCCCGTCTCTCTGGCGCATGTTCGACCGTACTCGTTCCGTCAACGCGTTACGCCCAATATAGAGCCGTTTTTGATTTGTTGTCAAGCCCATCGTTACCTCGGAACGGGCGGCTCCGTCAGTTCTTTTTGCTGCCGCCGCCAGGACGCGTATAGCAATGGAATGGCCAGCAGCTGCATCGAAACCGAAAAAACGACCAGCCATACGGGAGCCCGGTCGTACAAGACTCCCATCAGCCAGCTGCCAAGGAACCAGCAGACACCGAATGCCGTTTCAAACACGCCAAATCCCGTGGAACGGCTGTCGCGCGGAACCAGGGTTGCCACGGCCGACTTCAGTACCGATTCCTGAGCACCCATGCCGATGCCCCACAAAATAATCCCGGTCATCATGGCGGGCTCTGAATTCATGGCAAAAATAAAAACCGTGAAAGCAGCCGACAGAGCGCTTGAAAGCATCAGCACCCGGATGCCTTTCCGATCGTAAAGCCAGCCAAAGAAAAGCGCTGAAAAGGCGTCGGCGATCATCGCAGCGGCATACAAAAGAGGCAAACTCGACGTTGGAATCATATTTTGCCGGGCAATGTGCATGGTGATCAGAGGGAAATCCGCGAATCCAACCGCCAGGAAACTGATCGCAGCCATGTATAGCAGAAACGATTTTTTCATGATCAGTCTGCCGCCGGCATCGACCGATACATCCATCTTTTCCGGCCGGGGAAATCGTTGTCTCGCGACAAACAGCGCCAGCAGCGTCAAGAGCGCCGGGACGCCCAGCACGGCAAAACAGATGACATACGTTCGGTAGAGGTCGCTGCCTTGCCTCCGGGACATGACCAGAAAGAGAATGACCGGCCCCAGGAACGCACCCAACTGATCAAGAAACTCCTGAATGGCAAAGGATTTGCCGGCACCGACCTGACTGGCTGCAAATGAAACGAGCGTGTTTTTCGCCGGATAGCGGATCGCTTTGCCCATGCGTTCGAAAACGATCAGCGCACAGGCGATCATCCAGCCGTCCGGAGAAACCAGCGCGAGCGCCGGGATGGCAAGCATATTGATCGCATAGCCGACGAACGTCATGGTCCAGTAATTTTTCCGGCGATCGGTGATAAACCCGGCAAGAAGCCGGAACGAATAGCCGAGAAGCTCGCCCAGGCCGGCAGCAAAGCCAATCGTCGCCGCGGAAGCGCCCAGGAAATTGAGATACGCGCCATAAATGCTGCGCGCGCCTTCATGCGTCATGTCGGAAAACATGCTGACAACGCCCATCATCAGGATAAACTGCATGGCTGGCTTCAGCCGTTTCGATCCTTTTTTTTCGGTCATCTTTTCAGTAATCTCCGGTAAACACGTTTCGGTGCACTCGCTTTTTCATTATTTGCCGTGACGGCCATTTTGCAAGTGTTTTTTCACCATTGTCAGCCGTTTTGGCAAACGCGCAGGCGAATCGGATCCGCCGTTCCCCTCAGCGCCTGTTTCCCGTGTTACCTGCACGCAACCTGTTACTGCCTCTGTCACATAATCGGGTACCGTTATATAAGCGGCAGCCATTAGGCAGCCGGGACAGGAGCTATATATGAAAAAATCGATCAACGTTGCAGTAATTTACTACAGCATGACAGGCAATAACAGTCAGTTCGCCCGCTGGGCCGCGGAAAGCGCCCGTGAAGAAGGTGCTGGCGTGCGCCTGCTCAAAATTGATGATATGCGGACACCGGATGAAAAGAATCCGGCCTGGGTTGCCGAGCATGAGCGTTCGCGCGATGTACCGGCAGCCACAAGCGACGATCTCGTCTGGGCGGATGCCATCGTCTTTTGCTACGCGACACGCTACGGCGGACTTGCCGCGCCGATGAAGTCCTTCATCGATCAGCAGGGGGCCGTCTGGTCCCAGGGGAAACTTGTTGACAAGGTTGTGACCGGCATCACCTCCGCCATGAACCCGCATGGCGGCCAGGAAATGGCCCTCTTGAATCTGTACATTTCGATGGCACACTGGGGCGCAATTCCTGCTTTCCCCGGCTACACGCACGACGCATTCTCCGAAGCCGGCGGCAACCCGTACGGTACAAGTACAACCGTGGGACCCGGCATCACGCCCGGTGATGAAGCAAAAGCCGCAATCGTGCAGCAGGTCAAGCGCGCGATCGATATCGCAGCAAGACTCAAGGCCGGCAGTGCAGATCGCTGATCTGACCGGATTTATCGATGAAGCGCTCCGCCGGAAGGAGCGCTTTATTCTGGCTGTCGACGGACTGGCCGGCGCCGGCAAAAGCCGGCTGGCCGTCGATCTGGCCGAACGCTATTCCGCTTCCCTGATCCGGCTCGATCATTTTTTTCTGCCGCTGGATGCGCGCGATCGAAACGATGCCTACCCGCATGCGACTCACATGGATTTCGACCGGTTCCTCGCGGAAGTCGGCGGTCCCCTCAGCCGCGGTGAAGCGGGGTCATACGGCGTTTTTTCCTGTGCGACACAGTCCCTGACCGGCAGCCGCCGCTTCGGCGCCGCAGGCCTGATCGTCATCGAAGGGTCATACGCACTTCACCCGGCCATCGCTCATCTGCATGACGCCTCCGTTTTTCTGACCGTTGACAGCGCCGCTCAGAAAGACCGTCTCCGGCGACGGGAAGGCGAGCGCTACGAGACATTCGCCGCAAACTGGCTGACACGAGAGACCGCCTATCACGAAGCATTCTGCCCGGAAGACCGCGCCGACCTCAGCATCGATATGACAACGGTGAAGGACACCGTTCTCTATCTTGTGCGGCACGGCGTCACCGAAGGCAACCGGAGGCGACGGATACAGGGACACCTCGACGTCAGTCTGAACGACGACGGGCGCGAGCAGGCCAGACAACTGGCGATCCGTCTGGCCGATTACCACATCGATCATTTCTTTGCGAGCGACCTCTCGCGCGCGGTCGAAACGGCGGACATCATCAGGCAGAATCATCCCGGCTCTCCCCTGACCCTGAACGCGGGGCTGCGCGAAATCAGCATGGGCGACATGGAAGGCCGCACGTTCGAGGAATGTTTCGCGCTGTATCCGGAGATTATGGCGGCCATGAAAAATACGCCGCTGGACGTCAGTACCCCGGGCGGCGAAACGAGTGGTGCTGTGCTGGATCGGGCCAGAACGTTTGTCTCCGGCGCGATTGAATCACATCCCGGCAATGTCCTCCTGGCAGTCAGCCACGGCTATATTCTGAATCTGTTTGTGCAGTCGCACGCCGCCGCTGCCGGTCTTCGGCTGCCGGCGACCGTATTCGGCAACACATCGCTGACCAAGCTCATTTTCCGGGACGGCCGGCTGAGCGAGGTGCCCCTCCTGAACGATCAGTCGCATCTGACTTAAAGCATAAGCTTATTCAAATCGGCCAGCCGCTCCGCGGGATTTACATTGACAAGTCCGAGCAGCATGAAGCGCCCCGTTATCTGTTCCCTGATCAGTTCCGGATAAACGGAAAACTGCTTGATATCACCGGTGCTCTTCACATGCATGCGCGGTCCCGTGCAGTAGTGCGGCTCGTCGCCGATCAGCACATGATTCTCATCGTGATACGAAATCGGCAGATTTTCCTCAATCCTGGCCCGCACACTCGATTCAATTTCTTTCAGGTCGATATCCGGTTTTTCGGGAAAGACGAGCAAAAAACCGTGACGAACGTCAGCATGCTCGTAGCGGAAAACGCGCCGTTCGGTGAGGCAGACTTCGACCAGATCTTCGGCCGTATGCGCCATGCGGCGATAGGGGACCGACTTGAAAACAATATCCGCAATAACATCCGGTTCCGGACCGAACACGCTCGGCCGCGTGACGATGATCTCCTCGCCGATGCCGATCAGGAGATGCGCATTTCGCTTCAGAAACGGGTAGATCAGCTCGAAGTGCTCGACGATCACCCGCTTGCCGCGCGCAATGGCCTCTTCAATTGCCGCCGCGAGCTCATGCATCTGCGTAAACGCCGACTCGAACCGGATATCGAGGTGGTACGTGTGCGGCGAGAAAAAGCCGGTATCATCCAGATCGAGAATCGGCAGCGGCCTGACATTGACCCCTTCGTCATCGTTCGTCAGCTCGAGGCCGGGAAACATGCCCTTGATCATGACCGATTTGCCGGCGCCCGAGTCACCGATGACACCGACCAGGAGATCAAAGGGACTGAGGTACTGCTGCGCAATCTGCATGCCCTGGTCATAAAGCCGCGGGTACCCTCTGGCGGCCAGCAGCAGACTGTAAAGGTGGTTTCCCTGCATGCGTGCTGAATACGACATGAATTACTCCTTCAAGGCGGCGCGCAGCGCGAGCACCCGCTCCATCTCATTGTTCACGATCATGAAGCCCTCATCAACACCCATGCCCGGTTTGCACAGCATCTGGTCTGCACCAGTCGCCAGGGCCACATGGACGCAGACCTGGGCGGAGCGGTCCGTTTCATTGCAGGTGCCGCCGAGGTAGGCGCCGATGCCGTGATCACGGCAGTACAGGACCGCTTCGGCGCTGTTCTGGATGCCGCCCAGATCCGGCGTCTTGATCTGGATCATGTGACCGGCGTTGGCGTCGGCAAACGCTTTGACGTCTTCAAGCGTATTGCACCATTCGTCGGCGACCAGTTCGACCGGTATGCCGCGGCGGTCAATTTCAGCGCGCAGGGCAGCCAGTGCCTTGATCTGGCCGTCCTTCGAACCGGCATCCATCGGCCCTTCAATGCACAGCCTGTGCGGCGCAGCCGCCTCCGCCAGCGTCTTCAGGTAATCTGCCATGCCCTCATAATTGGCGACACCAAAAAGCTGCCCGATCGTGCCGTACACGTCGATGTGCATGACCGGCAGATAAGACGGGTTTGGCTTGTGCGTGCCGATCCGTTCTTTCAGCCAGACAATATACTCGAGAAGAATTTCGCCCTCCAGACCGAGTTTGCTCTCCATCTGATTGATCAGTCCGTGCGGCAGCACTTCGACTTCCTTGATGATCATGCGATCGGCATTTTCGTGACGGCGGTCGCCCGATTGAGCAAACAGCGGGATACGTGTTTCTGACACGTTCTGACCGAACGCACCAGCCAGCACATCGCACATGAATGTCCGCTTCGCTTTCGCCGCGGCGTCCAAAAGCGCCTGACTGATGCCGTATCGGATGGCGGTGTGCAGCCTGCGCCCCTGCTTGTCCCGCAGGTTTTCAATCGCCCCGGCAAGCGACAGAAAGTCACTCACATCCTGTTCCAGCAGCGCCGGTACAACAATCTCCTCGATCACGGGGATGAAATCGTCCGCCAGAAAAAGCGGATCACGGCCGCCCGCTCCCGAGTACTGAACGGCAGCGCAATCGCCCCAGGCAATCTCGCCGTTTTCCAGCATGAGCATCACTGAAATCGATTCACCTGCCTGGCGAATCGCAGAAAATCCGGGGGTCAGAGGCTCGCCGATATAAACATTGCCGTCCGATTTCGCCCCCCGCTTGATTGCCGCCTGATCGTCAAAATAAAATCCGGTCCGGCCTTTGGCACAGACCACTCGCTTAATTTTCATCTATCTTCCTTTTCTTCGCATGTTATTTTTTGCTATCTGCTGCCGGACATTTCTCCGACTTATCCGTTCTGACTTCTATGACTTCGGTCTCCCGACGAGCCGCCCTTTCGAGATGGCGTAGACATCATCAATGACCATCTGGAAACTTGCCTTGCGCTTTTCGTAGCTGGCTCTGGCTTCCAGTTTTTCCCTGTGGAAATCAATGATTTCAGCCGGCAGCGGAACATTGCCGATGGCAAATAGCCGGATGGCACCGTCATTGTCCCTTGCCGGCAGCATTTTGCCGGCATTGTACGCGCTCGGTGCAAAGGGAATGTCGAGCACGCCGGCTTCAATCGCGCGAATCGCACCGAGTGCGATATCGCCTTTGCCGAGCTCAAAGCAGCGATCGACCACAGCCCTTGTTTCCGCTGCAATAATGACTTTTTCATCTTTCAGACTGTACGTGTTCAGGTACTGGTCATCGAGCATCGATATGATCTGACTTGTGCAGCGAAGCCCCTCGGCATTTGCTTCCCGCGTGGGCACGCCGAGCGCTTCGTGCGGTGTCTTGACAATGACTTTGGTTGCGCGCGACAGTGCGGCGACGACACTGCCCCAGGAAATCACGGAAAATGCCTTGGCTTCATCCTGCGGGAAGCCGCCCATCCACTGATGCAGTACCGTGGTGACCGTGACGTCGGCGTGACCGTTTTTGCGCAGGTATTCTTCGGTCAGGGACAGGAGCGTCTGCATCGCGGCCACGTCCTGCACCAGGTTGCCGCACTGGCCGTAGCCCACGGTAACGTGCCTGACGCCCTGTTCTGCGGCCAGAAGGCTCTCAATGATGGCAACGGCATGCGACATGAACGGCGGCACGAGCGTGCCCGTCAGCGGGCCGTACGGTTCCCGGTTGATCGACACCCCGGCTTCCTCGTAGAGTCCCGTCAGACGATCAACGTACTGCCAGTCGCGGATGGTGGTTTCGAGCGGCACTTTCTTGGCATACGGTATGTTGTACGAGATGCCGCCGCCCTCATAGCTTGTAAATCCGCCGGCATACGTAATCTCTGTCAGAAGCCTGGCATCGGGAGTGCCGTGACGGACCTGAACCGGCTTGTCCAGCGAGGAGATGATTTCGCGGCAGCCGAACACGCCATGGTTGACGGCCGGAAATCCGTTCAGCATCGACTTGTTCACGCGGATCGATTCCTCGATGCCGTTGGCCGCCTCGCGATAACGGTTCTGCCTCGTATAGCTGTCAATCGTGGTCGGCAGCAGGTCAGCCCCGCCTTCATTCTGCAGATACGTCAGCAGGGCGATCTGTTCCGGAACCAGCGCCACACCGGCCCGCGGCTGAATCAGGGTGTGATTCTTTGCTTTGGCATCGTCCAGCGCTCTGGAAAACACCTTGGTGTCCGGCAATTCACGGTGAAACCGGACCGCCTCATCAAAATCAACGTCCTGACCGGTCGGCCATTGTGCGAGTACCTCTTCACGAATGGCAAAAAATTCGTCACGGCTCAGCTTCTTGCTGGACAGTTCACTCATAACTAAACTCCTTCAACATCATTCGAAGCGCGACGTCCGGCTGCCAGGTGGCAAGCAGTCCGAGCGCAGAAAAGCGATACCCCCGGTCGACAAGTACCGCAGGTGATCTGGGCAAAAGGGATGAACCGGAATCCCGGAGCGCAGCTGCCAGCAGGGCACCTGCATCATGCCAGGCAATCAGGGGACCGCCCGTCAGGAGCACATGCCTGAGCGGGCGCAAATCTTTGCCGGTCTGAACAAATGTCTGACCGAGCGGTGTATAAACAGATTCCAGCTGGCCGGCATGGCGCCTGAGGGCAATGGCCAGCGCAAAATAAGCCAGTGTTTTGTCGAGCTGCAGGTCGGACCCGGCAGCTGCCAGCCAGCCGGGATCATTTTCACGCTGCGAAAGCCCCGTCTGAAGCGCCTCGGCCGAAAGGCCGCTGTGCCTCATAATGTCAGCTTCACCGGCAGCCGAAACAATGCCGCGGCAGCTGAAACGCAAACCGATATCGCCTTCCACCGTACGTTTCGCGTACGGTTCGGGGAGACCCCGCAGCGTGATGTTCGCTTCACTCGGCTCGCCCCTGCAGATCGAATACACGTCGGTCGTGGCCCCGCCAATATCGACGCCTGCGATCCCGCCGAGTCCCGGCCGGGCATCGGTGCCATCGGCCAGAAGCGTCATGCCGGCCAAAACGGCCGACGGTGTGGGAATAAGCGGTGCGTTCAATTCAGAAGCTACATCCTGCAGGCCTTTCGCTCGCACGATATGCTTCAGAAAGATGGTGCGGATGGCCGCCTGCACCGGTTCTGCAGCGAGTACACCAAGGGTCGGCATGACATTGGGGCAGACGACCGGGCTGAACGCCCTGAGCAGGTCGGCCGCCTCATCGGCAGCAGCCCGGTTCCCGGCCAGGACAACCGGAAATGGCCGCGCTGCATGACGGCTCAGCATGCCGGCGTTTTTCAGGATGTTTGCTTTGTTGCCGCCGTCGGTGCCGCCGGTCAGCAAAAAAATGTCGGGGGGCGCCGCATTCAGTTCCGCGATATCCGCGCGTGTCAGTTCATGGCTGTACACACGCCAGACCTTGGCGCCGGCTCCCAGTGCAGCTCGCCTGGCGGCTTCGACAGTCAGCTCAGGCATCAGACCGGACACGGCCATCTTCAGTCCCCCGGCCGCCGATGAACAGGCGAGCCGCGCAGCGATCGTCGTGACCCCTTGTTTTTTCAGCTCGGAAAGTCCGTCCGACAAGCCGTCGGGAAGTCCCGTCCGAACCGTCGTCGGCACGCGCGCAAACCCCACCGTGCGTTCACTGTCAAGATCGACGGCAGTCAGCTTCGTATAGGTTGAGCCGAAATCCGTAAGTAAGGTGACCTTCGCCATCTTATTGCCCGATACCGAGATCCTTCTTCAAATACTCGATGGCAGTTTCCGGTGTTGATCCGGGCGGGAATGCCCGCGACAATCCCATCGCAAGGAATCGTTCCTCCACCTTGTCGAACGGCTGCTTGCCGACAACGATATTGCCGCCGATATAAATGGGGATATCACCGATTCCCGCTTCGACGCATTTGTCTCTAAGACCGCGCACGTCCAGTTCACCGTGGCCATACAGCGATGACACCACAATCGCGTCGGCATTCGTTTCGACGGCCGCCGCGATGAATTCCTCCTGTGATACCATGACACCCAGATTGACCACATTGAAGCCGGCATCCTGGAAAGCATAATCAAGAATGCGGATGCCGACTGCGTGCACGTCAGCGCCGATCACCCCGATAACGAGCGTTTTCTTGTCCACCAGTCCCTACCTTTCCTTCCGGCTTCGCCAGGCTGCCGGCCCGGTTTCGTACCAGTTGTTTCCCTGACTGTCGATCAGCACAATGAGCGGCATGCGTTCAACCTCAAAACGGCGAACGGCCTCTGCGCCCAAATCGTCATACGCAATGATGTCGTGTTTTTTGATACTTTCGGCCAGAACGGCGCCGGCACCGCCGATTGCGCCGAAGTAGACGGCTTCGTGCCGCACCATGGCGTCAATCACGGTCTGACTTCTGAACCCTTTGCCGATCGTTCCGGCCAATCCGAGTTCGAGCAGTACCGGTGTGAACCGGTCCATGCGCGACGCTGTGGTCGGCCCTGCCGCCCCGATCACATGCCCGGGTCTCGTCGGTGTCGGACCGACATAGTAGAGAAGATTGTCTTTGAGAGGAATCGGCAGCGCCTCTCCTTTTTCCAGTGCCGCCATGAAGCGCAGATGGGCCGCATCTCTGGCGGCATAAATAACGCCTGAGAGAAGCACTTGCTGGCCGGCTTTCAGCCCGCGGCGCAAAGCGGCGGTCAGCGGCGTCGAAATTTCCAGAACACTCACAGCACTCTCTCCTCATGGCGCGTCATATGACAATTGATATTCACGGCGACCGGCAGGCCGGCGATATGCGTCGGCAGTGCGGCGATGTGGACGGCCAATGCCGTCGTGCGCCCTCCGTAACCCTGCGGCCCGTAACCGAGCGCATTGATCTGATCGAGCCATTTGGCCTCAAGATCCGCGTAGAACGGGTCCGGGTGGATACTCCCTATCGGGCGCATCAGGGCCTCTTTCGCGACCCGCGCCGCATGGTCGAACGTGCCGCCGATGCCGACACCCACGACGAGCGGCGGACAGGCATTCGGCCCGGCTTCGCTGACAGTTTTCAAAACGAACGACATCACGCCGTCGACACCATCCGCCGGTCGCAGCATCTTCAGCTGACTCGCGTTCTCGCTGCCAAATCCCTTGGCCGCATACACTGCCTTCACCCGGTCGCCGGCCACAATGCGCGTCGTCACCATGGCAGGCGTATTGTCGCCCGTGTTCGTCCGCCGCAGCGGGTCCCCCACCACCGACTTGCGCAGATAACCGTCTTTATAAGCGCGGCGAACGCCGTCCTGAACAGCGCCGTACGGATCGGCATTGAAATGGACTTCGCGTCCGACTTCAAGCCAGACGACGCACATGCCGGTATCCTGACAGGCGGGGTACTGCATTTGTTCTGAAAGTTCCAGATTGGTGAGAATGATATCGAGTGTATGTCTGCCCTGCTCGCTGTCCTCCGCGTCGCGAGCCGCCCGCAAGGCAGCTTTGAAATCGTCAGGCAGGATGTAACAACAGTGAAGCGCCATGTCATACACGGCTTCGCTTAACAGAGCCACATCGAATTCTCGCATGGTTATGACCCCTCTTTCATCTGCCCAAGGCAGATCTCTGTATACAAGATACTTGATGCACGGTCGTTCTTCAATGCAACGGACCGCTGACAAAGGCCGCTGTCCCTGACAGAGCGGCCCCCTGGTATTCCAGACGTTTTGTCAGCCGGCGTTCTCGCCTGCCTCAGACCAGTGCATGATCTGCCAGCTGATCCCGAAGTGATCCGTCAGGCTGCCGAATAGTGAGGCAAAGAATGTCGCTTCAAGACCCATGTGCACGGTTGCACCGGCACCGACAAACGCCTCCCAGACACGCCTGACCTCGTTTTCGTCCGGATGGGACCAGGTCAGCGTCACCGAATCGCCGAATACTGTGCTGCGATAGGGGTTGTCGCTCGCCATCACAGTCGTGTCACCGATTTTCAGGCTGGCGTGCATCACCTCGTCGGGGACGATATCAGGCATGTCGTCCATTGATTCGCCCTCGCTTTCCGGCGCATCTTTCCACTCCTGATAGTAGGTGATCTCACCGTTGAACAAGGTTTTGTAGAATTCCAAAGCATCGCGGCAGCTGCCGTCAAAGCTGAGATAAATTTCAATTTGACCGTTCGCGCTCATCGTAATACGTCCTTTCGCATCGGTTAAGCTCCAAAAAGGGCTTGGCCTAAATCTAGCACGCTCACCTGGCCGATAAGTCTCATCGGGTACCGTCTGCACGCAATTGGTGCTGAGCGATCCGGCACAATTAGCTTATACTGAAGAGGATGCACCGCAGATGAACGCGTGCGGAGGAGGCAACGATGGCGCTGGCGACAAGAGCCGAGATCGATAAAGAGCTGACCTGGAATCTGGACGACATTTTCCCGGACGAAAATACATATGAACGGGCATTGGCCGATGTATGCGATACGGCAAAAGCCTTTGCCGGCAAATATAAGAACAACATCGGCACACTGGACACGGCCGGTCTGGAGTCCGCCCTGAGTGCTTATGCCGACCTCATCGGCCGGATGCAGCAAGTCGGCGTCTATGCGTCACTGGCCATGGCGGCTGACTATACGGATCAGGCAGCGAAGCGCCGCATGCTCGTCATGCGTCAGGCTCTGACACCGATCCAGGCCGAGCTGTCTTTTTTTCAAAGCGAGCTTCTGGAACTTGAGACAGAACGGCTGCAGCCGTTTGAGAACGGTTCTTTCGGTGCTTTTGTGGCCAATCTGCTGAGAGAGAAGCCGCACCGGTTCTCGCCGGAGACAGAACGGGTGCTGGCTGCCATGTCATCCCTCAGGGACCTGCCGTCCGAGCTTTACGAAGCCGCCAAGCTGGGCGATCTGACATTTCCGGACTTCACGGTCGGCGACACCGTCTACCCTCTGAGCTACAGCCTTTACGAAACAGTTTATGCCGAAACGCCGGACACTGACGTCAGGCATCGCGCTCATGACATCTTCTACGACACCATCGCTTCACAGCGGCAGGCGATCGGCCTGGCCTATTTTACGGAAGTCGCCGCCCAGAAGACACTGGCCGATTTGCGCGGGTACGATTCCGTATTCGACATGCTGCTTTCGGATCAGCAGGTGACGCGCGATCTCTACGAACGCCAGATCGACGTGCTCATGCGCGATCTTGCGCCGGTCATGCGGCGCTATGCCGCCAAGCTGAAAGCCAATTACGGCCTGGAGACGCTGACATACGCGGATCTGCGCCTGCCTGCATTGCCGGCGAAGGATCGCGCTGTGTCCATCGCTGAGGCCTGGTCGCTGGCCATGGCTGCCCTTGACGTCATGGGGCCGGACTACCAGAGTGTCGTGACACGTGCGAAAGACGAGCGCTGGGTTGATTTTGCCCAGAACATCGGAAAATCGACCGGCGGGTTCTGTGCCTCCGTTCCCGCTGTGCATCCGTATATTCTGCTCAATTGGAACGGCGGTTTCTCGGAAGTATTCACGCTCGTTCACGAGCTGGGGCATGCCGCCCAAACCCTGATCTCGGCTGAGCACAACAACATCCTGCAGGAGGATCCTTCCCTTTACTTCGTCGAAGCACCGTCGACGATTCACGAGCTGCTCCTGACGAATCATCTGCTTGCCGCCGGTGACGATCCCGAAACGGCACGGACCGTGGCAGCTCAGATGGTCGGCAAGACGTATTTCCACAACTGCGTCACCCATCTGCTCGAAGCCGCCTTCCAGCGCGATGTCTACCGTGCCGTTGAGGCCGGCGAAGGACTCTCGGCCGATGACTTTGACCGGTTGTTCCTGAACGTGCTGCGCCGTTTCTGGGGTGATGCCGTTTCGCTGCCGGAATCTTCGGGGCGCACCTGGATGCGACAGCCGCATTACTATATGGGGCTTTATCCGTACACGTACAGTGCCGGCATGGTCGTGTCCACTCAGGTCAGCAAAAATATCCGCGAGCAGGGTGAACCTGCCGTCAAGGCCTGGATCGACACACTGAAGCTGGGCGGCAGCCGCTCGCCCGTCGAGCTGGCGCGGGCAGCGGGCGTTGACCTTCTGAGCGAAGCGCCGCTCCACACCATGGTGCAGGTTATCGGCGAACTGGTGGACCTGATCTGATGCTTCGGGTAAACGACATCCGTCTGTCCTACGGCCGGGAAACGGTGCTGCGAGGCATCCGCTTCGAAGCCTCGCCCGGCGAAGTCATCGGACTTCTGGGAGCCAACGGCACGGGCAAATCGTCCCTGATCGAGATTCTGGCCGGTGTCCTGATCCCGGACAGCGGCACGGTATCGCTTTACGATGTCGACATCAGGGACCGCCGTCATTATCTGTCCATGGTCGGATTTGTGCCGCAGTCGATCGCCTTGACGATGCATCTGTCCGGCTATGACAACCTGCGCCAGTGGGGCGGTCTGAAAGGTCTCTCCGGCAATGATTTGCAGCAGGCCGTCACTGAAGCCGGTGTCCTCTGCGGCCTTGAATCGTTCTGGCACAAGCCCGTTTACAAACAATCGGGCGGCATGCAGCGGCGCATCAATCTGGCATCCGGCCTGATCGGCCTGCCCCGCTTGCTGCTGCTCGATGAACCGACGGCCGGACTCGACCGCGAAAGCCGTGAACGCATTCTCGATGCCATCCAGGCGATCAAGGCGAAGGGGGTGATGGTGGTCATGACGAACCACTACGAGCCGGAGCAGGACCGCATCGCAGACCGAAAATTTATACTCGACGAGGGCATCCTGTGCGAACCGCACGCCTGATTGCCGCTTCGTTCCGTCTGGCCTGGTCGCCGTCGTCGCGGCCTGTTATTTTATGCCTCATCGTTTTTTCGCTGCTCCTGCCCCTGATCACTGCATTTTTCGTACCGAAGCCGGTTGAATCACTTCCCTCGGCGAGCATATCGCTCGTCTCGGATGAGACCGACAACGATTTGCTGGACACGCTGCAGTCGGAGTTTCAGAAGATTGATCTCGTTGACACGGTCTATATCGATTCGCTGCAGGACGCGGCCGCGCGTCTGGAGAGCGGTGAAACACTTCTCTATATGGACTTTCCCGATGGTTTCTTCGTCGATTCAATCACTGCCATGAAGCGCGAACCCGTCGAAATTGTCCTGAATGAAGACATGCCGGTTGAAGGCGAGTACTTTGCCCGCATGGCTGACGAGATCACGGTGACGCTGGTTGAGCTGGAGTCGGCCTATTTTGCTTATGCCGATCTTCTGCGCCCGTTCTTTGCCACGCCGGAAGCCCTGCAAAACCATCTCGATCTGACGCTGTTCGCCTTCCTCATGAGACTTCTGACGAGAAACCGACTGGTCACGTCACTCGATGCCCCTCAATTTGACATCGTCGCTTTTGTCGCCGCATCGCTGCTCGTCGTGCTCGTTCTGTTTGCCGGTCTGCTGCCGCTGTTCTTCACCAGCCGCGATGACAAGCTGGGCGTATCGGCCCGCTTCCTCGCCAGCGGTTTTTCCGACTGGCAGATTCAGGCAGCCCGTCTGCTGAGCGGGCTCCCGTTCGTCCTGCTTGTGATGGTGCCGCTGTTCGTTGTGGCGGTGACCGTGTACGGTTTTGCCCTGACCTGGCCGACCGTTCTCGCCGCCCTGCTGCTTTACACGGTGCAGGCACTCTTATCGATGCTGGCTGCACGCATCGGCACCAGAAGCGTCGCACCGGTTCTCTTAGCCTTCGGCCTGATGTTTGTCCATATGCTTTTCGGCGGTGTCATTTATCCCGAGGAGCTGCTGCCGCGCGCTGTCGTATCCTTCGGGCAGTACCTGCCTGCGGCTGCCGCACACCGCGTCGCTTTCACCACGTTCGCTGAGTATCAGGCCGGGGTGACGTTGACGCCCCTTCTCTATGCTGTCCCGGTACTGGCACTGTTTTTAGTTATCACGGGACCTCGCAGGAGGCGGCTAGCATGAAACGTCTGCTGATGCTGCTCTGGCTGCATGTAAAGAGCCTCACGCACCCGCTCACTCTGATCGTATTTGTGATTCTGGCACCCCTCACACTCGGTCTTGTTTCGGGATACGGAAACAAGATGAACTACGACACGGATGTGCAGGTCGCCGTGGTCGACCGCAGTCAAAGCCCGGAATCGGCCGACCTGATAGACGCTATGGACGCGCGCGGCTGGCGGCTTCACATTGTTTCCGACGACGACGCAGACCGGCTGCTCAAAATGGGCGATGTCGCGTCCGTTATGCGCATTGGCGAAGCGTTTTCCGCATTCATCAACGGTAACGCCACGGAAGCCGACATCGAACTGAATCAGACGGAGCACTCCCTCCTGCAGAG
>LSQX01119273.1_pt2 | contig 26216 bp, 19 predicted proteins | sample 654561 | NCBI WGS metagenome assembly LSQX01 (sample SAMN04489861, study PRJNA283612) | anaerobic digester metagenome | isolation source: 4 biogas reactors fed with cattle manure at either 37C or 55C with and... | place: Denmark: Kongens Lyngby | collected 2014 | reverse complement strand
TCTTTTTAGCCGCTGACTTTTTGCTGGAAGCCGGAACAGGATTGGTGGGCAGTGCGAATAACGGCCAGCACCCGCTCTAATTGCTCATAAAACACCACCACCAGGTCTCCAGCTTGGCTGTCAGCCAGAGCCGCTTCCAAGGCCTCATCTTCGCGCAACACCACTCGGATTCTTTCCGTGGAAACACCGGCCGAACGTACACCTTCCAGCAGCAGTTCTGCCACCTCCCCCATGGCTCGGCCTCTTTTGTCTTCGTCCTCCTTAATGTAAATGTGGTCAAAACCGGCGGCTGTCCGCCCTACGCGCTGTATCAAGTGATCGGGACGATCCCCCGGTACACCGATTACCCCCAGCAGGCGCCTAGCTCCCAGTGCCTGCGCTAGCTCCAGCGTGCTGCAATAACTGGCTGCGTTGTGCCCATAATCGATGAGTACCTTGGTATTTCCAAGCGAGAACAGGTTTGCTCGGCCTGGATTATTGTTAAGATCGGAGTAGAACGTGTGTAGACCGCGGCGAATCAACCCCCAGGGAACTGCTAGCCCCCAGGCTGCGGCTACAGCCGCCAAAGCATTAGCTAAATTATGCTTAGCTCGACCGCCCAGGGTAATCGGAATTCGCCCCACCTTTTCCACTCTGCGCCAGCTGGAGCCTTCCTGAGCCACAATTACCCCGTTGTGAACAAACACGGCTCGTCCCCCGCCCTGCAGATGTTGCTGCACTAACAGATTGTCCGTTGCCGCACTGAAATAAATAACCTGGCAGTGAGCCCGTTTAGCCATGGGCTCGGCCCGAGAATCGTCAGCATTCAGCACCGCATAACCGCTGCTGGGGACCGCCTCAACAACCAGAGCTTTGACCTGGGCCAGATCCTCCAGCGTATCGATCCCGTACTGGCCCAGGTGATCTTCGCTGATATTGGTGATAACACCCACATCGGCCCAGTCATAAGCCAGTCCGTCACGAATCAGTCCGCCCCGGGCTGTCTCCAGCACTACCGCCTCCACAGTGGAATCCTCCAGCAACAACCGGGCACCGCGATAACCGGCGTTGTCACCGCTCCAAACGCAGTGGCCATGGATATAGACCCCGTCCGTACAGGCAAATCCCACCCTGGATCCGCTCCCGGCCAGTATGTGAGCCAGCAAGCGAACAGTGGTGGTCTTGCCATTGGTTCCGGTAACCGACACCACCGGAATTCGACTGTTGCTCCCGGGAGGGAAAAGATAGTCCACAATAGCTTCTGCCACTGGCTGGGAGCTTCCGGCACTGGGAGCAATATGCATTCGCAATCCGGGAGCGGCGTTAACCTCAATTGCTGTCACTTCCGCTACCGTAGCGGCTAAATCTGGTACCACCAAATCCACCCCGGCCACATCCAGCCCAACTGCCCGGGCAGCTCGCTCAGCCACCAGTTTGATGTCCGCACTTACCGCTGCGGTAACATCACAGGCGGTACCGCCAGTAGACAAATTAGCGTTCTGGCGCAGAAACACTGTTTCCCCTGCTGTGGGAACATAGTCAAAAGTTAAGCCGGATCGGGCCAGAGCCATAATAACCACCGGGTCCACCTTAATCTTGGTCAACACTTTCTCGTGGCCTTCGCCGCGGCTGGGATCATTATTGGTCACTTCAATCAGCTGGCGCAAGTTGTGCTTACCGTCACCCACCACATGGGCCGGAAGGCGTTCGGCCACTGCCACTGCTTTGCCGTTTACAACCAAAGCGCGCAAGTGGCGCCCGGCAATATGTTTTTCGATCAGAACCCGCTGTCCGAAGTTGCGGGCCAGCGTATAAGCGGCACGAACCTCGGCCACTGTATTTAAGTTCAGCGACACCCCTTTGCCCTGATTACCGGATTCGGGTTTTAGCACCACCGGGCCTTCCAGCTCTCGAAAAGCGGTCACAGCCCCTTCCTCTGCCACTACCAGCCGTCCTGCCGGGACCTTGATGGCAGCCTGGTGCAAAATTTTCTTGGTCCGTGACTTATCCCCGGCAATATCCACCGCCAAACACGAGGTAAGAGACGTTAGAGCGGCCTCGATTCGCCGTTGGCTGTGGCCGTAACCCAGTTGAATAAGACAGCTGTCGTCCAGCCGAAGCACCGGAATGTTCCGGCTCAGAGCCGCTTGAACCAAAGCCCGGCTAGTGGGACCCAGTTGGAAGCGCGCGGCCAGGTCCTGTAAGCGTTTGAGAACCGCTTCAATTTCCGGCGGTGTCTTTCCTTCCAGTAAAGCATTAACTATTGCCACCGCTTGATGCGCTGCCTCGGTGGCGGCTGCTGCCACTTGGTACTCAACCACGATTTCATACATAGCCGGATCTTCAGTTGAGCGTGTTTTCCCGTACAAAGTCTTGAAACCAGCTAAATGCTGTAGCTCCAGGATTATATGCTCCACCACATGGCCCAGATACGTTCCTTCGTTCAACCGCTGGGCCAATCCGCCCGAACAGCCGCGCGAGCAGTGATGCTCCTGCAAAGAAGGCAGCACAGATAACAGTCGATCGGCAAACAGCGGCAGTTGAGCACTGGTCCGGTCGGCGTATTCTCCCAAATCCAGTCTCACCTTGATTACAGGATAATGGCTGTAGATATTGCGGCCACTGTACACAGAGATGTCTGCAATTTCCACGGCTGACTTTCCTCCTCTGTAGAATCGGCCTATCATATGTATGTCCCACGGGGGACACGGGCAGCCGCAGAGGGCTGCTCCTACACACACTGCACCGTTCGGAAGGGGACGGAGCCCCTCCCTACCAGTAGGTGCAGTTTTTGGTAGGGGCAGCCTGCATCCGAAGGATGGGGCTTTGTGTTTGCCCGGTTCAGCATGTCACTCGGGCCGGGACAGTACCGGGCCGTTACCTTAGGGATACCCTGGTTCGCGGGTCTTAAGATCAAACGAATAACCGGCTGGCAACACATGCAATGTCACCCCGGTCAAGGCCAACGGTTCTACCAAACCGCTGTCGGACACGTTGCTGTGGTCAATGGTCAGCCCGTTCACCACGGTACAGGCACCGGAGCCGATAACAGTAAAAAAACCGTCCGGGGCACACTCCAGGGCAGTGTCTTCATCTAACCCCAAGCCCAAAATATAAGGGTTTTGGGCTACCACCGCCAGCAGCCGACCGATCCGCCCGCGCTCGGCAAAATGCTGATCCACCACCACCTCTTTGAGAAAACCCAGCCCCGGGGCTAGCCTGACGCTGGAACGTTTAGGTGCACTCTCTTCTTGGCCGGAGACAATCATAATGTCGGTCATGGCAGCAGCGCCGGCGCTGGTTCCAGCCAACACCGCCCCACGCTTCACGGCGGCATTGAGTTCACCCTCCAACGCCGTTCCCCCCAAAATACTGGTTAAGCGCAATTGGTCGCCACCGGTGAAAAAGACCCCGTTGACTCCGGCGAGAATAGCCATCGTCTGGCGGCTGCCCGCTTCTGCCCGCTGGTTTACATTCAGATGTATTACCTCGCCGGCTCCCAGCTGCAAGAAAAGGCGGCGGTATTCTGTCGCTACTTCCCGGGGTTTTTCCGTGGCCGTGGTCAGTATTGCCACTGCCGTCTGTTCACCCCCAGCCAGCTCCAGAAAACGCCGCAGAATCAGGCAGGAGCCGGTCTTGTCCTCAGCTCCGCCGATGATAAGCAGTCTTCCTCTTACTTGCTCCCCCATTCCTTGTTCCCGCCCCTTGCCTGTTCGCTCCTATCATTGGTAATTACCGTTGACTTTATTCATTCGGTCCAGTCTTAGCAGCAGTAAAATACAGTACCAAACTGCAGGGCATTGATATACAATTAAAGCGTAGCCTCGGGAAGTACTCGGGCTCCCACACTTCAGGCATCCTGGATCGCAGAGACTGGGCACTTGCCTGTATAGACTTGTCGGCATTAGATTCAGGGGAGGCATTAAGGATATGCTTACAGTAAGAAAAGCCCTATCGATAGAGCCCCTTAACCAGGCCAAAATAGCCGGCGGGGCAGCCGGACTAGACCGTCAGATCAAACATGTCACGGTCATGGAAGTTCCGGATCTAATCCAGTGGCTAAAAGGGAACGACTTTATCATTACCAGTCTCTATTGCATCAAAGATGATCCCCAGGCCCAAATCAAACTGATCCAGGACATTGCCCGGCTCGGTTGTGCGGCTCTGGCTATTAAAACCAATCGATACGTTCAAACACTGCCGGAAGAAATGAAAGCTATGGCCGAAGATCTGGCCTTTCCGCTGATTGACATTCCGCATCATATTACCTATATTGACATTATCAATCCCTTGATGGAACAATTGTTAAACAATACCGCCGAGATTCTGCGCAAGGCAGACGTAGCGTTTCGTTGGCTGCAGGAAGTAATACTTAGCAACCAAGGGTTAGAGGCAGCACTGCTCACTTTACAGCGATTGGTTGAATACGACTTGGTACTAGAGTGCCCGGAACTGAACCTTTTTGTTTCAGCCCCGGAAAAAAAGGATCCGCTTACCCCCTTACCGGAAGAGTCTGTCCGTTACTTACAGAAAACCTGTCATCCTATCAGCCTAACACGCCAGCGTCATGGACAGAATATTCCATCCCTGGTAATTCCCATCATCTGCCGTTCGTCTGCTTATGCCTTTTTGACAGTAGAAAACTATCAGCAAAACCAAGGCTTACCACCCACCAGCCAAGCTGTCTTGGATCACGGTACGGCCCTGATAGCAACAGAAATCATGAAACTGCACAGCAGAGCCGAATTAGAACGCCAACATGTGAACAGTTTTGTTGAAGAACTCATTGCCCAGGATTTCAAGTCCGATGAGGCCATGTTAGAACGAGCTCGGTACTTAGGGCTCAATTTAAATCAGCCTTGCCTTCCCATGGTGCTGGACGTGGATCGATTCTGGCAGAATATTGAGCTGGAGCAGCTGGCCGAAGAAGAAGTCCAAGTTCTGAAATCACGGTTGCAGCGGACTTTGAGTTCATATCTTAAGGCCCATTGTCCGGTTCCATTTGTAGTAGCTCTACGCAGCGATAGCTTAGTAATCCTAACTGCGTGGCCACCGAAGCAGTTAAGTGACCAGATCACCGCCTCGGCCCAAGAACTGGCCCAAGATATCCTACTAGAACTTAGGCGTTCCTTCCCAGAGCTACACTTTACCGGCGGCATTGGACGACCGTACAGCGGCGTCAGGAATGTAGGTCGGAGTTTTGTCGAGGCCCGCAAGGCCATTTCCCTGGGGCGCCAAGCCTACGGGCGCGGACAGGTATTCTGCTATAACAAGCTGGGAGTCTACCAACTGCTCTGTTCCCATTCGGATCAAGAGGAGCTTATCGCCCTGCGCGATGAAATGCTCGGTCCCTTAGCCGCGTACGACCAGAAGCAAGATACCAACCTTATTGACACCCTGGCTGCCTATTTTTTTCACAACGAAGATATTAATGCCACCGCCAAAACTCTGTTTGTCCATCCCAATACGGTCCGCTACCGCCTAGAGCGAGCAGCCGAACTGCTAGATTGCGATCTTGGTTCTACGGATCAACGGTTCCAGATCTATTTAGCGCTGAAAATAGCCAGCTTATGTCCTTTTGGCGCTAACGATACCTCTAAACCCTAATGTGCTTGTTGCCGTGTCTAAAGCCGAGCCTTTTAGTTTATTAACCTAAACAAATGTATGGGCCGGGCACAGGTCGAAGTACTATCTAATTGCCAGACCGACCAAAGACGCAATGGTCGTGGTGTTTAGGGGGGCTAGCCTGTTGACCGGTAATGCTATGATTGATAAACATTCCCTAGCCCAAGATTTACAAAGCTTAGCAAACGTAGGATCTCTAGCGGAAGGTGGGGTTACCCGGTTAGCCTTTAGCCCGGAAGAGATGGAACTTCATCGGCGGGTCGCTGGCTGGTTAACTGACTTAGGCGGCCAGGTTCGAACCGACGCAATCGGCAATCTTATCGCCCGCTTCCCGGGTCGGGATAATTCCCTCCCGGCAGTGGCATTCGGGTCCCACCTGGACTCAGTTCCCCAAGGGGGCGCTTTCGACGGCGTTGTGGGCGTAGTAGCGGCCATAGCTGTCATTCGCGCTATCCAAAGGCGCGGGCTGCGCACCCAGCACCCGCTGGAAGTAATTGTGTTTATAAGTGAAGAGTCCAGCCGCTTCGGAATTGCCACTTTAGGAAGCAAAGTTATGACTGGCTGCGGAGATATCCAGCAATGGCTCAGGATACAAGACGCCACCGGTGTTACCCTGCAAGCAGCCGCCAGGCAGGCCGGGGCCTGCTTGGACAGAATCGCCTCGGCCCGCCGCCGCCCAGAAGAGTTTAAGGTCTTTCTTGAACTACATATCGAACAAGGACGCGTTCTGGAAGAAACGGAGAATAGAATTGGCATCGTAACTGCCATTGCCGCCCCGCATCGCCGGCACATTACTATTGAAGGCCGGACCGACCACTCTGGAGCTACACCCATGGCCCTAAGACGGGATGCACTGGCCGCGGCGGCAGAGCTTATATTGGCGGTGGAACGCCACGGCTGGGCGGAATCCCCCTATCAGAGCGTTGCCACTGTGGGAACACTTACTCTTAGGCCCGGGGTCATGAATGTGATTTCCGGCCGAGTGGATTTGGATCTGGACGTCCGCGGTATCGATGCCGACAGCATTGAGCGGGTGGTAGATGGCATCAGCAGCGATTTGAAGGGCATCTGCCAGCGGCGCAAAGTTCAAGCTAGAGTCCAGGAGCTCACTGCTGATCAGCCCGTAGAGCTGGACCGTAACCTTATTGCCATCACAGAAGCAGTGTGTGAACAACTGGCGGTACCTTACCTGCTCATGCCCAGCGGGGCCGGTCATGACGCCATGAATATGGCTAAAATAACTCCCACCGGTCTCATCTTTATTCCCTGTAAAGACGGCATCAGCCACAATCCGGCCGAAGAGGCCAGCATCGACGACATTGCTTTGGGGGCCGAAGTTTTGCTTCATACTGTATTAAAACTAGCCCATGGGAACTGAGGAGGCGAATAGATTGTTAATTCAAGGCGGATTAGTAATGGATCCAGCGCGAGGCCAGACGGGACAGTGGGATATTCGGCTCCAGGACGGCAAGATCGCAGCCATCGGCCCCAACCTGCCAGTGTTGCCGGCTGAGGAGGTAGTCCCGGCCACCGGCTGTATTGTTACACCTGGTTTAGTGGATATCCACGTTCACTTTCGCGACCCCGGGCTGACCCACAAAGAAGACCTGGCTTCGGGCAGCCGTGCCGCCGCCGCCGGCGGTTTCACCACCGTAGTGTGCATGGCCAATACTAAACCGGTGCTAGATTCCCCGGAACCGGTACGAGAATTCTACGCCCGGGCTGCTCGCCAGGCCGTAATAAACCTGTATACCGTAGGCAGCGTTACTTATGGCTTGGCCGGCCAAGAACTAACCGATTTTGCCGCGCTCAAGGAAGCCGGTGTCGTTGGCTTCTCCGACGACGGGAACCCGGTAGATAATCCAAGGCTCATGCGTCAGGCCCTGCAGCAAGCTGGCCGGCTGGGACTGCCGGTTATTGCTCACGCCGGGGATCTAGCCCTGGTGGCCGATACCATTGTCAACGAAGGAGCTGCCGCCCGGAGCCTGGGACTTACAGGTATGCCCACTGTAGCCGAAGATATACACGTGGCCCGAGATGTGCTGTTAGCCGAGCTGACCGGACAACACCTCCATATTCAACACGTTAGCTCAGCCACAGCTGTGGCTATCATTAGAGCCGCCAAGGCACGAGGGGTAAAAGTTACCGCTGAGGCCGGCCCCCATCACTTTACTCTGACCGACGAGGCCTTGGTTGAAATAGGAACTAACGCTAAAATGAACCCTCCCCTTAGGACGCCGGCCGACGTAGCCGCCGTTCGCCAAGGGCTGGCTGACGGGACTTTAGATGCTATTGCCACCGATCATGCCCCCCATACAGCCGAAGAGAAAGCTGTGGGGCTGCTGGAAGCTCCCTGTGGCATCGTAGGTCTGGAGACTGCTCTGGGCCTGGTATGGACCGAACTGGTTAAACCCGGCCTCCTCACACCTATACAAGCCATCGCCAAACTCTCCTGTGTACCGGCCAACATCCTGGGATTAAAGAAAGGAACCTTAACTCCCGGAGCCGACGCCGATATAACTGTCTTTGACCCCCGCGCCCAGTGGGAAGTAAACCCCGACCGATTCTTCTCCAAGAGCAAAAACACCCCCTTTAGCGGGCGCCGGCTCACCGGTAAAGTAGTAGCTACCATTGTCGGCGGCCGGTTAGTGTTTAGTAATGGGGAAATGATATAGGGGGCGGTCTCTGTGCTGTGCCGCCCCGAACGTATAATCCAGAATTCAGGGGGGCAGGTCCTATAGGCCTGCCCCCCTATCTTATTAGAGCGGCCTCTGGCATTTTAGCCAAAGGCCGTCTATTATCCAAGAGTGCGAGTAAAACACTATCCGCTAGAGGTAAAATCCATTTTCTGATTCAGCCGGCGACTTACTTAAACAATTAGTCCGCCAATAAGCTCCGACACCGACGCTATCTCTTCCTCCTCTAGAAACCGCTCCAATCCTTGTACAACCTTCAACGCTCCCAGAGGATGTATCAGGTTAGCCGTGCCTATACCCACAGCCGTGGCCCCGGCCAAGAGAAACTCAACGGCATCTTTGCCGGTCACAATACCACCGACGCCAATGATAGGTATGTCTATGGCCTGAGAAACCTGGTACACCATCCTCAAAGCTACCGGCTTTATCGCCGGTCCGGACATTCCGCCGGTAACATTGCTTAAAATGGGCCGCCGGGTCTTGGCATCAATAGCCATACCACTCAGGGTATTAATCAGCGATAAAATGTCGGCTTCAGCCTTAGCCGCGCTAAAGGCAATTTCCGTAATATCAGTAACATTAGGGCTCAGTTTTACAATCAGTGGGACCTTACAGACAGACCGAACAACGGCCACCACCTTGTATACCATATCCGGATGAGTACCAAAGGCCATGCCCCCGCCTTTTACGTTGGGACAGGATATGTTTAGCTCAATAGCATCCACCAACCCTGAATCAGACAGCTTTTTGGTAACAGTACGGTATTCTTCAAAGCTGTAACCAGATACATTGCCAATAACTACAGTCCCTTGGCGCCGCAACTCTTGCAGAGGAGGTAGTTCCTCAGCAATGGCTGCATCTATTCCTGGGTTCTGCAGGCCAATAGCATTTAATATTCCAGCCGGTGTTTCAGCAATGCGAGGTGGAGGGTTTCCTAGCCTCGGCTCGGCTGTCATAGCTTCTACAATAATTCCGCCCAGCGCACTCAAATCATAGTACTGGCTGTATTCCTGCCCGAAGCCGAAGGTGCCGGACATGGTGAGGACCGGGTTTTTAAGCTTCAAGGGACCCAACTGCACCGTTAAGTCAACTTTGCCCACAAGAACGCCCTCCTTGCTCCGTCACTTCTTGGGGTACCGAAAACAGCACTTCCTGGGCCCAGAAAACCGGTCCGTCGTGGCAGACCCGTTTATAAGTATAGCCTTCCGGGGTATCGGCTCTAACCGGGAAGGCACAGCCTAAGCAGGCCCCGACCCCACAACCCATGCGCTGCTCTAACGATAGCTGGGCTGGTATGTCCTGGGCTACGGATATAGCTGCAACAGCCTTTAACATGGGTATGGGGCCACAGGCTAAAATCAGATCTAACCCCTGATTCTTAAGGTATTCGTCTAATGGCTTGCTCACCAGCGCCTTCTCGCCCACACTACCATCATCAGTAACCACAAAGACCTGACCCAGCCGCTCAAACTTCTCCCGGGCTAGCAAGTAATCCCGACTCCTGGCTCCCAGGAACACCACCACTTCTTTGCCCTCGGAAACGGCCTGTTCGCCCGCCGCTAGCAGCGGCGCTATTCCCATGCCGCCACCCACCAGGCCGATGCGCTTTTCTTCCTGCCAGCTGAATCCGTTGCCAAGGGGTCCTAGCACCTCCAGCTCCTCGCCTGACCTTCTCTCAGTTAGAATGTCCGTCCCTTTGCCCACAACCTGGTAGATGATCTCTACTATCCCCGCATCCTGGTCCATCCGATGCAGACTGAACGGCCGCCGTAACACAGGTTCCAACCCCGGCGCCACCTTCACCATCACAAACTGCCCCGGTTTTGCCTTGGCCGCCAGAATAGGGGCTCTTAGGGTCAAGTGGTACACGTCAGAGGCCAGAGGGACATTGTGGACCATAGAGGCCGACTGTAGCTTATCTGCACCCTCTCTTAACATGCTCTATCCTCCTTCGTTTCCGGCTTTGCATACCGCTTTTTTATTTACGGTTTCTTAAACGCCGCCGTAAACCAATCGCGGCAGAAACAGCGTAATCTCAGGTATATACGTTATCAAGGCCAAAGCAACCAGACTGATAGCAATGAAAGGCATAACCCCTTGAATTACCTCTACCACTGACACTTCACAAACCTGGCTGCCGACAAATAGGTTAAGCCCAAATGGAGGGGTAAACATGCCCATGGCTAGATTAGTAATGGTGATTACCCCTAAATGAACCGGATTAATCCCTATATTGAGTGCTAGGGGGTAAAAAAGCGGAACCAGGATAGTAATGGCAGCGGTTCCGTCGATAAACATACCGGCTATAAGAAGGATAATATTAACAATAAAGAGGAATGCCGTGGGCGACGAACCAAACTGCAAAATGCTGGCAGCTAATTTTTGTGGAATCTCCCCAATAGTAAGCACCCAGCCAAAAGCAGATGCGCATGCCACCAGCACCATTACCTCCGCTATAGTCTGGGCTGAAACAAGGCAGATGTCCAGCAATTGTTTCCAAGTTAACTCCCTGTAGACAAACATACTTACGAAAATAGCATAGACAACGGAAACCCCTGCCGCCTCAGTCGGGGTAAACACCCCGGCATAGATACCGCCTAAGATAATGATCGGTACTCCTAAAGCCCAAATAGCTTCCTTCGTTACCTGGACAATCTCCCGCCAGCCAGCCTTTTCACCCCGCGGCAGATTATTCTTGACAGCATAGTAATGGCAATAAACTAGGAACGCCAAACCGTACACAATACCGGCCCCAATTCCGCCGATAAAAAGAGCGCCCACTGAGGTACCCGTGGCAGCACCATAGACAATAAGAGTTAGGCTGGGCGGTATGATAAGAGCAACTGACCCGCTGGCAGTAATAAGGCCGATGGAAAACCCTTCTCCGTACTTCTCCTTCTTTAAGACCGGATGCATGAGGCCACCGATAGCAGCCACCGTAGCTGGGCTGGATCCAGAAAGCGCCCCAAAAAACATGCAGGCCAGCTCAGTAGTCAGAGCCGCGCCACCACGCATTCTGCCGGTAAAGAGCTGTACCCACTTCAGAATACGGTCAGCGATGCCGCCAGCGCCCATGATATTGGCGGCAAGGATAAAAAATGGCATGGACATCAGAGCAAATTTATCAATGCCGCCAAACAAGCGTTGCACCATAATTGTCGGCTGAAGAGGGGAGGCAAATATCAGTACTAGCAGTGTAGATAAGCCCAGTGCGAGAAAAATAGGGGTGGCCCCTAAGAGCATCAAAGCTAGACTACCAAAAAGCAAAGGAACCATTAGATATCTCCCCCTTCCTTCTCCGCTAGTTCTACCGTTTGGTTAACAGTCAACGAACGGATGGCCCCACGGGTAAATTCCAGTGTCATCAGTGCTCCTGACAAAGGAATAACCAGATAAAAAACATACATGGGTATCTCCAGAGCCGGACTCACCTGTGCAGACCGTGACATGGTACTAATTGACAATATTCCATAATAACACAGCAGAGCACCGAAAACAGCTCCGAGACTGTTATTAATGAATCTGATAATATGCATCTGAACGGGTCCAGTGTAATTTAGAACAAGATCCACTGCCATCAGCTTGTCTTTTCTTATGCCGATACTAAGGCCAATAAACGCTATCCAAATCATAACATAACGGATAAACTCATCAGACCAATGTACCCCGGAACGAAAGAAATAGCGCAGCACTACATTAGCAAACAGCACTACCGTCACTATTAGCAAACCAAAGGCACAAAAGATGTCTATAAACTTGTGCAATAGGCGAAGTAATTGTCTCACCGGTAATCATCGCCCCCTTTTTCCCCGGGTATCTTTCAGAGAGTCGAGACAGGCGGCTGCCATACAGCCGCCTGGACTGCTACAGAAGTCTGTGCTTTGGTAGCTTACTTAATTTTGGCGTAGGTAGCATCTAACAAGGACTTGCCCACGCGGCCGGCAAACTGGTCGTGCACCGGCAACACTTGTTCGCGGAATTCTGCAATCGCTTCTGGAGTGAGCTCAATGATTTCTGTACCATAAGCCGCAATTTCCTTCAGCATACTCTCTTCGGTCTGGGCCAGGGCCTCGCGTTCAACCCGACATGCTTCCTGCATGGATTCGCGAATGGTTGTTTGAATGTCATCGGGCAAACCTTCAAACCAAGCCTTATTCGCTACAATACCATAACCGAGAAAACCGTGGTTACTCTTGATGAGATAGCTTTGAACCTCAAACAACCGATTCAGATAAATAGTCTTAATAGGATTTTCCTGGCCATCCACTACGCCTTGCTGCAGTGAATTGTATAATTCGCCAAACTCAATGGGAGTAGGCTTGGCTCCCCAGGCCTCCATTTGGGCGTTGAGTAGCGGCGCCGGCATTACCCGTACTTGCATGCCTTTTAGGTCTTCGGGCGAATGAATAGGTGTGTTAGCAGTAAACTGCTTAAATCCCGCTGCCATCCAACCCAAGTTCACAAAGCCTTCCTTTTCGGCCTCAGCACTGATAAGCTCTCCGATTTCACCGTCCAACACTTTATAAGCTGTCTCGGCATCAGGCCAAAGGAACGGAAAATCCACCAGTTCATAAGCAGTCACGAAAGTACTGAGAACTGCTGTAGGCTGCTGAGTTATTTGGATCGTCCCCGTTTGGGTAGCTTCCGCCTGCTCACGCATGCTCCCCAGCTGCAAATTGGTATAGATTTTTACATTGACTCTGCCGTCAGTCTTTTCCTCTACCAGCTCCTTGAACGCTGCCATACCTTCGTGTTCAGGAGAGTTTTCCGGATGGTTGTGGCTGACAATAATATCAATAGGCTTTCCGTCAGCCTGAGAGTCCGTGTCTGCCGGCTTACCACCGCATCCTGCCAGAGTTACTGCAGCAATAACAAGTAACACCATCAAAGTCTGTCTCCAAATTCCGCTTTTCTTCAAAGCCAGTTGCCCCCCTTAGTGATAATTAAACCAAGAACCGCCCTCAATATTAAACCCTCGTCCCTGATACCTGCTCCAGTGCAATGTAACACTCTACAGTATAATTGCCACATCAGCCCCTTTCCCTGATTCATGTTCTGTTAACATTACCGTCTTTATATATCTATTCTGTTAGTTAAACAGCTTATCATTTGGCCTACACTACAAATCACGCTTTGGCCAACTATAAAAAGGAACATTCCCGACTCGCCCCTGCCATCCTTATAAGCAAAGAAGCTGCACATCACTCTTCATCACCAAAACACTAAACGCGCTCTTCCTTATTTTCGCCGCCAAACCCCTGCTTACCTTTCTCTAGTTTTCTTATACAATCAAAGTCCATAAAAACCCAGTCAAGGAAGTAGAAAGAAATGACCTTCAGCCTAAGTTGCTGAAGGTCGTTACATTTTTGTGGATGGTTCGGTATCCTGTCCCTTTACACTTCCTTAGCAGCAGCAGTACACATTGTACCGCTGAGAACAACCAACACCCCTAAATAGAAAGCTCCGGTTAAGCTTCCGCTCATATCCTTTACCAACCCGCTCACTAGAGGGGCTATTACAGCCGCCGACATCCCCACCAGATTAAATAGTCCCACCGCCGCTCCTAAAGCACCGGGGCTCTTTTTCGCCACGTGATCCCCAAACCACGAGATGATCACTGTATCTGATACCGTGCGTCCAACCAGTCCGTACAGTACCAGTGCTCCCGCTAATACCGGCACCGACCTCACGTAGGTCAGAGAAAAGATAGTAACCGCTTGAAGCGGATAGAGAATAAGTGCCAACTGGCGCCGCCCTACTCTGTCCGACAGCCGACCAGCAAACATGGCCGCCGGAATAGCCGAGAGGGCCGGCAAAGCTGTGAACACGCCGGCGGCGGTAAGGCTAAGGGATCGTTCAGTAGCAAAGAAATCAGGCCCCCAGGTCAGGGCTACCCAGAATCCATAGCCGGCACAAAAAGCCGCCAGATTTAACGCCCACAGATCCTTGTCCGCCAGGATCTTTTTCATGTTAGGTTGCTGCCAACCCTCATTGGGATCGGCATCAGTATTGGTTGTTAGCCCCGGTAGGTTACGCCGGAACCATATTGGCACCAATAACGTAGGAACCGCCAGCACCAAGAAGGGAATACGCCAACTGCCGGTGTATAAATATATCGGTCCGGAACACGCCAGGCCAAGAGCGGTACCTACTGACATCCCGGCGTTTATTGTAGCCGATGCCAGTCCGCGCCGAGTTTTGGGCACCGTCCCGATATTGATGCCGTAGGACGTGGGGTAAAAAGCACCCATCCCGATACNNATAAGAGACAGTCCCGATACCGTGCAATCCTACCAGGATAATCAACAAAGCATAGTCATTAGCCGTCAACCCTAACATTAAAAGCGCTCCGCCGCCGAGCAAATAGGAGACAATTAACACCCTCTTCAGCCCCAATCTATCCCCTAACAATCCCGACGGTACCTGCATAGCTACATATAAGAAGAAATAAGTGCTAGTAATAAACCCGGTAGCCGTACCGCTCAGTCCAAACTCTTCGGCAATTACTTTGAGCATGGGATAAAGAACAGTCCGATCCGCATACATAAAAAGGGCCCCCACGGCCAGCACCAGCACCGTCGCTCTCAGTTCCTCCTGTGTCCGCTCCGTCGCCCCTTGCCAATGAGCCTCCATGTGAAATCTCCTTCCCCTAGCAATCATCCGAACCAAGTCTATGCAGTCGATCCAGCAGTCATAGAGCTGAAACCTAACGCTCATAGAAAGGATATGCCGGCCAGAATACCACATTACACTGATCTCGAAAGCAATGATTGATCACCTAGTTGTTATATTTTCTACTGTACAGACGGCAAATCCTTTAAGAAACAAGTAAGCATTGACTTTGACAACCAACTCTCTTTAGGCAGGATATAGGACTGACCATATAGAATTAATAGAACCTCCAGTGAAACAACCTTTAACACTGCACTCTGTGACCCGTCAGTCAGATTTATTGGGCAACTTGATCTGACAAAATCTGATCTTGAAAAAACGGGCAATTGGCTTAAAGAAATTCTTGATCAGAACGCCAATTACGGTATCAGGTTGATAACAAAACGATATCCCGCCACGTTTGCCTCTTTTCTTGTGGGCGGAGGAATTTGGCATTATGAAGAAGGCGATTATTGGTCGTTTACCAATACCTATTTAGAAATAGAACGCGATGACTTAAATGGCTGTCTGTACAGCGAAGTATTGGGTACACCAACCCTCATTTTATTCGATGATGTACCGGGCGGGGCCGGCCATGTGCGCCGGGTAGCAGAAGAAGAATGCCTACGGGAAGTCCTTAACGCGGCCCATTCTAGGCTGGCGCGGTGCACCTGTGGTGGCAAAGAAGAAAAAAGCAGCTGTTATAGCTGCCTGCGCCATTACCAGAACCAGTTTTGCCATGATGGCCTTGAGCGGGGACCAGTGATCCATTTCCTGAAAAAGTTGCTGTCCTAAGTGTTGCTTACGGCTACATGACTTTTTCGGCAGGTAATTGTAGGTGAGGCATGATGTGGGACATGATGTTTTCTTGTTTTCGAGAAAACCCTTGACATATGCGCTGCTGGCGGTTAATATGTTAGTAACAAGTAAATATTACCCTTTAAAGACGGTCCTGTGAGGCTGGCAAGGGAAACGAATTTGAATGGGGAAAGTGCACCCTGCTGGCCGAAGGCCAGCAGGGTTTTTTGCTGCGCAAGACAAGGAGGTGCTGTCCTTGGATATGAAAGAGGTCCAAGGTGTATTACAGGAGGCAGGGGTATATAAACACGGTCATTTCCAATTTACATCGGGTTTGCACAGTGATATTTATCTGGAGAAGTTTCAGGTGATGCAGTATCCGAAGTACACTGAAATCCTGTGCGCGGAGATGGCCCGGCGCACAAAGCACCTGAAACCGGACGTCATTATCGGCCCAGCCGTTGGTGGCATTATCCTCGCTTATGAAGTAGGGCGGCAATTAGGCTGTCGGGCTCTGTTTACAGAGCGGGTCGAGGGGAAAATGCAGCTTAGGCGGGGCTTTTCTGTGGCCCCCGGCGAACGGATACTGCTGGTGGAGGACATTGTCACTACCGGTGGTTCAGCTCTGGAGGTACTGGATGCCGCTCGGCCCCTTGAAGCTGTAGTAGTAGGCATAACCTGTCTAGTTGACCGCAGCGATGGCCAGGTGCAATTCCCAGTGGAGTTTTACCCGCTGCTGTCCATGGATATTAAGTCCTGGGATCCGAAAGATTGCCCGTTATGTAAGCAAAAGGTGCCGCTTGTGATACCGGGAAGTCGTCAGCTCCAATATATCTAAGGGGGTCTTGCCGTGTTTGCTCGGCGCTTAAACGAAGCCGTTCTGGACAAGAAAAGCCCGCTGGTGGTTGGTCTTGATCCTGACATAACCAAGTTTCCGCCCGGCCTTAAACCGGCCGCTACCGCGAGTAGCACTGAGATAGCAGCAGCTATACTGGCCTTTAACAAAGGTATCATCGACCAGGTGGCAGACTTGGCCCCAGCGGTGAAACCCCAGGCGGCCTTCTATGAACAATTCGGCTGGGCCGGTATGCAAGCCCTGGAAGAGACAGCTCGTTATGCTCAGTCGAAAGGACTGCTGGTGATCCTAGATGCTAAACGGGGGGATATCCCCAACACTGCTTTAGCCTACGCCCGAGCCTATTTGGCCTCTGATGAGAACCCTCATGTCTTCCCCTGCGATGCTCTTACCGTGAATCCGTTTCTAGGCCGCGATGGCCTTGAGCATTTTGTCAATGCGGCTACGTCTAACCAGCGCGGGATTTTCCTGCTGGTGCGGACCTCGAATCCAGGAGCAGCCGACCTACAAAACCTTACCGTGCAAGAGACAAAGCGTCCGGTATGGCAGGAAGTGGCTGCTTGGGTGGCCGACTGGGCGGATGACACCCGCGGCGATGAACAGTATTCGTCGGTGGGAGTGGTGGTGGGGCTAACGCATCCGCACGAAGCCCAAACCCTGCGCCAACTACTGCCGCACTCTTACTTGTTACTGCCAGGCTTAGGGGTCCAGGGAGGAAAGGCAGCCGACGCCCTACCCTGCTTCGACCACAACGGCCTGGGCGCGTTACTGGTAGCAGCCCGGAGCATAATCTACGCCTTCGATCGGGAACCATATAAGAGCCGCTTTGCTGCCGATCGGTTTGATGCGGCGGCACGGCAGGCCACAGCAGATATTCTGCGTGAGCTTAGGAATGCTGGCTACCCGCTGGGATAAAACAGCAGCTACAGCTGCGGAGGTGATGTGTCATGACCATGAGTCCCGCTATTACTTGGCTGCCCTACGTCAACCTTTTAAGCAACATGCAAACCGACTCCTATTACCACCTTAAACTCCAGCTTGGCCTGAAACCAAACCAGGCAGCCCGGGTAGTAGCTCACACCCGGCATCAAATTAAGCTGCCGCTGGTGGTGGAAGTGGAGATCAGCAGGAACAACAACTGCTTGACCAGGCTGGCCCAAGCGGTAGCTGCCGCCGGAGCCAACGCTCTCCTGCTTTCAGCCACTGATTTTGCTGCAGCCAAAACGGTACTATCCGCTCTGAACAAAGCTGTGACCCTACCGCTGTTTGTCCGTTGTCCCACCGCCGGCAGCCAGGAGCAGGAGCAACTGCAAGCTTTAGGCGCGGCTGAGATACTACCCCCGTCAACAACGGAATTGGTTTTGGCAGCCGTTAATTGAAAAACCCGTCCGATCCTTTAAGTGCGGTCCTGTGAGGCCGGCAAGGAATCTCTGGGGCGAGATCCTTTCCCCTCTTGGCCGCACAGCCAAGAGTTTTTTATAGAGGAGGAACAGGCTGTGCTGCACAAAGATCTGTTGTCCCTGGAAAACCTATCTCGGAATGAAATTGAGGGCCTACTGAGATTAGCTCTTGATCTTAAACTTCGCCTAACAGTGGGCGAAAAACTGTCCCATCTGACTGGACAGCGATTGGTACTGCTGTTCTACGAGCCAAGTACCCGAACTCGAGTCTCATTTGCCCAAGCTGCATATTTAGGCGGTGCTGAGGTCATAAGTGTTACCACCAACACCAGCAGCGTGACCAAAGGCGAGAGTCTGGTGGATACAGCGCGCACTTTGGAGGCCACCGGGGCATCGGCTTTGGTGCTACGGCACCAAGCAGCCGGGGCTGCTACCCTGGTTGCCAGCCGGGTGTCGATCCCGGTGATCAATGCCGGGGACGGTTGGCACGCTCACCCCACTCAAACGCTGCTGGATTTGCTCACAGTACAGGAAAAACGCGGCCGCATTGACGGGCTGAAGGTAGCTATCATCGGTGATGTCTTGCATAGCCGCGTGGCTCGCTCTAACATCGACGCCTTCTCGCGCCTGGGTGCCAAAGTACTGGTGGCCGGTCCACCCACTCTATTGCCACTCGGCCTGCCCGAACTAGGGGCAGAGGTAATCAGTGATCCGGCCGCTGCCATTGCCGATGCTGACGTAATTTACCTCCTGCGCATTCAACGGGAACGTCAGGCTGAAGGGTACCTGGCTTCACTGTCAGAGTATAACCGTTTGTGGGGTTTAAACAATGACTTCTTAGCGCAAGCACCGGCTGAAGCCATAGTAATGCACCCGGGACCGGCCAATATAGGAGTTGAAGTTGGCAGTGACGTAGCGTTTGGGCCGCAGGCTCAGTTTACAAAACAAGTAAGTAACGGTGTTTTAGTACGATTGGCTGTGCTCACTATCCTGCTCAGAGGTGAAAAGCAATGCTTCAGGCGCTCACACGCGGTCGCCTTCTAGACCCGGCTCAGGGTATCGACCGAGAAGGCACACTCATAATCGAAAATGGATTGATTAAAGACCTTACTTTTTCGCCGCCACCAGATGAAGCCGATGTCATTGATGTAAGTGGACACCTGGTGGTTCCCGGATTTATCGATCTTTCCTGCCGGCCAGGGAGCGTAAGTTCCAGCTCCCTGGCTTCTTTGGGCCAAGCCGCCGCCAGCGGCGGGTTTACCGGCGTTACTGTCTTGCCGGACACAACACCGCCACTCACCGATGAGTTGCGCCTGGCTGGCCTCAAGGCCCTGGCTCAACAACACTGCCCGGTACGTTTGTACCCTTTAGGTGCAATGAGTCGGAACCTAGAAGGAAAAGAACTGGCCGATATGGGTTCTCTTGCCCACGCCGGCGCATACGGCTTTTCCGATGGAACCCGCTGGCCGGCAAATTCTCAGCTCCTATTTCTGGCTTTGAAATATGTTAGTATCTTTGAGCGACCGCTGTTTATCCACCCGGAAGATCCGGCGCTGGCCGCCGGCGGCCTTATGCGCGAAAGTCTAGCAGCTACCAGGTTAGGGCTGCCGGCCATACCAGCCGTAGCTGAAGAAGCAGCCGTAGCTAGAGACCTGCTACTGACTCAAGCTAGCGGGGGACAGCTGCACTTTATTCACCTTTCCACGGCCAAAGCAGTAGCTCTGCTCAGCCAAGTGAGGCAGCAAGGCACAGCGGCTACCGGTGCCGTCCCTGTTTCTCATTTGCTTCTTACCTGTGATGATATCAAAGACTACAACACCAGCTTAAAGCTTACCCCACCCCTGGGCGAAAGAAAAGACCGAGAAGCCCTAATCCAGGCCGTGAAAACCGGCACTCTGGCAGCCATTGTCACCGATCATACGCCTGCCTCGCCGGAGCAAAAAGACGTGGAGTTCGCTGCTGCTGCCTGGGGCGGCAGTTTCCTGCGGCACGCCTTTCCCCTGCTCTATACCAAGCTGGTTCGTCCGGGCAAACTAGATCTAGCTACTGTAATCACCCGGCTCACCACCGGCCCGGCCCAAATCCTGGGCTTGGACCAAGCCGGCACCCTCAAGCCCGGAAGTCCCGCCGACATTACCGTCATCAACCTTGAGGCCACCGCCGCTATTGGTGCCCACGAGCTCCCGTCCAGCGAACGTAACACCCCCTTCCTGGGTGAGGAAGTATCAGGGTTACCTATGCTAACGCTAGTAAATGGGAACGTGGTATTCAAGATCAAATAGCAGTTTCTAATTTGTCAATTTTAAGATAGCAGACGGACTGTAGGGTGTTCTCGTAGCGGCGCATTACGACCTAAATCAAAAGAGCGAGGCGCAGCGAGGGTAAACCGCCAATGCAGGTTCCCACCTCATATGGTGGGCAAGTCGAGCTCCCAAGGGGCGAGTTCAGAGGCGGCCCGAGCGCAGCCGAGCTCGTTCTTCGCACCGCCAGAGAACACCTACGCGACGCAGCCGACCCGAGAACACCAATTACCCAGACAATAGCCTTGTACATCCATGAAGGAGGAACCCTTATGCCCAAAGACCCATCCCTCAGCCGCGTCCTGGTATTAGGCTCCGGCCCTATCATCATCGGTCAAGCGGCTGAGTTCGACTACTCAGGCTCCCAAGCCTGCCGCGCCTTGCAAGAAGAGGGCGTGGAAGTAATACTCATCAACCCGAACCCGGCTACCATCATGACCGACCTGGAAACTGCTGATCGTGTCTATTTGGAACCGCTCAGGCCCGAGTTTGTGGCGGCGGTAATCAAAAAAGAACGACCCGACGGGCTCCTCCCCACCCTGGGTGGACAGGCCGGTCTAAACCTGGCCATGGAGCTTCACCGCCAGGGCATCCTGGATCAATACGGCGTGCGCTTGCTCGGTACTTCAGCCGAGACCATCTCCCAGGGAGAGGACCGGGAAACGTTCAAAGATACTATGATTGCCATCGGCGAACCGGTGCCGGAAAGCTGCACGGTTACCACACCGTCCGAAGCTAAAGACTTTGCTCAGCGCATCGGCCTGCCTCTTGTAGTGCGCCCGGCCTATACCTTAGGCGGTACCGGCGGCGGCATCGCTGCCACCGAAAGCGAGTTCCTACATCTGGTCAAGCAAGGGCTAGCTGCCTCACCCATCAGCCAGGTGCTCCTGGAACGCAGTTTGGCCGGGTGGAAAGAAATCGAGTTTGAAGTAATCCGCGATGCTACTGGAGAGGCCATTACCGTCTGTGGTATGGAAAACCTAGATCCCATGGGAATCCACACCGGCGACAGCATTGTGGTAGCCCCGACTCAAACCCTGTCGGCCGACCAGTACCACCTCTTACGCCGGGCAGCTATACACATTGTGTCCACTCTCGGAATCGCCAGCGGCTGCAATGTTCAGTTGGCTCTGGAACCGGGCAGCTTAAACTACTATGTAATCGAAGTCAATCCCCGGCTGAGCCGCTCCAGTGCCCTAGCCTCGAAGGCCACCGGTTATCCCATCGCCCGCGTAGCCGCCAAGATTGCCCTGGGCTACAGCCTGTCTGAGCTGCCTGCTGCTGCCCAGGAACCAAAGCTGGATTATACCGTGGTTAAGTTCCCCAGCTGGCCCTTCGATAAATTTACCCGGGCCGACCGACGCTTAGGTACACAAATGAAAGCCACCGGAGAAGTTATGGCGTTGGGGAAAACCTTTACTGCCGCCCTGCTTAAAGCTGTACGTTCCTTATCTGGCAGCGCCGTTGGCCTGGCTCTCCCTGCTTTGGCCGACTGGCCGGCCGATAAACTGCAGGAAGCCATAGCTTGTGCTACTGATCTGCGTCTGTTTGCTCTCTACGAGGGACTGCGCCGCGATTTTTCTGTGACTACCTTAAACCGATGGTCTCGCATTGATCCTTGGTTTATTAAGCAGTTAGACCAAATAGCTCAGTTGGAAAAGGAAGTTGAGGCAGCCGGTTCAGCACTGAGCACCGATCTCCTTCGGTCAGCCAAAGAGATGGGCTTCGGCGACGCCGATATGGCCCGACTTACCGGTCTTCCCGAAAGTAAAATCCGCCTGGCGCGCCAAGATTCCAGTCTTTCCCCAGGCTATTTGGCGGTAGGTGGTGAGGGGTCTCCCACAAATACGCCTTATTATTACTCTTCTTATACTACCACCGTTGACAAAGCCCCTACCCTTAATCCCCCCCGCGCAGTGGTGCTAGGCGCCGGTCCCATTCGCATCGGTCAAGGAATCGAATTTGACTATTCCAGTGTAAAAGCAGCCCAAGCTCTGCGGGAAGAAGGATATGCCAGCATCATTATCAACAACAACCCGGAAACCGTTTCCACCGATGGTGACGTATCGGACCGCCTATACTTTGAACCCCTAACCCCCGAGGATGTAGAAAATGTCCTGGCCAAAGAGCAGCCAGCAGCCGTTTTTACCCAATTCGGCGGTCAGGGAGCCATCAAATTGGGAGCACCCCTTTCAGAGGGCGGTTATCCTTTAGCCGGCAGTAACCAAGAAACCATTGATCTGGCCGAAGACCGGGATCGGTTTCGTGAACTCCTGCAACAACTTAACATTCCTCAGCCAGCCGGAGCTACGGCTACTTCCTTGGACCGGGCCTTGGCTGCCGCCGATGAGTGTGGTTACCCTGTTCTGGTGCGCCCCTCTTATGTCCTGGGCGGCCAAGCCATGAAGATTGTCAACACCCCGGAACAACTAAAACAATACGCCGCTGATGCCTTGGCAGCGTCCGGTGGCCACCCGCTGCTCATCGACAAGTACTTGCCCGGACAGGAAATCGAAGTGGACGCCGTGGCTGACGGCGACCAAGTCCTGATCCCCGGTATCTTAGAACATGTGGAGCGAGCCGGTGTCCACTCCGGGGACAGCATCGCTATTTACCCGGCCCGCCATTTAACGCCAGGGCAAAAAGCAGCCCTCGTCGACTACACCCTGCAAATGAGCCGGGGGCTAAAAATAAAAGGACTCCTTAATATCCAGTTTGTCCTACACCGGGGCACAGTCTATGTAATCGAAGTTAACCCCCGGGCCAGCCGCACGGTGCCGTTTCTCAGCAAAGTAACCGGCGTGCCGCTGGTAAAGCTGGCTGTGCAAGTGTCCCTGGGCAAAAGCTTATCTGATCTTGGCTACGGTACAGGTCTGCTCTCACCACGAAACTATGTAGCGGTTAAAGTACCTGTTTTCTCCACCGGTAAACTGCCCGGTGTTGAAGCAGCCCTGGGACCGGAAATGCGTTCCACCGGCGAAGTAGTCGGCTTCGGAGCAGACCTGCCCACCGCGCTCTGGGCCGGGTTCCTAGCCGCCGGGTACGAAATGCCCCGGCAAGGTACGATCTTGGCCACTGTGGCCGATCGCGATAAGAATGAAGCTCTTCCTTATTTAGCCCAGTTTGCCCAGCGAGGCTTTAACCTGGTGGCCACTGCCGGTACCGCCGCCTTCCTGGCTCAACATGGCCTTAAAGCTCGCGTAGTACGCAAAGTGCACGAACAGCCGCCCCACCTCCTCACTGACCTGAGCGAACGTAAAGTAGACCTAGTGATCAATACCGTCACCTGCGGTCAACAAGCCAAACGCGACGGTTTCCTCATTCGCCGAGCCGCCGTGGAAAACAGCATCCCTTGCTTCACATCCCTGGACACAGTCAAGGCCTATTTAACCGCCCTCGACATCCCCGCCAGCAGCACCCCCAAAATCCAATCATTACAGCAGTATCTGGGCCAAAACTAAAGCATTTTCCCGCCCGCCACCATCTCTTGGTCTGAGGTAGTGGTGCCCATAAAGACAGTCTCCATATTGCAGGGCTGGCTACAAAGCAGCCCTATTTTTGTTCTCGGTTCGTAGAAATTTCCAGGTCGGGACGGAACCCGGCCATAGAAATAATCAATATTCTTCTCTTGAAGTTCTGTCGACCAGGCGTTATACTTAAGTTGAACATTTGAGCAGTTATTCAAATGAGGTGAGATATGTGACTGCTGCGGTGAAATCAACTAGAGACCGGGACACCGGTTCCAGATCGGCTGATGTGTGCGAAGAGTTTCGCTGTAACCCTGACAAGGTAGATCACTGGAAGGGCAAACTACCACCACTAAAAGAGGTGGCTGCCACTTTTAAGGTGCTAGCTGATGAAACCCGTACTTCTATCTTGTATCTCTTGGCTCAGGAGGAGCTTTGTGTCTGTGATATTGCCACTATTTTGGGCAGTAGTGTCTCCAATATTTCTCACCATTTGCGCCTGTTGCGCGCCCAAAGATTGGTAAAGTATCGCCGCCAGGGAAAGATGGTTTTTTACTCGTTGGACGATGAACACGTACTGGCTCTCATTGATCAGGCGTTTGTGCATGTTCAACATAAAGATCAACTATAAATTCCCAGCAAAAATGGAAGGAGTTATCCCATGCGTTATGTTCTGGCCGGTCTGGACTGCGCCGGCTGTGCTGCTGAAATCGAACGAGAACTAAACAGAATAGATGGTTTGGAAAATACAACAGTAAGCTTCACCACCCGCACAATAGAACTCCCAGCCGAGCTGGCCGCCACTGCCCAAGCTACTATCGACCGGATCCATCCGGGACTAGATCTCATGCCGGCTGCAGATGGCGCCTGGCGAGAGATGGCTGCTGCCGAGGAACAAGGTGAACAGCGCCAACTTTTTATTATGGCGTCGTCGGCTGTGCTCTTGGCCCTGGGTTGGTGGCTAGGTCCTCGGTCGGAACTCCTGCGCTGGGTTCTCTTTATTCCAGCCTACCTATTGGTGGGTTGGCCGGTACTAAGACAAGCCGGGTCCAATTTGATCCGGGGGCGAGTGTTTGACGAGAACTTTCTTATGACTATTGCTACCTTAGGCGCGGTAGCCATCGGAGAACTGGCTGAAGCAGTGGCAGTTATGCTCTTTTACTCGGTAGGCGAATATTTTCAGGATCGAGCCGTAAACCGTTCTCGCCGTTCTATCGCTGCCCTCCTGGCCATTCGCCCTGATTATGCCAACATCAGACAAGGTGATCAAATACGGCCAGTACCGCCGGAAGCGGTGTCCGTAGGCGAAGAAATTGTAGTCAAGCCGGGAGAACGAGTGCCGCTGGACGGGGTAATTCTAACCGGTGCGTCTTTTGTAGACACATCGGCCCTTACCGGTGAGCCGGTACCTCGGCGCTTAAAGCCACAAGATACCATATTGGCCGGTATGGTCAACGGAGAGGCTGTGCTTACGGTAAAAGTAGCCAAGCCCTACAGTCAGTCGGCTGTGGCTCGTATTTTGCAATTGGTGGAAGAAGCCGAGACCAGAAAAGCACCGGCCGAGCAATTTATTACCACCTTTGCCCGCTACTACACTCCGGCGGTAGTCGCCGCTGCGGCAGCGGTGGCGATACTCCCGCCGCTATTCGTACCGGGAGCCGAGTTTTCCACCTGGTTTTACCGAGCCTTGGTATTGCTGGTTATCTCTTGCCCTTGTGCCCTGGTAATTTCGATTCCGCTCGGTTATTTTGGCGGTATTGGCAATGCCTCGCGCCACGGAATTTTAATTAAAGGCAGCAATTTCCTCAATGCCTTGTCTAATTTGCATACGGTGGTATTTGATAAGACCGGCACCTTAACCAAAGGCGTTTTCGCTGTAACCGAAGTTCAGGCTGCAGATGGCTTTACTAAACAGGAAGTGGTGCGCTACGCTGCCCATGCTGAAGCCTATTCCAGCCATCCTATTGCCGAATCCATCCGCCGAGCTTACGAACAAACCATGACACCGGACCCGGCCGCCCATTACCAAGATATCCCCGGCCACGGCGTACTGGCCACTGTAGACGGCCACCGGGTTCTCGTAGGTAACGACCGTTTGTTGCACCGGCAAGGAATTCCCCATAACCCCAACCTGTGCCGAGCTGCTGGAACTCATGTGTTTGTTGCTGTAGACGGCACGTTAGCCGGACAAATTGTGGTTTCGGATCAGCTGCGAGATGAGGCCCAACGCGCCACTTCTGGCTTGCGGCGGTTAGGGGTAAAAGAGCTGTTCCTGCTAACAGGCGACGAAGAAAGCGCCGCGCGCCAGGTAGCCGACCGGCTTCAGCTTGACGGTTATTTCGCCGGCCTCTTACCAGAAGGAAAAGTCCAGCAAGTAGAAGCTTTGCTGGCTCAGTCTCATCCTAAGGGCCATACCCTAGCCTTTGTCGGCGATGGGGTGAACG
>LSQX01084385.1_pt1 | contig 26217 bp, 25 predicted proteins | sample 654561 | NCBI WGS metagenome assembly LSQX01 (sample SAMN04489861, study PRJNA283612) | anaerobic digester metagenome | isolation source: 4 biogas reactors fed with cattle manure at either 37C or 55C with and... | place: Denmark: Kongens Lyngby | collected 2014 | reverse complement strand
CCGACCCCCTCTTCATGGTAGGTGCGGTGGCCGTCGGCATGTTTGGCATCCAAGAAATCGGGTGGACCATTGCTGCAGCCCACTACCTGTCGGTGGTCATTGTGGGGTTCTTAATGCGCTTTACTCCCGAGAAAGACCCTCCACCTGTTAGAGACTCCGTCCCTTCTAGACGCGGGAACATAGTTTCTCGGGCATTCAGAACAATGGAAGAAGCAAGAATCAGGGACGGCCGTTCCTTCGGACAGCTGTTCGGTGATGCCATTAGAGAAACATTTTCCTCCATGCTGTTTGTCGGCGGCTGTATCATGATCTTTTCGGTACTAGGCCGCATTCTAGATGTTTCCGGTGTAACAGAGGCTATCCAGAACTGTCTGGCATTACTTCTCCGACCCTTCGCTGTCAATGATGCAGTTATCCCGCCGCTTCTTAGGGGAATCATAGAGATTACCATCGGGTGTGAGGCCATCAGCCAAGCCAATGCCTCACTGGCTCTGCGGACGGTTGTAGCCAGTTTTATCATCGGCTGGAGCGGCCTATCAGTCCATGCCCAGGTAGCAACCATGCTCCGGGGGACCGACATCCGTATGGGCCCCTATATCATGGCCCGGGTACTCCACGGCATCCTGGCAGCACTTATGACGGTAGTTCTTTGGAAGCCTGTCGCTGCTGTGGCAGCTTCCGGCCTACCGATACCCCTATTGGTGGGTCTTGGCGAAGCCTCCTTCGCCGCCCGGATGGGCTTATCTCTTAAGGCTGCGGCAGCTGCTACCGGCTTCCTGATAGGATCGGGAATTATCCTCAACATCGTCCGCAGTGTAAGGATCATCTTCATCCGGGTAAGATCGTAGCAGCCCTCTAGGCCGCACCACTTACTCCTTGAGTCTATCTTGGTACCGTTTCCTGAACTTAGCCACTTTGGGAGCAATCACAGTTCGGCAGTAAGGCTGATTGGGATTAAGACTATAGTAGTTCTCATGGTAATCCTCGGCCGGATAAAAGACAGTAAAGGGCACAACTTCCGTAACTATCGGCATGTCAAATGCCCTACTGGCCTCAAGCTCGGCGATTACCGATTCAGCGATTAGCCTTTGCTCTTCGTTGTGATAGAATATGGCTGAGCGGTACTGGGTCCCAACATCGGGTCCCTGCCGATTGAGGGTTGTGGGATCATGTATATTGAAGAAGACCTCCAAAAGGTCCTGAAAAGAAATAACCCCAGGATCAAAAGTTATGTGAACCACCTCTGCATGGCCGGTGGTGCCTGTGCAGACTTCTTCATAGGTGGGGTTGACAGTCGTTCCTCCGGCAAATCCAGAGGAAACGCTAACTACACCTTGAAGACTGTCAAAGATGGCTTCCAAGCACCAAAAGCATCCGCCTGCTAAGGTGGCAGTTTCGGTGCCTTGGCTAGAGGACATTTGGACCCCTCCATTTCGCTGGTGTGCTTAGGTTGCGGTACTCTTCCATTCACTATTCCATCTGTTCAAGATGCTGGAGTCCATTCTCTACGACTGAGAGGTTTTCCGCCAATGATTCTTGGAGAATTTCCAGCAGTTTCTTGGCATAGGTCTTGGCTCCAGATTCCATCTCATAGGCTTGTCTGCGGGCTTCCTCTACAATCCGTTCAGCCTCAGCCTGGGCCAATCTAATAATCTCACTCTCCCGCAACAGCCTGGCAGCCTGTTCCTCTGCCTGGGCGATAATCCGTTCAGCCCGTCTCTGCCCATCTTCAAGAATCCGGTCCCTCTCCGCTGCCAAAGCCTCTGCCCTCCGCATTTCTTCAGGTAACGCGTTTCGGATCTTGGCGATTAAGTCCAAGACTTCATCTTCATCGACCAGGCTCCGGCCCGAAAGGGGGATCTTCGGGGCCACCTCCACTACCTCTTGCAGCCGATCCAGCAGGATAACAATATTTCTTCGATTCAACCCAACAGCCCCCTTCAATGGTCAAAACTCGGTGCTCAGTCCCTGTGAGTATGGACAAATTTCTCAGTCAGGGCTTCGGCAACACAGGGTGGAACCCAAGCGCTGATATCACCACCGAGGCTGGCTACCTCCTTAACGGCACTGGAGCTGAGAAAAGACCATTCTGTACTGGTCATCATGAAGACGGTCTCAACATCCTTGTCTAGATGGTGATTCATCGAAGCCATCTTTAGCTCATATTCAAAGTCCGTTACCGCCCGCAGCCCCCGAACAATGGCCACGGCTCCCCGCCGCTTAGCGTATTCCACCACCAATCCCTCAAACTGCTCGCAGATAACTATATCCAAGTGGGCTGTAGCCTTTTTCAACAGCTCCACTCTCTCTTCAGCAGTAAACAAAGGCTTCTTTTCGGGATTATTTAAGACTGCCACATAAATCCGGTCAAACAGGTCACAAGCCCTAGTGATTATGTCTAGATGTCCGTTGGTTACGGGATCAAAACTACCAGGACAGACTGCGATTTTCATATATTTCCCTTCTTCCCTACAAATTCCTTCATACCTCTTAGTAATCTATAGAATCCTGCCTGACGAAAAAGCTAATTTCTGTGTCACCATAGGACTGGACCCGGCAAAGCTCAAGATTGCCGACTCGCTCAGGCAGCTTCTCCTGCTTTGCATGTTCGACAATTACCAGGGTTTCCGGCCCTGCCAGGTTAGAGCGGTCAATGGCTGCAAGGGCCGCTTGTGCTCTACCTGAAAGATAGGGCGGATCCAGGAAAATACATCCAAAATCCAATTTGCGCCTTGCAAATAACGAGATGGCCCGCTCTACATCGGCCTTGTGTACCTCTGCTAGTTCAGCAAGACCTACCCTTTCCAAGTTCCTCCGGATCACTTGAACTGCTGCCCTGCTGTTATCAACAAATACCGCAGCAGGCGCTCCCCGGCTTAAGGCCTCAATACCAATAGCCCCAGAACCGGCATATAGATCTAGGAACATCCCTGCGGCCGCCTTGTCGCCCAAGATGGAAAACAATGATTCTTTGACCCGGTCAGAGGTGGGCCGTGTTTTGAGACCCTTGACGCTTTCTAATCTATAACCCTTGGCAATACCTGTAATTACCCGCACCCCAGCCACCTCCATTCCAGTTTTTGCCAAGAGCTTCTGCCCAGTGACGAGCATACTGTTTCCGAAAAAGGAACACATTAATACCGGAGTACGGTTTAACCCTCCCCCAAATGAATAGGAGGCGCAATTGGTCTTAAGTTACCAATTTGCTCTTCCTCCGGTTTCTCCTCTCCCCCGATGGCGGTCTCCAAGACCGCCATCGAGCTATCTAGGACCTTGCTGCACAAACAAAAGGACCGGGCAGGAAGCACCCACACCCGGTCGCTGGTTCAATATGTAGGACCTGGACTACAAGCGCCCAAATCCAGCCTTCTAAGCCAAATGCCACACCAGCCCTAGGACTCCCGGACCTGCGTGTGAGCCGATGACCGGTCCAACATTGGTGAAATAGGTTTCGGCACAGTCCGCTGTTTGCTGGACTTCCTCCAAGATCTCCTGTGCATCCTCTTCAGCGTCGGCGTGGAGCACTGCCACATGGACCTTGTTCTGACCCACCTGCTCTCTAAGGAGATCCAAGATTCGGCGGCGGGCCCTTTTCCTGCCTCTCAGCTTCTCAACTACCTCGACCGTTCCCTCTTTTATGGTCAGTACCGGTTTGATTTGCAGCAGACTCCCGGCAAGCGATGCTGCCTTCCCGATTCTGCCGTTCTTTTCCATATACTCGAAGGTATCAGGAACAAAGAGCAGGCTTAAGGTTTCCTTGGCTTTAGCCAGTGCTTTCTTCGCCTCAGCCAGCGAGCTGCTGCTGCGGGCTGCTGCAATGGCGAGTAACCCAACACCCATAGATGCCGTCTCGGAGTCCACCACTACGATATTATCCAAATCCACCATTTCTGCTGCCAAGCACGCGGCCTGATACGTTCCGCTGAGTTTACTGGCGATATGAATGGAAAGTACCTGTTTCCCTGCATCTAAGGCTTCCCGGTACACATCAGCAAAGCGTCCGGGAGCCGGTTGGGACGTCCGGGGCAGGGCATCAACAGTTCGTAGCTTATGATAGAACTCCTCAGCCGTAAGGTCTACCCCATCGGTGTAATGCTCTTCGCCTATGCTAACAGACAAAGGCACAATCCTTATGTCGTACCGCTTGGCAATTTCAGGCGTCAAGTCTGACGCGCTGTCTGTAACTATTTGAATGTCAGCCATGCTTCTCCTCCCTCTACCATCACAAGAGTCTGCTGAAAACACGGCTGGGGACTATACCCCAGCCTGGAACCTGTCTCAGCTGTCATTCTACGGCCACCAAGTAATAATACAGCGGCTGTCCTCCCTCATAGAGTTCCCATTCAGGGTCTGGAAATTCCGCCCGGAGCTACTGCAGAAGCTCCCTGGCTGCCGACTGGATTACATCCCGTCCGTAGAACAAGCTCACAATCTCAGCCTTCCGCTTAGAAAGCAGTCTTCTGACAAGCTCCTTGGTGGTGGAGACCAGATCTTTGCCGGCAACCATCACCCGACCCTGCTGCAAACCGATATAATCCCGTTCATTGATCTTTATGCCGTTGGTGGTCGTATCCCGAACAGCATAAGTCACTTCTCCACTGACAACATCCCGGCTGGCAGCTTCCATCCTCTTGACCAGCTCGTCAAAATCCGTATCTTCGTCATAAACCGCAGCTGCGGCAACACCATGCTGCAGCCCTGGAGTGTGAATTACAGCCACCTTCTTGTTCACAACTTTGGCAGCCTGCTCTGCAGCAAACACCACGTTCTTGTTGTTGGGCAGAATGATTACTCTCTCAGCGGGAACCTTCTCAATTGCCTCGATGAGTTCTTCAGTACTGGGATTCATAGTCTGACCGCCGTTGAGGACAACATCCACACCCAGCCCCTCAAAAAGGGCTTTCCAGCCGCTGCCTAAAGCAACAGCCACTATGCCGATCTCTTTCTCTTCTGTTGTACCTGCGGTTTCTTGACCTTCCTCCGCTTCGGAAGCTGAAGCTGATGGGCTCTTGCCGTTGGTTTCAGCCGCTTGGCTGTGGCGGCTGGCCTGACGATTTTGCTCGGCCATATTATCGATCTTAATCTCCAGCATTTCGCCATATTCGCCGCAGATTTCCAGTGCCTGACCTGGATTATTGGTGTGCACGTGGACTTTGGCGGTCTCTGCATCCCCAACTACTAGTAGAGAATCCCCTAGGACAGCCAGTTTTTCCCGCAAGGCGTCAATGGGGATTTCCTTACCCCTGACAATAAGTTCAGTGCAGTACCGAAACTCAATGGACTCCAGTTCCCTGATGCCAACGGTGTCACCAGCTGGGGCCTCAATGGTACCACCGGCGCTCGATACCCCGGTTACGGCCGGCACTTCTCCCCGGACCAGGGCAGCGTAAGCACCCCGCAATATGGTAACGACCCCCTGGCCTCCGGCATCAACGACACCGGCCTCAGCCAAAGCCGGCAGCATTTTCTTGGTCTCAGCCAATCCCTTCTCAGCTGCTTCGAGAACCAGTTTCCACCATTTTACAACATCGGTCTCTTTCCTGACTGCCTGTTTTCCCGCTTCCGCGGCATACCGGGCAACCGTCAGCATGGTTCCCTCAACCGGCCGCATTACTGCCTTATATGCAGTAGCGGAAGCTTCCTGGAGAGCTTGGGCCAGATCAGCCACAACGGCCTTGTCCTTGTCCTGCAGAGGCTGAGCAAAGCCCCTGAGAAGCTGAGAAAGGATCACACCGGAATTGCCTCGAGCCCCCATCAGGGAACCTTTAGCTGCTGCATCGGCCAAATCACCCAGGGAATCAGAACTGCATCTTTCCACTTCCTTGGCAGCTGCGAGTAAAGTCAGCGCCATATTGGTACCGGTATCGCCATCAGGTACAGGATATACATTCAAGAAATTGATCTCTTCTCGTTGTTCGTTCAGCAGGGTAGCCGATTCGAAGATCATACTTCTAAACAGGCTGCCCCCTAGACAATCTCTCTCCAATCCCAAACCGCTCCTCCTGCCAGTTTCCAATGATTCATCGGCCTACTTGTCACTTCGAGGCCGTGTAACTCGAACACCCTCAACCCGTACATCAACTTGCCGCACAGGAACACCACAGGTGGTTTCTACTGCATATTTCACCCGCTGCATAACGTTGTGGGCTACCTCGGAAATCTTTGTGCCGTACTCCACCACTATATGCAGCCTGATTATCAATTCTTCTCCCTTGGCCTCAACTTCCACGCCTCGTTCGTAGTGCTCTTGACGTAAGAGGTCAATGAGTCCATCTTGTACATTACGGGCAGCCATGCCGACTAACCCATAGCACTCGGAAGCGGCCGTTCCCGCGATAATCGCAATCACCGAATCGGAAATCTCAACCTTACCCAACGAGGTCGCAAATTTACCTGCCAAGCCTCTCCCTCCAAACTATGTGCTCGACTGTCCCTTTTCTTTCGTTCACCATCCCGATCTCGAATTACATGGAAAAAACTAAGCTACTGTATTCGCCAGAGTTTTGGTATTTCCTTGTGACCATTGGTCATTCTCTGTCCCAATAACGGTTCAAATGACCAAGGTAATTCCCGCCCAATATTATCACAACTGTCTGCTCATGCAAAGACCCCTGTCTTGCTGCCGGCTCATCAGACAGCACCAGGGGCCCGTCGATCACCCATATTGTATTTAAGAAGTGTTAAGGTTATTCCTTATGCCGCGCTCAACGATTTCAAGGGGTTTTACCGAAAAACCCCATGAACTGAGAACAACTGAGAAGAAGTGGTTCTAAGGGACTACTTTGCCAGGATCTTTTTCAGACCGTCAAGATCCCGAATAATGATAGACCTATGCCCCTGCAGAGTCAGAAGTCCATCAGCCTGAAGCGCATTAAGGCGGCGGCTGACTGTTTCAATTGTTGTTCCCAATAGATGGGCTAGTTCCTCTCTGCTGAGCGACGAGCGGATTTCGATCTCTCCTTCCCGGTCGATCCCTGTTTCTGCCTCCATCATCAGCCAAGAAACAAGCCGCTCCTCAACGCTCTTTAAGGCCAGATCCCCAATAAACCTCTCTGCTTGGGCAAGGCGGGCACTGATTGCCTGCAACAGAGCCGCTGCCACCGACGCCTTTCTGTTAAGCAGTGCTCTCATATCGGAGCGTCCGAGAAGGCAGACCTGGCTGGACTCCATGGCTTCGGCAAAGCAGTTCTGCGGCGCATCCTGAAATAGGGCCAGCTCTCCAAAAAAGTCTCCCGGCTCTAAGATCCGGAGAATCTGCTGCCTTCCATCAGCGGACACCGTGTAGAGCTTGATTCGACCACTGCGGACAATATACAGGTTGGCGCCGATATCGCCTTCGCTGAATAGAAGTTCCCCTTTTTCGTACTCCACCGATCGAATGAGGTTGTTGACTTCCATTAACTCATCTGGACCAAGTGATGCAAAGATGGGCACATTCCTGGCACAAACGTGGAGGTGATCACGGCAGCTAGTGCACTGACTCATTTTGCTTCCCCCTTACAGCTATCCCTCCATGAAACACTGCGGACCACTGATCCCTAGGCTGTCCTCTCCAGTACAGCAGATTTGGTGCAGTAAGTTTCATCTACTATAAATTATCATAAGTGACTGTTCCAAGTAAGGGTGGTTACCCTATGATCCCCCGTAGTGTGGGGCAGCAGTCTCTGGAAGCTTTTTGGAGCAGAGAAGGAAAAAGGACCCGAGACAATTGGCGCAATCCCTTGATCCGATAACCTTGCCTGCAGCGAAAGCTTGTGCTACAATGGGAAAAGACTGTAATACAAAGACTAGCAAGGTGCTTGTTTACCCGAAGCAAGGAGGTGCGAGAGTATGGCCCGACGCTGTGTTGTATGCAATAAGGGTACTGCCACCGGCAATAACGTATCCCATTCCAATAGAAAGACCCGTCGTCGCTGGAATCCTAACCTACAGCGGGTTAAGATCAACTGGAATGGGACTGTTGCCCGCAGGTACGTTTGTACCAGGTGCCTTAAGGGAGGCAAAGTCAGCCGCGCTATCTAAGGCATCCCTTGCTTCAAAGTGCGGCCTTAATTTATTCAGATAATTTTTGGATAGGCAAAACAGGCGACAGATTGTCGCCTGTTTTGCCTATCATTAACCTTCTTTCCGGGCTCAATCTAGCAGCCCAATCTACCTTACAAGCCCACCGTCCCCCTTTGTATGAATGACAATCATAAGGCCGGCGGTCAACTCCACAGAGCCGGTAGATGAGATTAGCTCATTACTTAATCCCCTGGTATCACCGCGATAAAGGGTCTCACCCCTCAAAGGATAATACAATTCCGCAGTCGTAACCCCGCAGCAGGTTTCCGTAAGGGGGATAAGGGAAACATAGTCACCCTTGCCGCCAGAGATTTCCAGCTTACCGGGGCCCCTTAAGACAGCTGCCGATTCTCCCCGTCCAAGTACCTTCATAGTACCATCAAAACCGCCGGCGGATCCTAGAAGTATATTGCCCAAAGCGTGATCCAGGCGACCTCCTAAGCCGCCGAGAAGCCAGATCTCCCTTATGCCTTGATCAGCAGCGTATTCCACTGCTATCTGGCCGTCAGTCTTATCCTTTTCAACAGGATACTCATGCACCTCTCCAAGTGCCGGGTCTTTCTCCCTAAGGCGCTGTCGCAAGTCTTCACTTAGGGAATCAAAATCTCCCAGCACAACATGGGGTTTTATACCTAGGGCCAAAGCATGCACCAGCCCCGCATCGGCACAGATTACTAGATCGTCTGCCTTGACTTCTGGGACGCTGTCTGCGGAAAACTCGCCGTTGCAGAAGATCAATGCCCTCTGAAACTGCTGATTTTCACCTTTCTCCTTCATCCCTGGTTACCTATTGCCTTTCTCAGTTTTTAACAGAGGAGTCTGCAGCAAGAGCCCAATGACAACAATGGCTATAACCGCATTGGGAATGATATAACTGGCATTATAGCCCAGCGAATAGATCCAGGGGTTCATTCCTTCCGGCGCATAGGCTCCAAAGAAGATGGCCCCTGACAGTACATGGACAGCGTAGCGGCCAGCTGTGCCCAATACCAAGCCGATCATTGGTTTTCTAGGAAACATACCGGCAAGCCCCAGTGCTGCAAAGGGGAGGGGATAATCCATTACCAGCTGTATTGGGTGGATTATATATGGATCCAAGAAGAGGTTGAGAATCCCCACGATAAATCCCGACCACACGCCGGCTCCTACTCCATGCCGCAGGCTGACTACAAACAGGGGGACCATCTCCAGAGTCACCGAGCCACCGTAGGGCATCCGATAGATCCGCAGCATGCCTAGGATCAAAGCAAGGGCTGCCGCCACTGCAATCTCCACCATTACCCGAGTATCCCACTTTTTCTGCATAAAAAACTCCTCCTTGGTTCGGCCGTTCCCAGGGAGGAACCACTTCGAGGTATGAAATAAGCCGTAACCACGGGCCACGGCTTTAATTCATAACCCAGCCGCATTCCCTACGCAGGTATTACCCTACAGGTTCGAAGGGTCAGGAACCGGTTGGTTCCACTCTCAGCAAATGCTCCCCTAGCGGACCGAACTTCAATATTGTTGTTATACATGATATGTATTCTCGGCCTGTCACCATTCTCCTGCAGCTCTCCTATTCCTTAATACATCTCATACAAATACATGGGCTCTTCTCCCAATAAGGCCCCCAAGCTCCCGCCGTGATAATATCTGGCGGGTTATGGCAACTACTACCTACATTCTTCCCCCCAAAAAGACCGGACCAAACAAGACCACCAGGAGGCTTGGAAATATGAAAAACACCAAAGGGAACAGCAGTTTTACCGGTGCTTGGTTCGCCCGGGATTCAGCCCGTTGGGCCTGATTGATGCGAATCTGATTGGCCAAGAGTACTAATGTGGAACTAATGCTGGTCCCCAGCTGGTCAGCTTGGATTAGCGTTGCACAGACCGACTTGACATCAGCATCCTGAGTCCGGACAGACATCCGCCTTAAGGCTTCCTGGCGGCTGTCCCCCATCCGCATGTGATGAAGCACCAGCCGCAGTTCCTCTATCAAAGGATTGGGTGGGCTTTTCTCGACAATTACCGCTACTGCGGCATCAAAGGTAAGTCCGGCGCCGGTACAGATCACCAATAGGTCCAGTATTCCCGGCAGTGCCCGGCGAATGGCCGCCTCCCGCCTGCTGCTCGCGGAGGTCAACCACAGATAGGGAAGGCGGCTGCAGAGATACCCGCCTAGAGCTGCCAAAAATAAACCGGCCCGGAAATAATGCAGAAGACCTGACCCGCAGACAGCGGCAACACACCGCCAACCCCACAGCTCTTGGATGGTCAACTTAGCAGGATATCCGGCAACAGCTAGACGCTGAAGACTATCCTGCCTTACCTTCTGCCAAGGCAGCCGGAGCCAGAGGCTTGTTCCCATATCGGAGACTAATCCCCTAATTACTAACTGAAAAAGCTGCCAGCTCGTTCCCTCAAAAGCTCCTTGGGACTCAAGTTCTTGCCAAGCCAGCCAACTGGATTTTACCTGTTCATACCAAAGATAGACCAGCGCAGCACAGCCCCCGTAACAACATGCCAAGAACCAGTCCAATCCAACCACTCCCTACGGATCAACCTGACAGATCCGCTTGATCATCCAAGTACCAACTACCTCTAAAGCAAAGGCAATGCCCAAGAGCAGCTGACCAATTGGATCTACCAGCAGGGGCCTGATAAACTCCGGCATAATGAGGTGAATTATACCTCCAAGGGCAATAGGCAGAATCGCCACTACAATACCTGTTAACCTTCCCTGGGAGGTGGCGGTCTTTAGTTTCGCTGCTAGATTCAGCCTCTGCCTTAGTGACTCTCTCAGAGTGCCCAGCACAAAGATTAGATCTCCACCCATCTGCCGCTGGATAATCACAGCAGTAACCAGTTCTGAGAAGGTCTCATTGGCAGTCTCTTTTCCAGCCCGCTCCCAGGCGGTATCCATTGGAACACCCAGCTGGACTTCACTTATGATCCGGCTGCAGATATCTGCCAGGGGAGGCTCCATCTCTCGGGCAACCAGCTCCAGTGTCTGGTAGAGGTTGAACCCCGCCTGCAAACCACCCTGCATCAATGTGATCCCATCTAACAGCTGAAGCTCCAGTTTAGCCTGCTGCCGTCGCTGCCGTCTTGAGGCGGCAATTGCAGGAAAGATCCCGAAAACGGCGGCTCCCAGCACCATCCCCCAGGTCTCACCCAGAACCCAACCTAGGAATGCCCCCGCTAAAGCCCTGAGGCATGGGTTTCCCGCCAACCTACTCAGCTCCTTTAGTCTTTCCCTCAGTGACCCAATGGATCCCATGTTTTGCCATGCTAAACCGAGACAGAGGAAGCTGAGAAAATATAGCGGCATTATGGGCATCCTTACACCCCCCGCTGCCTAAGCTCGCTATACAGTTCTGGAGGCTCATTCACCCGGATAAACCTCCCCTTGGCTTTACCGCCAACACTACCTTCCGATCGAAAGATAAACAGGGGCACCAGTTTTATTCGATCATCTTCCATGCCTTCAATCCACGCTATCTCCGTTATCTTGCGGCTGCCGTCCCGAAAGCGGCCCTGGTGCACAACAATATCCAATGCTGCTGCCATTTGTTCCCGAATAGCCCTTAACGGCAGGTCCATATTTCCCATCATTACCATGGTTTCCAACCGAGACATGAGGTCTCTTGGTGAATTGGCATGGGCTGTTGTCATGGAACCGTTGTGACCGGTGTTCATTGCCTGCAGCATATCAATAGTTTCCGGACCCCGCACCTCTCCAATGATGATCCTGTCAGGCCGCATTCTAAGAGCATTACGAAGCAAGTCCCGAATGCTGACAGCTCCCTTCCCTTCGATATTCGCCGGTCGGGCCTCCAGCCGCCCCACATGGGGCTGCCTGAGCCGAAGTTCTGCCGCATCTTCGATGGTTATGATCCTTTCATCCGCGGGAACAAAACTAGAGAGGACGTTAAGGAGAGTGGTCTTTCCGGAACCAGTACCGCCGGACACTACTAAGTTCATCCTTGCCCTGACACACAGCCGCAAGAATTCCGCCATTTCTTGATCGAGGGAGCCGAACCCGATAAGGTCATCAATGGAGAGAACCTCATCGAGAAACTTGCGTATGGTCAGCATCGGACCGTTGAGGGATAAGGGCGGAATAATGGCATTGACTCTTGAGCCATCGGGCAGCCGGGCATCAACCATGGGAGAACTCTCATCGATGCGCCGTCCCAAAGGTGCAATAATCCGTTCTATAATCTTAATCACCGCGCTGTCGTTGGTGAACTGCTTATCTGTCAGCATCAGCTGGCCACGGCGTTCAACGTAGATTTGGTTACAGCCGTTGACCATGATCTCTGTGATTTCAGGATCCCTCAGCAGTACCTCCAAATGGCCGAGACCGAGAATCTCATCAACCATCTCTTGGCGGAAAGTCTGCTGGTCTTGTTCAGACCACTTATTGGCCACCTTCTCAGCAAGGACTTCATCGATAACCTTGATCACCTGGGCCTCAAGATGTGCCCTGGTTCCCCGCCCATTTTCCCTGCTTAGCTGCTGAGGCCCCACTTGTTCGATCACCCGCTGATGGACTAGGGCCTGAAGCTCCTGCCGGAACTCTTTGCCGTGGACATCCACACCTGGAGTGTGAAGTACTTTGGCTTCAATCTTGTTGGGACTGACAAAGATTGGAAAAATTCGCATCCCTAAGGGACTGCTTGCCCTTGAATCTGCTCCCAAAAGCTCCTCTACCATTGGGATGATGCCCTTTGCCAACCTCGGATGCATCTCAGTGTCCCCACCATCTAGCCCCAAGTGACGCTGGGAAATTTCAGGCAGCAAGTAATCAAAGGGCTGTCCTGCCACCCTTTCCATCTCCGGTATGGTTAACAGTTCCCTGCCGGTAAACCGGTTGAGGATCAGCCTTGTTCGACCTCCATAGCCCAATAGGCGAAACAGCTTAACTAGTTCTGCCAAGTTCTTTAGGGCCGGCCCATCGGGGGTCACCATAGTATAAATTCTGCAGCTGATGGGCAGGACTGCCAGTACCCGGCTATCAAAGCTAGTGGCAAGATCGACAAGGACAAAATCATGGCGATAGCGCAAGAGATGAATTGCCTTTTCCACATGTCCCTCTTTGATCCGCTGCCAGCGATCGGGACTCCTGGGTGCAGCCAGAAGCCTCAGTCCATTTTCATGGGGCAAGAGATAGCTTTCCAGTGTCCTTGGTTCGATGGTGTCCATAACCGGCAGCAGATCAGAGAAATTAGGATCGGGCTCCAGACCCAGCCAGGCGGCTAGATCGCTCCCTAAACGCAGAGTCAAATCTACCAGCGCCACCCTGCATCCTCTCTTGGCCAGCACAGAAGCTAGGTTAGCACAAAGAAGGGTTTTCCCCACACCTCCTTTGCCGCTGTAGAAGCATAGGACCTGTCCCAGCCGCCGCTGGGCCGGATTGCTTACTGAAGCGATTGCCATCTCCTTGCACCTCCCCATAGAGATAGTCTTCCTGCTTCAGTTTTCCCGTTTGGACTCCCATTTCCGAAAGCTGTCGCCTTCTACCACCCTGGGACTGACCAGCACTACCAAGTCGGTCCTAAGATTGCTTTTCACCTCACTGCGAAATAGACTACCCAAAATCGGCAGCTCACCCAAGATAGGCACCTGCCTTATCCGGATGTTCTCTTCCTCCGAAAGGAGGCCTCCAATGACCAGGGTCTTGCCCGGTTCCACCGCGGCTTGGGTCCGCCACCGGCGGGTCCGCACTCCAGGGATCAGGGCATTTTCCAGCTGGACAGCGTTCTCCCAGTCAAGGGAACTCACTTCCGGTTCTACTTGAAGATGAATAGCCCCATTTTGCAAAATGGTAGGAGTGACCTTTAGTCCAACTCCATAGGACTTCCATTCAATTCCTTCAATATCGGCAGGTACAGGGATTTCCCCTCCCGCAAGAAACTCCGCCTGCTGGCGGTTCTCGGTAAGAAGAGACGGAGATGCCAATACCCTCGCCTTCCCTGAACGCAGTAGACTTTGAAGGTGTGTTTCAGCCCACAACGGGCCCACCACCACACTAAAGCCCGACTTTGGCTCTTCTTCAGTCTGGAAGAATTCGCCTGACATCGTCCCCACTGACGCCGGCTCTTCTGTGTTCAGGCTCAACTCCCAATCTATGCCCAGCTCCCGATGGTCACTGTAGGAAAGCTCCAGCATACAAACATCTACCCAAACCTGCTGCACATCTTCTGCCACAGTAACAAAACTCTCAACAGGCACACCGAACATGGACGCGATAGTCTCGATACGCCGCTGCTCTTCCAAAGACTTAACCTCTCCTTGCAGAATCAGGGTGTTTCCCACATAAGTACACTCAACCGCCGGGTTTCCCAGGGATGACCTGATCGCCTCTAGTGAAGGAAGGCAGGGCTCTGGATGGAGAATTTCCAACCTGTTAATCCAGTGGGAAAGCTCACTGTCAAACAGCGCCTCCAAATACGCCCCAGCTTCAGGTGTCACCTGACCCATTACGACCGGTGTAGATGCCGCCTTGTAGAGGGTCGCTCCCAACCTGGCAGCCTCCTTAACCAACTCGTTCCACGTAAGGGTACTTTCCAGTTCCAAGGCTGTGTCATCTTCATCGGGGAGCTCCGCAATCTCAATCAAGCCTAGCACCGGCACTCCGAAGGTCTCAGCAATACTTTCAGCCCGGATCTTGTCACTGGGATCTTCAACGGTTCCCTCCAGCAGCACCGTCCCGTTGAGCAGCCTAACCCTTACTGTGCTTAAGCCAATTGCTTCAGCGATTTCTGCCTCAGATAATTCCGGTGCTTCTGGTTCTTCACCCCTTACCACCAAGGCATCAATTACCGGATAACCAAAGGCGGAAGCAAGGGCCAACACGGCCTCCTTCTCTTCAATAGAAGCGGCAGTACCCTGAAGCACCACTGTGTTTCCTACAGCATTCACCGCCACACTGTCTGACTTGATTAATTTCTTGATCTGGGCAATAGTCAACCTCGATAGACTACCACCTGAGATTAGGTCCACTACTTTGGAGCTGTATTGGCCAGCCAGGGCCACCGCCGCTTCACGCGTCTTGGGATCGAGGGTGCCTTCCAAAACAAGGGCATCACCGACCCACCGCACCACCAAACCGGGAATACCGATTTCCCTTTGAATCAGGGATGGCGGTGCTTTCCCATTCTCTCTGGGTATTAGCTGTATTAGGTTAGAGACCTCAAGTCCCAATGGGGCCCCGAAGTCGTAAACCAAGGATTCCGCAACATCAATAGCTGCTGGTTCCTTTGCCGAGCCTGCAATGATGAGGCGCCGCCCTTTTCTACTCAGTTTCACATCCCAAAGGCCCGGAAGCTCCTGGAGCATATTCTGCAGGGCAGCTAAATCTTCAGCAGCTGCCTCCCGCTGTTTGGAGCTGGTAGCATCGACAAAGATCAGTCCATGGGCCCTGAGAAGCTCTGCCAGAGCCTCCTTGCGGCGGACATCGTGGGCTTCGCCCTCCAATATGAAGACATCACCGAGTGAATCCAGCCTATAACCCCACGCCGCGCATAGATTTCGAATATCATCGATGATTGCTGCCAAGTGGCTTTTACCGCTTTCATCATCCTGTTCATTAAGGCTTTCATTGTCTAACTCAGCATGCGGGGATGTATGCAGGTCATCGGCTGCGACATCTGTTAGTTCTGCAACGTCCATCAGGTTTAGAACTTCGGGACTAAACTGCCGGGCTATCTCTACCGCCCGCAGGCTGTCCCCGGCTGTCTCAACACTTCCTTCCAATATAGCTAGGTCTTTCACCACCTGGACAGTGACATTGGGTAAACCCAAAGCTCTTTGGATCTCCTGTGCCCGAAGCCCATCGACAGATGCATCCCACTTTTCGGAGACGTCTTCTCTTATGTCTTCCTTTTCGTTAGCGGCATCAACGCCTTTGACCGACAATAGACTCAGAACCGGGTCCCAGATGGAGGAGACGAGATTCTCCACCGCTTGTTTTTCTTCTTCGCTCTCTAGACTGCCTTGGAGCACAAGGTACTCCTTCCACCAGCTAGGTTGGATGTTCCAGGGCTCCAATAGCCGCTCTAAGGATGAAAGCTCTATGGGGGGCCGAGCCGTAACCACTAGGTCAAATTTGCTCACCCCATTATCGTCCCAAATCATCAAAGTGGTGTACCCAGCGCTGATGCCGTTAATTAGAAGAACATCTTCTTCTATAACCGTTACATCTGCAATAGCTGGATCACCAACGGCAACCCGTTCCAGTCCGTAGACTTGTCTTATAACACTCTCCCCAGCATAGAGATAAAGCTTAGCTGAATCAGCAGGTTGACCATGGGGAACCGAAGCATGATCCTCGATGAAGGATCCGTAATCTGCCCCGGCGGTTACGGCAGTGCAGAGAAAAACTACCAAAATCAATAAGGCGCTGGAAATAAGCAGCCGTAGAATTCTAAGGCCTCTACTGGTGTCAAGTGTCCAAAGCACCATCGGCAATGGGCAATCACCTCCACTTCTAGTGCGATTCTTTAGCTAAAATTCCCGCCTCACGGCACTGAGGGTAGCGAAGCTACCTGACAAACAGAATCGATGGATGGGCCTCTAATGTCGATACCGTGCCTCGAATCACCTCAACTGTCCTCTGGGGTAGTTCAGCATCTCCACCAGTACCGCTTTCTCTCCCATCCTCTAGCGATGAAGACCTGTTACCTCCATCCCATCCCCTTGGTTCATAGCCAAACAGCTCCCGTATGGTCAGCACTGAGTATTCCGAATCTGTGCTGCCCACCTCTGATTCAGGCCTGAGCAGCAGTTGTAAATGGCCACTTGAGCCAAAGAGAGATAGTCTCTGAGCTTCCTGGGGCGAAACAGCCAAGACCACCGTTTGGGTGCCAAGACTCCCGCCGTAGGCATTATCCTTAACAGCAGCATCAAGCAGTTTGACATCCTCTAGAACCATGACGCTGTTTTCCAATCCAGTGCTGTAATCCAAGAAGGTGCCTAGGATATCAACCCGTCTGCCCATAGTAAGTTCTGACTCCAGGCCCTCGACTCCCCGGACAGAAACTGCCACTGCCCGTTCCCCTGGAGAGAGGCGCCAGGATAAATTCTGTTCCTCTTCCTCCACCAATCGATTCGCAATTATGGCTTCACCGGGAACGAAATCTACCGCTGCAACGTAGTTTTCCACCTGGGCCGGGTCGGTGACCACTCCTTGAGCAACCATGTCCGCGGGCCACAAGCGGGTGGTTACATGGTTCTGCCTAAGTCTTGTACCCCTGGGGATGGCCGTCCTGGCAACCACCACCTGCACATGGGCCCCTTGTCCCAAGGCCTGCGCTTCCAACCTTCGGATATAGATATTTGTCAGTTTAGTTGCAAGGAGTGCCAAGAGGACTGCTGTGATCAGGTACCTGTGACGAAACATGTCCTACAGCTCCTCATCCTCTATGTGCAAGTGAGTCAGGATATAATGAACCTGTTCCTCATCCTCTCCGGGATAGACTACTAAGTTCATTGCGTCAGGGACATTAAATCCAAAGGCACCGTGGATGCCAGCTGAGTAAATTATCCAATCGGGAGAGAGCCCCCGAAAATGGGCAACCACTGCATCAACGGGGCTGGTGGTCTGAAAGCTATACATCTCTACTGGAGAATCGTCAAATTGGCCGACAGCTAACCCAATCAGTTGAGAGCCGGGTACTACAAATTGTCTCGGCGGCAGCAAGTTCCAATCCGGAGTTTTTCTTCCGGAAGCAGGGGTACAGATAGCCAAATAGGCCAACCCCGGATACAACGGATCGCTCTGGGTTTCATCAATGTATATGGCTGCCTGCCAGTGACCGCGATGGGCGACAAACACCTTTAGTTCTTCTGATGACAGAGCAGACAGGAGAACCTGCACCTCCTTGGGCATCTGCTCCATTGTTCTCAGGTCAGCCCACAGCCAGTAGTGGTCAAAGCCGAACTCTTCTCTGACATTACGCCACCCACCTCGCAAGAGGTCTCTGGCTATGGTTTGGTAATCGTCCTCGGTGACTGTGCCATATTCGATGTAAGCCAACACCTCTCCGTATCTGACCCAAAGTTGGCCATGGCACTCTCCTATTTCCCGCCAGATATTTGGGGTATCGATAGGAGGCAGACTTACATAAGGCAAATTAGGAAATCCCTGGACCATGGTGCCGGAAAAGACCAGGCCAAGACCAAACAAGCACAGTACCAAGAGTCTATATCGCTGGTGCATAGAATCACACCTCTCCTCTCAGCAGTTTTCTGAATATATCCAAAAGCTCCAGTGGAGGCAGTCTACTGATGTCAAAAATCTCTCTGCCTAAACTCATAGAAGCTTCCACGGTCGGCCGCCGCCCCAGCATTCTGATAGGAGGAATCACCGGTACTTCACATTCCACCGATACCGTGGCCATTAGCATGCTGGTCCGCAAGCGAACTCCGATAGTTCTGCCTTCCATGAAGGGATACTGCCGCAAGAATCGGATGACCTCATTTCGGATAACCTGTTCACTACCACCCTGGAGATAAACCTCAGCGGCCTGGCGGACAGCCATATGAACCAGTAGATTCGCATGACAGAACAACGCCAACTGCAGCACACCGCAGACTATAATCAGTAGAACCGGGGCAATCAGCACAAATTCAACTAGAGCTTGTCCCAAGTCTCCTGGCTCAAGAGCAGGGTGTCTATTTCCAACCTTGTTTTTTAAGAGTGCTGGTAGCTTTTTCAACTCTAGTCAATCCTTCCCAAGCCGCCGGAATATTGCGGAAGAAGCATCCCTCTTCCATGGACAATTCCCCGGGCACGGGCATGTGGATTGAGAGCTAGCTCCGGAATTGTCTGTTCACCTAAGAAGGTATGAACCCACTTAGGCAGCCTAAGCTTCTGTACAGCCGCTAACTCGACAAACCGATTGCCGGTTCGTCCCAACAGGCGATCTGTAAGATTGCCAAGCCATCCGTATCCGACACCGAGATTCGGTGTATGGACCGGTATGATGATAGCTTTATTATTGGCCCAGCCCACCTGGATTGCCCGGGCATTGGCTGCATCGGGACCGTAGCGAATCACCTCATTCCTCAAGCGGAGAATAGTCAGTTGAACAGGAGGGCCCAAGAAACCAAGCCACCAAGAGAACGGTCGAACCCAATTGGCAAAGATAAGAAGATCTAGACAGTCGGCCAGCATACCAGCTCCAGCTAGAGCCGCTGCATCAGCCGCATTCTGAACCCGGATCTTCGCGACAGTCGCCTCAGAGACTATGTAAATTCCAACTGCAAAGACCATCATGAGTCCTAAGCTGATCAGAAGAAAGGTAAGAGCATGGCCCTCCTCACCCCTTAGAGCCGCCTCTAATCTCTCCAATAACCGATGCATTTTTCAAGGCCTCCCCAACCTATACTCAATCAACAGCTGATTGGAATCACCGCCAGTTCTGTTCCCTCGGGAATCTCCATCGGTCAGTAGTCTCCTTACGATGGTTACTAGCGAAGACAGTTTTGTCTCTTCACGGCCAACTTGCACCACAACCCCCTTCTGTTTTCTTGTCACAGACAGCACTCTACCCGCGACTTGACGGCTTAGGTTCGACAGCCAAAAGAGTTCCCGCCGGGATGTCGCCAAGAACAAGGCTGCTTCTTCCTCTCCCTTTGAGGCACTGTCAACTAAGGCTGTCCTAGTTGCAACATATGCTGAAAAATGGAGCATTTGACTTTCGATTACATGAAGGGTAAAGGCCAAAAGACCCAGAAAAAATACCAATAGAAGGGGTAACACTAAGCAAAACTCAAGAAGAGCTGCTCCTTCATCCCTTGTCGCCATGCCTTGTCAACCTCCTCCAACAGTTTCAACCTTTGCCCTACCCCTTCACCCCTTGCCGGCTATCAGCTCCATAATTCGAAAGACTAGAATCCCCAAGGAGTAGGCGGCTGCATATGGTACCATGGGAAGAGGTCTTTCTGCTGACTCTCGTGTCCAAGACCTACCCACCAGCCTTTCCCGTCTTTTTCTTGAAACGATGCTCAGCAGGCTTGCCAGCCCGCCGGCCGCAGTTCCTGCCAAGAAGAAGGCTCCCGTCTTTTCTTCTCCGGCCAAGAGGCTGGCTGCAGCAACCAGCTTTACATCGCCTCCTCCCATCCAACCTCGCCTGAATCCCAGGTAAAAGGGCCAGCCGATCATTAAGGTCAAGAGCACTGTATGAATAAGGCTGCCAACTCCTTGTGCTGCTTTCAAGACCAGCCCGACAATTATGGATACGGCGATTAACGGATTTGGTACAATACGAAAGCGGAGGTCATAATAAACGGTCCCCAAGAGAAGTATAGTAAGAGTTAACTCCTTGGCCCAGTCCACTATCCCATGTAGACAGACGGATCCCCGCAGAAGGTGCAAACAAGTACCAATAGTCGTCATCTCCCTGTTAAGTGCTGATGGGACTGCCCCAGCGCCATATAGGAACTGGGGCAGCCTTGTCAGTGTTAAGCACTGGTCATCCTAACCCAGGTATGTCTAATCACCAGCCATGCCCTGAAGAGGTATTATGTTATTTTAGTAGCCTGTAGCGTTGACGCCGCTTATCGCTTGTGTCATTTCTTCAAACTTCAACTTAAGATTCTCCCCCAGGGTTCTCACCGCCACCAAGGCTGCGATGGCAATCAAAGCAGTAAGCAGTCCGTATTCGGCCATACCTTGACCGCTTTGATCCCTCCATAACTGGGAGAGGGTATGACCCATCAAAATCCTCCTTTCCGATTTAGTAGATTGGGATGCCAATGGACCATAGAGATATGGCGGTGACTGCATTGCGGATGAAAGCTGCCATTTGGTGCTGCATATGTTTGGTGGCCCAGATGAGAGGAATTGCAACAGCACTAAGTACTAACACGTACTCCAAAATGGCTTGCCCTCTCTCTCCGCTGCAGTCAGTCCGCAGGGAGCGCATCGATTTCACCTCCTTTGTCATGGCTCCAGCTCTACAGTCAATTGACACAACATGTTGTTGGTGAGTATATCTTAACACATTTCTTCCATTTGTCAAGTAGAATTTTACCTCCAGGGACAAGAAATGGGACAGCTGCCGCCGGTTCAATAACCGCCGTATTGGCTGTCCCTTCAGCTCTTAGGCTTCTCTTCAACCCATCTTAATATATGCTGCACCCGGACTATACCTAGTTATCCTAATACAAATGCAGTTAACTGCCGTTTAACTCTCCGGCTGCTGCCGCAGGTCCTCTATTACCTGCTCTGGATCAGGTGCTCTAAAGATAGCTGTTCCTGCCACCAAGACCCTGGCCCCGGCATCAACCGCCAGAGGAGCAGTCTGTCGGTCAATTCCTCCGTCTACTTCAATGTCGCAATTTGCCTTCGCAGAAGCTATTAGGCGGGCTGCATCTTCAATCTTAGGTATTACCTCAGACAGGAAGGCCTGGCCGCCAAAACCGGGATTAACAGTCATAATCAAGACTCTATCGATTAACGGCAGGATATATTTCAACTCCGTGACGGGAGTGGCAGGGTTAAGTGCTACACCAGCCTTAATATTTAGGTTCTTGATCACCTGCAGTGTCCGGTGCACATGGCGGCATGCTTCCCAGTGGATTGTGATACAGTCGATTTTGCCCCCGCCCGCGGCAAAAATATCGGGGATCAGCCGCTCCGGTTCCTCCACCATCATGTGGACATCAAAGGGCAATGGCGAAACCCTAGCTGCGGCAGCTATCACCGGCGGACCGAAACTGATATTCGGAACGAACCGCCCATCCATTACATCGACATGCAGGTAGTCGGCTTTCTCTACTTTGGCTATCTCATCCTTGAGGCAGGCAAAATCAGCTGCCAGCATCGAAGGGGCAATTTTGATCACCTAAATCACCTTTTCTTTCTACATTCCTGTTGCTTAATATCGAGTGCGGGCCTGCTGCTCCAGTTCATCCAAAAGCAGTAGATAGTTCTCGTAGCGGCTGGGAGCGATCTTTCCTTCCGCCAAGGCTTCCTTCACACCACAGTCCGGCTCTGACCGGTGAAAACAGCTGGTAAAACGGCAGTTTATCTTGTACTTCTCAAGATCTGGGAAACAGCTATCAAGCTCAGATTCATCGAGGTCATCCAGCCGCAGCTGACTGAAACCGGGTGTGTCGGCCACATAACCACCGCATTCCAGGGGCAAGAGGGCTACTTGGCGGGTAGTCTGCCGTCCCCGTCCTGTTTTGCGGCTTACTTTGCCGGTGGTCAAGTGCAGACCCGGCTGCACTGCATTTAGAAGGGAGGATTTGCCCGCTCCTGAGGCACCGGCAAAACTGCTGGTCTTGCCTTCAAGGCACCGCCGCAGTTCGTCAATCCCCACCCCTAACTTGGCAGAACACCTCAACACCGAGTACCCTGCCCTTTCGTAAATAGCAGCCAGCTCCTCAGGAACCGATTCCGGCACCAAGTCGATCTTATTCAGACAGACCACTGGACGAAGGCCCCGGCTTTCAGCCAGCACCAACAATTTGTCTATCAGGATAAGCTGGGGATCCGGTCGGGCGCAGGCACTGACCACAATCAATTGGTCAACATTAGCTACAGCCGGTCGGTAGATAACTGTGGTGCGGGGCAGTACCTCCTCAATGACTCCTTCATTCTCACCTAAGGGAAGGTACTGCACCTTGTCTCCGGCAAGAATGGTAAGATTCTGCTTAATCTTACCTCGGGGGCGGCAGCGAATGACTCTGCCGCTGCTTGTTTCAACATCGTAGATTCCGCCTATTCCCCGAAGAACTATCCCTAACTCAGACGCCACACGTTTCCTCCTTCATAATTGGTTTGAGAGGTGGTGAATCCCGACTTACTCGGGAAATCCAGTCTCCGAGATCTTAAAGTTATCCACATAAACCTGTATTCGGGCATTGTCGCCGTAGCCCCGTACATGGCTGGTAATGCTGCTTTCTCCCGGATGGACGCCCCGATACACTTCCCGGGCGCCTAGGGCGTCGATGACAATCACTACAACTTCTTGGTCCGGCCCCGGCGGTACCGTCACCTGGACGCTGGCCTCCCGCAGGCGATCTTTACCTGTATCTACAGGTCTGTCCTTGGCAACATGCTCGGCCTCAGCACTTCCATCAACGGCATCTTCCCCTGCCGTCCTTTCTCCCGAAGACACATCTCCGAAATCAGCCGGCGGCTCCTCCGCAGATTGTCCTGTACCCCAGCTGTTGTAGATAAAATCAATAGGAGTATCTTGGGGAACCTGCACTCCCGGAGCTGGACTTTGGGCTATCACTTCCCAAGGCGAAAGGGAGGGATCGCTCTGGCCCCACACATTGCCTATTGTTAGTCCAAGGCGCCTCACCCGGATTTTCGCATCTTCAAGAAGCTGCCCCCGCAGGTCAGGGACTACTACCACTGGCGAGCCCAAGTCTCCCCGGCTGACCATCAGATCTACTGCCAAACCTTCTTCCAGATATGTTCCGGACTGCGGGCTCTGACTTACCACATACCCTTCCAGCACCGTAGGCTCATAAACCGGTGTTTCCACACCGACAATGAGTCCCGCCTCCGTGATCCTCTCCTTGGCTTCCTCCAGACTCAAGCCCACAACAGCAGGCACCTGCACCAGCTTGGGACCGCGACTTACCACAACCCATACTGTGCGACCTTCCTTCACCCTCCGGTTGGCCGCTGGATCCTGTCTAATAACCCTGCCGGCGGGTAAATCACTTTCGATTTCCCGATCAACGGCAAGTTTCAACCTTTGCTTTTCCAGTGCCAACCTCGCCTCCGCAACCGTCAGGCCGGTAACATTGGGCACACTGACCTCTGCCGGGAAAATCAGTTCAGGAAGGTAGGAAATAGCCCAAAAAAGGCCTCCCAGAAAGGCAATAATAAATATAAGCATGAATCCACGCATCCGCCGTTTCTTAGGCGAGGGCCTCGAACGCTTCCCTTTGCTCACTTTTCTCCCTTCCTCCAATCCGTGGACCCGGGTGGCTTCGGCTTCCTCCAGCTCTGCGGCAGGCATCATCCTTGTTGCCTCCCAATCATCCTGGGGATCTCCCAAATCTCCATTGGTACGGGCTGTAGCCAATGGAGCTGCCAGCTTAGTTTCCTGCAGGGCGCGGATAAACTCCTCCGCTGAACGGAAACGATCCTTGGGGTCTTTAGCCAATGCTTTAAGAATCACATTATCTAAAGACTTGGGAATGGCGGGGTCGATCTCCCTGGGAGAGGGTACCGGATCCTGCAGCTGCTGCAGGGCAACCGCGATGGGAGTTTCGCCGGTGAATGGTACTGTACCGGTGAGCATTTCATAAAGGACAATCCCCAGAGAATAGATATCTGATTGTTCGCTGGTAACTCCGCCCCTGGCCTGCTCAGGCGAAAAATAATGTACAGAACCGATAACCTGCCCAGTTTGGGTCAATGCAGCGGTGCTCATTGCCCGGGCAATGCCAAAGTCCGTCACCTTCACGGTGCCTTCGTGGGTAATCAAAATGTTGTGGGGCTTGATGTCCCGGTGCACCAGATTGTTGCGGTGGGCATGACCTAGGGCAGCAGCCACCTGGACAGCGACATCGACACTTCGTTCCGGGGTCAGCCGTCCTTCCCGTCGGATCAGCTCCTTGAGATTAATACCCCGGACATACTCCATGACAATATAATGGGTGTTCCGCACTTCCCCTACATCATAGATATTCACTACATTGGGATGGGATAAACTAGCAGCCGACTGTGCTTCCCGGCGAAAACGCTCAACAAGGTCCTCATCACTTGCGTACTGATCCCTCAGCACCTTCACCGCTACCCAGCGATGGAGCAGTCTATCTTTAGCCCGGTAAACCACGGCCATGCCGCCTTCACCGATGCGCTCTCTAATTTCGTAGCGGTTTGACAAAACTTCTCCTTCCATTATCTCACCTCACTCCCACCGGAGATTTTGGCCATCCTCATTCCGGTGACGGGACCCTAACCGGCAGCTCCCTGAAAATATGCTGCAAAAATCCGGCGGGCAATGGGAGCCGCCACGCTGCCGCCGCTGCCGCCGTGTTCCACAACCACAGCCAGGCAGATTTCTGGCTTATCCACCGGAGCCATGCCTACAAACCAGGCATGGGCCCTTCCTTGAGGATTCTCTGCCGACCCGGTTTTCCCAGCTACATCTATTCCTCTTAATGCCGCATTCCGCCCGGTGCCCCGGGTCACCACCTCTGCCATTGCCTGGCGAATTTTCCGAGCGTTGTCGGCACTGATTACATATCCCATGGGCCTGGGCCGATTTGTCCACTTGCCGCTGCCTCCACGGGCCTTGACGGCATCAACCAAAACCGGCTCCATCATCAGTCCATCATTGGCGATGGTCTGGACCACCACTGCCATCTGCAGAGGAGTAGTGACTATGCCGTATTGACCGATGGCCATCTGGGCCAGTTCTAGGGGAGAAAGGGGGCCAGCTGGCAGTTTTCCCGCCCCTACATTATCACCGGCAAGGGGCGGCTTTCTCCCTAAGCCAAAGGAGCCGGCCATCTGCAGAAGCTCCTCGCTTCCGACTCTGCGGGCTACCTCTATGAAGACGGTATTCGATGATACCACCAGTGCATCCAAGAGGGATATGGACCCCCAAGAAGTACCCCCGGCATTGGCAATCTGGTGCCCTTGGATAGTTACAGAGCCTCTATCATCAAATACGCTGGCTAGATCCAGCCCCCCATTGGCCAAGGCCGCGGCCAGCACCACTATTTTAAACGTAGAACCCGGAGGGTAGAAGCCAGCCAAAGCCCTATTATACAGCGGGCTGTCGGCATCCCCGGTGATCGTGTCCCATTGGGAATCGATCTCCTGAGGATTAAATCCCGGCACACTGGCAATGGCCAGGATCCGGCCAGTCTTTACCTCCATCACAACAGCGGCACCCCTGCGGTTGCCAAGGGCCTGCTCCACGGTCCGCTGCAAATTCAAATCAAGAGAAGTAATCACATCATAGCCTGAAGTTCGCTCTGAAAGCAAATGGCGGAACCGTCCGACCACCGATGTTCCTGGATACCGCCGGCCCATGAGCATATCATCTAAGTTCTTCTCCAGGCCTGCAGTACCGTAGCGCTGGCTAAAATAGCCAATGGTGGGAGCTAAACCGAAAGTCCCCCGAAAGACCCTCTCAAAGCCCTTTTCCCCCTGCACACTTTCGGCTATGACTTCTCC
>LSQX01039140.1_pt1 | contig 26219 bp, 28 predicted proteins | sample 654561 | NCBI WGS metagenome assembly LSQX01 (sample SAMN04489861, study PRJNA283612) | anaerobic digester metagenome | isolation source: 4 biogas reactors fed with cattle manure at either 37C or 55C with and... | place: Denmark: Kongens Lyngby | collected 2014 | reverse complement strand
CTTTTCAGGCTCTGGGATAATAGGGCCTGAACTTCAACAGCAGGCAGCATTTCTGGTAAATTGCCCACCACGGTATAGTCATCCGCCTGGCGAACATCTCGCAGATTGAAACGCTTTGCCACAGCCATGCTGCCGCTGTAGAGGCTTCTATCCAGATTTGTGTGTGCGGAAATCAGGCCAATGCCGCCTTGCATCAATAGTAAGAGGATCCTCGGGACATATTGATCCTGGCGAAGGCTTGCAATGGGCGAAAAAATCAAAGGGTGATGGCTGATTATCAGTTCGCAGCCCAACTTCCGGGCTTCTGAAACAACTCCGGGGGTGATGTCCAGCGCCAGCAGGATGCGTCGCACCGGATCATCAGGCTTTCCCGCTTGAAGGCCAGAGTTGTCAAACTCCTCCTGGCCTGTAAATGGTGCTATGTCATTTATCCAGTCATAGACTGTCTGAATAGTCGCCCGCTTCATCGGCAATCTTCTCCTCTATCCAACGCTTGAGGGCAGCAGCGCCCGCTCCCTGCCAACTGCTGGCTACCTTCAACTGCCAGTGCAGGTAGTCCACCGGCGTAGCGCTTGAGGTGGCGGTAAGGTTGACCCCCAGCGCACGTTCCTTTTCCGTTAATCTCATGTCGCCCGGAATTGCCTTCCAAATCTGATAAAACCTGCCGTCTGCCCTTACCACCAGTTCTTTGGTAATTCTGTAAGCCCGCCGGTTCAGCGCATCCCGCACAAGGGGCAGCTGCGTTTGCGGGCTCAAAATCAGCATTGCTTTATTCAGCTCCACATCCTGTTCAAGCATGTCTGCCATCGTCCTGCCGCCCAGGCCGCAGATAATTACCACCTGGGTCAAGTCTGTAAGAGCGTATAATCCTTCGTCCTTGCTGATAGTCACCCGGCCAGAGAGCCCCATGTGATTGAAAAGCGCGCGGGCTTTCGCTCGCGACGCTGCGCTGACATCGCTGGCAATCATTCGCTTGCATCGCCCGTGATACAGAAGCCATGCCGTGAGTTTTCCGTGGTCAGTGCCAATGTCTGCTGCCAGAGTACATCGCGGCACACAATCCGCCACCACCCTAAGCCTGGCGTCCAGCCGAGGTGGCTTCAATCCAGGAAATCCTTGAGCTTCTTGCTGCGGCTGGGATGTCGCAGTTTACGCAGTGCCTTGGCCTCAATCTGGCGAATGCGTTCCCGTGTCACATTGAACTCTTTGCCTACTTCTTCCAGAGTCCGGGGATTGCCATCATCCAGTCCAAACCGCAACCTCAAAACCTTGGCTTCCCGGGTCGTCAGGGAATCAAGTACATCCCAAAGGAGTTCCTTCATCAGTGAGTTGGAGGCGGCTTCCGCTGGTGCAGGCGCATCTTCATCCTGGATGAAATCCCCCAGATGGCTATCTTCTTCTTCTCCTATGGGTGTTTCCAGTGAAACAGGCTCCTGGGCAATTTTGATAATCTCGCGCACTTTTGCCTCAGTGATACCCATGGCTTTGGCAATTTCCTCAGGGGTGGGCTCGCGGCCAAGTTCCTGAAGCAATTGGCGGGAGATTCGGATGAGCTTGTTGATCGTTTCAACCATGTGCACAGGAATGCGGATGGTCCGCGCCTGATCAGCGATGGCGCGGGTGATTGCCTGGCGAATCCACCAGGTGGCGTATGTAGAAAACTTGAATCCTTTTTTATAATCAAATTTCTCCACAGCCTTGATCAGCCCCAGGTTTCCTTCCTGGATTAGATCTAAAAACAGCATTCCGCGGCCCACATAACGTTTGGCAATGGAAACAACAAGACGGAGGTTGGCCTCCGCCAACTCATGTTTGGCTGTTTCATCTCCGGATTCCATACGCTTAGCCAGAACGATTTCTTCCTCTGCCGTTAATAGCGGAACTTTGCCGATCTCTTTGAGATACATTCTGACCGGATCGTCGATATTAACCGCCTCGGGGATGCTCAGGTCGATTTTTTCAACCTCTTCTTCCTCATCATCGACGTTATCCGGCTCCGTCTCATTCTCGCGGGTCACCTGGACGCCCATGGACTCCATCGTGTCAAGAATCGCCTCAAACTGGTCCGACTCGATATCCAAATTGGACAGCGCATTGACTATCTCCTCGCTGCTGATGACACCCTTGGCACGGGCTGCCTCGAGGAATTCATTAAGGCGCTCCTGCTTGTTGTCATGCTTTTTTGAGTTCTCTTTTGAGCTCAATTCGGCACTCCCTTTCATTTCCCGCCCCAGGATTGTTTTAGTTTGACCAGTTCCATCTGCAATTCCTGAATCAGGTGCAGAGATAAGGTCTGCTGGCTGCCCTCCTGGGCTTTGATGTCTTCGGCCAGCTGGGCGATTCGTTTGTTTAACTTGCTGATCCGAATCGTATGCAGGCAGTCGTCAGCTGCCTGAATCGCTTGATCGGGCTCCCAATCCGATATCCGGTTGAACAGTGCGCTGGCAAGAGCTCGTTGCGATTCGTCTTCCATCCCCCCCAGAATTTCTGCGGGGCTGTTGCCTTCCAAAAGCGCTTCTGCCACAGGCCTCACATGTTCATCCTCAAAATCAGACTCATGTACCAGCCCTTTGGGCAGGTAACCACTCGCCAGCAATGCCGCCAATGTACTTTCCGCTGCATCTGCCATAGATCGATGCATCCTGGAGACGGACCGGTTGGCGGTACGAACATCATGGGATGTTTTTGACAAACCCCGGCTTTTAGTCCGAACCTGTTCAGCCAAAACTTCTTTGGCAATCCCGGTCTTCATAGAGATATTACCCAGATAATGGTCCGCTTCAACCGGATCATGCAGCGACCGTACAAGCGCACAGGCTTGTTTGGCAAACTCACGCCTGGAATCATCCAGCCCCAGATCATACTGCCGCTCCAGGCGCATCAAGCGAAAAGCCATGCCTGGCATCGGCTTGAGAGCAAAGAATGCCTCCGCTCCCTGACTTCTGATCATATCATCCGGGTCCTGGCCATCAGGGAATACCAGCACACTGGCGTCAATCCCCTCCTGATGCATCAAGGCAAGCGCTCTGAGGGCCGCTGTCTGGCCTGGTTCGTCTCCATCATAAGCGATGTGAATGTTTGATGAAAAGCGTTTCATCAGCCTTACCTGTTCGGCGGTCAGAGCCGTTCCCAGCGTGGCCACCACCCCTTGCACACCGTGCTGTGTCAGTGCCACCACGTCCATATACCCTTCAACCAGGACCAGGTATTTGAGATCCCGTTGTTTTTTCAGCAGATTGATGCCATAGACATGGTTTCGTTTGTTAAAGATAAGGGTGTCCTGGGTATTCAGGTACTTTGGCTGTATATCCCCCAGCGCCCGGCCTCCAAAGCCCAGCGTTTGACCATAGAGGTTAATGATGGGAAACATCACGCGTTTTCTGAACTGATCGTATTGGTGGCTCTCCTTAATGGTGATAAGCCCTGCGTCGTTTAGATCCTCAAGGCTGTAACCCTTCCCTTTCATAAAGTCCAGAAGACCCTGCCAGCCTTCGCCGCTGAAGCCTATCCCGAACCGACGGATGATGCTATCATCCACACCCCGCTTGTGCAGATAATTCAACGCTTCCCGGCCATGAGGTTGCCAGAGTTGGTCAAAAAAATACTGCGCCGCTTCCCGGTTCGCTTCCATCAGCCGTTCCCGGCGTGAACGTTGCTGCTGCTCCTCCGGGTCATTCCTCTGCTCAGGCGGCGGGGGAAGGCCATACATCTTTGCCAGGTGCCGCAATGCTTCCGGATAAGTGAGCTTTTCCATCTCCATCACAAACTGCACTACATTTCCCCCGGCTTTACATCCAAAACAATGATAAACATTGTTGTCCGGGTTGACGGAAAAGGAAGGGGTCTTTTCGTTGTGAAACGGGCACAAACCAACATGGTTGCGTCCCTGCTGGCGTAACGGCAGATAGTTTGAAACCACATCAACGATGTTGGCGTGTTGGTATACCTGGCTCACCCAGGCGTCGGGAAGCAACGGCGGCACTCTCCTCCACCTCCTTTCAAACAAAATGACAACTATATAACCGAAAATGCCTCGGGCACGAACAGTCGATCAAATAACCGCATGGCGAATCGATCGGTCATGGAAGCCAGGAAATCCGTTACGGCGCGCTGGACACCTTCTTCATGAGCGATTACAAGGCTCTCCTCCGGCATTTCCAGATAGTGCGCCTGGAAATATTCAAAGAGCATGGTGAGGATAAAATCACACTTTCTCTCCTCCTCATGCCGCCAATCATCCTGGTAGACCCGCGCAAACAGGAATTCGCGTAAGGTATCCGTAGCTTCCTGGACATCTTTGCTCATGCTGATGGCGGACTTCCCTTGACTTTGCTTTAGAATATCTGTGATCATGGTGTCAATGCGCTCGCCGTGTGTTTGCCCCAAAACCCCAAGGGCTTCCTGGGGCAAATCCTCAGCAATGATGATTCCGGCACGCAACGCATCATCGATGTCATGGTTAATATAGGCAATGCGGTCGCTCTTGGCCACTACCTGTCCTTCAAGGGTGCTGGCAGTACGCCCGCCAGGGTGATTGGCGATGCCATCCCTTGTTTCCCAGGTCAGGTTCAAGCCGCGCACGCCTTCCAGGCGTTCCACCACCCTGACACTTTGTTCATAATGTTTGAAACCTTCGGGATTTAGACGGTTTAGCGTGCGCTCACCTATGTGCCCAAAAGGCGTATGCCCCAAGTCATGCGCCAGGGCAATTGCTTCTGTCAGGTCTTCATTCAACAAAAGTCCCCGGGCAATGGTGCGTGCCACCTGCCCAACTTCCAATGTGTGAGTAAGGCGGGTGCGGTAATGGTCCCCTTCAGGCGAGAGAAAAACCTGTGTCTTAAACTGCAGGCGCCGAAACGCCTTGGAATGAATAACGCGGTCCCGATCCCGTTGGTATTCAGTGCGTGTAAAATCATCTGAGATGGGGTACTCGCGCCCTCGGGACTGGACGCTTCTGGCGGCATATGGGGATAACCGGCTTTGTTCCTCTTTTTCAAGCATTGAGCGGATGCTCATCCCCATATTCCTCCTCGCGTTATGTATTACTGTTTCTTAATCTACCCCAAAACCCAGGATTTAAGCGCCAACACAAAATTACTGCTGGCTCTCACCATGGTCCGGGTAGACAGACTGCTGCCTGATCCACGCCCTTTCCGGGTCTGTAATGCTGGCTTTCTCCAGCAGATCAGGCCGTCTTCTCAATGTCACAAGCAAGCTCTGCTCACGACGCCAGGCGTCAATCTGGGCGTGGTTTCCATTAAGGAGCACCTCAGGCACCTTCATACCCTCAAAATCCCTGGGCCTGGTGAATTGCGGGTATTCCAGCAGCCCATCAAAGGAAAAGCTGTCCTCATCAGCACTTCGTTCGCTCCCAAGCACACCTTCCCTTAGCCTGGCTACACAGTCGATCAGCACCATCGCGGGAAGCTCACCGCCGGTCAGGACATAGTCGCCAATGGAAATTTCAAGATCAATATAGCGCTCAATAACCCGCTCATCCACTCCTTCATAATGACCACATAGGATGGTAAGCCCAGGCTCATGGGATAATTCCTCCGCCATCGCCTGATTGAAGGGTTTCCCGCGGGGAGTCATGAAGATCCGTTTGCCCAAATAGGGTATGGGACTCACATATTCTATCGCGTCTGCGATGGGCTGTGGGGTCATCACCATCCCGGCGCCGCCGCCAAAAGGGTAATCATCTGTGTTTTTATGCTTGGATTTCGAAAAAGGACGAATATCAGTTACGCGGATGTCGATGGTCCCGCTTTCCCGGGCTCTGGCCAGAATGCTGGAATCCAGCGCTTCAAACATCTCCGGAAAGATGGTCAGCACCTCAATCCGCAAGAACAGCCACCTCCTGCATCCGGTCTTCGTCCACCATGATGAGCTTTTCATCCGTATCCACCGCCAGTATCACATGGCGCAAGGCGGGAATCATCATTGCTCCCTCAGGAGTGGTCACCACATAGACGTCCTGGGCGCCGGGTTGAAGGATGTCCTTCAGCCGGCCAATCTCCCGGCCCTTGGTATCAACAAGCCGGCAGCCGATCATGTCTGCGATGTAGTTTTCATTTTCACGAAGGGGTGCCGCATGCGCGCGGTCAATGAAAAGCACCATGTCTCGCCTGGCCTCGGCCTGGGAGACCGTAGCATCTTCCTCCAGCGTCAGGTATACAAAGCCCTTTCGCACACTTATCCCACTGATGGCAATAGGTGCGTAGGCACTCTCCCCCATTTTTCTGTATAGGAAGCCAAAATCAAGAAAGCGCTCCGGATCATCCGTATCAGGGCGCACCTTGACGGAGCCAAGAAGCCCCTGGGGCTTGAGAACCTGGCCAATGGGCAGGTATCCGCTGCGGCCAGGTTCATCCGGTTGCTTGTTGGGTTTCTCTTTCACTGAATCTCCACAAACACGGGCTTGCCACCTTTTTCAGTCGCAGCTTTGACCACACTTCGGATTGCCTTGGCAATGCGCCCCTGTTTGCCGATGACCTTGCCCATGTCATCCGGCGCTACATGCAATTCCAGGATGACGGCCTCCGGGCCTTCCGTTTCCTCTACCGTGACTTCGTCCGGCTGGTCCACCAGGGACCGGGCGAGGTACAACACTAACTCTCTCATCGCTTACTTGCCGGCATCCGCCTGGATGGCACCGGATTTCTTAAGCAGCACCCGGACGGTGTCAGAGGGCTGGGCGCCCTTTCCCATCCAGGAAACAGCCTTTTCATTGTCAATCTTGATTTCCGCGGGCTGCTTCATGGGGTCATAGGTGCCGATTTCTTCAATGAAATTGCCGTCCCGGGGATTGCGCTCATCGGTGACCACCACACGGTAAAACGGGTGTTTCTTCATACCGATTCTCTTAAGCCGGATTTTAACTGCCATAGGGGTTCCTCCTAAAAATTATTTATATAAATCAGCCCGCTTGCGCGGCTGTTTTACATTATACCGGGAATGTTTCGTATGCCTCGCGTGAAACTCCGCTTGTTGCCCATCATTTGCTTCATCATTTTTCGCATTTGGTCAAACTGGCGCATCAGCTGGTTTACATCCTGCACTGTTACCCCCGCCCCCGCGGCAATACGCTTGCGGCGGCTGGCGTTGAGCACGTCCGGATTCCTGCGTTCCCTGGGGGTCATGCTCCTAATGATAGCCTCGGGTTTCTTCATGGCGTTTTCATCAATCTCAGCATTCTTAAGTTTTCCGCCAACACCCGGAATCATCCCCAAGACATTTTGTAATGGGCCCATTTTCTTCAGTTGCTGCATCTGATCCAAAAAATCATCCAGCGATAGATCCGCTGGCGCTTTGTTCCTGGCAGCAGCTTTTTCCTGCTCCCTAAGGTCCATGGCCTCTGTGGCTTTCTCTATGAGCGTCATGACATCGCCCATTCCCAGGATACGCGAGGCCATCCGGTCCGGATGGAAAGGCTCGATGTCTGTCAATTTTTCACCAGTGCCCGCGAACTTGATGGGCCTGCCCGTCACCGCGCGAACCGAGAGCGCGGCACCGCCTCGGGTATCGCTGTCAAGTTTTGTCAAGATTACGCCATCAATTCCCAGCTGCTCGTTAAAAGATTTCGCTACGTTCACGGCATCTTGGCCGGTCATGGCGTCCACCGTCAGCAATATTTCCTGGGGATGAACGGCTGTTTTAATCTGGGCCAGTTCATCCATCAACGCTTCATCAATGTGAAGCCGGCCGGCAGTATCGATAATGAGGACATCATTGCCGTAATAACGTGCGTAATCCACCGCTTCCCGGGAGGTGATGACAGGGTTCTGAGTGCCCTTCTCAAATACTGGCACCCCTGCCTTCTCCCCCACTACCTGAAGTTGCTTTATGGCAGCCGGCCGGTAAATATCGCAGGCAGCCAGGAGCGGCTTTTTCCCCGATTTTTTGAGAAATCCTGCCAATTTCCCTGCCATGGTTGTTTTGCCCGCTCCCTGCAGTCCACAGAGCAGATACACCGTGGGCATGGAGGAAGACCAAGTGAGTCTCGCGTTGCTTCCACCCATCAGAACAGCCAGTTCTTCACTGACAATCTTGATTACCTGCTGCCCTGCATTCAGGGAGGACAGTATTTCTGTGCCCACCGCCCGTTCGGTAACGGTCCTGATGAAATCCTTAACCACCAGGTAGTTGACATCAGCTTCAAGCAGTGCCATGCGCACCTCCCGCATGGCCTCCTTGATATTGGGCTCATTCAGTTTGCCCCTGCCGGTTAACTTCTTAAACGCAATTTGCAGTTTGTCCGATAAGCTTTCAAAAGCCATGCTCAGGCTTCCTCCTCATTCATGTGCCGGCGCAGGATATTCCGCGCCTGATTCAAATGATACTGAGTATTCTCTGTGGCGCTCACAAGTGACAGGTGATCAAGGCAGGCATTCACCGAGGTTTTCATCTCCCGGAAGCGCTCAAACAAGTTAAGCTGTGCTTCCAGCGTGTCCAGCCGTGCATAGGAGCGGTTGAGATGCTCGCTCACCGCCTGGCGGGAAATATTCATGCGCTCGGAGATTTCGCTCAGCGACAGATCCTCATCGCAATACATGGCTAGCAACTCGCGCTGTTTGCTGGTGAGCAGCGCGCCATAAAAATCCACCAGGGCTCCATAAGCCACTCTTTTGCTTAGTCCATCCGCAGTCAACGCGACCTCCTGTCAAGCCAAATCACTTGACAGGAGGATTATACATGATTTCAGCGCCTTGTCAAGCAGTTTCACCTGACAGAGCGTCCTCCTCTTTATCAGGTCCGATGTAAAGGAGTTCCGCCGTTTCTACTGCAACCGCAACCATCGCATCCAACTCTGGTATGGCAGCTTCCGCCTCCAGAACCTTTGATAGCTTGGGACGTGTGACCGGATGGCGGGGTGTAAAAACGGTACAGCAATCCTCGTAAGGAAGGCTCGATGTTTCATAGGTGCCTATTTTCTCTGCCAGCCGAATAATTTCTATCTTGTCAAAACCAATCAAAGGCCTGAACACGGGCCGGGACGCCATCCGATCTGTTACGGCCAGGGCTTCCATGGTCTGGCTTGCCACCTGGCCAATGCTTTCCCCGGTAATCAGCGCCGTTGCTTTCTCCCTCTCCGCCAGAAAATCCGTGATGCGCACCATGAGCCTGCGCATCACCAGGGTGCTGTACTCTGGCGGGCAGTGGACATGAATGGCCTCCTGAAGTTTGGTGAATGACACGATATAAGTTTTGATCACACCGCAGTATTCTGATAAAGCACGTGCCAGGGACAGCACCTTCTCCCGCGCCAATTCCCCGGTATAAGGGAATGAAAAGAAATGAACCGCGTTTAGGACAACTCCCCGCTTGGCAATCATGTAGCCTGCCACAGGTGAATCTATGCCGCCTGAAAGCATTAGCATAGCCTTGCCGCTTGACCCGGAGGGCAATCCACCAACCCCTGGCACTTCCCGGGTATACAGCAGTGCCTGATCCCTGATTTCCACATTGATCACATGCTCAGGCTGATGTACATCCACCACTAGGGCAGGATTTTTCTCTAAAATAACAGCACCAATTCTGGTATTTATTTCTGGCGAATCAATGAAATAGCGTTTGTCCGCCCGCCGGGCGCGTACCTTGAATGTGCCGGCCAATCCCGTCATCATGCCAGCTGCCGCAGTGCAGATAGCACCAAAATCCGCTTTATTCATTTCCACCGCAGCACAAACCGCATGCACACCAAATACCTTGCGTACCCGTTCTATGACAGCTTCAATATCCTGTACCCCTCTGATGAAAATTCGACTGTCAAAAAACTCAACATTGAGGGCGAAAGGGCGCACGGTTTCCTTGATTCGCTTTAAAAGCAATTTCTGAAAATAAGGCCGGTTCAGGCCTTTCAGATGGATTTCCGCATACTTTACCAGCAGAAGTTCTGTCATGGATGTCCTTCTATCTGCGGGTGAATGCCTTGAGGGCCTCAAAGGACTCTTGGGTGGCACGTACCGCAACTTCTATCTCATCAGCAGTGGTAAGGGGTGAGAGGCTGAAACGTATTGCTCCCTCCAGCGCCGCCTGGCTCACCCCCATGGCTTTAAGGGTATCGCTATGACGGCTTTTGCGGGAAGAGCAGGCAGAGCCGTGACTCACATAGACGCCCTTTGCCTCCAAGGAGTGCAGCATGGTCTCGGCCCGCACAGGTGGAAAAGAGAGGTTAATGATGTGGTCGCAGGCATAAGCGCTCTGAGGGTCCGGGCCGTTGACAATAAGCGCGGGGATTGCGGTTTTCAACCGTTCATACAGGTGTATCTTTAGCCGCCGCATCACGTGTTCCCGGGGAAAGTCACGCACGGCCGCCATAAGCCCCGCAATTCCAGGCGTGTTCTCAGTGCCGGATCGCAGCCCGGATTCCTGCCCACCACCAAACAAACAAGGTTTCAGACTGTTCTTTCTTCCCAAAGCCAGCGCCCCGACGCCTTTGGGCCCGTGAATTTTATGGCCGGAGAAAGCATAAGAGTCAATGCCCGCATCCTTAAGGCGAATTGGATGCCGCAGATAGCCCTGAACGCCGTCCACATGAAGCCATACGCCGGGGGCCTTCTCTTTGATTGCCTGAGCTACTTCATCCAGCGGCTGGAGGGCTCCGGTCTCATTATTCACCTGCATGACGCAGACCATTCGGATGTCAGGCGTCAACAAATCATCAAGTGCATGAAGATCCACCCGCCCGCTCGGGTCTATCGGGATGCCGATTGCTTCAAAACCTTCCGGAACCACCTGACAAGCCGATTTTACGCTCGGGTGTTCCAGGAGAGAATATAATACCCTACCGCCCTGACGCGAGTTGCTTAAGCGCCCCAGGATACCCAGGTTGTTGGCTTCGGTTCCCCCTGAGGTGAACACAACCTGTTCCGCCTGGAGACTGTCCATAATAAGCATCCGGCAGTTTTCAATTTCCTTCGCTGCAGCCACGGCAGGCTTATAAATGGCGGAAGGGTTATAAAAACCATCTCGCAGGCTGATCGCAACAGCGTCAATCACCGCCTGCGCGGGCTTTGTTGTGGCGGCGTTGTCAAGATAAACCGTGTAATCGCTCAATTGGTTTGGAATTTCCCCGCTCCCACATATCTCTTAATCAGCGAGATCATCTCCTCGCTTGGCTCCAGAATCATCAGCGACTTTGTCCCATCCTTGGTGAAATAGAAGAAGAACAGCTCAGAATCGCGGTTCAAAAACCAGTTCCTCTTCTTCAGGTCAGGCAGGGACAGATAGCGATGGAAAGCGCCGGAAGACACCATGCCGCAGGCTTCGATATTCCGCACATTCATGCTGCCCAAAGCTTTGCGCTTCCTGTTATTGAACACCTGGGCAAAATCCATAATGCCATTGGTGAAGGTATACTCATACTCGGTCCTGATTCGGTCCCTATAGAGAAACAACACCACGGCGATAGCGGCCATCAGGATTACCAGCAAAATTTCAATGATCATTTGGGGCGAAAAGCCGTTGTTGGAGATAACAGAAATCAGAAGGTTGATCATGAAAATGGCATAGATCCCGGCAAGGACCATGATGATATTCGCCAGCACATAGATCAGGGTTTCGCCCGTTCTATTACGCCGCGTAACGACCTCTTCCTGAAAATGATCGTTCATCTTTTCTCCTTTCTACCTGAAAAACAGCGGCATCAGGGTGCCGATGACTCCGCCAAAAAATGCTTCAGTTGGAGTGTGCCCCACCAGCTCTTTTAGGGTGTCATCCGTCAAGGGTTTACCTTCCACCAGTACCTGCTGGATAATTTTGTTGATCAGCTTACCCTGCTTGCCGGTTTCATACCGTACGCCCACAGCGTCATTGATGACAATAGCGGTAAACCCCAGGGACAAGGCAAAAGCTGTTGATCCCAGGCCCTCCCGAAAAGCCACCATAATGGTGATAGCCACAACAAAAGCGGTATGGGCACTTGGCATGCCGCCATTGGAGAACAGCTTTCTGATGCTGAACTTGCGGTTCACCCGCCAGTAGATCAGGAGCTTGATCACCTGAGCTGCCAGCCAGGCCGTAATACCACACACGAGAATACCATTGCCCAACAAATCAGCCACTTGATACCCTCCCGAAATCATAAGTTTTCTTATTGTACACGCTTTAATGTGTGCCGTGCAAGTTCACCCAGGAAACCCGCAGGTCCTTCTATTTCCTCGGCGGCCTGAACAGCCAGGTTGATTTCTGTTTCTGCATCGGCTTCCGATTGGGCCTCACCCGCCAACGCCGGCCAGGTGATTTTCCCAGACATCTGGTCCTTATGAACCTCCTTGCCCAGTTTTCTTACATCTCCCCGAAGGTCCAGCAAATCATCCACAATCTGAAAAGCAACGCCCAGGTGCCTTCCATATCGTTCGCCTGCGTCAAGCGTTTTTTGCGGCGCTCCAGACAGCAACAGCCCTCCTTGGACAGCGGCGGTAATTAGGTCGGCGGTTTTGTGAAGATGGATGTACCGTGCTTTATTTTTATCCGGAACTTGGTGGCTTAGCACCATGTCTGCTGTCTGCCCTGCAATCATCCCCCGGCAACCGCTGCGACTGGCGATTGCATTAACGACTCTCAGTGTATAAGGATGCACACACGCACTCATCACCTCAAATGCCAGGTTTAGCAGGGCGTCTCCGGCCAAAAGGGCCATGGCCTCTCCAAACACGATGTGGTTGGTGGGCTTTCCACGCCTGAGCGCATCATCATCCATACAGGGCAAATCATCATGGATCAGGGAATACGTATGAATCATTTCTATCCCTGCAGCAAAGGGCAACGCAGTTTCCACATCCCCCCGGAAAGTGGCATAGGCGCCCAGAAGCAATACAGGCCGAAGGCGCTTACCACCCGACAGGAGGCTGTAACGCATAGCGTCCACCAGCGGTTTGTCATAGGAGATGTTTTCTCCGGCCAGAATATTCATGCTATTATTAAGCCCTTGCTCAATAAGCCTCACATAATCTTCATAGCGTTGGCTGTATGCGTTCATGCTTCATCAACCGGCTTGACTGATCCCTGCTTCAGTTCGCTCAATTTGGCCTGGGCACGTTCCAAATCCAGCTTCAGGCTATCGGCCAACTTAACACCCTTCTCATAGGTAGCCAGCAACTCATCCAGGCTAAGCTTACCTTCCTCCATCTGTGCCACCAGCGCTTCCAAAGCCTCCAGTTTGTCCTCGAAATTAGCTGTATTCTTGTATTCACTCATATCTGCCGCTCTTTCTCATAAATCGTTGCCTTGAGTTTTTTTACCAGTACCCTGCCGTCCAGGAAAACAAGAGACATTTCCTCAGGCGCGTCTTTTGCCCGGATTACAGGATGGCCGCCGGAGAGCGCGATAGTATACCCGCGTTCCAGGGTCAGGGTAGGCCCTGCGTATTTTAGCCGTGACAGCACAGAATCCGCGGCAGCTGAAATCCGCTGAACTCCCATCGTGGCCGCCGCGCCAAGACGGCTGTTCAGTGCGCCATGTTGCGACATTGCAAGATGGATACGCTGCGCTGGATTGCAGTTTTGCAGCCGGCCAATCACTTCGTTCATTAGTGAAGCTTTTTGCCCCGCCTGTTGCTGGAGGTTAATATACAGTGACTTCAAGGCAGCACCTACCCGCTCATTAAGGTCTTTTTTGAGAGGCACTGCCAGTTCTGCCGCCGCTGAGGGTGTAGGCGCCCGCATATCAGAGGCGAAGTCGGCCAGCGTCACATCCGTTTCATGACCCACTGCGGAAATGACAGGTTTTTCGCAGCCAGCAATGGCACGCACCAATGCCTCATCGTTAAACGCCCACAGGTCTTCAAGAGAACCACCACCACGGCCGATGATAATAACATCCACACAATCCTGCGCCGCAATTTCAAGAAGCCCCGTTCTCAGATCATCCGCCGCGCCCTCCCCCTGAACAAGCGAAGGGCGCAGGATGACAGGCATGTTGTCAAAGCGCCTGCGGACTACTGTCAGAATGTCGCTGATGACGGCTCCCGTGGAACTGGTTACAACGCCCACTGCCCGGGGCAGAAGGGGCAATGGCTTTTTTCGCGCCGCATCAAACAAACCCTCCTTTTGCAGTTTGTCTTTTAGCGCCAGAAACCTTTCGAACAACACGCCAACCCCGTCTTTTTGCATGGCCTGGCCATAGAACTGGTAATTACCTGAAGCAGTGTAGAGGCCCACAGAGCCTGAGAGCAGTACCATCATTCCATCCTGGGGGTGGAATCGCAGCATTTGTGCATATTGGCGAAACATCACACAGGCGACGCGGCTGTTCTCGTCCTTCAGTGAAAAGTACAGATGCCCTGAGGTTTGGCGCTTGAAATTGCTGATTTCACCCCTTAAGGTCAGATCCTGCAGCATTGGATCCGCCGCCAGGGATCGGCGCACATACTCGTTGAGATCGGTGACACTCAGCGCCCTTGCCTGCATGCCGCCTCCAGGGTGTTTTCCATCAGCATGCTGATGGTCATTTTGCCGATACCGCCGGGAACGGGCGTGATAAAGCCAGCCACCCGGGAAACAGGCTCAAAGTCCACATCCCCAACCACCTTGCCCTCCACCCGGTTGATGCCTACATCCATCACCGCCGCACCCGGCTTTACCATGTCCGCGGTGATGAACCGGGGCTTGCCAATCGCCGCTACCAGGATGTCCGCACGGCGGGTATGTTCCGCAAGGTCTTTTGTGCGGGAGTGGCAAACAGTCACTGTGCAGTGCTCCCTCATCAGCAGCATAGCGGCTGGTTTCCCAACGATGTTCGAACGGCCGACGATGACTGCTTCTTTCCCCGCCAGCGAAATTCCAGCCTCCTTGAGCATGTAGAGGATGCCTTTAGGTGTACAGGGAATGACCGATTCCTGTCCGGAAAAAAGCCTGCCGGCGTTAATCAGGTGAAAGCCATCCACATCCTTCTCCGGGAGAATACAGGCCAAGGCAGCATCTTCATTAAGGTGCTTGGGCAGAGGCAGCTGAACCAGGATGCCGGAGATTTTATTGTCTTTGTTGAGCTTCTGGATTGTATCCTCCAGTTGCCCCTGTGTTGTATCCCCAGGAAGCCGGATGGTCTCCGAATAAATGCCAATGGTTTCACAGGCGATGCCTTTATTGCGCACATAGATCTGGCTGGCAGGATCCTCCCCCACCAGCACTACAGCCAAGCCCGGTTGGATGCCCTGGGCTTTGAGTTCCTTGACGCGTTCCTTCTGTTCTGCAGTGAGTCGATCAGAGATTTCCTTGCCGCTGAGAATAATTGCCATCCTATACCTCCTGTATTTCGCTTAACTTTTCCACGCCTATCGCCGCTACCCCAGCAGCGTTATCTCCGGAAAATTGTGCCTGTCCAAAATATAACTTCAGAAGCATACGGCGCTTGGAGGCCCTGGTTTCCATAAAGCGCCTGAATAGTGCAGAAGAAGCCACGCCGCCTGTGACAAGCAAAGCATCCGTACCGGTGGCTTCTTCTGCGACCAAGGCCATCTTAAGCACCGTCCGGCAGACACAATCAAAAACCTCCGCCGCGATGATATTGGCTGGCAAGCCTTTGGATATATCCCGCAGCGCCATTGCTTCCGCTCCGGAAAAGCTGCAAGCTCTTTCTCTTACGATCGCAGGGTATCGCCCCTGAACGCTGCGCACCAGCTCGGCAAGTTTCTCCAATGCAGGCCCTGCTGGAAAGGATAGACCCAGCGCTACTCCCACCCGGTCAATCAACTGCCCTGCGCTGATATCGCTGGTGCCAAGAAGCAATCGCAGACCGTTCTGTTGTACAAGGAGAACTTCTGTTGTGCCACCGGACAAATGTATTCCAAGATGTATAGGGGGCAGGCCTGTTGTCCCTATTTGCGCGGAGGCAAAATGCCCCTGCTGATGGCTGGTGGAAAAGCAAGGGACACCCAGCACCTGGGCGATGACCCTGGCAAATGACAGGCCTGCGGCAAACACCGGCATATATGACCCCGTCCGCTGGGTGGGGGTTTCTGTGGCGCAAACCGCCAAAACCCTTGGCCTTAAGGCGCTATCAAGCGCTTCCTCGACAGCCCTTGGCAGTTGTCGCACATGCTGAAAAACGGCCTCGCTTTGGCGAAGCCCTCTCTCTCCCACGGCCACTTCCAGAGGAAGCCGGATACTTGCCAAAACCTTCCTGTCCAGGGATACCAGCGCGCAGGAGGTGGTATAACAACTGGTATCAATACCCAGAACGGCTCCTGGAATCACTGCCTCTCCCGGATTAATGAACCCAGCACACCGTTAATAAAACGGCTGTCCGTTTCATCACCGAAGCGTTTGGCGAGTTCAACCGCTTCATTGATGATCACTTCCTGTGTGGCATCCTTGGTGTCCAATTCGTGCATCGCAAGGTGCAGGATCGCCCGGTCAACAAGAGGGATGCGTTCCAAAGCACGCTTTGGACTCAGGCGGGAGATAATAATGTCATATTCCGGCATTCGTTCCCCCGTCCCCTTAACAGCCTTGTCGAGATAAACTTCGTCCTCGCCGATATTGTGGTAGTCCTCGGCCTCAGCCAGTACGCTCCCGCCCGGTTCGCCTCCCGCCAGGCGGGAGTAAATCATCTGCATCGCTACCCTACGCGCCGCATGCCTGGCCATATCAGGATTTATTATCCTGTTCGGGCAAATTTTCTCCTGGAGCGGCCCCCTGCGCGGTTGTCTGTTGGCGGGGACGGGTGGCATTCTTCACCTTTTCCATGTCCTCAGCGGTATATACCACCTTTTGGTTTTTGGGTGGAATAATGCGGTCCACAACCTTTGCCACAGCTTTTCCCAGGGTGTCGGCAGAGCCAATCAGCACACCCAGGGCTGTTAATACAAGCACCAACATCGTCTTCCAAAAGCCCAGGCACACAAACATCAATGCAACAATGAAAAATGCGGTGCCATAAAAAACCTTCCCACCAGTGGTGCCGGGTTTGATCAGGGCGTTAAGCCTCTCCTGTAAGTCATGCATGGCTAGTTTCCTCTTTTTCGGGTTCTTCAGGATCCGGTTTGGGCGGCAAGGCAAATTCCTCCTGTTTCACTGCAAAGGGCGAATCGCCCACAATGGTATCAGTGCTTTCCACCATTATACGGACTTCCTTAACATCAATGCCTGTGGTCACCTGTACCCGCTTGGAAATATGCTTCTGCATCGCTTCTACGGCCAAAGGGATGTTGACATTATTGGGCAGGTCGACTTTCATGCTGATGACCACGCCATCCCGGACGGACTGAACGGCCAAGTCGCGAAGCTTGATTTCATTGTACTCGGAAACGCTTTTGTTCACAATGCTTTCTATGGCCTGAACGCTTATGCGCATTTCGCCGGAGCCGGTTTTCTGCAGCACAAAATTGCTTTTTCCCGTTTTCATCCGGCTGGGAAGGGAGAGCGTAAACAGGGCAAACAGAATCGCCACAAGGCCCATCAGCAAGATAATCAGGCGGTTGATGGTAAAAAATCCCTCAGATTCCTGACGAATCGGGATTTCATTGAACTGAAGGCCGGCGACAATAAGCACGACCCCTACTGCCAAGCACAGCATCGCGCCGCCAAACAGGGTGATGCGGTGCCAAACTTTTAATTTCATAGCATTCCCTACCCTTTGTTCAGGCTTTGCGCCGCTTGACCGGCGCCTGCTTCGACTCGGGCTTTTCATCAACGGGCTCTGGCTTTTTTTCTTCGGGTGCCTTATCAGCCTGCACCCCCTCGGTTGTGCCAGCTTCAGGAGCATCCGCTGTTTCATCAGAAATTTCAAGGGGTGCTGTTGGGTTCTCGCGCACTTCAACAGGAGTTTGCTCCTTTTCTTCACTGGGCGGAGCTTTTTCCTGCTTTTTTTCCTTTTTGGCCTTCCTGTCGGTCTCCGGTCCATCCAGGGCAGGGATTTTGGCAGCCTCGAGGCGATTTTGGATATCCCGCTTCTCCTTTTCAAAGCTAACACCCTGCACATGCACATCCACGCGAACCACATGCAGGCCTGTCATGGATTCAATGGATTTCCGTACATTCTCCTGAACCTCGGTGGCTACCTTCTGGATGGGCTGACCGTACTCCACAATAGTATAAAGATCAACGCTGACCTCCTCCGTACCCACCTCCACCTTCACACCCCGGGTGATGTTGCGGTTTTTGCTGATGATTTCCCCCAGCCCTCCGGAAGTGACCATACCGGCAATGCCCTCCACCTCATTGGCCGCGATGCCGGAGATGATGGCAATGACTTCATTGGCGTAAGTTATGGTACCACCATCGGCGGCCGGAACTTCCGCGTTTACTGGCAAATTGTCCTTTGGTTGCGGCATATTCTGTACCTCCTTGAGGAATCACCGTCAGTATATCAGAGTTTGTCAGAGTTTACAATCGTTCCCCGGTATCCACAGCTATGTGGAGCATCTTCAACTGATCATCAGAAACGGGTGCGGGGGTCTCCATCATCAGACAGGAAGCGTTTTGCGCTTTGGGGAAAGCCAACACATCACGAAGGCTCTCCGCATCCATCAGTTTCATGATCAGACGGTCTATGCCAAAGGCAAAGCCGCCGTGAGGCGGTGTACCGAACTCGAAGGCGTCCAGCAGAAAACCAAAGCGCTCCCGCGCTTCCTCCTGCGTGAAGCCCAGGAGGCTGAACATTTTTTCCTGGAGATCCCGCGCATGAATGCGTATTGAGCCTGAGCCCATTTCTATACCATTCAGCACCAGGTCGTAAGCTTTGGCGCGCACGCGGCCAGGATCCGTTTCCAACCACTGATAGTCTTCTTCCATGGGCATGGTAAAGGGGTGGTGAGCCGCCGTATAACGGCCCTCCTCCTCCTTCCACTCAAGGAGCGGGAACTCCGTTATCCATAGCAGGTCAAATCGATTATGGTCAATCAACCCCAGTTGTTCTCCAAGGCGGTTGCGCAACTGCCCCAGAGCGGTGAGAGCCGTCAGGCGGCTATCAGCAATAAAAAATGCAGCATCACCTGGTTTGATGAGCATGAGTTCCTCCAGTTCAGCCAGTTTTTCTTCACTGAGGAATTTGGCAAAGCTGGAGCGTAAGCTCCCGTCCTCCTGCCGAACCATCCACGCCAGACCCTTTACATGATAACCCTTTGCAAACTCTGCCAGCGTGTCCATCTCTTTGCGCGAAAAGCGTGCGCCGCCGGTTGCGGTCAAACCGCAGACAATATGCCCTTCCCGGGCAGCCGACTCAAAAACGGAAAAACCGCAGCCTTCAGCCCAACCAGTAACGGTTTTGATCTCAAGCCCAAAACGCGTATCCGGTTTGTCACTGCCGTAGGTTTCCAAGGCATCATGCCATGTCATCCTTTTAAGCGGAAGCGGAATGTCTATGCCTTTTATTCCCTGGAATACATCAGCGAAAGCACCCTCAACCACATGCTGAACATCCCCGGGCTCCACAAATGACATCTCCAGGTCCAGCTGGGAAAATTCCGGTTGCCTGTCAGCCCGGCTGTCCTCATCCCTGAAGCAACGGGCAATCTGAAAATAACGATCCACACCTCCTACCATCAGAAGCTGTTTATAAATCTGCGGACTCTGGGGAAGCGCATAGAAATCCCCTGGATGCAGACGGCTGGGCACCAGGAAATCCCGGGCGCCCTCCGGCGTGGATTTGGTCAGAATAGGGGTCTCCACCTCGATAAAACCTTCAGAAGCCATATGGCGCCTGATTGTATCCACGGTCCGGGAGCGAAGCTGAAGCATCTGCTGCATACTGGGGCGGCGCAAATCCAGGTAACGGTACTTCAGGCGCACTGCCTCATTTTCATTCTTGCCATCTTCGATATAGATAGGCGGTGTCTGGGCTCTGTTCAGAATTTTGGCTTCTTTTACCATCAATTCCCAACGCCCGGTATACAGGTTCTCATTGACGGCTTCCGGCGAACGCGGCGCCAGTTCCCCCCGTACAGCCAGCACATATTCTCCCCGCAAAACTTCGCCAAGATGGTAAGTTTCCTGATCCAGCTTGTTGGCGTCAAATACCACCTGAATAATGCCAGAGCGGTCCCGGAGCCACACAAAAACGATTCCTCCCATATCCCGGGCACGCTGCACCCAGCCCATCAATGTGAGCTCCCGTCCTAAATCCTGCTCAGTAACCTCAGCGCAGCGCATGGTACGCCGCCACCCTCCAAGAAACTCAGCCATGCTTCTCTTCCTCCCTTTTCTCTGACAGCTTCTGCTGAATATACCCCACCGCCTGGCCTCCCTCAACCTCTGTCTCTGCCCCTGTGCACATATCCTTGATTTTCACCTTGCCGCGGGCCAACTCCTCGCCACCCACGATCACCAGGAGTATCACGCCCAACTTATCCGCGAAACGCAGTTGGGCTTTCAGGCTGCGCCTGTTATGATCACTGTCCGACTTTAGCCCCTGCCTGCGCAGTTGCTGCGTCAGCAGAAAGGCTGGTAGCAGTGCTTCATCACCAAGATGGGCCACAAAAACATCGGTTGTGGAGGGGGACGGTGTTCCAATACCCTGGCTGGCAAGCTCCATCAGGATGCGCTCTGTCCCTATTCCAAAGCCAACTCCCGGCGTTACGGGTCCCCCGATCTCTTCAACCAGCCCGTCGTAACGTCCGCCACCACACAATGCCAGGTCGCCCCGGCTGGTACGCATCGTGATTTCAAAGACCGTCTTCGTATAGTAATCAAGTCCCCGTACGATCCGCGGATTCACCTGATAAGGCGTACTCTGCGCCGTCAACAGCGCTTTTAGGGTGGCGAAGTGCTCTTCGCACTCCTGGCATAGGTAATCCGGCATTTCAGGTGCTTCCTGAGTAGCGCTTACGCACCGCGCTTCCTTGCAGTCCAACACCCGCAAGGGATTTTTTTCAAACCGCTCCTTACATACCGGACAGAGCTGATCAAGGCGTGCCCGAAGAAAAGCCTTAAGCGCCTGGTGGTAACCAGGACGGCAGGCCGGACAACCGATGGAGTTGATATTCACCCCGAGATCACGCAACCGAAGCCTGCCCAAAATATGTAAAATGGTGGTAATCAACTCCGCATCGGCCGTGGGTTCCCTAGAGCCAAAACACTCCATTCCGAATTGATGGTGCTCCCTGAGGCGTCCCGACTGTGGATTCTCATAGCGAAAAATCGGAGAATTGAGATAATACAACTTGACCGGCAACGGCCCCGCATAAAGCTTTCCCTGCACAAACGCCCGCACGGTGCCTGCAGTGCCTTCAGGCTTTAGGGTTATTGATCGCCCACCTTTGTCCAGAAAAGTGTACATTTCTTTCTGCACAATATCTGTCGTGTCCCCCACGCCCCGCTCGAACAACTCCGTATGCTCAAACACCGGTGTGCGAATCTCGAGATAGCCTGCCAATGCTGCCTCCTGGCGCATGGTCTGTTCGATCCACTGCCAGGCCGAGCTGTCTTGGGGCAGCATATCCTTGGTGCCTTTTGGGCTTTGTATGGCCATAGTCCCTCCTAATAAAAAGCGTCCCTGCCAATCATGCGGGACGAATTTCTTCGCGTTGCCACCCTGCTTGCGCCAATAAAAGCGCCTCTCAATCTCCTTAACGCGGAAAACGCCTGATATTCAGGTGGCTCCGGGTCGTCCTTCAGGTTTCAGCGCAGGAAGCTCGCAGCCTGGGCTTCCTTCTCTTTGCGCTTGCCACTGATTAATCCCATCAGCGCCCTGCTCGAATTATATGCCAGCTGACCCTGTGTGTCAATTGAAAAGAGGAAGGCAGCGCTGCTGCACCGCCTTCCCCGCCCGGTTATAATTTGGCTCCCTTACTGAGAATCGGTTGCTGGATCCCCTTCAAAGTTGGGCACGACCCCGCCTTTGAAGTCCTCATTTTCCAACAGGAACTGCTTGACTTTGTCGGAGTGAAGCGCTTCGCGAAGCGCCTCCACAAAGGGGGCGTTTTCATTGCCGGCTTTCACCACCACATAGTTTGTATACAACTGGGCAGCCAAGCCTTCGCTGCTCTCAAGGTAAATGGCGTCCCGTGTGGGATAGAGCCCGGCGGGAATGGCGTAGTTGCCGTTGATAACCGCGAAAGCCACATCAGCCAGGGTGGCTGGCAGACGCTCAGCGTCTACTTCGATAATTTCGATTTTCTTATCCTTTGCTGTAACATCCAGCTTGGTAAGCCCGCTGTCCACATTGGCGCCTTCCGGCAGGTTGATGAGCCCGGCTTCCTGGAGCAGGAGCAGCGCGCGGGTTTCATTGGAGGGATCGTTGGGCACAGCGATGGCGTCCCCGTCTGCAATGTCACTTAAATTGGACTTGGTGCCCGGGTAGACACCAAAGGGCTCATAGTGCACCGGAATAACTGCTGCCAGCTGTTCTTCTTCATTGACGGTGGCATTGTAGTCGTTCAAGTAGGGCCGGTGCTGGAAAAAATTGGCATCATATTCACCAGCAGAAGTGGCGGGGTTCTGCAAAACATAGCCGTCGATCCAGGTAACTTGCAGATCAAACCCCGCCTGAGCCAGGTCGTCCTTGACAAAGTTGAGAAGGATCTCATGTGGGTTGGCAGACGCAGCAACGCGGATGGGTGTGAGCGCTGTTTCGGCCAGAACCGAAACGCAACTGAGAGAAAGCGCCAGAACCAAGACCAGAGCCAATGACTTTTTCATGGGGTTCTCCTTTCATAATAGGGAATTATTTTTTCCGGTGATCCGATTTTCGGCTAATCCGGTTGCCGAAGAAGGTCATGATCTGCACCAGGGCTACCAAAATCAGGCTTGCAGAGTACATCAGGGGGAAATTACGCATGTTCAGCCCTTTTGTTATCGCCAGGGCGCCCAAGCCACCGCCACCAGCGGTTGAAGCCATGGCCGTATAGCCTAGAATGGTTACCATGCAGATAGCGGCCCCGTTTAGCAGGCTGGGGAAGGCTTCAGGCAGAAGCACTTTGCGGATAATTTGCCAGTCAGTGGAACCCATGGACTGTGCGGCCTCGATAACGCCGCGGTCCACCTCCACCAGGGAATTCTCAACCATCCGCGCCACATAGGGAAAAGCGCTGATGGTCAGGGGGAAGATAATGGCCCGGGTTCCGATGGCTCTCCCCATCACCGCACGGGTTACCGGAAAGAGCATGGCCAGTAGAATGATAAAAGGTACCGAGCGAAGGAAGTTGATGGCCATGCCCAGCAAAGCATTGAACCTGAGCATGGGCCTTATACCTCCGGTAGCGGTTGCCACCAGCAGAATCCCCAGGGGCATGCCAACGAGGTAGGCAATCAACGTGGAAGGAACGGTCATATACAGCGTGTCCCACAGCCCTTCCAGTAAAACGGGCGCGAGTTGTTCCCAGCTCATCAGGTATTCACCTCCTTTACCGTCAGCCCATGCTCTGTCAAAAAGCGAACGACTGCCCTTGTATCCCGCTCATCCTTGGGGACTTCGATGAGCATCTGGCCATACACCTTTCCGCCCAGGTGATTCATGTTGGCTGAAAGGATATTGACAGCGACATTGGTCTCCTGGGACAGGCGTGAAATAATGGGCTTGCCGGCCGCAGCACCGTCAAAAACAATACGCAGTGCGGGTATGCCGGGATCATCCCTTGCTTCCTGTGGCAGAACGCCAAACAGGCGCTTGCCCGCCTGGGATTTGGTATGCATGAACACCTCGTTCACCGTCCCCTCTTCCACCACCTCGCCGTCATCAAGAATGGCCACCCGGTCACAGACCTGCCGAATCACTGCCATTTCGTGCGTAATCAGTAAAATGGTGATACCAAGGCGGCGGTTAATATCCTGAAGCAGCGTCAGGATGGACTGGGTCGTCATGGGGTCCAGGGCGCTGGTCGCTTCATCGCATAAAAGCACTTCCGGATTGCTGGCAAGGGCCCTGGCGATGGCCACGCGTTGGCGCTGGCCTCCAGACAACTGGGCGGGATAGGCATTCAGTTTGTCTTGAAGGCCAACAATATCCAGCAACTCACTGACCCGCGAGTTTGCCTGGGTGTGCTTTATCCCGGCAATCTCCAGCGGGTAGCAAACATTCTGCCCTACTGTACGCTGCATAAGGAGGTTGAACTGCTGAAAAATCATCCCCATTTTCCTCCGGACAGAAAGCAACTGGCGGCGGTCCATGGTCAGAATGTCCTGCCCCCGAAAGAGCACCCGTCCGGCATTGGGGGTATCCAGCCTGTTGATGCAACGGATAAGTGTGGACTTCCCAGCTCCTGACATGCCGACAATACCGTAAACTTCCTTCTCATACACCGTAAGGCTGATATCATTGAGCGCTACCACACGGTTATCGGCATCACTGAATACTTTTGACAATTCCCTGATTTCCAGCAGCGGGGCAGCTTCCACAATCATCCTCCTCATCCGTACAAAAAACCCGCTTCGCACTCATGCAAGCGGGTGTAGGCTGAATAATCGGCCGTTACAAAGCGCAATGCAGGAAGCGCGGGAAAACAATCTCGCACATCTCGGACATTCGCATCATCATTGATACATGCATCAATTTTCCCTCCTCTTCCCAAGTTATCGGAATTGTACCCGCGTTTTCCCAGGTTGTCAATATACGGGAACCGGTCTCGTATTTGTTCAATGGCTTTTTTTGTACCGTTTCTTCCATTTGATTGCCGAAACTTGTTTTAATCCTGTTCTAACGCCCAACCTGAAAACCCTCAAGCGCTGTCTCTGCCTTTTCCCATCGTTGGTATGCCGCATCCAGCCTCGCCTGCAGCTCCCGGCAAATATTGGCTTGGATTGCCGCGTGCTCAGGATTTTTATAGACATCAGGATCCATCTGGCTTTCTCTTGCGGAATTAAGCTTTTTCTCCAATCGCTTTACCTCGTCCATGGCTGTCTCTGCCGCCTGGATGAACTCTGCCTGCCGGGCAGCCTCTCTGCGGGCCAAGCGCCGTTCTTTTGCTGCCGCGGTACGGGTGGGTTTGTTTTCATACCTTGATTCCACATCAAGGCCAACTTGGCTGGCCAGATAGTCCTCATAATTACCCTCATAAATCTCTATTCCTTTTTGAGACATATAGAAAATCCTGTTGGCCAGGCGGTTGATGAAGAATCTGTCATGGGACACCGCCAGAATGGTACCATCGTAGGTTTTCAGGGCGTTTTCCAGGACTTCACGGCTTGCCGCATCCAGGTGATTTGTGGGTTCGTCCAGGACCAGGAAGTTATCCCGGCCAAGCATCAACTTGGTAAGCGCCACGCGCGCTTTCTCGCCGCCCGACAGCAGCCGGATGGGCATTAAAACATCCTCACCCATGAACTGAAACAGCGCCAGCGCACCGCGCACCTGGCTTTGGGTGAGGCGCGGAAAATCATCCCATACCTCTGTGAGGATATCATTATCCGGATTCAGATCCTGCTGGCGTTGGTCATAGTAGCCAATGTCAGCCTGGGCGCCAAAACGTATTTCCCCGGAGTCCGGGGTGATGATTCCCAGAAGGCACTTGAGAAGCGTAGTCTTGCCAACACCGTTTGGGCCAATCAGCACGGCACGGTCTCCCGAGAACATTTCGACATTTATATTTTCAAACACCGCCTTGTTGCCAAAATATTTGCTCAATCCTTCTGCCGTTATCGCCGTTTCTCCGAGCCTGCGCGCCGCTTTGAAACGAAAAGCGACCTGCCGTTCTTCTTCCGGCTTCTCCAGAAGCATCATCCGGTTCAATGCCTTCTCCCGGCTTTCAGCAGCGCGAATGGATTTTTCCCGATTGAACTGCTTAAACCGGGTGATGATGGCCCGCTGCCGCATGATTTCCTTTTGCTGAAGGTCATAAGCCTTTGTCCGGGCGGCCATGCGCTCCTCTCGCTGGGCCAGATACCGGGAGTAATTACCGGGGTAGATTTCCGCCATGCCAAAGAGAATTTCCGCCATATCTGTGCAAACGGCATCCAGAAAATACCGGTCATGGGACACGATGATCATAGCGCCAGGATATTGAAGCAAATACCTCTCCAGCCATTCCAGCGCCGCCAGATCGAGGTGGTTGGTGGGTTCATCCAGCAGCAATAGATCAGGCTTTTGCAACAGCAAACGCGCCATACCCAGGCGTGTCAGTTCACCGCCGCTCAAGGTATCCGCATGCTGCCCAAAAAATTCAGGCCCCAAGCCCAACCCGATGAGCACGCCTTCAATTCGGGAGCGCGCCATATATCCTTCCGCCTTCTCAAACCGTTCTGTCAGGCGGGCGTACTCCCGGTACACAGTCCCAAGGGCGTCTTCTTCCAGACTCTCAGCCATCTCTAGTTCCAGTGCGCGCAAGCGCGCCTCCATGGCAAAAACAT
>LSQX01386476.1_pt1 | contig 26220 bp, 26 predicted proteins | sample 654561 | NCBI WGS metagenome assembly LSQX01 (sample SAMN04489861, study PRJNA283612) | anaerobic digester metagenome | isolation source: 4 biogas reactors fed with cattle manure at either 37C or 55C with and... | place: Denmark: Kongens Lyngby | collected 2014 | reverse complement strand
GTCGGCATACTCGTATACACAATCACCCAGCGCCATCCTAAAAAGTCCCATTGCTTTTGACTCCATTTTTGCTTCCACCAGGGAAACAGCGAAGGTAAACATCACTGCAAGTACAAGCACAAATGCCAATAAGCGGGTGAAAGTGGTGGCTTCCTTTGTCCTCATAATTGATATTACACGCTCTTCTATTGCTCTTTTGTTGAATCCGCTGCACAGTGGTAAAAGTCCGGCTTTGGCCCCCTCCATATCAATCAGGGCCAAAGCATAGGATGACCTCGATGTCTGACCAAACGCTCGCACGACTGCTTCATCGCAGGCCAGTTCGATATCACGATTGGCAAGTATATACATCAGCCATACCAGAGGATTGAACCAGTGAATACACAATGCTGCTGCAAGCAGCCATTTTTTCAAAACATCAAAATGCTTTATATGTGTGAGCTCATGGACAATAACATATTTTAGGCGCCACCCTTCAGCGCGCCCTATCATCTTTGGAAGAAGTATCACCGGTTTCCATATACCGTAAGTCAGTGGAACAGCGATTGTGTCCAGCTGCTTTATCTGAACACCTCTTTTTATCGGATACATCATACAGCTCTGAACTGGAAAACAATCAGTTACCGGAAGTGCTGTTTTATATTCCCTCAGGCATCGCAGATGGGTTACCAGGAAAAAGATTGCAATCATAATCCCAACCGTTGACCATATCAGTACAACTATTGATTTGTCCTGTACAAAAGACAAAACAGCTGTTGGTGTTGATGATGCTTCCAACCCCCCGTCCGTTATACCGGTTAAAACAGATTTGGAATTGGTAATACGGTGTATAGTCGTACCGGGAACAATCTTAATAATATTCTTTGTCTGATCCAATGCCTTTTCACTGCTGTTAAAAGTCCCGAACACACTCAATGACAGTGGAATATTAAAAGGAATAAGGAGTCGACACAAAACAATATTCCAAAGAATAACAAAAGTTTTTTTGGGTAACCTATTAATCGCTAACGCACGGATGATCACCACAAGTAAAATAATGACAGCTGCCGAAAGACTGGTTTGAAAAACCTTCACACCCATCACCCCATCAATATGGCCCCAAAGGTATGCAGTACTTCATTTTGCATGGCGGCATTCAATCTATGGCCACAAATAATATTATCCACCATATTCCCGTTTATCGCGTTCTTTCCCCGTTTTTTACATCATTCTAAATCCTCTATAAGCTGTCTTAACCTTTCTATCTCCTCCCGTGTCAGCTTTCGGCTTTCCAGGAGAGACGCAACAAGCTGATCGGCCGCACCGTCGTACATTTTATTGATAAGTTCTGCAGTTTCAAATTCCCGGACCTGTTCCTTTGTAATGAGGGGATGGCAAACATAGTTTGGCTCTCTTCGTTCTATGGCGCCTTTTTCTATACATTTCTTTATGACTGTATAGGTGGTGGTCTTGCTCCATCCCACCTGCTCCTTCAGAATTTCAGCAATGCGTTTTGCAGTGGTATCACCGTGTCGCCACAAGACATCCATAACCTTCAATTCAGAGTCAAACAATTTGATTTCCATTTGATTTGCTCCTCTATTCTATCAGTATAAAATACACCTTTATTTTATTCTGATAGAATATGTTTGTCAACAGCATCACAAACATATCACGAAAATTTTCCTACTTCAGCACCTGTTTGCCGTCTCGAGGAATGCAAAAACTCTGCCGCATCTGCCTGTTAAAAAAATATCATATATGCTATAATTAAAGCAAGGCAATATTTTCAAAAAAATAACAAGGGGGTATACACTGTGGAGAGAACCATTACTTATTTTATGGAGCAGGGTAAAAACAATACCCAGGAAACCTTGCAAATTGCTAAAAAAAGAGCTGTGGAGTTGGGAATCAAAAATGTGCTGGTGGCTTCCACCCACGGTTACACAGCACTAGAAGCGGCCAAGGTGTTCCAGGGGACCGATATAGAGGTAATTGCCGTAAGCATCTCCAACTCCTTTGAAGATTTGGGATGGGCAATGACCCAGGAAGAAAGGAACAAGGTAGAAAATGCGGGGGTTAAGGTATTGACCAGCCTCCATGGTCTGGCCGACGGTGTGGCAGAAGGCTTTTGCGGTGAATATACACCCGGAACCATTATAGCCGATACCCTGCGTATGTTCTCTCAAGGGACAAAGGTGGCCGTTGAAATAGCTATAATGGCTCTTGAAGCCGGCCTCATTTCCCCCGACTCGGAAGTTATCTCCATCGCCGGAACCAATGAAGGATGCGACACCGCCCTAGTGGTAAAACCAGCATTTGCCAGAAAAATTAAGGACTTCAAAATATGCGAGATTCTTTGCAAACCAAGAATCCCCTGACCCGGTTTATATATACATTGATAGTTTTCTCCTATAACCGGATGCTGATAATTCAGTATCCGGTTATAAATATATGCACTGAAAGAGTGTTTTCATAAATGCTCACCATGAATCCTTTTTCCTGTGAGCATAAAAATTAAAAATTTTATTGACATAATAGTTTAATAGTGTTATATAATTATATAACACTATTATAGTTGGGAGGCTAACCATCTATGGATATCTTTTATCAATTATCCGTAATAGCCGGTATGTTTTCTTTTATATCAAACACCAATTTTATAAAACTTATAGTATTCTTTGCAGCCATATTGCTCATTTTTATTGGCGCTGTACTTCTGTTTTTCAGCAAATACTCGGATTCGGCCACGACAAAAAAAATAAAGGAATGTACAACGGTTAAAATTATACTATCGATAATAAGCGGGCTTATTGCCTGGTTTATGCCCTGGCCATCGCTAAAGATGCTCTTTTCAATTATTGCAATAACCGTCCTGTTCAGCATTTTTGCAGTCAAAAGAAGAATTGGCGTAACAAAAGCTTTCTTAATTGGTTTTTTGATTTTAATAGTAGTCCTGGGGATAATATCGGTACCGCTTTTCAGTTATGTTACAAACGTTTTTGTAAAGAATTCAGTAGATAACGAATTTCCTTTGGGATTCCCATTTTCGTCCGGCCATGAGAATAACAGGATTTTGCCCGATAGTGAAATGCAGATAGAACACATAGACCATATAACCATAGACGTTGCTTCCGGTATTGAACTCGAATTCACCGACGGTAATATTTTGCATTACCCATCCGAATTATCCGTGAAAGAAACTGACGGGAGTCTTACCATTTCATATATAGATTTTAACGCCATAGATACCTATGTTATAAAAATAGGGACAGCAAAGGCAAGAAAGCTGTACACCCACTGCAGTGGAATAAAGATCAGGGGCAAGGGAAATTTTAAGGATTTTTCACTAGATTGTGCAGGAGCCTCAATTAATTCCGACATTATATCTGAAAATGATATCCAAATTGATTCTTCCGGGCTGGACATAAACGGCAGCATGAAAGGAAAGACATTGGACATCGACTGTGTGGGAGCAGATATCAGAGGAGAAATGCATTTCAATGATATACAGCTTCGTTCGACCGGTACAAATATCATTATAAAAACCGTATTTGACAGGTTTGATATAACATCGAGCGGCTTAAACGGCGTAATTGAAGTGCTAAACCCTCAGGCTCAAAATGCTGAGCTCTATGTACAGGCAACGGGCGGAACCATAACCATTGACAGTAAAAACAAAGCACCGGTTGAAATTGAATCCACCGGCTTTGTAAAAATCAACAGAAAGTGATGATGCAAAATGCTGAGAAAAGTGGATAAGCACAGTGGAATCCCCGCTTATATCCAGATTGAAAATATGATAAAGTCGGAACTTTTGCTCGGACACCTTCAAAAAGGCGCCCAACTTCCTACAATCAGGGAACTGCAAAACATATTTGACGTAAACATAAACACCGTTCTGAAAGCCTTGGAAAGACTGAAAGCGGAAGGATATATTCAAGCCGAGCAGGGAGTAGGATATTTTATAAAAAAAGATGTTGATATAGAGCAAAAGATTATCAAAACCATAAGGGAATGTGTTTCAACGCTAAAAAAAGATGGCATTGATTATTATACGGCAATGCTGATATTTGAGGAGGTATGGAAAAATGGATAATTTTACAGCTATTTCAAAGAACATTTCAAAAATGGAAGTATATCTGCAAAAAGAATTGAAAGAGAAAACCGGACAGCTTATCTTTTTTACCCTGCTCCTTTTAATACCCAATCTTTTTGTAAAAACGGCAGCAATACTCCTTATTTCATCTTCATTGCTTGCTTATGATATAAAGCACAAAAATGCAGAACTTTTGTATCTACTGCCTTTTTCCAAAAAAGAGCTTTACCTATACAATTTCGTTTATCTGACGCTTACTGTCACTGCGACATCTGTGATCAGCCAGATTTTTGCGGAATCCGATATTTTATCCAGGCTTGTGTTTCAGCTAAACAGCTTAACCCTATTATTCTCAATATTTGGAATTACAATGCTGTTTTCCGCTCTTGGCAGAAATGGCTTCGTCTGGGCCACATTAATGACCATCCTGGACGCTGTACTTGGAGGATTGGGCTCCCGGGATATCAGCGCTTCCAACTTTAACCCTTACAATCTCATCAGCTTCACACATCAGGGCAATGCAGTGCTGTCCTTTTTGACATCCTGCTTAATATGCTTATTCAGCTATTTAACCTTCGTAAGAAAAGGTGGTGAAAACTGAAATGTACGCTCTCCAGGTAAAAAACTTAAGTAAACAAATCGATGGAAAACAAATTCTCTCTGATATAAATTTTGCGGTACCTCAGGGAGAAATATTGGCGCTGGTCGGGCCAAACGGAGCCGGAAAGACCACAACGCTGAAATGTATAATGAATGCCGTTCCCAAAGATTCCGGAGAAATAATCGTATTTGACAAACCCTTTGATACTTCATTAAAAGCTGATATTGCTTTTGTAACCGAAGACAGAAAGGTATTTAATAATTTAAGGCTTGAAGATTACTATATCATGTACAAAAGCCTGTACCCCGCCTGGGACGATCAGTTTTTCAGGAACTTTCTCTCCAAGTACGGCTTTAACCTTGCCCAGGAAATGCAGAAACTTTCACGAGGACAAAAAACCCTTATATTGTCAATTCTTGCCCTAGCGACAAGTGCAAGGCTGATAATCATGGATGAACCTACCCAGCATTTGGATCCGGCATCAAGGTATGAACTTATACACCTGATAAAACAGTACGTCAATGGAAATGGAGGGACCATTTTACTTTCATCCCATGAGATATTTGAACTGGAAGAATATGCAACAAGCTTTGCCATAATAAAAAACGGCAAAATACTATACACCGACAACATAGACGATGCAAAACACAAGCACAGAATAGTCAGGCCGGATGAAGATACAAGAGGCGCAACAATAGTGGCTGTTACAGATGATGAAATATTAGTAAGAACAGAAGAAGATATAGGGGTATATCCCCGCCTGAACCAGATAATTGTAGGATATTTGAAAAGCAGCCGGGAAGAAGTCGTAACCGGTGGTATGCAGTTTAACATTGAATAAAATCTTTCCTGCATTTATACAATTCCGTCTGTTTGTAAGAACAAGCTAAATTGCGCAGCATATTTAGGCAATTTGCCAGTTATTGATGAGTATACACTAGAAAAAAAGAATAAGTGCTTATGTATAAGCACTTATTCTTTTTTATGCCATAACTCAGAATTCATATTACATGTTTAGGACATCCGCTATTAATAGGCGCACAAACGGCAATGCAATATTGGTTACAGCCATTTCACAAACCAGTCATAGGCTTTTGCACCGGATATCATATGATCCCCCTCAAATAAGTCTTTATCAAGTTTGTCCCCTGCTCCAAGCAGCTGATAAATTCTTTCAAGCCTGCGGTAAGCTTCTTCAGTAGCATCTATAGGAAATATGGGATCTCTTGTTCCGGATTCAATAAGCAAAGGTCTGGGGGCAATCAGGCCGACTATATCCGGCATTTCAGCATATTTAATTATTCCGGGAACAAAGTTGTCTATACAGTGGTGGATAGACATGATGCTGTCTTTAAAAGTATTGACAAAGCCACTTACCACCGAGACCTTAATCCTTTCATCCACAGCACTGGCAAAAGAACAAACCAGCCCTCCGCCAGAGATACCCATACAGCCTATCCTGTCGGTATCCACTTCGCTGCGTGTAAAGAGATAGTCTATTGTACGCATGACCTCATAAACCCTCATACCGGCCATAGTCTTCCCGTACATCAAAAGATTCGTTGATATCAGATCACAGGAACTGTGTCCAGTATGCGCTTTATCCCCATCCGCCTCAAGGGTCCTATCACCAAAACCCAATAATTCAGGCGCAATTACAAAAAATCCCCTTTTCACCAGCTCCAGTGCAAAATTCTTTTGATATGTAGGTCCGTCGGTTTTAGGGCTGCCATCAAACTTCAAACCGACAATTTCTTTGCTTCCGTATCCGTGTCCGTGGCAGGCTACAACGGCAGGTAACTTTCCCTCTGCATTCTTGGGGATCAATACATAGGATATCATATCCAAGCCTTCCATAATGGTGTACACCACTCGCTGCCTTATATAGTTCCCAAGATCTTCATCCTCAACGATCCGCGGATTTAATTCCGCCTTCTTCTCCGGGAATCCGCCCATCTTCTCGACAAATACCTTTTTCAAATCATCTCTCCATATTCTCCATTCACTTTCAGTATCGGCATTGAAGCTGTATTTGGGAATATTCTCTTTGTAAAGCCGTTCCAGGAAAAAATCGGGTCTTATAAACATGCTCCTACTCCCCCTTTATCTCATTATTATGCATATGTTTAATTCTACCATTTATTTTTGAAAGAACCAACAAAAAAGTAATAGAAAACAGAAAAAACACCTTTATAGGTGCTTTTTCATAATTATTTTAATAATTCCACGGTCTCCCGGGCTATCATCAATTCCTCATTGGTTGGAATTGAGAAAACCTTGACGGTCGAGTCATCGGTAGATATCAGCCCTTCTTTACCCCTTATATACAGCTTATTTCTCTCATCGTCCAGTTTTATACCCATGAATTCCAAGCCTTCACATGCTTTTTGACGGATATACGGATTATTCTCACCAATACCTGCTGTAAACACCAGGCAATCCAGTCCTCCCATAGCAGCGGTATAAGCTCCGATATATTTCTTTATTGAATACGAAAAAACATGCAATGCGGTCTTTGCCCTTTCATTGCCTTCTGCTGCAGCGGCATCCAGATCCCTGAAATCGCTGCTGACGCCGGATATTCCCAATACTCCCGATTCCTTGTTCAGATATCTGTTAATTTCATCATGCGTCATGTTTTCCTTTTCCATTAAGAACATGATAATAGCCGGATCTATTGTCCCGCTGCGGGTACCCATCGGCAAACCTTCCAGGGGAGTAAAGCCCATGCTGGTATCAACTGACTTGCCATTCTTTACAGCCGTTATGCTGGAGCCGTTGCCAAGATGGCATGTAATGATTTTTAAATCCTCAATCGGTTTACCCATAAGCTTGGCAGCCCTCAATGCAACATACTTATGAGAAGTTCCGTGAAAGCCATATCGCCTTATCCCGTATTTCGCATAGGCATCGTAGGGAATAGCATAAATATAGGCTTCTTTCGGCATGGTCTGATGAAAAGCAGTATCAAAAACGGCTACCATAGGGGTATCGGGCATCACGCTTTTGCATGCCTCTATGCCCGTTATATTGGCCGGATTATGAAGGGGTGCCAGTTCAATATTTTCCTTTATGGCCTCCATTACCGCATCATCAATAATTACAGAACCGGAAAACTTTTCACCGCCGTGAACAACCCTGTGCCCTACCGCGGATATTTCCCCCATATCCGATATTACCCCGTAATCGGGATGTATCAACGCATCGATGACCATTCTCACAGCCTGGACATGGTCCTTTATCTCAGCCTTAATCTCAACTTTATCCTTACCTGCCGGTGTATGGGACAACACCGAATTATCTATTCCGATACGTTCGGCATTTCCCTTTGCCAAAATACTCTCATCAATCATATTTATCAGCTGGTACTTTAAAGACGAGCTACCCGCATTTATTACAAGAACCTTCATAATTAAAACCTCCCGTCATTGTTCCTGGGCTTCAACAGCCGTAATAGCCACTACGTTAACAATGTCTTCCGCACTGCAGCCTCGCGATAAATCATTTACAGGTTTTGCAAGCCCCTGGCTTAAGGGTCCCAATGCCATGGCCTTTGCCAATCGCTCGGTTAATTTATAGGCAATATTCCCGGCATTTAAGTCCGGAAATACCAGTACGTTTGCTCTGCCGGCCACCGGACTGTCTTTACATTTCTTTTTCGCCACTTCCATATCCAACGCCGCATCGCCCTGCAATTCCCCATCAATAAGCAGATCGGGCATCATCTCCTTTGCTATTCTGGTAGCTTCAATAACCTTTTCAATCGACTCATGCTGAGCGCTTCCCTTAGTTGAAAAGGATAACATGGCTACCCGTGGCTCCATGCCCACCAGCACTCTGGCAGTTCTGGCAGCGGATACAGCAATAGCTGCTAGCTGTTCAGGAGTGGGATCGGGATTCAGGCCGCAATCGGAGTATATAAAAACTCCGTTCTCGCCGTATTGACAATCAGGCACTTCTATTAGAAAACAGCTGGAAGCTATGGGTATCCCAGGCGCAGTTTTTATAATTTGCAGTACCGGCCTCCATACATCCGGTGTACTGTTTACCGCACCTGCCACCATGCCATCAGCATCTCCAAGCTTGACCATCATGGTTGCATAATATAACGGATCCTTCATGATCTCCTTAGCCTTCTCCGGTGTCATTCCTTTCTTCTTTCGCATTTCAACGAATTGATCCACGTAAGTATCAAATTTCTCAGAATTCTCGTGATCAATTATGGTAACACCGGTAAGATCCAAGCCCTTTGCCCTGTTATAGAGCTCATCCTTTTTGCCAAGTAGGATTACATCCGCTATGCCTTCTTTGGTCACTATCTCAGCCGCTCTTAGCGTCCTTTCATCCTCCGATTCAGGAAGCACAATCCGTTTTTTGCATGACTTTGCCTTGTTAACTATAGATTCCATTACACCCATAAATATTTCCCCTTTCAAAAACATTATATATCCTTTATATTTTATTACCTGTGCAAAAACAAACCTAATTATTATTCTACAAAAATACATAAAATCCTTCAGAAGATATAAATTTCAGAATTATCTGTATATAATAGCCCTTTTAAAACCTATTAAAATATAGTATAAATATTATATGTTTACTGACTTCCTTTTACAAAAGAAAGCGGGGTTTTAAAGTGACGGTACTGGGGATAATCGCTGAATACAATCCGTTCCACAACGGCCACATGCACCATATTAAACAATCCCAGGAGTTGCTTAAGCCAGACTATACGGTTGTGGTGATGTCGGGCCACTTTACCCAAAGGGGAGAGGCCGCTATCGTAGATAAATGGGAAAGAACCGAAATGGCCCTCCGCAACGGTATTGATCTGGTTATTGAGCTTCCGGCTGCGTATTCATCCCAAACAGCAGAACTGTTTGCCTATGGAGGTATTCAGCTCCTCAATCATACTGGTGTAGTAACGCATGTCAGTTTTGGCAGCGAAGTAGGTGAGCTGGAACCCCTTTCTATGGTTGCCAGGGTGTTGGCCGATGAACCCGTCCAGTTTAAGTCATTGTTAAGGAAATATCTGGAACAGGGGCTATCCTTCCCTCAGGCCCGATACAGAGCCATTACCGAATACTTCTCAGGCTGTGGATGGAGCAACCTTGCAGAAGCTCAATGGGCAAAGGTTATCGGCAGCTCCAATTCCATATTGGCGCTGGAGTATTTGAAAACCCTTTACAGGACCAAAAGCAATATCCAGCCCCTCACCATACCCAGGGTAGGTCCTGCTTACAGCTCTGCCGACATAAACGGAAGGATATCCAGCGCAACAGCCATAAGAAACGAGCTGGTAAACCGGATGAGGTGGGATACAATTGCCCGGACAATGCCCCCATCCTCCTTTGAAATCCTGAAAAGTGCCATACTGTCGGGCAAAGGTCCGGTAACAAACCGATCCCTGGAACAGCTTCTGTTGGGTTTGGTTCGACGGGCCCCTTCCCAGGAAATCAAAGACTGGATGGACGTGGACGAGGGGCTGGAAAATCGCATAAAAGAATGTGCCCAAAGGGCAACCAACCTTGACGAATTCCTAATGCTGACAAAGACTAAAAGGTATGTATACACCCGAATCCAGCGCATACTCATCCACGGTCTCCTGGGACTGAACAAGGGAAAAATTGAATTTTTCCGCAATGCCGGAGGCCCTCAATATATCCGTATCCTCGGCTTCTCCAAAAAGGCCATACCCCTGTTAAAACAGCTAAAGCAATCAGCCAGGGTACCCATCATTACCAAGGCGGCACAGTATAATAAAAAACTGGAAAGCCCGATAGCCAGGGAGATGTTTATGATAGATGTGCTGGCCACAAATCTATACTGCCTGGGCATACCCGGGGATAAATACAAAAAGGGCAACCGTGATTTTACCGAAAGAATCAGAATTATTTAATTCTCCCATGTTTCTATCAGGTGCTTTATGCGGTCGATAGCCTCGGTTGCAGCTTTCCTCCCTTCCCGTACACAATCATCTACCTTATCAAAGTAGAAGGGATGAATGCCGGAAACATCCGGATATATAATCACATCTCCCTTTTGAACGTTGTTTTTCAGGATTTCCAGCTCCATGACTTCCAAGGACTGCATAATTACTTCAAGGACATTTACAGGCGGATGGTGCTGGCCTCTAAAACCCACATCAACACCTATCACCACATCGGCCCCCATCCGCTTAACGGTGTCAACGGGAACCCGGGAGAGCAAACCTCCGTCTACCAAAACATAATCGTCCCGAACAACTGGCGTAAAAATCCCCGGTATGGATATGCTAGCCCGCACGGCTTTATACACTTTCCCCGTAGAGAGCTCTATTAGCTTACACGTCTTTAAATCCACGGCTGTAACTGTCAGCGGAATTTTTAACTCATTAAAATCCTTGTTCTGGGTAAGCAGCTTTATAAGCTCCTCAATTTTTTTGCCCTCAATAAACCCGACACGGGGAACCCTCACATCATAGTAACGGGCAACATCCAGGTTTTGTGCTATACCCTCCATCATCTTTGGGGTAATTCCCGCGGCGTATAATGCACCAACAATAGCCCCAATGCTGCTACCGGCTATATATTCGGGGATGATACCATGTTCCTCCAGCACCTGTAAAACACCTATGTGGGCTAAACCCCTGGCAGCACCTGCGCCCAGAGCCAACCCAACTTTAACTTTTTTCTTCATAAAATTATTCCCTCCACAATATGATTAGTATTGCAATAACCACGTTATACCGTCCAGGAGGAAAAATGAACAAACAACATATGGCTAATAAAATACATGCCGCAGGGTTATGCCTATTGTGCTTGATAGCTTCGTCATTTATTCTTGCCTTCCCCCAAGAGTCATTTCAGGCCGCTATATCGGGCCTGGATACTTGGCTGAAGATCGTTTTGCCGGCACTCTTTCCTTTTTTTGTTGTCGCCGAGGTTCTTATCGGAATCGGGGTGGTGGATTTTATTGCGGTTCTATTACAGCCTGTTATGCGTCCCGTATTTCGCTGCTCCGGAGAAAGCTCATTTATTTGGGTCATGAGCATCACGTCCGGCTATCCCGTAGGGGCTAAATTAACATGGCTCCTTTGGGAAAAAGGCAAAATAAGCGTGAAGGAAGCCCAAAGAACAATCGCATTTTGCAGCACTTCCGGCCCCTTGTTTATGCTGAGTGCAGTGGGCATTGGAATGTTAAACAGCCCTGAAGCCGGCAGAATCATTGCAATCAGCCATTATACAGCTTCAATCCTGGTGGGCATTTTGTTCCGGTTTTACGCTGCAGACCATAACAAACCCCCAAAAACACCCCACAAATCTCCGGGCATAAAAACAGCCCTTCAAGCCCTTATGTCAGCCAGACATAAGGACAGCAGGACTTTTGGTGAACTTCTTGGGGATGCCGTCCGCAATTCAATGAACACCCTTATCTATGTAGGAGGGTATATCATACTCTTTTCAGTTATAATTAATATCTCTGCAAAAACAGGAATTCTGAATGCCCTGTCCACTCTTTTAGCTCCCCTTCTATTGCCAGCTGGTTTTGATCATAGCTTGCTCAACGGTTTAATCGGGGGGATACTGGAGATGACCGCAGGATGCAGGCTAATATCCCACTCTGTCGCACCGCTATATCATAAAATCCTCTTATGCAGCTTCATAATAAGCTGGAGCGGTTTCTCAATCCACAGCCAGGCACTGGCCTATATCGGTAAAATCGGGATATCCTCCGGACTTTATTTAGCCGCAAAATTCCTGCATGCTGTTTTAGCAACAGCCATAGCCTGGTTAATCATTAAAATCCGGCCCTTTGCCGATTTATCGGCCTTCCATCAATTCACCCGCCATTCAGAACTCCCCTGGCCGGCTATGTTTTGGACCGCATGGCAACTTGCCTTTTGCAGCATTATAACTCTCCTGATTATCGGCTTGCTTATATATCTGGCACAAGGCAAGGCAAAAAAACCCGCTAAAAACAGGCGTCAGCGCTGATACTACCTTTTTGCCACATTGAGTTCCTGCCGATTCTGTTTCACAATGTTTAGCTGCTCCTCCAAATAACGCTCCACTTCCTGCAGTAGTTCATCAGCATACTCCTTGGCCCCCAATCTGATCTGCTTGGCACTGTCCTGAGCGTTTTCAATTATCTCTCTGGATTGCTGATAAGCCATCTTTGTGATCTCGTGTTCATCAATCAGCATTTTTATATGCTCTTCAGCTTCTTTTATAATTGTCTCGGCTTCCTTTTGCGCCTCAGCCAGGATTCTCTGCCGTTCCTGCTTTATCAGCTCTGCCTGCCTTAAGGCTTCTGGCAGGCTGAGCCGTATATCCCTTATTATACTCAGACTTTTTTCCTTGTCGATCATAGTTTTGCCTAAAAAAGGTACAAACTTGCCGTTTTCCAACTCGTCTTCCAATACATCCAAGAGATTAAGTATGTTCAACCTTAATTCCTCCCCATTCATGCGTCTTGGCCTCCACTACTTAAACTCCTTAGTTTTTTTTGTATATCCAGCACTACCTCATCCGGTACCAAATCGCCTATACATCCGCCCAACCTGCCAATTTCTTTCACTACACTTGAACTTAAATAGGAGTACTTATAATTGGTCATCATAAACAGGGTTTCAATATTGGGATCCAGTTTACGGTTCATTAATGCCATTTGGAACTCATATTCAAAGTCGGATATTGCCCTTAAACCCTTTATTATCACCCGGGCATTCTTTGACCGCATAAAATCAACCAATAAGCCCTCAAAATGATCGATCTCAACGTTGGGCAAGCCCGCAACCGCCTTCCTTATTAAATCCATTCTCTCGTTAACGGTAAACATGGATACCTTATTGGGATTGCGTACTACCGCCACAATCAGCTTATCAAATATCCTGCTTGCCCTTTTTATTATATCCATATGGCCATTGGTTATGGGATCGAAACTTCCAGGATAAACGGCTATCTTCATAGTTAATCATCACTCCTGCACTTTCTGTAGATACTGATGCTGGTATTGCCATATTTTCTGGTCTGAATTCTCTTTATGTCCCCCGCTTCATCAGGCTGATTGCTCCTGCTTGAATGTTCCAGCATTATGATTCCATCAGGCTGCATTACATCACTTTCCGCAATCGCATATATCAGCCGGGCATCCATACCTTCATTGTAAGGAGGATCTGCAAATACCACATCAAATCTTTCTTTACCGGAAAGATATCTTATAGCATGAAAAACATCATCACATACGACATGGGACTGATCAAAACATCCCAAATTTCTTCGGTTTTGGTTGAGTATTTCCACCGCCCGTGGATTTTTTTCAACAAATACCACCTTCTTACAGCCTCTGCTTAAAGCCTCCAACCCCAGATTTCCGGTGCCTGCAAACAAGTCCAGGACAAGGCTGTCGGGTATATAAGCCTGCAAAATATTAAACATTGCTTCCTTAACCCTGTCATAGGTAGGCCTGGTGCTTGTACCTTTCAGGGATAAAAGCTTCCTTCCCTTCCATCGCCCTGCTATAATCCTCAAAGTCGTCTCCTCCGCGCATAATTAAGCACATCTATTGTAATTTATTCTAACACAATTCACAATGATCGACAAGCAATCTTTCACACATAAGGACCTCATTACATGGGATACAAGTAATTAGAATTGCAATTGGAAAATATTATAAAATATTTTTTAATATTCTGGAAACATTCCATCGCAAGGCCTGTCTTTCAATTATATGAGATTATATTTTTTATATACGGGTATATTTTCGGGTGTTTTATGCAACAATATAAATGTTAAATAATATTCATATTATTTAACATCCCCCATAGAGCTCTTCCTTCAATTTCTCCTCTCCCAGCGCCGGTGGCCTCACGGTCACCGGCATTTTTTATGCTTTTCGGATATAAAAACGGTCATTGATTTATTCCCACGATATGGTGGAGTATACTGCATGATAAAAAGTAAAAGGGAGCGATCCCTTGACCACTCCCTTTTATTATTCATTTGTTACCTTCCGCTGAGCTGCCTTTCGGCTTGCTCGATCATCCTCTTTACCATATACCCACCAATATAACCAGCTTCTTTAGCTGTTATATCCCCGTTATATCCTTGTTTTAAATTAACGCCCAGCTGGTTGGCTATTTCAAACTTCATGTTGTCAAGCGCCTGCCTGGCTTCCGGAACCACAGTCCTATTTCTGTTATTCCTAGGCACGTCAATTTCACCTCCTATTGTTATGGTATTATTAATTTAACCAATCTATCTGATTTTACTCTAGTAATATATAGCAATGTTTCGCTGTTTATAAATATTTTTGTATAATTATAACCAAAAAAACCGCTTCAGTTCAGGGTTATTTCGGCCAGCTGTTTATTAAACTTATCCGTTGTATATTCCAATAATGCCTTATAAGCCGGGTTATCCATATCCTGCAATATCCGGTTTACGGCAACATCCACCTCTTTTAGTATCTCCATATCCCTCACCAGATTCACAATTTTGAATTCGGGCAGGCCATGCTGTTTGACTCCGAGAAAATCACCGGGGCCGCGCAGCTTTAAATCCTTTTCTGCGATTTCAAAGCCATCGTTGGTTTTCGTCATTATCTTCATTCGCTCATAAACCTCTCTCGTCTTTGCATCGGCAATCAATATGCAATAAGCCTGATGTTCACCCCGTCCTACACGCCCCCGCAGCTGATGCAACTGAGCCAGACCAAATCTTTCGGCATTTTCAATGACCATTAAGGTGGCGTTGGGCACATTTACACCTACCTCTATCACCGTGGTTGATATCAATACATCCACTTGGCCGGCGGCAAAGGCCTCCATTGTCCTTTCCTTCTCCTGGGGTTTCATGCGTCCATGAAGAAGGCCCAATCTCAGATTGGCCAGCTCACCATTTCTAAGGGATTCAAACAGCTCCACCGCGGATTGAGAGTCAATTGCATCCGATTCTTCAACCAAAGGACAAACCATATAAGCCTGACGACCCTCAGCTACCTGCCGCTTAACAAAATCCAAAACCCTGCTTTTCATGGAAGGTGGCACATGATATGTTTTCACCGGCTTCCTTCCAGGTGGCAGTTCATCGATTATTGAAACATCAAGATCGCCATACAGCATCAAGGCAAGGGTCCTGGGAATCGGGGTGGCGGACATGACCATCATATGAGGAGATTGCCCCTTTTCCTTCAAAGCAGCTCTCTGACGTACCCCGAATCTGTGTTGCTCGTCAGTTACCACAAGACCCAGTTTTTTAAAGATCACTTCATCCTGAATGACGGCATGGGTACCAATAAGCATGTCGATATCTCCCGATGCCAGCCTGGCTTTTATCTGTTCCTTTTCAGCATTTTTCAACCCTCCGACAAGACATTCCACCTTAACATCGGTATTTTCAAACAACCCCTTCAATGAATTAAAGTGCTGCCTTGCCAGTATTTCGGTAGGGGCCATCATGGCGCTTTGATATCCGCTTAAGGCGGCACAATACATACCCACCGCCGCAATGACGGTCTTCCCTGAGCCTACATCTCCCTGTATTAATCGGTTCATCACCCTCCCGCTTTTCAAATCCTGCAGCACTTCATCCACCACCCTCTTCTGAGCGTTTGTCAGCTGAAAGGGCAGATCGTATATAAATTTATCCAGCCTGAACTGATCCCACTCAAATACAAGTCCCCGCTGTTCCATGTGATTCTTTTGGCGTATTACGCTCAATGCCATTTTTATGTAAAACAGTTCCTCGAACACAAGCCGCCGCCTGGCTGCTTTCAGCGACTGGACAGTCTGAGGAAAATGAATATGGCGGAGGGCATAATTCTTTTCAACCAATCCAAACATTTTTCTAACGCTTGCTGGAAATTCATCGTGCAGCCTACCTTCAACCCTCTTCAGCACCGAAGCCGTTATGTTGCGCAAATCCTTCTGGCTTATTCCCTCCGTCAGAGGGTATACGGGCAATATCTTATGGACGTCATGAACCGAGGGAAGGTATTCCTCCACAATGGGATTGTGTAGCTGAAGCATACCGTACTTGGCTACCACCTTACCTCTGACAAAATATGTCTTAGCATTGCTATAAAGCCTGGCACGGTAAGGTTGGTTGAACCATACACACCATATATAGCCCGTCTCATCTCGACAACGCCAAGTTGTCAATGTAAGCCCTTTTCTCGGCTTTTGGTTGTTTGCCCTGCCATCAAAGGTCACAACAAAGGATGCCTCTTCTCCGCTAACGGCATCACGAACCTTTTTTATCCCCTGCCAGGTTTCATAATCCCGGGGAAAATAGTACAAAACATCCTGCAGGGTTTTTATCCCCAGCTTATTCAATCTCATTGCCCTTTTGGGCCCTACACCCTTTACATACTGAACCGATTGTTTTAATGCCTCCATAGCCGCACCTCTTACGGAAACAGTTGTAAGCGTACAATCAAAATTTACAACCGATCAATAAAGGCCATAATATGTGAAAAACTGGAGGAAACCCCCAGTTTTATCATTCAACGGAGATTATAAAGTAATAAAGCGGTTGACCTCCGTAGTGGACCTCCACATCTATGTCTGGATAAAGCTCTTCTATCAGGCTAGTTATTGGTTCAATCTCCTCGTCACTTATCATATCCCCGTAAAACAGGGTAATAATTTCGCTGTCCTCATCAACCATATTGCTTATAAGTTCCTGTGTAACTTGTTGCAAATCCCGTCCAACGGCACTTATCTTTCCGTCAAACAGCCCGATTATATCGTCCTTCTTAATGGACATGCCATCAAAGTTGGAATCGCGTACCGCATATGTCACATGTCCGGTTTTCACTGTTCCCAAAGCTTCGGTCATACGGGCAACATTGGTCGCTCCGTCAACGTCCGGATTAAATGCCAGCATCGCCGCTATTCCCTGGGGTATGGATTTGCTGGGAATGACATGAAGAGTTTTATCGCTAATCTGCTGAGCTTGCGAAGCGGACAGTATAATGTTGCCGTTGTTGGGCAATATAAAGATCTCTTTGGCTTTCACCGTTTCAACGGCCTTCAGAATATCATCGATACTGGGATTCATGGTCTGACCGCCTTCAACAATATAATCAACCGATAGATCCTTAAATATAGATGCAATACCCTCTCCAATTGCCACAGCAATAACTCCGAATTCCTTTTCATAAACATCAGGCTGATCAACAGGGGTGTTTAAATGCCTGTGTTGCTCTCTCATATTATCTATTTTTATGCTAGAAAGCTCTCCATATCTCAATCCCAATTGCAGGACTTTACCCGGCATGTTGGTATGAACATGTACTTTGATAATCCCACCATCAGCTACCACCACAACCGAATCCCCTATTTTTGACAGCCTGTCCCTTAAATTCTCCTCATCGCCCTCTTCCACATAAGGATGCAGATTTTTTATAAGAAACTCGGTACAATAGCCGTATTCAATATCTTCCTCCATCTCGGCTTCGAATTCGACAACAGGCCTTGTTTCCTCCGGAACAACTAATGAATCATCCAGCTCAAAGCTTTCCTTTAATGCCTGGGCGGCGCCGATCATGATATAGAGAAGTCCCATTCCGCCGGCATCAACCACGCCGGCCTGTTTTAGAACAGGAAGCATATCGGGTGTTTTGTCCAGTATCGCCTTGGCTGCCTTAATAATTTCTTTATTGAATTCCTCGAAATCTTTATGTGTTTTTGCGATTTTCCTTGCCTCTTCAGCCGTAACCCGCGCAACGGTTAATATGGTGCCCTCTACCGGTTTCATAACCGCTTTATACGCAGTCTCGGCTCCAAGTCGTAAAGCTTCAGCATAGTCGCTTGTGGTAATCCTCTCAATTTGTTGTAAAGCCTTAGCAAAACCCCTGAACAACTGAGAGAGAATAACGCCGGAATTACCCCTTGCTCCTTTAAGAGCACCGCTTGACAATGCGTTTACTATGCTTGCAATACTATCGGAACTGGCTGCCCGCACCTCTTTTGCCGCCGCCATCAGGGTTAGATGCATATTGGTTCCCGTATCCCCATCTGGCACCGGAAACACATTAAGCGCATTGATGGCCTGCTTATGCTTATCCAGAAACTGGGTAGCTGACAAGATCATTTCCTTTAACTTTACCGCATCAATGAATTCAATACTCAACTTTTCTGTACCTCCTTTGAGCGGGATAGGACTATACCCTAATACCTTCCACTGTTATATCCACCCGTTTTACAGTCATACCCGTAAAGTTCTCTATATTGTACTTGACGGTTTCTATAACATTCCGGGCGACAGTAGCAATTGAAATACCGTATTCCACAATAATATACAGGTTAATATAAACAGCATCATCCTGCGTTTGGACCTTTACACCCCTGGTCAGGTTCTCAAAGCCAAGCAATTCAACTATACCGTCTGTGGCGCGTTTGGATGCCATGCCAACAATGCCGTAGCATTCCATAGCCGATATCCCAGCCAGCATAGCTATAACCTCATCAGAAATAATAATTTCACCTAATAAATTTTTCTTTTTGGCAGCCATTATCGAGCTAACCTCCTTAATATCTGTTCTATCCTCAAATTAATTTACTTACATTCTATACTATGATCAGAAATCATGCAACAATATTTCATTTCTCAAGCCTTTCGGTTTTTCTCCAGCCTAATCCCTGTATAATTCGCTTTTATTGGTTAAATCAGGCTTTTTCATTATAATTGTTTTTTTTAGCGCTGCAATCAATGACATTTTATAAATAAACCTTTTGTTGCAAAACTTATTTCTTAATGATACAATATTATTGTTTTAACCGCGGCTTGCTTGTAAAGGAGGTGTTGTTTGTGGCAAGGGTTTGTGATATATGCAAAAAAGGTGTGGTGTTCGGCAATAATGTCAGCCATTCAAAACGCAGAACCAACCGAAAATGGGTTCCAAACATCAATAAGGTCAGAGCCATCGTCAACGGAAGACCCAAAACAATAAAAGTATGTACCAAGTGCATCCGGTCGGGCAAGGTGCAAAGGGCCCTGTAATAGCTATGGCAAATACTTAACCTGGGGAACGGTCCCATCTGAATATCGCGGCGTAGCCGTATAACTCGGCTATGCCGTTTTACCATGTTTATTCCCCCTACAAACCATTACAATGCTATGATATATCTGACCTCCCCCTTACCTTTGAAGTTCAGGATAATGCTTCGTCTTAACAGGTTTCAAGCATTTATTGTTATATACCTGTTATACACAGCGAGAGATAAAGAAAATCGATGAAAAAACCGTCTACAGGCATGTATTCCAACAAAAAACAGCAATTAAGCAAAAAAAATATCTTGAATTATCGGGGCAGTTCCGTTATAATATTAAACGCTCGATATACAAAAATAAACGGGCCATTAGCTCAGTTGGTAGAGCACCTGACTCTTAATCAGGGTGTCCCGGGTTCGAGTCCCTGATGGCCCACCAGGTAAACCCGCTTGAAATGCTGGAGTTCCAATATTCAAGCGGGTTTTACATTTTTCAAAACGTAGCAACCTCGTAGCAACACTCAGAGGCTGCAAAAATAAAAAAGACCTCCCAAACACTGGGAAGTCAGCAATAACCATTTCGTTATATGTTATACATAATATTCCCTGCGCCCTCTTTTTATGAATTCATCGCAGGCATACTCCTGCCATACAGGATCCAGCCCAATGGAAGCGTTATCGGAATAATAGCCGGCTATAAAGCCTCCCCTGCCCCTCCACAGCTTATCAAGCAGTTCTCTTGCCTCCGCACGTATTTTTTGTTCATCTTTAGTCTGAAGCGTCTTTTGTATATCCACAGGGCACCAGAAAGTTATCCTGCCCTTTTCCTGATATGAAGCCAGAGTATCTATTCCATGCAGTGTTGGCTGATCAAACTGCAGCAAATCCACTCCCGCATCCATAAGCCCGGGTATGATGGCTCCTATTGCGCCGCATGAATGCATAAAAACCTTTATACCACAATCATGGGCAACACCGCATAATCGCTTAAATCGCGGATAAAATTCCTCATACCAAAGCTTCGGGCTTATCAACGTCTGCATTTGCGTCCCCCAATCCTCCGCAAACATTATGCTGTCCACCCCAGCTCTGGCATAGTTTTGAATCATATCTATCAACACTTTGTCAATTCTGTCGTGCAATCTATGGATTTTATCCCTCTCCAGCATCAGCTTTACAAAATAATTCTCAAGCCTGAACAGTTTCCTTGCAATATTGAAGGTAAAACCGGGCATGCTGCCAATTATCCATTTATCGGGATTTCGAGTCTTGCATTCGATAACTGTTTGATAGTCTTCTGGTTTTGAAAAGTCCGGGAATTCATAGTCGTCATAGTCCTCCGTATCTTCCAGTACTCCTTTTGCCACCTCTCCTTTAGAAGTAGGATCTATCCTCGCCCAGACGTTTCCCCACTCGTCAATTCTTTCCCATCGAGTGTCATCCACCTTCTTCCACGATGTTGCATGGGTTTTTGCAGTATTTTCACACCATGCCATGTCCGGCTCATGAAAAGATCTTGCCACACGTTCAGGTTCACCATATTCCAAAGTTTTCAAAACTATTTCCCTTGAATTCACAAGCCCTAACCTCCCAAATTAATCTTTTCGGCATAAGCCAGCCAATTGGAGTAGGCTCAATCAATTTTTGCCTTCTATTTCAGAAGATCTCTCAACACCGACAACGCTATCGGGCCATCCTTTTCTAAATCCTTCGTACCCCCTTCAATACTAACCCGCCCCTGATAACCCGCTTTTTTTAACGCATCAAAAAAGGCAACATAGATGTCTTCGGCAGGCTTCATAGGATATACCCTTCCATTACTATTGGCTATGTGTAAATGGGCAACATATCCACCGGCCTCGGTCAGTATATGCATGGGCTCGTTTTCCCTTCGCATGTGATAAAAATCAGCCGTAAGTTTTATATTCGGGTGTCCAACATCCTTTACAAATTTAATTCCTTCTTCCACCGAATTGATTATATTGGTCTCGTCTCTGTTAAGCGGCTCAACGGCAATGGCCAAATCATACCGGGCAGCAACATCTCCTATTGCTCCGGTAACTTCCACCAGCTGTTTCCAGCCATTATCCAAGCTATAATCATCGGGTACCCTTCTTGAGCCTCCGCTTCCTAACACAACAACCTCTGCCCCCAGAACGCTTATTCTACCAAATGCTTTTTCAAGATAGGATTTTATTTCGTCCATATCCACTTCAGAACCAGTAAGCTTTATGTGGCGGGGGAACAGAACATTAAAGGCTTCACATTTTATACCGCTGCGGCCAACCATATCCACTATTCGAGCAAAATCATTGTCATTCATTTCCGCAATACCGACAACCGAAGGTTCAACGTAATCAAAGCCCATATCCTCTACCATCTGTACATTTCCCGCCGAGGTACAAACACCAATTCTCATCGTTACACACCTCATGAATCATTTTATGCTCAAGCACAAGTGCCAGTCCCATATCATAAATCTCCTCGTCTTTCCGAAGAGTATAATATGCCGGCATATGGAAATATGCCGGCAATCAAATCAATAAGTACCATCTACATCCAAAACCACGTCTTCTGTCGTTTTCTTTTTGAAGGATGATTTCTCGATTTTTTCTTTCAGCTTTTCATAGAACAAATCTTCATCTATTGGAAGCTCTACCCAATCATCCAGCCATGAAGACAAATGCATGGCATTGGATATGGTAAGGCCGTTGATGCCTTCCACTCCGGGTGACAGCAAGGGAGTTCCTTTTAAAATCCCATTAACCCAATTGGCAGTGATTCCCTGATGGGCTGTCTCCTTACCATGGACAGGTATTTCACATTTCCAGTACTCGGGAGAACCGAACCCTCCTTTGTATTCCCGGTTGAACTGTCGTTCCGATACCCGCAACCGCCAGAACGTCAGTTTTCCGTCCTCCATTACAACCTTGCCCCGATCTCCGGAAACCTCCAAGCGATTGGTTCCGGGAGCTTCGCCGGTGGTGGTCATAAACACTCCGGTAGCGCCGTTTTCATACTCCATGTAAGCCGTAACGTCATCCTCCACCTCAATATCATGATACTTGCCATAGGAGCAGAATGCCCGAACCCGAACCGGCATGCCGCAGATCCACTGCCACAGATCCAGATTGTGGGGACACTGGTTAATCAGCACTCCACCGCCTTCTCCCGCCCATGTGGCTCTCCAGCCACCCGAGTCATAATAGCTCTGTGGACGGTACCAATCCGTAATAATCCAGATTATCCGTTTTATGTCTCCAATTTCTCCGGATTTCACCAAATCCCTCAGTTTTTGATATATGGGATTTGTGCGCTGATTATACACTATGCCAAATACCTTACCGCTCTTTTCGGCCACTTCATTCATTTCCCTTACCTGCTTTGTATATACCCCCGCCGGCTTTTCAATCAGTACGTGCAGTCCGGCTTTGAATGCCTCAATTGCCAGAGGAGGATGATCATAATGAGGAGTAGCTATTATGACCCCGTCAACCGACTTGGATTCAAAGAGGGCCTTAGCATCCTCAAATAACAGTATTCCTTCTCCCAGGTTATCCCTTGCCCACTCAAGCCTCTTCGGATTTATGTCACAAACAGCAGCAAGCTCGGCATTGGGTATTTCTCCGGCGGAAATGTATTTGGCGTGTACAGTTCCCATATTTCCTATGCCAATTATACCGATCCTAACCTTATCCATAATCCACCCTACCTTTCTATCCGTGATAGAAGCTTTTTCAACGCATTTGCAGCTATAGCAAATTGTTTAGGGCCACCTTCCGGTAAGTCGGTATCCACAATGCCCCGCTCCAGCTGGCTAAATCCGACAAAACTTCCCAGGTGAGGCTCCAATGTAAGGAAGCCTTCAAAATCGCTTTCGTAAAGGGCAGTAATAATCTCCGACAGCTTCCCATTGCCGTAACCGGCAGGAACTACGCTGTGATCCTTGTATAGCGCATCCTTAATATGCATATATTCTATGTATTCCTTCAGCATATCAAAAGCATGGGGATATGTTTCTACATCGCATTGTATAAAGTTAGCCGGATCGAAAACTGCTTTTACATAATCGGAATCCAGGCTTTTTAACAAATCGAGACAGCGTTCAGGAGTGTCGCCGTATATGCCCTTCTCGTTCTCATGAACGAGTATAAGGCCGGTCCCTTTAGCTGCATTCACAAATTCATTCCACCGCCTTAAAACCTCATCCCTGTATTTCCCGGGCTCTTCTCCCTCGGGAATATAAAAGCTGAACATGCGAATATAACGGGTTTCCATGATTTTAGCAATCTCGATGGTATGCTTGAACAGCTTCAGATGGGGATCAAAATCGTCCTCGATTCCTATCTTGCCTATGGGCGAACCAATTGCAGAAATCCCAAAACCCCTTTCAAATATCTCCTTCTTTATATCCTTTACTTCCTCCAGCGAGTACTTTACAATGTTTTTTCCATAAACCCCTCTTAATTCGATATGTTTGATGCCATGCTCCTCCAGCACATCCATCTGAAGCTTCAAATCCGGATCAATCTCGTCAGCAAAAGCCGAGAGAATAAACTTTGCCAATTCCGATCACCTCCGTTATTAGGCGTCAAGCCCAAGTTTCTTTAAATTGTTCAGGCTTATTGCCAGGCTTTCAAAGGGATCCCTCTGGCAAACATCCTGTTCAACCAGCGCCCATTCCACGCCTGTCTCGGTACAAGCCTTAATTATTTCCGGCCAGTTAAGATTGCCTTCCCCCACCTCCGTCATTATGGTCTGTGGATTTTGCCTATCCACACCCATGTCTTTGAAATGGATAACCTTCATCCTTCCCTTTACCTTCCTGATCCAGTCAACGGGATTGGCCCCTCCGGCCTGTACCCAATACGTATCCAGCTCAAAGTCAAAAACATCGGGATCGGTCTCATTGAGAAGAATCTCTAAACCGGTTACGCCGTCAAATTTTACAAACTCAAAATGATGGTTATGGTAAATAAACCGCAAACCATTATCAGCTAAAACTCTTGCAATCTCGGAGGCTTCTTTGGCAAATTTCACATATCCGTCCGCACTTTTGGAATATTCGGCAGGCATGCTTCCCAAACCTACGTACTTACAGTTCCAAAGTTTGTGCTGCCCAATCACATCGTCAATATCATTTTTCAGCCTGTCATAGCTTATATGAGTGGCACAAACGGTCAGGCCCACTGAATCCATAATATCCTTCACCTTCTGGTGTTCCACCGGTCCAAAACCCGATACCTGAACGGCATTATATCCTATCTCCTTGATCTTTTTCATGCTCTTTGCAATATCTTCCGGTGTCCTGGTGTATTGCCAGATAGTAAACAACTGGGCCCCAACAATAGGTTTATTCATGAGATCCACCGTCCTTTCTTTATGATTTAATAATACTTTATATATAGATTATATTTCCTGTAGAAGCCGACTTGTATATACCGTCAATGATCCTGACAGATTCTACAGCCTCTTCTACAGAGATAATTGAGCCCGACCCTCGGCTCAAAATGCCTCGGTAAAAGTTTTCTATTAAAACGACGTGGCTATTGCCCCAATAGGACTTATACCCGGTCTCCTTACTGTTATCATCCGCTATACAGCTACAATTACCGTCCTGTTCGATATAAAGCTTTCCATCGTATATCCTGAGTTTAGCCTTTTCACAGTCCACCTCTATTTCTACAGGTGAATTTGTGGTATAGCAGTTGGTAGCAAAGAAAATACCCCTGGCTCCGTTTCTGAAAAAAAGGGTGGCGTATGCGGTATCCTCCACTTCAATGACCTTCCCCAGCAACTGGGTTGATACCCCACCTTTAACGGCTTCAACACCTCCAACCAGCCATTGCATAAGATCGATGGTGTGAATGGACTGGTTTATGAGAACTCCTCCACCTTCGGTGGCAAATCTTCCCCTCCACTCGCTGGAGGTATAATAAGCTTCATTCCTGTACCAGGTTACAATACCTTTGATCCCCTTAACAGCCCCAACAGCACCGCTGTCAATCATCTCCTTTGCTTTCTTAGATGTCTGATTAAAGCGGTTTTGAAAACATACACCGACACAGCGTCCCGATTCATCTCTTGCTCTTATTACCAGTTGGGCTTCATCGATGTGCCTTACAACCGGTTTTTCAACCAGAACATGTTTTCCTGCCTTCAAAGCTTTTATTGCCATTTCAGAATGAAGATAATGAGGAGTGCAGATATGTACAACATCCACAGCATCATCATGAATTGCTTCATTATAGTCGGTATACCACCGACAATGGTATTCCTGTGCAGAAGCCTGTGCCTTATGCTTATGGATATCCACCACACTGACCAGATGTCCAAAATCGCTGTTCACTATTGCATCCGCATGCACTCTATGGATACTACCGCATCCTATTATTGTTGTTCCTAGCTTATTCATTTTTCCACCTCAAATGATAGAATACTGTTGCAAAGAAATGCATCGTTTTCCGTATGTCCAAAATATACGAGCTCAACTTTTATTATAACACTGTTGATTTGTGTGTCAACACAGGTTGCTTGTCTATCTACGGTATAAGCATGAATACA
>LSQX01386680.1_pt1 | contig 26221 bp, 16 predicted proteins | sample 654561 | NCBI WGS metagenome assembly LSQX01 (sample SAMN04489861, study PRJNA283612) | anaerobic digester metagenome | isolation source: 4 biogas reactors fed with cattle manure at either 37C or 55C with and... | place: Denmark: Kongens Lyngby | collected 2014 | reverse complement strand
TTTTATTTTTGATGAATGCAGCTGCCTGCTCTTCGGCATCACCGCCAATCTCACCAATCAGCACTACAGCATCGGTTTCAGGGTCATTTTGATACATTTCAAGCAAATCTTGAAAATACAGTCCCGCTACCGGATCACCACCGATACCTACACAGGTGCTTTGACCGATTCCGTTGGTGGTAAGTTGATTCACCATTTCGTAGGTCAATGTTCCGCTTCGGCTGATTAATCCTACATTTCCTTTTTTGAAGATATTGCCGGGAAGGATACCTACCAATGCTTCATCGGGAGTGATTAATCCGGGACAGTTCGGCCCGATTAACTTAGTGCCTTTTTTCTTCAAATAGGGCATTATTCTCACCATATCTAACGTTGGAATTCCTTCTGTAATAGCTATAACCAACTCTATTCCTGCTTCTGAAGCTTCAAGAATTCCATCTGCGGCAAAAGGTGCAGGTACAAATAGAATGGAAGTGTTTGCACCGGTTTGTTTTACGGCTTCTTCCACGGTATTAAAAACCGGAAGTCCTTCTACGGTTTGACCGCCTTTTCCGGGTGACACACCACCTACAACATTTGTTCCGTATGCTTTCATTTTTGCGGTGTGAAATCCACCATCTCTACCCGTAATTCCCTGAACTATCAGGCGTGTATTTTTATTAACTAAAATGCTCATAATAATAGACCTGCCAGCTCCCTAATTCCCTGAAAGGGTATAATGTGAGGAAACTTTTGCATTGTTAATATTAGAAATTTTTTGCTCTCGCTTTAAATGTAATAATTTTGATTAGCGCTCCTTAACTTCCCCTTTAGGGGATTGAGGGGCTTAGTGTGCTGACAATTCAATCGCTTTTTTCGCAGCTTCGGTCATGCTTTCTACTACCGTAAGGTTGGTTCCGCGTAGGATTTCGAGACCTTCTTTGGCGTTTGTTCCTGATAACCGCACCACTATGGGTACTTTTACGTCAAGTTGTTCCAAAGCAGAAATAAGTCCTTTAGCAATGTCATCTCCACGTGTAATTCCGCCAAAGATATTAATCATAATGGCATTCACTTTTTCGTCCGAAAGAATCAAATTCATGGCATCGATTACTTTCTGAGGGTTGGAGCTGCCTCCCACATCAAGGAAATTCGCCGGTTCGCCGCCGTACATTTTTATCATGTCCATTGTAGCCATGGCAAGTCCCGCTCCGTTGACCATAAACCCGATGTTGCCGTCTAATTTGATGTAACTCAGACCTTTTTCTTTCGCTTCGATTTCTTTCAACTCGTTTTCGTCCGGTTCGTAAAGTTTTTCTATTTCGGGCTGGCGGTAAAGAGCGTTCTCATCGAAGTTCATTTTGCCGTCCAATGCTAAAAGTTGATTGTCATCGGTGATAACCAACGGATTGATTTCCACCAACGAAGCATCGGTGTCAAGGCAGATTTTGTACATTTTTTGGAAAATATCCGCGGCTTGTTTTACAAGATTAAAATCATCGAACAGACGAAATGCGATTTTTCGGGCTAAAAATGGCTGCATGCCCAAATCGGCATCGATAGGTACTTTGATAATGGCGTCGGGATTTTCTTTGGCCACTTCTTCAATTTCTACACCGCCTTCACGACTGGTCATCAGGATAACCGATTTTGAATTTCGGTCAATGGTAAGTCCCACATAAATTTCTGACTGGAATTTTACTCCTTCGGCAAGCAGCACTTTTTCTACCGTATAGCCTTTTATATCCATTCCTAAAATGCTTGTAGCCGCTTCGCGCGCTTCTTCTTTGTTTTTGACAAGTTTTACGCCACCTGCTTTGCCGCGTCCTCCGGTAAGCACTTGCGCTTTTACTACACAAGGATAACCTGATTTTTCGGCTGCCGCCACTACTTCATCGGGCGTGTAGCAAACCGTTTCGCGCGTTACGGGTATGCCGTAGCGGGAGAAGATTTCTTTTGCTTGGTATTCGTGTATTTTCATGATAGAAAAAGAGACTGTAGGATTGTGAATTAATCAATATTTATATGGTTTTAGAATATTATTTGTCAAACGTCAAAACGTGCCTTATTGTTCAAAGAAGTTAATTGATTTGTGAGCAAATAAATGCTTGTGTTAATAGTATTGTCTTTACCGTTATTTTATTAATATTTTAACAGATTGATTGTTGATTTTCAAGATATAAACTCCGGATATAGGAACTTCAAAAGTGAAGTTTTCATTTGCCTGTTTAGCCGTAGTGATAATTCTGCCGTAAACATCAAATACATGTAAATCTTCATTTTCTAAGTTAAACACAGTTACTGTCCTGTTGAAAATTGAAATCGGATACGTTTTTGGACTAATTTCAGGTGATTTAACAGAAGTGGTATTGCATTCGCCAGTTATTTTGAAGTTTTTTATTTCCCATGTAGAACTTGATTGGTTACTGCACGAGTATTTAAATGCGATGAAAGTGTTTTTTAAAGCATTTTCTTCGGGTAAGTTTATCATACCTGAATTGACAAAAACCCAGTCATCTCCTTTCGGATATTGTGTGATAGAGATTTGTTTCCAAGTAGCGGTTGAAACATCGCCGTCATAGTCATTTGAAATCCACAATGTATTCTCTGTTTGCATTTTTTCAACAACGCCTTTGTTGATTGTGTGGTCAAATGAAAGTTGAATATTTTTATAATTTTCTAAATCAAAAGCGGGTGAAACAAGCCAATCCTCATTCTCATAATTTGTGCCATTTACATAGCCGGAAATAATCACTCCGTAATTAGCGCTACGCCAGTACCATGCTTGGTCTCCAACAACACTGTGGGCTATGAAAGGATCCATAGTTGAAGTGAATGGCGCTGAGAAATTTAAATCTTGACAATCGCCGGGATTTTCTCCGCCACCATTTGGATACCAAGGCGTACCGACTTTACTACCCCAAATATAGTCTACTAATTCCGGATGATCTATAAACGGATTACGATTCTTTTGCAATTCGTAAATCCTGTCGTTCCGCCTTCTTTCCCAATCACTTACAACATCAATTGTATCCCATTCTAATAGTGTTGATAGTTTTCCATGCAATCCACTGGTCGACGAATACTCCGCCAACTCTAAATTGTAATTGTCATAATAGCTGTCGCCGCTATTTTCATACCTTACAGCCATGTAGAATAGCATACGGGCAACGTCGCCTTTTACACGGTCTGCAGCTTCCCAACTCGTATTTGATTTAAAATAGCACCCGGTATTTCCATCTCCTCCTCCAAGTCGGGATGGATCGATGTAAAGTGTTCCGCCATTGTCAAACATTAGATTGCCTCTTTTACTATTTACCGTAACGTCAGTTGGTCTTAAATGATGCAGGTCGGAACCGGGACCTAAACTCTCACCAAACCCGCCTTGCGATTTGGCCCATGTGTGTTCTTTGTTCCAATCAGCAACTCCACCTCCATTGGCAGATTTTGGGTATGACCAACCGGTGTATAATAATATGACATTGTTTGTATTATCCGGATCCTCATCGGTATATCTCATTTGAACTTGTAGATTTTTATAGGGGTAGGGTGTATGGTTCCGAATAATTGTGTGAAGTGCAGTCTTTAATTCAGAACCGGTTTTTCCTTCAGCTGTCGAATAATATCCGATAGGCGCTTGTCCAATGACATAAAGTCCGATAAATAAAAATAGAAATGTAGTGAGTTTTCTCATGTTCAAGGTTGTTTAATTGAATACACAAAGTAACAAAAAATAGTTTGATTTCAGAAAAAATAACAGTACTATTTTATTTCTACATATTGGCTGTTGTTTTCAGCCATTTCACCCTCTTGCACATTCCACCTAAAAAAACTATCTTTGCAACCTAAATCAGACAAATTAATACGAAAAGTTATGGCAACAACGGCAGATATTAAGAATGGAATGTGTATTGACATTGACGGTCAATTTTTTTATGTAGTAGAGTTTTTGCACGTGAAACCGGGTAAAGGTCCTGCTTTTGTACGTACGAAACTGAAAAATGTGGTTACCGGCCGCGTGCTTGACCGTACGTTTAGTTCCGGCGCCCGTTTGGATGAAGTACGCATTGAGCGTCGCGCTTATCAGTATCTTTATCAAGATGACTTAGGCTATATATTTATGAATAACGAAACTTACGAACAAATTCCAATAGCAAAAGATTTGATTACCGGTGTCGATTTTTTGAAAGAAGGAATGGAAGTAGAAGTAGTTTCTCATGCCGAAACGGATACGGTTCTCTATGCCGAATTGCCTTTGCATGTAAATTTAGATGTCACTTATACAGAGCCGGGGCTTAAGGGTGACACGGCTACCAACGCGACAAAGCCCGCGACCTTAGAAACCGGAGCTGAGATTCGTGTACCGCTATTTATCAATGAAGGTGAAACTATCCGTGTAGACACACGTGATGGAAGCTACGTGGAACGGGTGAAATAAAGGAAACCGACCCGACGATACAGGTTAGTCGGGATTTTTGTATCATTACGTGAAGCCGGAAGATTGGATAACGGTAGTCTGCGGCTTAAAAATATGTTTCAGATTTCAAGTTCTAAGAACGAGATTTTCTTGTAGCTAAATATTTACATACAACAGACAAACAATACAATGTCAACTTTTAGTACGTGACACAGGGTACTTTTGTTTGACGGTTTTAGATTACATTTGAAAAAAAACAATATCCGATAATTATCGGATATTTTTGTTTTAAACAGGTGTTGATTTCTTGATTTAAAACAAAATGATTATTTTTGACTCAATTAACGTAATCGAAAAACACATAACTTTCATAATACCGTGATAAAAATACTACTTTTAATAGATTATTCCAGTGAATTCAGCCGGAAATTGCTGAAGGGTTTAGTCAGGTATTCACAAGATAACGGACCCTGGATTTTTTACCGTTTACCCTTTTATTTTAAAATGCTTTACGGAAAAGAGGGAGTAATTGAATGGGCTAAAGAGAGAAAACCTGATGCAATTATTGCGCAGTGGGACCATGAAGGAAGTAATTTGCTTGCCGAATTAGGAATACCTGTAATCCTTCAAAATTATAGGAAACGGAGCGATTATTTTTCAAATCTTACCGGTGATTATATTGGAACGGGAAGGATGGCAGCTCAATTTTTTATCAATAAAAAGTTTAAAAACTTTGCTTTCTACGGTAATAAAGGAGTTGTTTGGTCTCGAGAAAGAGCTGATGGTTTTTTCCAGGAAGTTCAGAAGGTCGGTGGTAACTATTTCTACTTTGAATCTGAAGGTTTGAATGAAAATGAGTGGAGCAACAGCCTCGTAAACTTAGATGAGTGGCTTATTTCACTCCCAAAACCGGTAGCCTTGCTTGCCTGTGATGATCGTTTCGCTTTACAGGTTTCTGAAATTTGTAAAATTAATGACATTCACATTCCCGATGATGTTTCATTGCTTGGAGTAGATAACGATGAGTTGATTTGCAATTTATCAGATCCACCGATTTCTTCCATCATGCTTGAAGTAGAAAAAGGAGGTTACGAAGCAGGAAGACTGATTCACAGGCAAATACTCGAGAAAAAAAATATTCCTTTCAATATTGTCATAAATCCAACAAGAATTGAAGAAAGAAAATCTACTGACAAATACAATATTAATGATGTAAACATATTAAATATTGTCCGTTATATTGAAGAAAACTTTGACTCGGACTTATCTATTGAATCATTAACCAAATTAGTCCCTTTGTCCAGAAGAAACCTGGAAGTTAAATTTAAGAAGGAACTGGGTACTTCTATTTATCAATTTCTTTTGAAATATCGTATTGAGTATTTTGCCAAGTTATTAGCCAATACCGACCGCTCATTATTCGATATCGCCCTTGAATGCGGCTTTAACGACAGCAAAAATATTTCCCGTGTTTTTAAGAAAATGAAAGGACTTTCTCCTGCAGAATATCGTAAGCAATGTAATCAAAAATCAGAAATCAGAAGATAGGTGTCCGATTTCTTGCGTTTTTTGAAGATAAATTTACGCTATTAGTGCGCTATTGTGTGCAGAGAAAAGGTAATTTTGCGTTTAAAAATCGAAGAAAGCAATTTACAGCCTTATGGCTTTCTTTATAAATGTTATTCTATGAGCCAGATAAACACGCAAATTACTGAGAAACGCACAACCGTCATGTCCATGATTATTCTTGCGTTTTTATTTTTTATTTTCGGATTAGTATCTTGGGTTAATACCATCTTGGTCCCTTATTTTCAGTTGACGCTCCAGTTAACAAATTTCCAATCTTCATTAGTTACATTTGCCTTTTACATAGCCTACTTGGTTATGGCGATTCCTTCATCTGTTTTGCTGGATAAAATAGGATATAAAAGAGGAATGATGTTTGGTTTGTGGTTTATGGCCATTGGAGCTTTGCTTTTTGTTCCTGCCGCCTATTGGCGAACTTATCAGCTATTTCTTTTGGGGCTGTTCCTCCTCGGAGTGGGGCTGGCTATTCTTCAGTCTGCTGCTAATCCGTATGTAACCATTGTTGGACCGATAGAGAGTGCAGCCAAACGGATGAGTATCGTGGGAACGGGAAATAAAATGGCTGGTGTGATTGCCAACCTGATTTTCGCAGGAGTTGTAATTCGTGAGTCAGACAAAGTGCTGATGCGTGAAATTGAAGCAGGAATTTACACAGGCGCATCGTTAGAAACCGCTTTGGACAATTTGATTAAGGGTGTAATGACACCCTATCTGATATTGGCAATTGCACTTTTTATTTTCGGAATTATCATTCGTTATTCTGTTTTACCGGATTTAGATCCATCGAAAGTGAACAAACGTTCGGTAGAGGATGAAAGCTCCCAAAAAACAATACTCCAATATCCTGCGCTCATGCTTGGCGTGCTTGCCATGTTTTTCCATATAGGCACACAAATGATTGCCTTGGCAACAAGCATTCAGTTTGCAGGCACCATGGGTGAAAGCCTTGCCGGTCCAGCAAAAAACATTCCGTCCTATACCATGTTTCTCACCTTCATCGGTTATTTTATTGGTATTGCAATGATTCCCAAATACTTAAGCCAGCGAAACGCGCTACTGATTTGCTCGTCCATTAATCTGCTGCTCTCAATATTAATTATTACTACAGCCGGCACCGTTACTTTTCTTGGAATTACAACCGACATTTCGCTCTGGTACCTTGTTATGATGGGACTTCCCAACGCACTGCTTTATGCCGGAATTTGGCCTCTTGCGATCAACGGGTTGGGACGATTTACCAATTTAGGCTCCGCGTTTTTGGTCATGGCGCTTTGTGGAAGCGCGTTTATGCCGATGATTTATCACGCTTTGGTTGATTCGAGCACAGCGATATCGGCATTTGCCGCGATGAAGAAAGCTTACTGGATATTGATTCCTTCGTTTGCCTATATCGTTTGGTATGCGGCATACGGGTTTAGGATAAAGAGCTGGAAGAAAAACACAGCCCTTAACCCCTAAAGGGGAATGATGAGCGTGAAGCTCGAAGTTTGAAGCATGAAGCACGAAGTTCGTTAGAACAAGAATTCAAATGTTAACAGTTTATATGTTATGGATGCAGAGAAAAAGGCAAAATATCTACACGCCATGCATCCGACATCTAACATCCAACAAGTTTAGTTAGTATGAAAAAAAGATTAATTATCAAGAACGGAAATGTAATTTTCCACAATAGATTTCAGAAAGACACAACAATTGTTTGTGAAAATGGAAAAATTAAAGATATTGTAGCCTCGTCCGAAGTTGTGGTGAATGAGGGTGATGAAGTAATAGACGCGAAAGGAAATTACGTGTCCCCCGGATTTATTGACATCCATTTACACGGCGGTGGCGGACACGACTTTATGGATGCTACCGTAGAAGCTTATTTAGGGGCAGCTGAAACTCACGTAAAATACGGCACAACCGCCATGCTACCCACAACACTGACAAGCACGAATGAAGAATTGATAAACACGTTTGCCATTTACAAAGAAGCTGTAAAGCAAAACACCAAAGGCTCAAGATTTCTTGGACTGCACATCGAAGGTCCTTATTTCGCATATAATCAACGCGGAGCACAAGACCCGAAGTACCTAAGAAATCCGGAACCGGAGGAGTATAATTACATTTTGAGCCAGTCGGATGATATTGTTCGGTGGAGTTTAGCTCCCGAATTAGAAGGAGCACCTGAGTTTGGTAAAGTGCTTATGGAACACAATATCTTGCCGTCCATCGCTCACAGCGACGCGATTTATGAAGAGGTGGAAACGGCTTTTAATGCGGGTTTCACACACATCACCCACCTCTATTCAGCCATGTCAACCGTAACGCGCCGGAATGCTTTCCGCTACGCGGGTGTTTTGGAGTCGGCATATCTGATAGACGATATGACGGTAGAAATCATTGCCGACGGTGTGCATTTGCCCAAACCCTTGCTGCAATTCGTATATAAATTTAAAGGTCCGGATAAAACGGCGCTCTGCACCGACTCAATGCGCGGAGCAGGAATGCCCGACGGCGTCTCGATTTTGGGTAGCCTTGAAAAAGGACAGAAAGTTCTCTTAGAGGATGGTGTGGCAAAACTGATGGACAGAACCGCGTTTGCGGGAAGCACGGCAACCGCCGACAGGCTGGTGAGAACCATGATAAATGTTGCCGAAGTGCCGCTGCTTGATACGATAAAGATGCTGACGCTGACGCCCGCTAAAATCATGAAGATCGACGATAAAAAGGGCATAATCAAAGCCGGATACGATGCCGACTTGGTGATTTTCGATGAAAATATTAAAGTATTAACCACTATAATTGAAGGAAATGTTATCTACACTGCAAAGTAAAAAAGGAGTTTCTTCCTTAAAAAAAGATGAATTGTTAGTAAAAATTATCCCGGACAGAATTGAAATGGGAAGAGTAGCGGCTGACGACGCAACAGAAAAAATCATTCAACTGCTTGAAAAGCAGGATGAAATCAACATGATTTTCGCAGCAGCGCCATCACAAAACGAATTTATTGCCGATTTGATTTCCCGTCCGGGAATTGATTGGAGCCGAATAAATGCTTTCCATATGGATGAGTATATCGGAATCGACCCTGAAGCTCCGCAGGCATTCGGCAAATTCTTAAAAGATCGGATTTTTGGAAAAGTTCCATTCAAAAAAGTTTTTTATCTGAACGGAATGGCTGCAGATTTAGAAGCTGAATGTGAACGATATTCCGCATTGTTGAAAAAATATCCGGTGGATATTGTCTGCTTGGGCATCGGCGAAAACGGACATATCGCGTTTAACGACCCGGGTGTGGCAGATTTTAACGATGATAAATTAGTGAAAATCATTGATTTAGATTTAGTTAGCCGTCAGCAACAGGTGAACGACAAGTGTTTTGAGTTTTTACATGAAGTCCCGACACAAGCCTTGACGCTGACTATCCCTGCCATGCTGAAAGGGAAATATTTGTTCTGCATAGTACCGGCAACGAATAAAGCTAAGGCTGTTTACAACACCCTGAATGGTGAAATATCAGAAGATTGCCCGGCAACCATCTTAAGAACAAAAAAGAATGTAATTTTATATCTGGATGAAGCGAGTTCGGCATTGTTGAATATTCAAAAAAACGGACATGAAGAATAAAATCATATTATCGGTTACATTTCTGTTGGTCAGCCTGTTGGCAATACCTCAGAAACAGATTAAAATAGGAATAATTGGCTTGGACACTTCGCATTCAAAGGTATTTACCGAGAATATCAATGGTGGAAAAGTAACAGATTATCCGAATTTCAAAATTGTTGCTGCTTATCCTTACGGTTCAAAATCAATCGAATCAAGTTTTAAACGAATCCCCGGATATATCGAAGACGTAAAAAAACACGGTGTTGTTATCACTAATTCAATTCAAGAACTGTTAGAAATGGTTGACTGTGTGATGCTTGAAACCAATGATGGTAATCTACATCTTGAACAGGCGGCGGAGGTGTTTAAAGCAGGTAAAATTGTGTTTATTGACAAACCACTTGGTGCAAGTTTAGATCAAGCAATAGCTATAGTTGAGTTGTCAAAACGATATAGTGTGCCGTTCTTTTCATCGTCAGCTTTGCGTTTTGTTCCGCAAAACATTAAATTAAGAAATGGCGAATACGGAAAAGTTATCGGTGCAGATTGTTATTCTCCGCACCGCACAGAGGCATCGCATCCGGATTTCGGGTGGTACGGTATCCATGGCGTAGAAATGCTATTTACAATAATGGGGACAGGCTGTAAAAATGTGAGTCGGATGTCAACGGACACCATTGTTGATGTAGTTTCAGGACAATGGGCAGATGGCAGTATTGGAACTTTCCGAGCATTGCAAAAAGGGAGATCGATATACGGGGGGACGGCTTTTACGGCGAAAGGCGCTCAACCTGTCGGACCGTACAGTGGATATTTAGATTTGCTAAATGAGGTGTTAAAGTTCTTTACCACTCGTGTTGCACCAGTTACTCCTGAAGAGACTTTAGAAATTTTTACTTTTATGGAAGCTTCAAACATCAGCAAAAAGAAAGGTGGTAAAATTATTTCAATGGAGGAAACCTACAAAAGTGCCGAAAAAAGAGCTAAGAAATTATTGAAGAAATACCACTAAATCTTAAAGGGAATAAGCCGGAACTGAACAGGGGATAGTAAGGATTTACGATTTCAAGCCTTTGCAATAGATGAATTTTGTAGAAAAACAAACACATTTTTTGAAAATATTCTACAAAGAAACACAAGAATTTTAAAAGTAAGGTATTTAGAAGAAGAATATTGAACCGGTAGAAACGAATTAAACCAAATTTTTAAATGAAAAAAACATTTATATTTCTTTTGTCGATAAGTATACTTATAATGGCATCTTGTACAGGCAAAAAATCAGAAAGTCAGTCTGTTTTTACAGGAAAAGACGGCGAAGTGAAACTCGTAGTTCTTAATCCGGGTCATTTCCACGCTTCCCTACTTCAAAAAAATAAATTGGCGCAAGTGAATGACACCATATATGTTAATGCTCCTGAGGGTGCTGAGTTAGAGCAATACCTGACGACCATAAATAGCTTTAACATGCGCAAAGACCAACCGACTTCTTGGCAGTTGCAAGTTTATTCCGACGCAGATTATTTGGAAAAAATGTTGTCCGAAAAACAGGGAAACGTGGTGGTGTTAGCAGGTAATAATAGAGAAAAGACAAACTACATACTTCAGTCTGTGAATGCAGGATATAACGTTCTTTCAGATAAGCCGATGGCGATAAATCAAGAAGATTTTGAACTGTTGGTTCAAGCTTATCAAAATACGGAAAAGAACAATGTACTGCTTTATGATATGATGACAGAGCGATTTGACGAGCTAAATATTATTGAAAAAGAGCTGATAAACAGCAAAGAACTTTTTGGAGAATTAATTGACGGTACGGAAGAAGAACCGGCAATTTTCATGGAGAGCGTGCATCATTTTTACAAAGAAGTGGCAGGAAAAACATTAGTCAGACCCGCGTGGTATTACGATGTAGAGCAGCAAGGCGAAGGAATAGCCGATGTAACAACACATTTGATTGATTTAGTCAATTGGAAGTGTTTCCCCGAACAGGAAATTGATTACGAGAAAGACGTAAAAGTAACCAAAGCTACGCATTGGGCTACGGAATTGAGTCTGCAAGATTTCAGCAATTCGACAAAAACGGACAGCTTCCCGGCTTATTTGTCGAAATACATTAAAGATTCTAAGCTGAAAGTGAATGCCAACGGCACGTTGAATTACCAAGTGAAAGGGAAGAATATCGCGCTGAAGGTGTTGTGGAACTACGTTGCTCCCAAAGGTGGCGCTGATACATTTACAGCCACAGTAAGAGGAAGTAAGGCTGTTCTTACAACCGTCCAAGATAAAGAACACAACTTTGTAAAAGAATTGTACATCGAAAAAGCTGAAGGCGTACGTGAAGAAGACTTTAGGCGGAACTTAGAGCAAACTGTTGAGCATATCCAAAAAACGTACCCTTTTGTCTCAACAGCTGAATCAGGCGGAAAATTTCAAATAATAATTCCGGTAAATAACCGTTCAAATCATGAGGCACATTTTGGGTTGGTAGCAAGAAAATACTTTGATTTCTTAGTAAACAGAAATATGCCCAAGTGGGAAATCACAAACACACTCACCAAGTATTATATTACCACAACTGCCGTTGAAATGGCGAAAAAAACTATCCCAAACCCCTAAAGGGGAGCTTTTTATGCTTGGATCCACATCTCGATAAATTGGGATAGTTTTGGAAAAGGTGGATTAAGGAGAATTAAAGAGGATTGACATTAGATTAACAATAAAACAAGAACAAGCACAACTCATATGTCATCACATTTTCAGTATTATGACGAGTCATTTATGTCGCATGGCTCAATCCCAATAGTGATGGGCACGCGTTTTGACTTAGTTTTATTGGGGAAAAATAAAATTACTTCGGAGTCAATATGGAAGCGGATAGTTGCTGAATTACAAAGGCTAGATAAGAAACTTAATCGTTTTGACTCCAAAAGCGAAATTTCATTTATCAACTTAAATGCCTATAATAATCCGGTAGAAGTAAATGAAGAAATGTGGAGTATTCTGAATCACTGCCATGAATACTATAAAAAAACATCCGGACTTTTTGATATTACGTTAAAAAATTTCTCCCAACTTATCTTCAATGAAACAAGCCGTTCAATTAAGTTCATTTCTCCCGATGTTAAAATTGATTTAGGAGGTTACGCTAAAGGGTATGCACTCCAAAGAATTAAACAATTGTTGGATGAAGATGAAGTTGATCAGGCTTTTGTTGATTTTGGGAATAGTTCTATTCTAGGCATCGGGCATCATCCGTATGGCAAGTCGTGGCAAGTCAGCATTCAAAATCCTTACAACAGAGAAGAAACACTTGGAGTCGTTGATTTAATCGACAAATATTTATCAACCTCCGGGAACTCTCCTACGCACACGAAACACATAATTAATCCTCAATCAGGGGAATTAAATGATTCTAAAAAAATAGTTACAATTATCAGTGAAAATGCTTTAGAAGCAGAAGTGTTATCTACAACTTTGATGATTGCTTCTGAAGAGCAGCTAAGTTTTTTGGAAAATAAATTTGATTTTCAATACAAGATTTACAATTTATAATTAGAGATGAAAAACAATAAAAAACCTGTTGACCAAAGCCTTAGACAGTTCATCAAGGACTTAGGCTATATAACCGGAGGTTCCGCTCTGTTGGCCACAACAACCCCTTGGCTTCAATCATTCACACCCGAGAAAGCTAAAGAGATTAAAAACGAAAAAGCTCGTATCGGCTTTATTGGAACCGGTTCACGCGGTCAGTACAATATCCACGCGGTGCTGAATATTCCGCATGCGGAAATCGTTGCATTGTGCGATGACTATCCTCCAAATCTAAAAGTAGCATCAGAGCTTTGTCCTAAGGCAAAAACGTACACGAACTATAAAAAACTCTTGGAATCGCCTGATATTGACGGCGTAATCATATCCACTCCCCTTTATTTGCATGCTCCGATGACATTGGATGCGTTAGATGCCGGTAAGCACGTTTATTGCGAAAAAGCCATGGCGCATACGTTAGATGAGTGCAAAGCCATTTACGATGCCTATCAAAAAACGGATAAAGTGCTTTATTTCTGTATGCAGCGGATGTTTGACGAGAAATATATCAAAGGAATGCAGATGATTCATTCCGGATTAATAGGCGATGTAGTAGGCGCTCGTTGCCACTGGTTCCGAAATCACGATTGGCGCCGTCCGGTTCCCTCACCCGAATTGGAAAGAAAAATCAATTGGCGCCTTTATTGGGATTATTCAGCCGGATTGATGACGGAATTAGGCACTCACCAACTTGAAGTGTGTAATTGGGCAACGGGATTGATGCCCGAGTCGGTTGTAGGCATGGGTGATATTGTTTATTGGAAAGACGGACGGGAAGTGTATGATAGTGTAAGTTTGGTTTATCACTACACCAACGGCGTAAAAATTACTTACGAGTCGCTTATTTCGAATAAATTCAACGGCATGGAAGACCAGATTTTGGGCAATAAAGGAACTATGAATTTAGCGACAGGAGTTTATTTCTTGGAAGACGAATCGAAATCCAAATCAGGCATTGAGCAATTATTACAACAGATAGGCGACAAAGTATTTACCGCCATTCCGGCAGCAGGTCCGAGTTGGCGTCCCGAAACCAAAGTAGAATACACATCGTATCCGATTTTGACGGGCAAGTTTCATGTCAATGACGGTTTATCGATGATTGGCGCCGTAAAAGACGGTTCTGACGAAATCCTTTCCGCTTTCTGCCAAGGTGTAATAACCGGCGAAAAAGGGAAAAATATTGTTGAAGAAGCGTATGACTCCACGGTTCTCTGCCTGCTCGGAAACCAAGCGATAGCTGAAGGTAAGAAAATCGAATTCCCCGAAGAATACAAAATACCGTACATGAAGTTTTAAAGCCCCTCAATCCCCTGAAGGGGAAGTTAGTAGGGTGAAGACTTCAATAAGATAACTTTTTTATTACGTAATTTCAATCATTCAAAACAGCCCTAAATATCCCTTTAGGGGTTAGGGGCATACTACAATATGAAAGACTTAATCATAACTTCCAAACGATTAAAAAAAGAGATACTAATTTTAATCAGCTGTTTTATCGTAGCGTTTGTAACTAACATCGTCGCGGTAATCATTTACAAAACGCCTTGGCATGAGATTTTCTCGCAGATAGGGTATGTGCTAGTGATAGCTTTAGTGCTATTTCTATTTGTTACGATAGTTCGTTTCCTTGGATGGGGAATTGGTGGATTGTTTAAAAAGAGATAAACGGTTTCCAATCACGATTGTTCGATAAACGAAGGAAATAGCTGCTAACTCCAAGTTGGAAGCTACTTATTTCAAATATACTCCTCCTCGCGTGCTGATCGGGCAAAGCCTAAAAAGTGTTTTATTAACAAATGCTGAAATTCTTTCTAATAAATTCTCATTATAATGAAAAGAAAAGTAACTTCACTTCTATTGTGTTTATTTATAGTTTTTTATGCCTTATCGCAAACCAAAACATCAATAGAAATTACACCCAATCATTCCGATTGGACATATAAAGTTGGCGAACCAGTACTTTTTAATGTTTCTCTGAAAGGGGTAAGCGGTGAAAGCTATTCAATTCAATATCAACTTGGTCCAGAAAAAATGCCTTTTACAAAATCAGATTTCTTTATAACGGATAAAACAGACTTTGTAATTGAAGGTGGGACAATGAATACGCCCGGTTTCTTGAGGTGTCAGGTTTCTTTCATGGAGAATAAAAAGAGATTCACAAGTACGGTTACTGCAGCTTTTGACCCTGAAGAAATAAATCCAACCGTTAAAAATCCCAGCGATTTCAATACTTTCTGGAAAAAGACGATAAGCAAAGCAAGGGAAATACCTTTGGATAAGCAGTTTACGGAGCTGAAAGACAAATCAACCGCACAATATACTGTTTATCAAGTTAGTTATCAGAATCATGATTACAAAAATCGCTCGTATGCCATTCTTACCATTCCAAAGAAAGAGGGACGTTTTCCAGCGGTAATCAGACTGCCCGGAGCAGGTGTTCATCCCTTGGGCGGTAATTTAAAAATGGCGGAAAAAGACATCATTACGTTGGATGTTTACATTCATCCGTTTCCCATGACATGGGAAAGGAGTTTTTACGACAGCTTAAAGAACAGCCCCTATATTGATTATAAGTTTTGGGGTGTGAATAACCGTGAAACACATTATTACAAACGTGTGATAACCGGCTGTGTGAAAGCCGTAGATGTAATTTATTCGCTTCCGCAGTTCGACGGAGAAAATCTGGCAGCATGGGGCTCGAGCCAAGGTGGCGCGTTGTCCATTATCACTACATCGCTTGATAAACGGATTAAATGGTTGGCTGTGCTATGTCCTGCTATGTGCGATTATACCGGCTATCTGTATAATCGTGCCGGTGGTTGGCCCCATTATTTTGATAAAGACAATATAGAGATCTACAATAAAAAGGAAATTTTAAAGACACTTTCTTATTACGATGTTGTAAACTTCGCGAGAATGATTTCTGTACCCGGTTTTTACTCATGGGGATTCAATGATGCAGCTACACCTCCCACTTCATTTTATGCTGCCTACAATGTTATCAAAGCGCCTAAAAAGGTTTTTGTTATTCCTGAAGGATTTCATAAAATCTATACGGAGCAGTTAGAAAAAACCAATAGCTGGATTTTACAAATGTTTCAAGAAAATAGGAAATAGAGACAAAGTCTTTATTCTTAAATGATTGTAGCTTTACACTTAATACTTGCAATGACTTAAACCCCAATATCTATTATTATGAAACACGCAAAATTAACATTAACAATGCTTTTAATTGCTTTAATTACAGGCAATTTACTCTCGCAATCTATTTTCTCTTGCAATAAAAACAAACAAACATGGAATAATATCTCTCCATATTTCACACCACCTGTAGCATACCAAAACAACTACGGTGACTACCGTTCTCCGCTCGTTTTTTACAACGGCGATACGGTAAAAACCAAAGCAGAATGGAAAAAAAGACGCGCTGAAATTAAAACCAAGTGGATGGATATGCTGGGCGAATGGCCACCGATTTTGACTAATCAGCGATTAGATATAATTAGTACTGAAAAGAGAGAAAACTTTACACAATACAAAGTACGCTTTTACTGGACATCCAATGAACAGACTGAAGGTTACCTTTTAATTCCGGATAAAAAAGGGAAAAAACCGGCAGTAATTACCGTGTTTTACGAACCTGAAACCGCAGCCGGAATCGGTGGAAAACCCAACCGTGATTTTGCCTACCAACTTACCAAACGCGGATTTGTAACTCTATCTTTAGGAACAACTCAAACCACGCAGAACCGTACTTACTCCATTTATTATCCAAGTATTGACAATGCGCAGCTCCAACCATTATCCGCATTAGCTTATGCAGCAGCTAATGCATGGCACGTCCTTTCAAAAGTAAAAGATGTGGACCCAAAGCGTATCGGAATAATGGGTCACTCTTACGGTGGGAAATGGGCGATGTTTGCTTCCTGTTTATTTGACAAATTCGCAAGTAGTGTTTGGGTTGATCCTGGAATTGTATTTGACGAAACGAAAGGAAGTGGCGTAAATTATTGGGAGCCTTGGTATTTAGGCTATTATCCGCCACCTTGGCAAAACACATGGAGCAAAACCGGCGAAAATGCAAAAGGACTTTACCCTCGATTACGTAAAGATGGATTTGACCTGCATGAACTTCACGCCTTAATGTCTCCCCGCCCTTTCCTTGTATCGGGCGGCTCTTCCGACCCTACAGACAGATGGATTCCACTCAATCATACCATTGCCGTAAATAATTTCCTTGGCTACAAGAACCGCGTGGCCATGACTAACCGACCAAAACATAGCCCGAATCCCGAATCGAATAAAGTTATCTTTGAGTTTTTTGAACATTTCTTGAAATAATAAATACGATTTGCGTTTTTTGAGGATAGATTTGCGTAAATAAGTGCTTTGTTGATGTTTGATTTAGTTTTCTTTGTATTGTTTGAATATGTAATGGAAAGTATTGATTTTCAATTTGAATTCTTAATGAAACGTTTATTCGAGTTTTATGCACTACTTTTTTTATTTTTAGGAATTTCAACTTTGAAATTAACCTCTCAGAGTAAAAAGGGTATTCTTTGGCAGCAAGGAGAGTCAGATTCTGAAAGAATAGAAGATGTTGCCATGTATAAAAATAGATTATTATTCTCAATTGAATCATTTAGAAAAGACCTTGGTGGTGAAAACATTCCTTTAGTGTTTGGAGGATTAGGCAATTTCTTAAAGTCAACTTATTATGAAAATATTAATACAATACTTAAAGAAGTTGCAAATGAAGTGCCAAGTGCTAAGTTTTCAGAAGCAAGTAAATTAGGACATATTGGTGATTATTTACATTTTAATTCAGAAGCGCAACGAGAGAATGGTATAAATATGTCGAAAGCTATGGTTGAATTACAACAAAATCACACTTTCAATGATAATCAAGGTGATGTGCTAATTTTTGGTGATTTAATAGTAAATTCTTCATATTTTCAAAACCTGATTTTAAATAAAGGTTACTCAATAAAAAAAATTGGAAATAATGAAATTGATCAAATTTCGATAGCATCAGGTAAAACTTTAATTATATCCGGAGAAAAAACATTGCATCCCGATGCAAGAAAAAAAACTGATCAATTTTTAAGAAATGGGGGAAATCTTATTTTAATTGGTACAAAAGCATTTGATTATACTCCTATACCTCATAATCCGGTTTCAATAGTGGACTTTAGTAGTCAAGACTCTTACGTTCTTGAAAAGATGGTAAGAAAGACAAGAGCATTGTCTTTAGATGAGCCTACAATACGAGTTGGTATGGATAATGAAGGGGAAAAAGCGTTAGAATTATTTACTTCAAATAGAGCTATGCCTGATTATATGGCAAAAATCTCATTAAAAGATAAAAAATCAGTTAGTCGCTCTGTGGTTACTTTTACTGCAAAGGGAAATTCATACATGGATTTGCTAGCTTTGGAAATTCTTGATAGTGATAATGTTAAATGGTATGGTTTTGTGCCGATTTCTTCGACTTGGGAAAAATATGCAATTTCCATGGCTGATTTTATCCCAGAAAACTGGTCAGATACCCAAGGAGAATATTCACTTTTAGATCCGAATAAAGTAGAAACTTTATGGATTGGGGTAAATTTAACAACAGTATGGAGAGAAAAGGGTATGTACTTGGGATTGAGCAACATTTCTTTAGAAGAAAATAGTCAGCAATACTATACTCCAACAGCAGCATTAAATGTGTTGCGATTGCCTTTTTTCGAAAATGACATAGAGATACCTCAGTGGATTTTCAACCCCATGGCACAAGTACAAAGAATATCAGGCACGCAAAGTTTAGTAAGAAATAATTCTTATCCTTTTGGAAAAATGCAGGTTGAAAGTGAGAACGACACATACGATATACCAAAGACCTCAATAAATCATCCAGGTACTTCATCTGGGTCAGACGCGATGAATTCATATGATTTCAGAGATGACCGAGAAAAGAGAATTATTCCTTTGTTTGAGATAATTGGAAATTATCCATCAAAACAAGTTGCTCGTGTCGAAATACCTACAGGGGGTCGATATGCCGGTTCCTCAATTACATTGGTTGGTTTAGCTCCTGCTACAGTACTGTCTAATAGTGCATTGAGTTCCTCTTTAATTGATGCACTTGAATTTGTAACTCAAAAACCGATTATAGCCGGAGTTAGAATAAATACGACTTCTGGTTCTTCTGTTAATTCGCAAATTGTTCCTAAACTGAAATTGACATTGAAGAACCCACTACAGCAGTCAGTATCTGGAAGTGTCCGAATTGATATTGCTGATGGACTAATAACCAAAGAGATACCTGTGTCTATATCAGGAGCAAGCAGTAGTATTGTGGAAGTAGCTTTATCCGAAGTATCTAAAACATTTCCTTTGGATAAGTTCAAATGGAAAGTTACTCTAAATTCCGGAAATCAAACAGATTATTTTGAAGATTCGGTAGATGTTGAACGAGCTTTGTTAATAGCTATCAAGCATCTTATAAATACACAAAAGCAGTATCCCGATGGAAGGCTTAGCCACCACTATTTTGGAGATGCGTACGGAGTAAGAGCAATGTATGCTTATTTAGAATATGTAAAAAAAAATCCGGCAAGTTTACAAAAAAACTTGGATATATGGAATGATATTTCATTAGAAGATATAGCTAATTGTGCTAATAGTTTTTATGATATGCTTACAGAAAAACAACTTGAAAACGGAGCTTTACCAATGGGATATCAAGAGCATGCACAAGGGTATAATGTTGCTGATGGAGGTCAAATAGTTTTGTCTATACAACAATCGTTGAGATACATACAAGATGAAACAAAAAAGAATAAATACTTAAACCTTATTTATCGTTTTGCAGACTGGACTGAAACATTTTACATTGACAGCGCTAAGTCAGAATTGATTAAGGTGCAATACCCAGAAGAGTATGCAAAAGGAAACGGAACTGTAGGGCATTATGGATTGATGCAAAGTGGGACAAGACAAATTCCATATGGTCCATCATGGGTTGGTGGATGTATATTGCCTGTTCAGGTATACCTAACTTATTGGAACAAGCATCCGGATAACACCAAACAAATGTCAATTGATAGTATTACCGAAAGAAATCTCAATTTCTATATTAATGCTATGTATTCTGCGCAAGGTTATTATCAAGCAGAAGCTTTATTTTGGACTTTAATTTCTATAAAAGACGAAGTACTAAAAGCAAAAATAATTGAAAATATCAAAAAGACATTTATACCATATATCTTTCGAGGCACTGAAAATGATATGTTTGCCGTAGGTAGTCGAAGAACATTAAATGCACTTCCGATGATCTACTATAGTCGATTCATAGAAGACAAGTCAAATGTAAGAGCTACATTGCTAAAATATATATGGACATTTGGATCTGAGACTTCATGCAATAGCATGGGACGTATTTCTGAAGCATTTCCAAAGCCTACTCACGGAGAGTCATTGTCTGCTGCAAAATATGCCGCTTTAAGTGCAATTTGGGCAATGGAATTATTGGAACCCAACTCTACGTTATTTGAAGGATTACTAATTGAAGTGGAAAAACCTGCACTAAGCCTGATTACATTAAAACCTGTCAGAAGTACAATAAGTTTATCCGTTAGAGCTACAAATAATCTCCCTGAAAAAGAAGATGAGATTTGGATTGACTTAAATAACAATGGCTTAATGGATGAGGGTGAAAAGGTCAAAAAATTTGGTGAAAAAGTAGATTACATTCTTGGATCAAATATTATTAATGTTTATGGTCCTATCTGGACTTTTGATTGTTCAAATAATGAGATCACAGATTTAAGAATTCATACTGCATACGCTACTCTAAATCAATTGTCTTGCTATAAAAACAATTTAGAAGTTATAGATTTAAGTAAGTGTAAAATATTAAATGCTGTGTCGTGCCAAAACAACCTCTTAAAATCAATTAAAATTAACAATGCTGAAAATCTATCAAGACTCAATATTTATAGTAACCTACTAAATCTAAATGAAATGTCGGAATTAGTTAATAGTTTACCAGATAGAAGAAACAAGACGCCAGGTAGTTTAGTGGTATATTATTCAGTCAATTCAGCTACCCAGCAAAATCAAAATCAGTTTTCAGAATATCATTCTCAAATTTTAGCAGGGAAAAACTGGAAATCCTTCGTCGCTATTCCAAGTGATACAGAGTTTACCGGTCCTTATACAACAAATCTAAATTCAAGATTGTATGATAGCATATTAACCGTACGGAGTGAGAGTAATCGCTTATATGTAGAAACAAATCCTCTAAATAACTTTAAAATATATAATATTAAAGGAAATTTATTGTCAAATCAATTTGGAACCGGAAATATCTCTTTACCAAGTGGAATATATATAATTAATTCAAATAACAAAACTATTAAAATCACACATTAACATGAAAAAAGGTAAGTATCCCTTAATGCGTGTTTTCTTATTTACAATATTTATTGTTTTTTCTGCTGCTTTGTTCGCTCAACAAAATATCACAGTAAGTGGAAATGTTACATTTTCTGATAATAGCGAACCCATGCCAGGGGTAAGCGTGACCATTAAGAATTTAAATAGAGGTGTAATTACGGATGTAAATGGCAATTACACAATTTCTAATGTACCTAAAGAATCGACACTTGTATTTTCTTTTGTTGGGATGGAAGATTTAGAAATTCAAGTAAAAGAACGAACAAGGATAAACGTTGAAATGATAGAGAAACTAAATATCCTTGATGATGTTGTTGTTGTTGGGTATGGAACTCAGCTTAAACGTGATCTTTCAGGCGCGATAACCTCTTTTTCAGGCGAAGACGTAAGTAAAAGTTCAAGTGGAAATATTAATACTTCGTTACAGGGAAAGATTCCGGGGATGAACATTACAGCTTCATCTGGTGAACCAAGTGCCGGTGCTTCAATCACAATCCGTGGAGCGGCTTCATTGAGTGGTGGTAGTGAACCTCTATATATTGTTGATGGAGTGCCAATTGGCTCTGGTAATATCAGTTCCATTGAAGGTGATGCTACATTTAGCCCTCTATCAAGTATTAATGCCAATGACATAGAATCTGTAGAAGTCCTAAGGGATGCTGCATCGGCAGCTATTTATGGCTCTCGTGCAGCAAATGGAGTAGTAATAATCACAACAAAAGGTGGTGGAAAATTTGATGTTTCTAAGCCCGAGATTCAGTTTAATCATATTTCAAGTTTTGTAACTGCTCCTAGAAAGTTAGATGTAATGAACGGTTGGCAATTTAGAACCGCTTATAAAGAAGCTCGTGAAAAAAACAATATGGTTGTTGATCAACCTTGGGTTATTAATCCATTCCATCCATATTACAACAGAACAACGGATTGGCAAGATGAACTATTTAGAACAGCTTATCAGACTGACAATTATTTGAGCTTAAATGGAAGTAGCCAAGGTTTTTCTTATGGTGTGTCATTAGGCTACAAAAATCTACAACCAATTGTGATTCATACAAGCTATGAACAACTTAATTTCCGATCGAATTTCTCTTATAAGTTGACTGAAAATCTAAAAGGAAGTACGCGTTTATCATACAGTAATAGTGATTATATCAGGATACTTTCTTCATCTAGTAATTATTATAGTGCATTAAGAGCTGCTGTGTTTACAAATCCTGCTTTCAGCCCATATGATCCGGAAACAAATGAAATGGTTAATTGGTTAGGACAACGTGAACAAAGAAACCCTTTAGCATTGGCTGAAAAAGTACCTCATTCTTTCAATCAAAAAGGTTACACTATCAATCAAACTTTAACCGCAACTTTTGCTAAGTATTTTACATTAAACACTAGGCTTTCATTAAACACTCGAGGAACAGAACAGTCAAGTTATCAACCTAAATACTTTGATTCAAATAATCCTCCCAGAGATATCGGTAAATTTTACACCTCAGATAGTCGTACTCTAATGAATGAAAATACACTTCAATATTTAAGAACTATCAAAAAACATAGAATAAATGCTTTAATAGGTCAGTCTATTCAATCTGACATGACAGAGACTATTTATTTAAATGGTGAAAATTATGTGGACCCAATTATTACCCCGATACAATCAGCAGCTAAGTATACTAGAGTTAGTCGTGATCAAAGCGAACGAATGATGTTGTCTTATTTTGGTAGGATAAACTACTCCTATATCTGGAGATATATTTTTTCATTTGTTTTACGGAATGATATGTCATCACGATTTGGCCCAAACAAACGATCAGGTTTCTTTCCTTCAGCCTCATTTGCTTGGAGGTTCTCCGATGAGCCATTTATGAAGTTTTCTAAAGGATTTTTGGAAGATGCTAAATGGCGAATCAGTTATGGAGTAACCGGAAACCAAACTACTTCAAATTATGGCTGGCAAGGTCAATATGTTGCATCATCTTCAAAGTATGATGGTAATGTTGCAATCAGACATGATGATTTAGCAAACCCTGGGTTAGGATGGGAAACTACTACTCAATATAATACTGGGTTAGATTTGACTTTCTGGAATAGTAGAGTTTTTTTCAGTATGGATGCTTATGTCAAAAATAGTGAGGACTTGTTGTTTAACTTTCCATTAAGTTATTATACCGGTTTTACTTCAACAGCAATGAATTTTGGAAGTATTAGCAATAAAGGAGTTGAATTTTTAGTTGAATCAGTAAATCTACTTAGACCTTTCAGGTGGAAAACATCGTTCAACTTATCCTTTAACAGGAATAAAATTACCGCGTTACCTAAAGGTGAAGATGTAATTATTGGCGATTTTTCACTTGGAAGAATTGGGGAACCAATAGGAGCTTTTTATACATTTGAAGCTTTAGGGGTTTATTCTCGTGACGAAGATAACGTTTATATCTCTCCAGATGGAACTGTTGGTCAATATAAAAAAGGAGCTTCGACAGGCGAAGTGTTTAAAGGAGGTGATATGATATGGCGTGACGTAGATGGTAACGGAATAATTGATGATTCTGATCGCTTAGTAATTGGCAATCCTCATCCATTGTTTATTGGAGGTCTGACAAATGAGTTTAGTTATAAAGGACTTTCTTTGAATGTGTTCTTTAACTGGTCATATGGAAATAAAATTATGAATGAGATTAGAAGAAGAAGAAATCAGATGAACACTACAAATAATCTCGGTCAAGATGCATTGAAAAGATGGAGTAATCAAGGTGATGAAACCAATTTTCCGATGATAAGATACGGTGACACAATGGAGAATTTTAGAGCATCTTCATTCAATATGGAAGACGGTTCTTTTCTTCGCCTAAAAGAAATTACCTTACAATATGAAATTCCAAGAAAGATACTTGCTAAGACGCCTATTTCTAATATAAATGTTTATGTGTCGGCATCTAACTTATTGACATGGAGTAAATATTCAGGTTATGATCCTGAAGTGAATTCTTCTATTAATCCTTTTATTCAGGGTGTAGACAATGGTAGTCTTCCTGTTAGTAAATCTGTAAACTTTGGTTTTTCTGTTAAATTTTAAAAATTAATAAAACAATGAAAAAGATATTTTTATTTGTACTTATTATAAGCTTAGTCACGGTTTCTTGTGGTGACATGCTCGATATGACACCAAATACATCTTGGTCTGGGTTAAATTTCCCTACAGAAGAATCTCACTTGGATGGATTGCTCTATGGTGGGTATGAGCAATTGCAGACTACATTGGCGAGTGGGTTTTTATATTATGGAGAAATGAGAGCTGAAGTGTTTTATATTAATGCGTTTAATGTTACAAACGATAAAATAGTGAACAACAAGTTGGAGTATGGTATGAATCAGGCGTCATGGTCGAACTTCTATCGTGTTATAAAACAAGCAAATCTTGTGTTAGAGTTTACACCAAAGTTGTTAGAAAACAATAAAACTACAGAAGCTAAAGCTAATCAGTTAATGGGCGAGGCTTATACTATGAGAGCTTTGAGTTACTTTTATATTGTCCGAATTTGGGGTGATGCACCTTTAATAAAAAAACCATTCCTATCCATTGAAGATTTGAAGAATCTCTCCAGAGACCCTATTGATAGTATACTGTTGGCGGTTCATGAAGATTTGGATAAAAGTGCAAAATTAATTCCGAAAAACAAAGTGACTCGAACTGAGTTTACACGGGCTGCTGCTCATGCTATTGATGCACATGTTTATGCCTGGGAACACAATTATGAGAAAGTGATTGAAAAAACTGATTTAGTTCTTAGCAATTCTGAATATGTTTTGGCAACCTTATTTGATGAAAACTTAGACATAAACTCCTCTAATTTTGTATCGATCGTTCAGAGTTCTGCATTCGCGCAAATATTTAATTTAGGAAAAAACAGAGAGTCTATTTTTGAGCTTGCATTTAGTATTCAGGATGGTGACGACAGCCGTAGGCTGAGTTCGTTTTTTTCATCTACTTGGCCATATTTAAGGCCTCACAATGAATATTGTGAATCATTTGATCCTCTTGATTGGAGAGCGATTGTTGCTAATAGATATGATACAAATGGTAAGTACACCACAATAAAATTTACGATTGGATTCAACATGGTTGAAGACACGAGAAATATAGTTCTATTTAGATTAGGTGATTTGTATTTATTAAAAGCAGAAGCTTTGGCTAATTTGGAAGATACTGATGAAAACAGAAAAAAAGCGATGAACTTAGTAAACACCATCAGGAAAAGAGCAGGAGGACCATCTATGGAAATAGCAGAAGAAGTGTTTTTAGACCGAGCTACTTATCCTTTAGAAACTTTTAAAGATTTCATTCTTGAAGAAAGAAAGTTTGAATTGTGTTATGAAGGACACCGTTGGTTTGACTTGATTCGGTGTGGTAAAGCTGTTGAAATTCTTAAAGAAAGAGTTAATATTGACATAGATCCGGCGGCTTTAGTTTGGCCGATTTACATCGAAGAAATTAGAAGAAGTCCCAACATTGAGCAAAACGAATATTATAAATAAAAAGTAACAATCAATTTTAATAAATATTTGTACTTATGAAACATCCATTTAAGATTAATCTCAAACCCAAGAGAATGGTTA
>LSQX01367441.1_pt1 | contig 26223 bp, 20 predicted proteins | sample 654561 | NCBI WGS metagenome assembly LSQX01 (sample SAMN04489861, study PRJNA283612) | anaerobic digester metagenome | isolation source: 4 biogas reactors fed with cattle manure at either 37C or 55C with and... | place: Denmark: Kongens Lyngby | collected 2014 | reverse complement strand
CGGTCTATGTGGCTGGGACGGAGTATGATGTTGGCGTGGGTGTTGCTGGAAAAGGCGTACATGTATTCAATGAATACATCGTGAGCAGCCAGGTTTTCCAGGATGTCAGCCAGAGCGCCGGGCGTATCGGGGCAGGTAATGCGGACCACATCGGCGGTGGTCACTCCAAAGCGGGCTTCCCGCAATACGTGTACTGCCTGGTCCACGTCCGACACAATCATGCGAAGGATGCCAAAGTCAGCGTTCTCGGCAAGGCTGAAAGCCTGCATGTTGATGCCGTTGTCGCCCAGTATACGAGCCATTTGGCCAATGCTTCCTGTGCGGTTTTCTACAAATACAGAGAGTTGTTTTATTTTCATAATCAGTAGTTTTACATGTTTGTTTTTCTGTTGTCAATTACGCGTTGGGCTTTGCCTTCGCTGCGGGGTATAGTAAAAGGTTCGACAATTTTCACACTTGCCGCTATCCCCAGAACGCTTTGCAGACGTGCTTTTACCTCTTCACGCAAAGCCACCATGCGGTTGATTTCGTCTGAGTACCGGTCTTCATGTACTTCCACTTTGACTTCCAAAGTATCCAGATTTCCCGCCCTGTTTACTACAATCTGGTAATGCGGTTCCAGACCGGGAATTTCCAGAATCACGCTTTCTATTTGCGAGGGAAATACGTTTACACCGCGAATGATCAACATATCGTCGCTGCGCCCCACAATGCGGCTCATGCGCAGGCTGGTGCGTCCACAGGCACAAGGCTCGGGATGTAACGAGCACAGGTCTTTGGTGCGGTAACGGATCAACGGCAGACCATCCTTTGTAAGGGTGGTGATTACCAGTTCTCCCTGCTCTCCGTACGGAAGCGGTTCCAGGGTCTGGGGGTCAATAACCTCGGCATAAAAATGGTCGTCAATAATGTGGGATCCGTCTTTGCACGTACACTCATGCGATACACCGGGACCCATAATCTCACTCAGTCCATAGATGTTAAAAGCGTCTATACCCAGTTTTTCCTCAATATCCCGGCGCATGTTCTCAGACCAGGGCTCGGCTCCAAATATGCCCAGACGTAAAGGCTGTCCGTTGCGGTGCGGTACCTGCTCCTTCATGGCCTCGGCCAGATACAATGCATAAGACGGCGTACAAGCCAAGGCCGTAACACCAAAATCGTGCATCAACCGGATTTGTTTGGGGGTATTTCCACTGGACATGGGAACGACCGTGGCGCCAATATGTTCCACACCGTAATGCAGGCCCAGTCCTCCGGTAAACAGTCCGTACCCGTAGGCCACAGAAAAAATGTCTTTCTTGCCTGCCCCATAAGCAGTCAGGCATCGAGCCATCATTTCTGTCCATATGCCGAGGTCTTTGCGCGTATAGCCTACGACCGTGGGCTGTCCCGTTGTCCCGGACGAGGCGTGCAACCGCACAATCTCTATCATGGGTGCGGCAAACAAGCCGTAGGGGTAATTGTCGCGCAAGTGATCTTTGGTGGTAAAAGGCAGCCGCACGATATCGTCTATGGAGCGGATATCATCGGGCAGGATGTTTCTCTCCTGCAGCCGGTTGCGGTAGAACGGTGTGTTGTGGTACGTTCGTTCTACCAATTTTCTAAGACGAGCACTTTGCAGTTTGCGTTTCTTGTCTGCATTCATGCATTCTTTGCTTGGGTTCCAGATCATAAATAAAAGGGTTAATGGGTGGATATAAAAATACCTTCAGGGGGCCGCAAGGACTCCCTCTTTGGACATTCAGTATGTTAGATGTGGTCTATGAAAGCATGACTTGTCCCCGGAAAGCCATCATGCTTTCTCCGGTAAACGAGAAAAAGAAAAAGGCGTTATATAAACCGGGTGCTTTCATTTGTTTTTTGATGTGGCTACAAAGATAAGCGGAATGTTGAGAGGAACAAGAGATTTTGGCACATGGTGCAGTATATTTGTAAACATTGTATTTAAAAATAAAGAAGCTGTATAAGTATGAAAAATAAAATATGTTTTTATTTCGTCTGTTTGTCTTTAGCCTTAGTAATAACAGGTTGTGGAAAAGACAATAGGTTCTACAACAGACTGGAAGGAAAATGGCAATTGGTCAAAACACAAGACCTTGGAAATAAGGAAGAATATCCGACTCCGGAAAACCAGACCATAAGGGAATTCACCTCCCAGAGCACATATATCTTTTACGATGCCTATGGCAACATGATCTGGGAACGTGAGTGTCATGTATCCAGAACAACCATAACCCTTTACGGCGTTGATTACGACACAAAATACCCTTACCGGCTACACAACGACACGCTAAGAATCAGACACCTGGGCGGCTTTGAATTTTACGACGAATATTTCGTAAAGCTGATGAAGTAGTAGAACAACAAGAGGATCAATCTCTTAAACATGCCAGAGGTACCACCTTCACACCATCGGGGCGTGAGTAAGCAATGGGACCTCCCGTGATTACCATCAACAGATCAGGTTCACTCAGTCTCACCTGTTTTTCTGCCCGGTTGTATTCTTTTACCAAACGTTGTATCTCTAGCAAGTGGGCTGCTCCTTTTTCAATATCTTTACCTCCCAGCTTAAACTCAATCAAGGCATATCTTCCATCTGCCAGATGCAGTACCGCATCTGCCTCTAAATTATATCGGTCATGATAATAAGATATGGAGCTGCCAAGAGCTTGGGAATAAGCTTTTAAATCGCGAATACACATGCTTTCAAATATAAATCCAAATGTTTTCAGATCCATTTGCAGAGTTTCCGGGGTCAAACCAAGCGCTGCAACTGCTATTGAGGGGTCAACAAACCCTCTTTTCAAACTACTGCGTATGGCCGTAGCAGATCGTATTGCCGGACTCCATGCTTCAATATCTTGTATTACAAATAATTGTCTAAAAGCATTCACATAACTATCAAATGTGTTTTCCGCCAACGTATCAGTCTGTACGCGAATATCATTCAGCATACTCGATTTTTTTGCAAGTGTGGACACATTACGGGCATAAGATCTAAGAATCAAACGAGCTACTGTTTCATCACGTATGATATTATCGACAGTGGAAATATCCATCTTGCACAAGCTGTTCACATAGTCTCTTGCAATCAATAAACGAGAATTAGCTTTTCTTGGTTTTAAAGACGCCGGCCAACCACCACGACATGCCGCAAAAATCAAGTTCTCAATAGTCATGGAAGAATCAATACCATCGATATCCAATGCGAGATTATTGAAAAGTTCAGACAACGAAATGGCTCCATTTGACTCTTTAGATTCAAACAAGCTCATGGGAAACATCTGCATACGAACAATCCTTCCTATACCTGAATGCATGACTGCCGATTTGTCCACGCTGTTTGAGCCCGTAAGTATAAACTGCCCAACTTCACCCCGCCTATCTACCATCACCCTCACAGCATCCCAGAGTGTAGGTGCCACTTGCCATTCATCAATCAATCTTGGAGTCTCTCCGGCCAAAAGTAACGAAGGACGGATGGCAGCAGTAGCTATATATCCCTCCCTGGTGTCAGGGTCTTGCAATGGCAAAACACTATTAGCTTGCTGCATAGCAGTTGTTGTTTTTCCACACCACTTTGGTCCTTCAATCAAAACAGCTCCAAATGCTTCAAGATTATCTTTCAGCTGTTTATCTGCCATTCGTTTTAGATATTCCATATAGAAATCTTATTAAGAAGTCTTGACAAAGGTACTGATTATTTTTGAAACAACCCTCTCTGTTGATGTTTTTTGTGGTGTTTCGTTGAGGCTTTTTGTGGCATTCTGTTGATGTTTTTTGTGCTAAAAATCCAGGGTCGTCCAACCAAAAGAATGTGGAAATCAAATGCAGAAAGTCATCATGATTAAGTAGCTTAGCCTGAAATTCAAAATATGGAGCAAAGCATTCTCCCGGTCGAGTCAATTCAAGAAAGGGATATTGATATAATCTTGCTTGAAGAATTGTCTACGGACAATACTTTTTGTGAATGGTTTATTATAGAACTGGGCTTACCAAGTATGACAACTGTAAATGGAGCCTGGAAAAGCATTTCTGCTTTTGGGCTTGGAGAAACGGATATTTTATTTTCATACAACTCTAATAACAAAAAAATCTTCGTACTTATTGAAAATAAATTGGACGCCTCGTTCCAAAGCGAGCAATTCAATCGTTATGTAAAACGTGTAGATGAGTATTTGGCTAACAAAGAATGTGATAACGCTTTTGTTGTGTTGGTTGCGCCAAAGCTTTACTGTAAGAATCAAAATGATTTCGAAAATTACTTAACATATGAATCAATCGCAGAAAGATTTGAATATACGGGATCAAAAAGAGATCAGTTTAGAAGCAGTTTATTGCAAATAGCCATTGAAAAATTAAGACGTGGTTATAGACCAATAAACTCTATTCCTGTTCAAAACTTTTGGCATGCATACTGGAAATTTAAAGAAGAAAAATTTCCAAGTCTAAAAATGAGAAAACCTGATGTTGTTCCATACAATAGCGATTGGCCAATGCTTTATGATGACAGATTAAAAAATGTTGTGTTTTATCATAAACTGGGCCAAGGAAATACAGATGCTACTTTCATAGGTTTTCCCGCAGAGGTTGAATCCAAAATAAAAACAATACTCCCTGAATGGGCAGAGTTTGAAAAGCATAGCAAAAGTTTTTCAATCCGTGTTTTTTCAGGGAAAATCGACCGAACAAAAGATTTTAACAAACAAATTGATAAAGTAGAAAACGGATTGAAAAATCTTGAACTGATTAGAAATTGGATACTTAAAAATAAAACCCAAATGATATTACATTAATCAACAACCGTGTCTTCTGAAGTAGCAATTTTTTTCGTATCTTACACGTATGGCAAAACAACATGCATTTAGTAAAAGACAGATAGAACGACAAAAAAGAGCTAAACGAAAAGAAAAGCAAAAAAGAAGAGAGGCAAGGAAAGACGCCCCAAAAGATACCTTTGAAGATATGCTGGCTTACGTAGATGAATACGGAGTCATCCACGATACACCTCCACAAGAAGAGGAAGAAGGAACAAAACAAGAAGAAACCCCCGACACCCCCTCCCCCACACCATAGCCCCATCACCCATCACCCATCACTCCTCACCCATCACCCTTCACCCTTCACTCCTCACCCCTCACCCATCACCCATCACCCATCACCCTTCACCCATCACCTACAACGCCCCTGCCGGCAGCAATTCCCTATAGAAGATGCTGTTCAAAAACAGCCGCGTACTGCCGTGCCAGTAGGCACGAAATGCAGGATCGTCTGCAAAATAGACCACGCCCCGAGCAGCCAACACAGCCGGAGTATTGGAATAATTGCCAAGGTACCTGTCTTGCAGGTAGCCGCTTAATAAGGGCTGGTCTGTGTAACGCAGAGGAACTCCAAAGCGGCTGCGGGGCTCGGCCAGAACCATGTCCCTGTTTTTAAACAACGGAACCACAGGCCGGATCATTCCATAAGCCATAGGATGCGTGCTGTCCAGGGCAGCTTCCAGGATCACACCGTTTACCCGTGACGAGGCGCGTTGACCCTGCGATTTTTCGTACGTACCGTCTGCCGGGCCAAAGGTTTCCGGTTTGCGCGGCACACCCTTAATTTGTGCTAATTCCAAATTGTTTAGGGAGCGGTATCCGTTGCCCACAGCAATCAAGGTGTTCCCTGAGCGGCTGCTCCACTCTTGCAGGCGTTCTTTCGTAGCTTTTGAAAAAGCAATATTTCCGGTTACCACCAACACGTTATAGCGAGAAAAGTTTCTTACAGCCTCGGCTTCTATCAACGACACAGGAATTCCCAGCCGGCTGTCAAACAGATGCCAAAACTCCCCTACCGTTCCAAAAGAAGCTCCGCGGTCTGTCAAAAGGGCTACAGAAGGTTTGGAAATCAAACGAAAGCTGTTGCTTCCCAAATCGGTTTCTCCAACGCTTAGTCCCGCGGTTGCACTGTATATGTTAATAGCTGCACCTCGGTACTTCTGCCGAGCCAAGTTTACCATTTGGTTTAATTCTTCCGGTGTCACTCTTTGTTGAATAACCGGTACCATGATGGTACCTGCCGGGAACTCTTTTTCCTGTCCGTCCAATTGGAACGAAAACGGCTTGTTGGCCACACGCAGGGATACGCCCTTGTCCATCAGTTCGTACAGCAAGGTGTAATTGTAAAAATCTGTTGTTTCTATCAAGTAAGCATACCGTGATAAAGGCACATGTCCGGCCTCTGTTCCAAAACCTGCTTCACTTTCCACGCGATCTCCTTGCAACCCCTTCACGTCCTTAAGGGCTGCGTGCGGAATGTTCATGGCCAGAGAAGCTGTCCAGGCAGAAATGTCGTAAAATACCGTATCACGAAACGTATCTACCCGCTCAAACAAAGTCTTGATCACTGCATACGCTGTCTGTTTTACAGGAACTACCCACGCACTTCCCGGTACAAATGTTTGTCCCTCCAGGGTTATTTCTTTGGCCAAACGGTATACATCAATATTATGGGCTGCCAGCATGCGGTACAATTCTCGGCTTAGCGATACGTCTTCCGGTACTCCAAAAACATACGCCTTTACCTGTTCTTTAGTTGCTTGTTTGTGGCAATTGGCAAAGTAGCTGCGCTGAAAATCCTGCATCTCTGTTTTCAAGGCCACAGCCGCTTTCAAAGCACTAAAAGAATTGAAAACCTGGTTTCGTACGCTAAACGACAGCGAATAATGCATGTTGTTCAGTTCCCGCTCCACACCGCGCGGATTGGGCTGTTCATACAGACTGCCAATGGCACCAAAAATATCGGGGTACGTAGATCCCTTGCCTAAATAAAAATCGTCAAAACCCTCTTTTGTAAAATGCATAACGCCAATCTCTCCCAGTATTTCCGAGTGGAATGCAGACACTTTTTGCGTGAGCAACCAGTTTTCATCGGGGATTAGCAGGTTGGTGCGGCTTCTGACACCCGGCGAGAAAAAAGTAGCTACGGCATTTCCTTGCTCATGGTAATCGTTCACCATAGTGGGCAACCACTTGTGATACACCTCTAACCGGGAACGGCTTTCCGGATGCTGGGCCAACAACCAGTCTCTGTTCAAATCAAACCAGTAATGGTTGGAACGACTGCTTGGCGTAGGCTCCCTAAATTCGCGGCTGTTGGGATCGGTAGTGCCGGCCTGCGACAAATTGCTGTTTACCCACGCAGCGTAGCGCAGGCTGCCGTCTGGGTTGAGAGCCGGTTGCAAAATGATGACGTTCTTTTCCAACATCTCCAACACCATAGGGTCTTCAGAAGCTACCAAGGCATAAGCCACCAGAGCCGAGGCATTTATACCGGTAGCCTCGTTGCCGTGTACGCTATACCCCAACCAGTTCACCAGCGGCATGCTGTCCAAATCCAAACTTGCCGAGGCGGTCGGATCGGCTATCTTCAGCTGCTGCTGCCGTATGTGCTTTCGGTTGGCTATGTTTTCCGGCGTGCTGATAATCAGATAAAGGATAGGATTCTTCTCATACGTATATCCCTTTTCAATCAAATGGACTCTGGGCGAAAGCCTGTCCAGATGCCTCATATACATGAGTATTTGGTCGTACGTAAGATGCCTGGCACCTATTTGAAAACCAAAGAATTCCTCCGGAGCAGGTATCTCCTTATTCATTTTTTCCACACCCTTAGGAAAGAACCAGGATGTTTCTTGTCCCTGAGCAAACACAAAACTGTACGCAAAACACAGTACAAAAATAGATATTAGCCACTTTTTCATAAATACATATTTGAGTTGTTCAAATATAAAGAAAAACTCAATCTGAAAAGGGTGTTTTCTGTGTTTTTCGGGCTTATAGCAGGCTGTCTGGTGGAATTATAGCAGGCCTTTGGCGTGTTTTTCGCCAATAACTTTCAGCATGTCCACCGTCATGGCAGCCAAATCCCATTTGGGATTCCAGCCCCATTCCTCGCGGGCGCAGGTGTCGTCCATTTTGTTGGGCCAGGAATCGGCAATGGCTTGTTTCATGGGCTCTACATCGTACGTAAGTTCAAAGTCCGGGATGTGTTTTTTGATCTCGGCAGCAATGATTTCCGGATCAAAGCTCATGGCCGTTACGTTGAATGAATTTCTGTGTACCAACCGGGCCGGATCGGCTTCCATCAGGTCAATGGCTGCTTCTATGGCATCGGGCATGTACATCATATCCAAGAAGGTACCGGCTTGCAGAGGAGACGTGAATTGTTTATGTTTTATGGCTTCGTAGTAAATCTCTACGGCATAATCTGTAGTGCCTCCACCGGGCAGTGTCACGTTGGAAATAATACCGGGATAGCGTACGGAACGCGTATCCACGCCAAAACGTTTGAAGTAATAATCACTTAACATTTCACCGGCCACTTTCGATACACCGTACATGGTCTGCGGACGCTGGATGGTATCCTGAGGCGTGTTGTCCAACGGTGTGCCTCCGCCAAAAGCTCCAATAGAACTGGGCGTAGAAACGGCGCATCCGTACTCACGGGCCACTTCCAAACAGTTCATCAATCCGCCAATACCAATATTCCAAGCCATGAGGGGTTTGCTTTCTCCCACAGCAGACAAAATAGCAGCCAAGTTGTAGATGGTGTCTATTTTGTACTTTTTCACTACATCTGCGATTTGCTGAATATCAGTCGCGTCTATTCGTTCAGACGGACCCGACTCCAGCAATTCACCCGTAGGTAACGTTGATCTGTAACCGGCAACTACATGGCTGTTGCCGTATCTTTTACGAAGCTCTAGGGTAAGTTCCGATCCAATCTGGCCTACCGAGCCAATCACCAAAATATTTTTCATGGCACAAATATACGAATCTGTATTACAAAAATAATATCTTTGCATGCTATGCTTTAAGAAAATAAAGGAATTCTTAGTATTAACTTATAAAATATAATATCCTATGTACGATAGACTTCAGGACCACCTGCAAAAAGAGCTGGACCAAATCCGGGAAGCCGGACTTTATAAAGACGAAAGAATCATCACCACACCTCAAGGAGCTGAGATCAAGGTAGACACCGGCGCGGAAGTGTTGAATTTCTGTGCCAACAACTACCTGGGCCTCTCCAACAACGCCCGCTTGATAGAAGCCGCTAAAAAAGCGTTGGATTCCCACGGATACGGACTTTCTTCTGTTCGCTTTATATGCGGTACCCAAGACATCCATAAAGAACTGGAAGCCAAAGTGGCCGAGTTTTTTGGTACGGAAGACACCATCCTCTATGCGGCCTGTTTTGATGCCAACGGAGGCGTATTTGAGCCGCTGCTCACACACGAAGACGCTGTGATTTCCGATGCCCTCAACCATGCTTCCATCATTGACGGCATCCGTTTGAGCAAAGCCGTACGTTACCGTTACGCCAATGCCGATATGGCAGATTTGGAAGAAAAACTGAAAGAAGCTCAAGCACAACGCTTCAGGATGATCGTTACAGACGGTGTGTTCTCCATGGACGGCAACGTAGCCCCCATGGATAAAATATACGAACTGGCACAAAAGTACGACGCCTTTGTAATGGTGGACGAATGCCACTCAGCCGGCGTAGTGGGGGAAACAGGCCGAGGCGTGACCGAACTGTTCAACCTTCGTGGAAAAATCGAGATCATTACAGGTACACTGGGGAAAGCCTTTGGTGGCGCCATTGGTGGTTTTACCACCGGTAAGAAAGAGATTATTGAGATGTTGCGTCAACGCTCTCGCCCCTATCTGTTCTCCAACTCCATCCCTCCCGTAGTGGCCGCTGCAGGTATTGAAATGTTTGATATGATGGCCCATACCAACGACCTGCAAGACAAACTGCATGAAAACACCACATATTTTGTACAAAAAATGGTAGATGCCGGATTTGACATCAAACCTACCCGCAGTGCCATTTGCGCCGTGATGTTGTACGATGCCAAACTGAGCCAAGAAATGGCTGCTCGCCTGCTAGACGAAGGCATTTACGTCATTGGATTCTACTATCCCGTAGTACCGCAAGGAGAAGCCCGCATCCGCGTTCAGATTTCTGCCGCACACCAACGCGCACATCTTGACAAATGCATTGCTGCCTTCACCAAAGTAGGCAAAGAACTGGGTGTGATAAAATAAGTTTTCCAAATACTATTCCCATGAAAAAATCCATTTTTATCTTCATTGCTTTATTTGCCACTACTCTTTTATTGGCACAAGAAGTAAAAACAGAACAGAAAAAACCACTTGATCATAGCGTATATGATGCCTGGAAAAACGTTGGCGCTTTCTCTATGAGTAACGACGGAAAATACGCCTCGTACCTGGTACAGGAACAAGAGGGCGACAGGTACGCAGAAGTGCTCAACCTGAAAACGCTGGAAAGAAACACCGTGGAAAGGACTGTACAACCTAAATTAACCCCCGATGGAAGGTTTCTGGTAGCTACCATCAAACCTTTTTTCAGCGAAACAAAAGAAGCCAAACGCAAAAAACTCAAACCGGATCAAATGCCCAAAGACACGTTGGGTATTTACAATTGTTACACAAAAGAGCTTACAAAGATTCCGTACTTGAAATCGGTTAAAATAGGAAGGCTTGGAGAAACCCATATTGCTTTCCAATCCAATATGCCGGCCGATACCACCGGCGGAAAGAAACCGGTAAAAAAAGAAAAGGACCAGGGCGAAAACCTGATGGTGTACCATCTGCCAAGCGGTTCCATAGATACCCTACCCGCTGTGTCTGATTACAATTTTAGCAGAGGCGGCGATACGTTGTTCTTTGTTCGCAGGCCCTCTTCCAAAGACACCCTGCTGCAAGCCGGTCTGTTCATGTACACTCCAAAGGACAAGCAGCTTACCAACCTCTATACGTTTGATTTAAAACAAAAGGTAAAACTGCCCGTAGTAAGTGAAGACAACCGCCATCTTGTATTTTACGCCAACCTGGATACTACAAAACAAGGAAAAGATGCCGTAAGTATTTTGTATTATACCCCGGGATTTGATCAGGCAAAAGTGCTCATTGATAACCAATTGAACCATTTGGAAGAAGGTTGGAGAGTGAGTGAAAACCGCGCTCTAATATTCAGCAAATCGGGACACCGGTTGTTCTTTGGTATTGCCCCTATACTTCCGGAAAAAGACACCTCTCTGGTAGAGTCTGAAACAGCCCGGTTGGACATCTGGCATTACCTGGACCCCTATGTACAACCACAGCAATTGGTAAACCTCAACCGGGAGCTTAAAAAATCGTATATGTGTGTGGCAGACCTGACAGATCAAGCCACAGAGCAAAACACGCTCAGCTGGCACAGACTTTCTACAGACCTCAATCACATTGTACAGATCCCGCAAGAATACGACGCCAACTGGGGCTACTCGGTAAGCAGATACAACTACCAGCTGGAATCTATGTGGAGTTCCAACCCCCGTTCCGATCTGTATCTGGTTGATATAACAAACGGAGAAGCCCGCTTGTTGCTGGAAGACACATACATTTCTCAGGTAAGTGCATCGCCGGAAGGAAACTACCTGATTTGGTACAACAACCGGGAACAAAACTGGTACTCTTATAACGTAAAAAATAAAGAAATCGTATGCCTTACAGAAGGGTTGAATGTGTCATTTGCCAACGAACTGCATGACGCTCCCGTTATGGCATCTTCCTACGGAAACGAAGGTTGGATGGAAGACGACAAAGGCCTTTTCCTAAACGACCGTTACGATGTATGGCTGGTAGATCCAACCGGTAACACACCGCCCGTAAACTTCACAGACGGTCTGGGTCGCAAAGAGAACATCACTTTCCGTATAGCTCGGTTGGACAAAACATTACTTCCTCCGGCTACTCCGGGTGTAAAAAAGGACCCCATCAAACCCAAAACAACCGTATATTTCTCAGTATTTGACAACAACACAAAAGAAAGCGGCTACTACTACAAAGAAATGGGCAAAAGACGTCCGGTCATGACACGATGGATTGTAGAACCCATGACTTTTGTATATCTCACACGTTCAGAAGACGGCAGAGTCATGATCTACAGCAAGCACAACTTTGAGAACTCCCCCAACGTGTGGATTACAAAAAACAACTTTAAAACGCAAACACAGATAACAGATATCAACCCGCAACAAAGAGAATACAACTGGGGTACGGCAGAATTGGTACACTGGAAATCTAACTCGGGTTTGGACCTGGATGGAATTCTTTACAAACCGGAAAATTTTGACCCGGCAAAGAAATACCCCATGATTCTGTATTTCTATGAAAGAAGTTCACAGGGCCTGCACAGCTACAGAGCTCCGGCCCCCAGCCGTTCCACCATCAACATTCCGTTTTTCGTAAGCAACGAATACATTGTTTTTGTTCCGGATATTGTCTATCAAATAGGTCATCCGGGAGAAAGCGCCATGGATTGCATAGTACCCGGAGTGAAAAAGCTGATTGCTGAAAACTCATGGATAGACAGCGACAACGTTGCCATACAAGGACAAAGCTGGGGCGGTTATCAGGTAGCCTATATGGTTACCCAACCCCATGTGTTCAAATGGAAAGCAGCCGGTGCCGGTGCTCCCGTATCTAACATGACCAGTGCCTATGGCGGCGTCAGGTGGGGATCGGGAATGATTCGTCAATTCCAATATGAACATACACAAAGCCGCATTGGAGCCACTTTGTGGGACAGGTTTGACCTGTATATTGAAAACTCTCCTTTGTTTTTTGCCGACAAAGTAGAAACCCCGTTGCTTATTATGCATAACGACCAAGACGAAGCCGTTCCCTGGTACCAAGGTATTGAGTATTTCACTGCCCTGCGCAGGTTGGGCAAACCTGTGTGGATGTTACAGTACAACAAAGAAGCCCACAACCTTAGGGGACGAGCAAACTCCAAAGACTTGAGTATCCGTCTGGAGCAATTCTTCAACCATTACCTGAAGGGAGCTCCCATGCCGGTCTGGATGAAAACGGGCGTTCCCGCCACACTCAAAGGCATTGATTGGGGCTACGAATTGACCGAATAATAGGCTGGTGACAGCTTATAAAAAAAGCCCGGATTATTCCGGGCTTTTTTTATTGGGTAAAGGTAGCCGTTAAAAGGTGAAACCTAATCCAAACGAGGCAAGGATCCTGTTGCCTTCCTCTTTTACAGGTTTGTAATAATCGGCTGCCAACTTCACGTATACCCCACTTTTCTTTTCCTTACCAAAAGCGGTGAAGAAGTTTACCTGGCCACCTATCTTATAAAAGCTTTGAGTCAGGTATTCAAAATCGGGGGTCATGAACTGCGTGATAACAACGGATTGAGGATCTGCTCCGCCATACACATACTTTCCGTCCATGTTGTGCTTGTAGATCACATCTGCTCCAACAGTCAACAGGCTGTTTTTCCCTGCCTTGATGTTGATGCCTCCATTAACTCCGGCATACAAGTTCTTAATCTTCATCAGAGATTGCGGCATGATGTACAAGTCGTCATTCAACAAATAATCTGCCGTAAGCCCTGCTTTCCATAAGTAGGCATTGTCTGTACCCTTGTAATAAGTATACGCAAAGCTCATTTGATCTTGTTCGTACGTAGAACGGATGCTGCTATACACATCCACCCACTGCTGTACTTCATAAGTGAGGTCCAGTACCTGTACAAACTCAATACCTTTAACCTTGTCCTTTGCATAGGAAAAATCAATACGGTGCAGGTCGTCTGTTTGTGCTACAGCCGCCAGGTTGGCATATATTTTTTCTTCTTTGAGCGTACCTTCTTTTCTGGGTTTTGATATGTCTCTGATTACCGTTTCCACTTTGGAAGTATATCCCCCATTAAGCAGAAACTTTATAGAAGAAACAGCGTACGCATATTGAAGTTCTCCTCCCAACAAGTTTCCTTTGTAATGAAAACTACCCAAGGACTGCAATCCACCTATGACAGAAGTATAATGGTTCCCCAGGCCTTTCATCACAAAAACAGGTTGGTCTACCTGGTTATTACTGTTGGTATGCTTCCTAGTTTCACGTATGGTGTTCTCATAAGCAAAGTTGGCTCCTATCTGATGATCTCCAAAAAAGGCAACCACTCCCGGCTTTACCTGCAGTGAATAAAAATATTGTTCAGAGCGCGGGTCTACTTGCTTGGCTCCCGTATGTACAAAATAATCTGCCTGAATTCCCAGAAGTATCTTTTCCCATAAAGGCCTGCTGGCTACTTTCATTTGCAAATTGTAATTCTGTTTTTTCCAGTCACTTACGTTAGGATCTACGGGGTAAAAAGGCACTCCGCAGAAAGGATCCAGCATGGCCGTGTTAAAACGAGAATCACGTACGGTGACGTTGTTGTATGCAAACTGTCCCCAAGCATAAGATTTCCCCAGCTGCTGTCCTCCTTCTGCCAGAAAACCAATTACGTTTTCCTTATCTCCTTCCTGTACTCTTTTAAAATCTCCGTTTGTGGTTTTATACGATGCTTCCAGCATACTAAAACCTTTCAATCCGTCCAGAACAAGTCCGGCACCGTTCCCCGTATGGAACCACAGGGCTCCGGCTTTCTGAAACTCAATGAACGCCGGAGATCTCTGCTCCGTTCCTGTTCCGGCTGTTGCCAGTTGTACGAACAACAGGGCCAAGACCAGTGTCATTGCCTTATTTATATATTGTATCTTTCTCATATTCATAGAATTGATCATCATAACATTATTTCCACGTATTCCAGGCCGGAGCTTTAGCTCCATACCTTCTGATTGTAGGTGTATCCATTACCTCAAAATCATAGGTACTGTTGTTTGTATCGTACAGAATAACTCTGCCGTCGGGCAGCGTTTCTTTTACTCTCCTGGCCACACTCTTACTTACGTATGTTCCTCCTACCGTAACTGCACCCGCATCCAAAACCGCCGGCATACGCTTGAGCTGCATTTGGTTTTCGTTACCCACATTCTCCAGTGCATCTATCACATCCTCAATAGGAATGCGATAACTTTGTGCTGTTTGTCCAACAGGGCTTACCACCTCTGTTTCGCTGTTCGGGTCAATAGGGATAGAAGGCATAAAGATTACAAATGCCCCTCCAAAGACCGTTGTCAACCACTGTGGCGTAGGCCTGGGCCAGAAAGCCATATCCATGTTAATGGCCGGGTTGTCCTGAATAATGGCCGTTGTGTTAATGAATGTTTCAAATTCAGCACTCAATAAGTTTACCGGTGATGTAGGATTCAAATTCGATTTTTGATGATCATCAGCCATTTGGGCAATAATAATGGATTCCCCGGGGTTGAGCGGATAATCCGTATCATCCGGAACTTGCCAAATGGTGCCTGCATAAACGTATTTGTCTGCATCGGGACCGTCCCATACCGGCAAATTGGCTGTAGCTGTCAGCGGATTCAAAATAGCTATACAAAGACCTCTTACGTTCTGAACAGCATCGCTGTTGTTGTATATTTCATAAAATTGATCCCTAAAATAGCTACCACCCGTAGGTGTTCTTGAGCCGGAGTAATATACTTCTTTGAAAACCAAAGCCCCCGATTTAGACGCTCCCACTTTAATGGAAACCGGCTTATTATCAGTAACAATATCAATATTGACCGCATTGCCACTGTAGTTGTAGGTAAAGCCGTGTTCATTTTTTTCTGAGCTCACGGTTACTGTATATATTCCCGGAAGAATATCTGTAACAGTTATGGTTTGATCCGGAGCCATTGTTGCGTTCAGTTCATACCTTTCTTCAAAGTTGACCAACTTAACGTTTAAGTTGTCGGGCATGGGCGCCGACCCCACATCAAGGGTAACGGAAATTTGTGCACTCAATGCCTCTATCCTGCCTATGTCAGAAATGTCTTTGAATTGTGTACAACCTGTAACAACCAAAGCCATTACTGCGAAAGCATACGAGATATATCTTATCTTTTTCATATCAGCAATGTTTATTCTATTTAATCGACACTAATAATTCAAACCCAAAATACATGGGAATGCTCAAACGGGTAAACGATCCCGGGCTTCTCTTGCTTTCATACATAGGTCTGTAATTGAACATGTTGTTGGCATAAAAAGAAGCTTTCACCTTATCACCTATTTCTTTAGTCAGGTGGAAGTTAAAGAGCACCACAGGAAAGTGTGACTCTGCTATAAAACGGGTTTCGTTTCTTGGTTCAAACATGTAAACAAACTCCGGGTCGTTTTTCATGGCCGGATCAAAAGGTTTCACCTGTCCATCCTGTCTGGAAATATACGATACAAACATGGTGTCGTTTCCATAATTTGTCCAGAATTTGTTTATCCAGTTCACCTGAACCGTAGCTGTCAATACAAAACCTATAGACGGAATGTTATGGATAACACGCAAGGTAGTTACCAAGCGTTCGTCCTCGTCCTTGGAATAGTCTTTATCATAAATACCTACGTTGTATTCCAAGCTGTTCAGGGGTTTCCTGCTACTGAATCTATGTTGATTCAGCCACTCAGTGGCTCTAATATAAGCTCCATTGAGTACAAACGATGTTCGAATGGCATCAATCCTTCCAAAGTCAAAATCAAATTCAATCCCTTTTGTTTTGGCATTGACATTATTCATAGGACTTGCATAGCGAACAAACACATTGCTGGTTTGCTTTTCTTTTAGTATGGGAATGGATCCGGGAACATCTTCGCCCACATCGTACTGGGTGTACTTAATGAGTCTGTAATTATCTGCCGTGTATCCCAAATTGTATCCGTTTGAAATCCTTTCGTGAAAAGCCGTCACAGAAAAACGCATTTTCTTTATGCGCAAATCAATACCTATCTCGGCTTTCTTATTCTTTGCAATTTCCAAGTCTTTATTAGACGTATCGAAAGACCTTGTGGTGGCAATCAACAATTGTTCGGCTTCAGGCACCGACGAGCTGTTGAGGGTGTTGTAATGCACAAAATCAAAATAGGCGCTTTCCGGGTACAAGTACAGCACGGTGGGTGCTTTGGCATGAACTCCGTAACCCCCACGTATCCATAGCCTTTCCGGAATGATGTCAAAGGACAGGTTGGCCCTTGGAGACAAGGCGTTCTTTCCGTTGATGTTGTCATACCGCACTCCGGCTTGTACAATCAATTCTCTGTTTCCCATAACCCACGATAGGTTTTCTTCTGCGTACAGAGAAGCCTGATTGATAAAAGGAATGGAAGAGTATTTCCTGGGTCTTGGTGATGAATTTTCTGCAGACAAAACCCTATATGGAGGATTGTTCAAATCATACACTTTTCCATCACCCAAGTTGCCGTCAGATTTGAAACCGGCTCCTACCAATATTCTGTTGGTAACGTTCCCTACCGTCTTAGAGAACGTAGCGTTGACATTGGCAAAGATGTTTACTTCTTTACCATAAATATCGTAACGACTAAAATATTCGTTAGGCAAGAACGTGGCAATAAGCCCTGTTTCCGAACCCGGAATATTTGTCAATTCATTGCCGTTGATATCATATACTTTTTGCCCGGGACGGTTACTCAAAACAGCTCCATCCGTTTCTGACATGGAATATGCAGCAAATGCGTTTCCTAACAATTCTTGCCTGAAGGAATGCTTATCCCTATAGTTGCCGGATACGGCATACTTGATGTTCTTCAACCAACCGCGGTTGATATTCCAAGTTCCGTTCGTATTCAAACGAAATCCCATATCGTTGGCACCTGTAGCCAATTGGTTTCTTTCATCGTCCGGATTCCTCAAACGCGTATCTTTACCCAGCGAAAAATCAAAAGACGTATTGCTGGATAAATTCCCGAACAAGTTGGAATACATAGCTTTTGCCGTTGCTCTTTGATAAAAGGCATACGATTGTGTAACATCAGAAACGCTATAAGCATAGTCTCCACTGATGTTCAGGTTTCCTGCTTTTTCTCCCAAACTCAATCCTTTACTGACCGATGTCTGATAAATACGCGGATCTGTTTTAAAGCGAATGGTCAACGGTTCACGTCCGGCTTTAGACCGAACGATTACAGCACCGGAAGTCAAGTCTCCGTACTCTACAGAGGGGATCCCCCGGATGACTTCTATAGATTCAATATTGTCTGTGGAGATACTTCTAATATCCAACCCCGAACTGGGAGATGAACCGCCGGCAACAGCAACACCTCCACCCGATATAGCCGGAGACAACGTTTGCATGTTGGCGTTGTTGGACAAAGGCGAACCGTCTACAATAATAGACGTTCCCAGACTGTTCATCTCGGAAGCCGTTCTTCCGGAAGTTCTGATACTGAATGTTTTTGCAATAGACAGGTTGGGGTTTTCCGTTACTCCACCCGGCAACAACTGCATAATATCCGCCAGTGAACTCGTCTGTAAGTGGTCCATAGCCTGGCGAGAAATGTTAGAGGCCGTTGCCCGGCCTGCTTTGCTTTCTTGTGCAACCACAGACACCTCGTCCAATCGGAAGGAACTGTGTTGCATTTTAAAAACATACAAGGCTTCACTGCCCGGAGCAAGGTGAATCGTGGTATCAACAGGTTCCATACCCAAAAAATCTATCCTCACGTTTACTCTTCCCGGTGCAATGTTTCTGAAAATGAATTCTCCGTTATTATTGGTAGCCGTAGCCAAACCGTGTGGCAATACTTGTACCGTGGCAAAGCCTACCGGAGTTTGTCCATCTTCCATTTCAACTACCTTCCCTTTCAACGTAGCAGATGTTGCTTGGGCATAGCTTGTTCCCATACCTGCAACACATACCGCCAACATAATGAAAGCCGGAAGCAAAATGTGTTTGAAACTCTTCATAGTAAATATGTTTATCAATTGGTTTTTATTTAGTCCAGGAGCCTGGCCAATGTCCTTTGCAACTGGTCTTTTATTGTTTCGTTTTCTTCAATGGCTGCCTGATTGCGGCAGAAATCAATAATCTCATCCTTTTTCCAGGAACACGTATACCAAGCAAACGCCTCTGCCAAAGTAAGGCGCAGGTTGTCTTCTTTAGAGTTCTCCATAAAATGGAAAAGCTCATCCAGGTATGCAATATTGTTGGAATTCCTCAATGCAGACAATGTCAACCGTTTATTCAACGGTTTGGCATCAAGGTTCATCAAATTTCCAAAATCATTCTCACTGCTTGTCAACCTTCTCTCCAGGTATGCCCTTTGCGTGGCTAATTCTTCTGCCCAAGCTCCTTTCCACGTTTTCAAAGCTTCATCAAAAAGTGTCAACACTTCGTCTTTCTTGTATTGCATTACAGCCGTTGTAATGTTGAATTCCACACGTTTGCTGATGCCCGGTTCCATACCCATGGGAACTACATGACTAAGCAGTTCCGGCGATTGATTGACAGCAGCTTTCTTGGCAGCAAAGCGACGAATCATTTCGTGGTTGTCATAAAGACCTGCTATGATAGCCTCTACCAACACCGGATTGTTTTTCTTGCCGATCAGATCAAATGCCATCAGACGAATGACAGGCAACGGATCGTTCTTTTGAATATGAAGCAAGTCTTCATACGTAAGTGCCTTGTTTTTAAACAACATCTTCATAGCCAACCCTCGAACTTCCGGATGTTCGTCCCTCAAAAGCTTCTTCCATGTTCTCACGTTCTTCTTTTTCCGGGATACGGCATAATCCAAAGATGCCAAATCTTTACGCGCAGCCGCATACCTGTATGTAGGATCACCAATCAAGTGCGATTCCAAGGTAAACAGGTCCCTAGCCCAATTGCCGACACTCACTCCCAATTCCAGAAGTCCAATCAATTGATCCGGCCAAATATCCTGTAAGGAATTAACGGAATTGGCTTTTACCACAACTGTATGACCGGGATTGAAAACATAATGGCCGCTAATGTAATCATCCAAATGGAAAGAGCCGGTAAAGCAAGCGTCCAACATAATAAAAGGTACAGCCGGTGCGTATCCGTCCATGTCTTTTATATGGATATCTGTCATGGCGTCCAACAAACTGTCTTGCTTCATCACAGCCGGATCAAAGGCATTCGATACCCAAGAACGAGGCACGTTGTACTGGTCCATATAATATTTCATTGTCGCCTGCGGATCTTTGGCACGCCGTATTCTGCTTCTAAAGAACCTTTTGGACATTTCCAACCATTGACTGGTAAGATTGCTCCTGGGTGTACCGTTCAGATATTGCATGTCGTCACCGCCGTGGTGGTGCAAAATGGCCAAATCCAAGTCTTCCCGTGTCAACTCTGCCATCAGACGGGCTCTTACATAATCGTCATATGTGTGGTCTATAAACGTCAGATTTCCCTCGCCTGAAGCCAGTGTTGAGAATTGACTTGTCAGCGCTATTTTCTCATCGGCTCTAGCCACCATACAATCGGAATTGTATCCGTGTCCTGCAAAATACGTCACTTGGGAAATGTTCCTAGCCATCTTTTTGTCTTCTACTATTTTTTGAAAATAGTCATCCAGCAGCTCATACCTTGTTTTTCCATCGTAAACAGGAGGCTTAATCCGAGCACTATATATATCACTGTTTACGGACTGCCTGCCTTTGGGAGAAAGGTTGTAGTAATAATAAAGACTATATATTGAATCTCTCTTTAGAAAATCAAATTCCAAATCAAAGTCGTCATAAAACCTATCGGAAGGTACGGACGATTGTTCCCACGGCCTGGATTGATCCATTTTAAAAGCCGTAGTCAAGTGTTGTCCGTTTCTCACCATAGGGATGGGTATATCGCCTACAAAAACAACACCCTCCAGGTGTTCGTTTAAATACAACTCTTTTAAAGTGGCGCGAATGGAATCGGGAACTTGCCATACATCTTCAATGATGCATGTTTTGATGCCGTTTGCTTCTATAGAGGCGGCATAGTTTGCTAAAGCTTCTGCGTTGTGTTCGATGACACCGGAATCCGCTACTATAGCCACCAATCTATTTTCTCTTGTGGTACAAGAAACAGCAACCACAAAAACGGTTGCTGCTGTTAAGAATACTTTTTTAAAAACTTTCATAATTTATTTTAATTGCGAGACCAGGAAAATTCTATTACGGAAGGCTCTGCCTTAAGTTCGTCTATAATCCGATTCACCAAATCTTCATTTACACTCTCAAAACGTATTTGGTAACTGAATTTGCTTCCTTCTTTATCCATTCTAACAGATTCTATCTGAAGGGCTTCTTTTTTCTTCAGTTGCTTCACCCATTCCGACCAGATAAAATCGGCGGTAGCAGTTATTTTAAGCGTGTTTTTCAACAACCTTCCTGCAATGTAAAATTCTAAAGGCTGGATAGCCCACAAAATGATTAAAGCAATAAGCGTAGTAATAGCTGCCGCATAATAAAGACCTCCGCCGGTAGCCAGACCAATAGCGGCTACTGTCCAAAGGCCGGCTGCTGTAGTCAATCCGCGAACCCTCCCGTGTCTGGAAAACAATATAGTACCGGCTCCAATAAAGCCTATGCCGCTCACCACTTGTGCAGCCACCCGGGAAGGATCCAAACCCATAAAGTCAGACCCCAAGACTTCTGAAAAACCATAAGCAGATACAATCATAACCAGGCAGGCACCCACGCACACCATCATATGCGTCCTCATACCGGCTACCCAAACCCTTCTCTCTCTTTCAATTCCAATGAGTCCACCAAAAAAAGCTGCCATAAACAGGCGGATGGTTATTTCTGTCCAACTAAGCATTGTTCTCTTTGGTTTAAGCCGTGAATATAGGCATTTTTAATCGAGTGGTGTTTTTGTTGCAATAGAAATCCTATTCCATGCATTGATGGCTACCACTGCCATAATGACGGCAGCCAGCTCTTTTTCTGTAAAGTGTTCCGCTGCTTTTAGGTACACCTTGTCCGGCACATGATTCTCTGCCACCAGCGTTATGGACTCTGTCAGAGCCAGTGCTGCTCTTTCTTTTTCTGTATAAAGATCCGTTTCCCGCCAGGCATCCAACAGGAAAAGACGTTGTGGAGTTTCTCCCAGTTTTAGGGCATCCCGGGTGTGCATGTTCAGACAATAGGCACATCCGTTAATCTGAGAAGCTCTTGTCTTTATCAACTCATACAACCTCTTGTCCAATCCGCTCTTTTCCAGGTATTTCTCCATGTCCAGCATAGCCTTGTAGGCAGCCGGAGCTGTTTTTGCAATTTGTATTCTTTTTTTCATTGTGTTTATTTTACGTTCTTTTTGTAACTGATTCCTACTACCAAAACCACTCCCAATAATACGGCTATTCCTCCAACTATTTGTCTGACAGATAAGCTTTCATTAAGTAAGAACACCCCGGCAAGTATGGTAACAATAGGTATCAGGTTATTAAAAACACTAATCTGTGTTGTTGATATATGGACAAGGGCATAGTTTGAGAAAAAAGACGTCAGGACAGAAGACAATACACCCAAGTATATAATGGAAATCAGAAAGCGGGAATGAAGCAACGGACTTACATACTCGGAAATTGTTCCGTAATATAGGTGGCGTCCCAAAGAAAGCCCATTAAAAATAACAAATCCCACTACAATCATGATGGCTGTTAAAAGCATAGAGTCATGACGTTGCAGCAGTTTCTTCCCAATCATGTAATATACGACCATAGCCGTTACGGAAAGCAACAACAAAGCCGTTCCTTTGAGATTGCCTGACTCTGCCTGACTATTCCCGGTAAACAAATAAATAACACCGGCAACAGAAACAATGATGCCTATCTTTTGTTTAATGGAAGTTTTTTCTTTCAAAAACAAGGCTCCGCCCAACAACGTCAATACAGGCACTAGCGCAAAAATAATTCCGGCTTGAGAGGTAGTGGCGTATTCCAAGCCTACTGTCTGAAAGCCAAAACATAAGACGGGGTAAAAAAAAGAGACTCCTATGATCTTCAACCATTCCTTGTTTTCTATCTTTTTCAACTTAATAACCCCCGATCCCCACAACACCAAAACAAAAAGAAAAGCCGCGTTAAACCTGTGAGCCAGATGATCATAACTATTAGCTACGGCCAGTCCCATCTTTACAAATAAAAAGGAAAATCCAACTATCAGAATCATTAAAATCAAACCTGTATAGGCTTTAAACGTATTATTCATGGTGTAAAAATAAGAAAATCCGTCATTTTATATTAATATTGTATAGATCTAAGCAACTGGTATGAAAACCGAAAAAGGATATATTCATGTATATACCGGAGACGGAAAAGGAAAGACCACAGCTTCCTTGGGATTAGCCCTAAGAGCTGTAGGAGCAGGGAAAGCTGTTTTCTTTGCTCAATTTGTAAAAGGCAAAGCATACGCAGAAGTCAAAGCCATACAGCAACACATTCCCGGCATTACCATTCGTCAGTACGGCAGAGACTGTTTTATTCACAAAACTCCGGAAGAGGCAGACATCCGACTGGCTGTACAAGGACTCCAAGAAGCCGCCACGGCATTGTCCTCGGGCCATTATGGATTGGTCGTTTTGGACGAAGCCTGTATAGCGTTGCATTACCATTTGTTTTCTATAGAAGATTTGCTTGCCATACTTGATAAAAAGCATCCCGCTACAGAAGTTGTGATTACCGGAAGATACGCTCCTCCGGCCCTTTTGGAGAAAGCAGATTTAGTTACTGAAATGAAAAACATCAAACATTATTGGGACAAAGGGGTGCAAGCCCGTCCCGGCATAGAATATTAATACCTCTTACCATGAAACATTTTTACAAACTCCTCTTTTCGGCCATCTGTGTCTTTTGGATAGCCTGCAGCCCTTCAGTCCCCATCCAAACAAAAGTACCTCCACGTCCTGCCGGCCAGGAAGACATGATAGCCTTTGCCGCACCTGCTTTGGATACGGTTCGTGTAGGTTTTATTGGATTGGGTATGCGCGGCCCCGGAGCCGTTCGTCGTTTCACCCACATTCCGGGCGTACATATTGTAGCCCTTTGTGACAAACACGAAGACCGTGTAACCGGAACACAGAAAATACTGGAACAAGCCGGTTTTCCTGCGGCTGCCGGATATAGTGGCAGCGACGACAGTTGGAAAGAATTGTGTGACAGAGACGATATAGACTTGGTATACATTGTAACCGACTGGAAAATGCATGCCCAAATGGCCGTATACGCCATGGAAAAAGGCAAACACGTAGCAGTAGAAGTGCCGGGTGCCATGGATTTGGATGAAATATGGCAAATTATCAATACGTCGGAAAGAACACGCAAGCATTGCATGATGCTGGAAAATTGCGTATACGACTTCTTTGAATTGACAACCCTTCACATGGCGCAACAAGGCTTGTTCGGAGAAATCCTACATGCCGAGGGGGCCTATATACACAACTTGGAAGATTTCTGGGACTATTACGAAGGAGATTGGCGCATGGAAGCCAACCGTGCTTTCAAAGGAGACCTCTACGCAACACATGGGCTGGGGCCTGTGTGCCAAGCCCTTGATATCCACCGCGGAGACAAGATGAACGTCTTGGTTGCCATGGAAACAAAACCTGTAAACATCCCGGAATTTTTGATTCAAAGCCGAGGCGTTGACCCGGAAGAAGCCTACGCGTTTGCAAACGGACAGAATACCATGACCATTATCCGCACAGAAAAGGGAAAGACCATACATCTGCAACACGATGTCTCTTCTCCCAGGCCTTACAGCAGGATGTACCAACTTTCCGGAACAAAAGGCTTTGCCAACAAATACCCTTTTCCCGGGTACGCTTTAGAATCTTCTCAGATAGAAACAGAAGGTACCCCCGATTTAGAAAATCTGAATGCACACAGGTATGTGCCTGAACAAACAAGACGCTTGCTTATGGAACAATACAAGCATCCTATCCAAAAGGAACTGGAAGAACAAGCTAGAACGATAGGAGGACACGGAGGCATGGACTTTATCATGGACTATCGTCTGATTTACTGCCTACGAAACGGTTTGCCCTTAGACATGGATGTGTACGACCTGGCAGAATGGAGCTGTGTAGGAGCTTTAGGAAGCATCTCCATTGAAAACGGTAGTGCACCGGTAGCCGTCCCCGATTTTACCCGTGGCGGTTGGAACAAAGTGCAAGGATATCGTCACGCCATCTAAAAAAATCGTTGTTCCCCGGCATATGTAACTGCGTATAAGGTGTCTACACAGATCATCAAACCGGCCGTACGGTTTTTCTTGAAGTTTTTTGCGTGTTTGACATTGACGGCGTAAACGCGTCGGTCGTAACGCTCTTCTATTTCTTTTACTTCTGAGTGTCCTACTACTATGTGTTTGACATCGTAATATTGCAACACTTTATCCAGATCGTCGGAATCAATAGGAGGATATTTTTCCGAATCAAACACCAACCCCCGGTACCAGAGCGGTCCATCCCTACCAAACAACACTTCATTTCTAGGATGCAGTTCTTTCTTTTCTTTTGTCGGATAGCCAATATACTCCTGCACCAATTGGTTGATTTCTTCAACGCTGTACTCCTGATCTACCATAACCGGGCTCATACCGGCATGAACAAATAAGAAGTCTCCGTTCACAAATATCAAGGGACTGTTGCGAATCCAGGACCCTAATACAGTATGGTCTCCATACAAATCGGCATAGGGAATACCCATCGTATCTGCAAAAGCCAGGTGTTCTTTGTGTACATATCTGAGATCGTTTTTCAACACCAAATCCTCATGATTTCCTTGAAGAAACACAACTTCTCCCCCAACCCTCTTGGCTTCTTCCTGCAATTTGTATAAGAGCCAGGCAATTCCATTGTCATCCCGTCCTCTGTCTAAGATATCTCCTATGAACACCAGCCTGTTCGTTCCAAACGTCCAGGAATAGTCGTCGTCTGTAACTCCATTGCCGGTTAAAAGCGCCGCAAAAGCATCCAATCTTCCGTGCAAGTCGGAAACAACCAACGTTTTTTCCGGCAGCTTGCTTCCTGTACGTTTGTTTTTGGCAAACAAACGCCACTTGGGTTTTTCTCTGTGTAATGCAAAATCAAATGCCACATCTGTTTCTTCTTCCGCTGCATGATATCTAAACAACAAATTGGCGGGCATTTTACTAAATAATGTATCTATCAATTCCCCATCCACTCCGGCTGCCACTATCCTATAACTGTTATCCTCTTGGTACAACACGTACAAATCGCCTTTCCCTTCTATGATGGTTTTTTGCTGGCACTGTACAGAAAGGAAAACAAACAGAAAAAGAATAACGGCTTTTATCCCATATGTTTTTCTCGAATGTTTTGTCATAATTTCATTTTTTTATTGCATTAGAAAAAGATGCTCAAACTCAAGTATAAAATGTTTTTATACGCTTCGTCTTTTGTTCCCAACCAATAGGCCACATCTACCTTAAACC
>LSQX01364954.1_pt1 | contig 26228 bp, 25 predicted proteins | sample 654561 | NCBI WGS metagenome assembly LSQX01 (sample SAMN04489861, study PRJNA283612) | anaerobic digester metagenome | isolation source: 4 biogas reactors fed with cattle manure at either 37C or 55C with and... | place: Denmark: Kongens Lyngby | collected 2014 | reverse complement strand
CAGCTACATCAGCTAATCCCCCTGTTTTTGCAAATGGATCAACTTCTGATGATGCAAAAAGAACTTTGTAATTTTTCATAAAAGACCTCCTGCGTATTATTTTTTAATGCCTAACGTATTATTTTTAAAAATGCCTGTCTTGATTTACCTTTGATTCACCTGAAAAAGGCAGGTTTTTTTGACGTGCTTTTTTTATTATAAACAATTGCCTCACTTATATTATAATAAACATTTTAAATAAGTAAATGATTTTTTACATAAATTATAAACATCTTTTTTAAAATTTTTCAATATGCAAGAAAAAATGAAAATCAGCATTAGAAAATAAAAAAATTGAAGGCGGGAATCTCTCCCCGCCTTATTTTTAAGAAAATATAGTTTTAGTTTATATTTGTCTGAAGCCTCACATCAAAGTTCCTAATATCCGATGCCATCTTTATGGACAAACGCAGGAATGTTATAAATGCTATTATAATAGCTAAAAGACTAATTTGGGTTATTCTTTTTCTTATACCTGTTATGTGGCTTACTGCTACTTTTTTCTCAATTCCATTAGCCCACATTCCGACTATCTTGCCCTCACTGTTTTTAATTGGCACATATTTTGTTATGTATTTTTTGCCGTCGATAGAGGTTTCTAATATGTATTCATTTCCTCCTTTTAAAACATTTTCTATAACCTTGTTAGAGGCTTTAGCCCCTAAAGGTCTTGTCCCGTCGGATTTTAAAATGTTTGTAGAAACTATTGTATCCCACATAAAAATGGTTAAAAAGGAGTTTACATCAGAAGTAATCCTGTCTGTTATGTCAAAATCCCCGTATAAGTTCTTCTCTCCTTTATACAAGGAGTTATATTTAGCTATCCAGTCGCCTTCATATATCTCATCAATTAACATATACCCTAATTCTGAATTAACTGTCAGTATGTTTTCTATATTATCATTTTCAAGCTTACTAACTACATTACCAACGGTAAAGCCCTGTATAACAAACCAAATCAAAAAGAATGTAAATGTCAGCAATAAAGACATCATTAAAACTTTTTTCTGTGTTTTATCGCCGCCGGAATCAGATTCAATAAATGAAACTTTAAGAGTATCTATATCGCTAAGATATTTTTTTGAATATAGCAGCAGTATTATACAGCCTAATATACCACAGAGTATGGAAACCACAACAATGGATATCCTCATTGTAAATATTTGTTTAGCCTGTTCCCCCACATAAGCTTTTGGCATGGCAACAGACCACATTCCAATTATTTCATCTCCACTGTCCTTTATAGGCATGTATCTTACAACATATTTCTGACCGGCAATACTTTCTACATTCCTGTATACAGAACCGTTTTCTAAAACCCTTTTTGCTACATCCCCCGGCGCCTTCATCCCGACAATTCTTTCCCCTTCATTGTCTAAAATGCTACTGGTTACTATTTCGTCTTTAAGATATATAGTAGCAAAGGTGTCTATATTTCTTTTTATCTCATCTACAATTTCATAATTGTAGCTTATGGGTTTCTCCCCTAAAAACAGCCTGCCGTCTTTAACATTCCAGTTGCCTTCATACCTGCTCTCAATAATGTCAAGGGCAAATACCGAAACAGAATCTAATTTTGCAAACATATTGTCTTCTATTAAATTGTTAACTCTGTTGTCTGTAACAAAAAATACGGTGGCTGTAAATAGTATAATGATGGCAATAGAAACCCTCATTAATTTCTTTCTCAACCTAGGCTTGTTTTTCATCCTCACATCTCCTCCCAATATAAAAATAAACATTATCCTTTTAAAAAATCATCTTATAAACCCCTAGAAATGCACTTATTTTTTAAATCCATTATTGAAGGCGCCCTTTGAAACTGCAAAATTATATTTCTATAAAAATTATAATTCTCTATTAAAAATGCAAATATATATTTCTAAACACAATACTACACTATGTAGAAAAAATTTGCAATACCTTTTTAAATCCGTCTCATTTAAAACCAGTTCCAAGGCTCTATGTTAGGAGGGTTACATTCAAATTTTAGATTTTTTTTAGTTGTAGGGTGGGTAAAACTTATTTCACAAGACCATAATGCTATTTGCTGCCCGGGAAAATTGACGGCCTTTCCGTATTTCTGATCCCCATATAAAGGATGACCTGCACCGGAGAATTGAACCCTTATTTGGTGGGGACGCCCGGTATGTAAGTTTATCTTTACCAGGCTAAAATTTCTGCTTTCACTTAAAACACTGTACTCTAAATAAGCATATTTTGCTCCTTTTGTGTTTTCATCCACTACATTTACAATATTGTTTTTTTTATTTTTTAGTAAATAGTCTTCCATTTTCCCCTTTTTATCTTTTAAAACACCGTGGACAACAGCTAAATATGTCTTATAAAACTCCCTTTTTCTTATGGCATCAGAAAGCCTTGACGCTGCTTTAGAAGTCTTTGCAAACACCATTACACCGCCTACCGGGCGGTCTAACCTGTGAACAAGCCCTAAATATACATTGCCGGGCTTTTTATATTTTTCTTTTATATATTTTTTTAAAACCGTCAGCAAATCCTCATCGCCTGTAGAGTCCCCCTGAACAGGCATATTAACAGGTTTTTTTACCACCAACAGATGGTTGTCTTCATAAATTACATCTATGGCACTTTTTAATGTCATCCCTTTGCCTCCCAGCGCCCATAAATACCGCAAGGCAAAATAACACCTGTCTTGGTGGCAGGTATTCCCACTTCCCCACAGGTAATGGTGCCCTTGTACTTCTTTTGAACCGTCATTTTAAGAATATTTGACATTACTGTTGGAGAAAAACCCGTTGTATATGAATTTATAAGGAAAAACAAAGGTTTTGGGGACAAAACTTTCAAACACTCTTCTACAAACATAAAAAGAGAATCTTCTATCTTCCACAGTTCACCCCTTGGACCCCTGCCATAGGAAGGGGGATCCATAATTACAGCATCGTATTTATTTCCTCTGCGCTGCTCTCTTTTAACAAACTTAATGACATCATCAACTATAAACCTCACCGGTCTGTCTGAAAGACCGGACAGAGCCAGGTTTTCCTTTGCCCACTTTACCATTCCCTTAGCAGCGTCAACATGGCACACTGAAGCCCCTGCATACGCTGCCGCCACAGTGGCTCCTCCTGTATAAGCAAACAGGTTTAAAACATTAATCTTTCTTGGGGAGGAACTAATTTTTTCTATTATCCAATCCCAGTTAACCGCCTGCTCCGGAAAAATTCCGGTGTGCTTAAAACCTGTTGGTTCCACAAAAAAAAACAGCCCCTTATATGAAATTTCCCACCTTTGGGGTAGCTTCTTTTTAAAACTCCATTGTCCCCCGCCTTTTGAACTTCTATGATAAACGGCATCCGCCTTTTTCCACAATCCGCTTTCTTCCCTGATGGGCCAGATAATTTGAGGATCCGGTCTTCTTAAAATATATTTTCCCCATCTTTCTAATTTCTCTCCATCACCAGTATCAATAAGTTCATAATCTTTCCAATCTTTTGTAATTAACACAATTACTCCTCCATTTAAATCGTTTAAATTATATATCTGTATATATCTGTTTAAGTTATATATCTGTTTATATATAGATATATCACTGCATAAATATATTACTGTATAAATATATCTTTTATTCACTCTTTTTTTCACGGTTTTTTTAATAACCGCTTTACCTAAACCACTTTTATTAAAACTTTGCTGTTATACTTTATTTTCTGCTATTATATCATTTTACTATAGGTCTTTTTTACCCGCAAATCTTTTTCTATATCAGCTATAAATTATTTACTATAAATCTTTTTCTGTTTTCTCTAAAACGGCTTTTTGAGCTTCTTCAATTGCTAACTTACAAAAATATTCCTGACAGTTTAACCTTTCCTTCCCCTTTCTGCTCACCTTTAAATAATTGCCGTCCTTATCCAGCATCCTGCCTTTTTCAGTATCCTTAAGACAAGCATCCAATATTCTCATTAGTCTCTTTTTAATATCAGGGTCTTCTATGGGAAACAGTATTTCAACCCTGCGGTTTAGATTTCTTCCCATCCAGTCTGCACTAGACAAGAATACCAGCTCTTCACCGTCATTATAAAAATAATATATCCTCCTGTGTTCCAAAAAACGCCCCACTATACTCTTTACCCTGATTCTCTCACTAAGTCCTTCAATCCCGGGTCTTAAGCAGCATATGCCCCTTACTATCAAATCAATTTCAACCCCCGCCTGGGAAGCTTTATAAAGCTCATTTATTATCCCCTCATCCACAAGGGAATTTAAATTGGCAATTATCCTGGCTTTCTTTCCTTCCCGGGCATTTACAGCTTCCTGGCGTATAAGCTTTTCAAATTTCTTCCTCAACGTAACAGGTGCAACAGCCAGCTTATACATTTTGTTTAGTTTTGAATACCCTGACAGCATATTAAAAATTGCCGATGCATCTGCACCAAAATAAGGATTTGCTGTAAACAGCCCTAAATCCGTATAAATTTTTGCCGTTATATCATTGTAATTTCCGGTACTCATGTGGACATATCTCTTTATGCCGTCTTCTTCCCTTCTTACCACCAGAAGTATTTTGCAGTGGGTTTTCAAGCCCACCAGACCGTATATTACATGGCAACCTGCCATTTCAAGGCGTTTTGCCCATATAATATTGTTCTGCTCATCAAATCTGGCTTTAAGCTCCACTAAAACCGTAACTTGTTTTCCATTTTCTGCAGCCTGGGCTAAAGCCTCAACAATAGGTGAATTTCCGCTCACCCTGTACAAAGTCTGCTTTATCGCCAAAACATCCGGGTCATTGGCTGCCTGCCGTACAAACTCAATTACAGGGTCAAAGGTCTGATAGGGATGGTGAAGAAGTATATCCTTTTGGGAAATTACGCTGAAAATATCTTCCTTGCCAATGAGCTCTGGCACCGGCTGGGGCACATACGCCGGATACCGCAAGTGGTCGTAGCCCTCTATTGACTGGACCTTCATTAAAAAAGTCAAATCTAAGGGTCCGTTTATTTCATAAACAGTTTCCCTGGGCACTTCAAACTCCCTGATTAGTATTTCTAAAAGCTCCGTCGACATATCTTTCTCTATTTCCAATCTTATAACCATTCCCCATTTTCTTTTCTTAATATACTGCTGGATGGCTTCTAAAAGGTCATCTGCTTCCTCTTCATTAAGCCCCTGGTCGGTATTTCTGGTAATGCGGTAGCAAGCCATGGTTATAATATTATGTCCTTCAAAAATAGTTTTAATATACATTTTTATTATATCTTCCAGCAATATAAAACACTTTTCATCATCTTCCCCCGGAAGCTCAACAATCCTGTCTAAAACTGAGGGAACCTGTACTGTTGCAAATATTGGTCCTTCATTCTCCTCCTTATTTTCTAGAAGAAGTGCTATATTAAGGCTTTGATTTAAAACAAGAGGGAAAGGTCTGCTCCTGTCCACCACCATTGGAGTAAGTACAGGATAAACAGTATTGTAATAAAATTTATCAATAAATTCCTTTTGCTTTTCATTGAGTTTTTTAGGCTTTAATATAATAATATTTTCTTTTTTAAGGGCAGGTATTATGGAATTATTATAACACTTATACTGGTCCTTTATCATTTTATGAACCCTGAGGGCAACCAAATCAATCTGCTCCCTTGGGGTAAAACCCGCAATATCAGGTTCATTGTATCCCGCCAGCATCTGGTCAAACAAGGATGCAACCCTTACCATAAAAAACTCATCAAGGTTTGAACTTACAATTGACAAAAACTTAAGCCTTTCTAAAATGGGATTGGTATTGCTATTACATGCTTCATTAAGGACCCTCTCATTAAATTCAAGCCAGCTTAGCTCCCTGTTAAAATAATTTGTATTTAGTTTATACTCAAATTTTTTCATAAAAACATCAACCCCTACGTCTAATAACAGGTTTATATCCCATAACTTCTTCAAAAAAATCAGAATTGCTTGCAAAACTCCATTCTTCCAGCATAATATCCTCATCCGACCATACGTCAAAGTACAGCTGCCGTGAGCGCCTGCTAATTTCTACTTTCTTTATTTTTTGTTTGTGGGAAATATCCAAAGCTTCAGCTATCCTTAAAATTACCACAAGCTTTGAAACAATTATTTTCTCCCTGGCATCAAGTACATAGTAATTATCATGCGACAAATCAGGAATTTCATCGCTGTGGTACCTTGCTATATTTGCAACAATATTTAATTCACTGTCCGAAAGTGCCATAATATCCTGAAAACGGATTATGTTATAAGAGTGTGCATCGTGTTTGTTGTGATTTACATATTTTCCAATATCATGAAGTATGGCCGCCACCCTCAAATAAAGTTTTTCAGTTTCACCAAGAACATGAATATCCCTCATCTGGTCAAATATAGACATTGAAATTTCCTCAATAAATTTACTGTGAACTTCATCTATAGAATACTTTTTTCCAATATGCCATACAGAAGCAATTATGTCATTGTAGCTCTCTTTTTTGCCCTTGGTGTTAAATCTGTCATCCACCATATCAACTAAAAGACCGTGTCTTAAGGATACCATAGGTGCGTGTATTGTATTTGCATTGGTCATTTCCAAAAAACTATTAAACAGTATTATAGAGGGCACGAGAATTTCTGCCTGATGGCTGGAAATTTTAAATTCCTCTATTATCTGGGGGGTTGTCAGCCTGTAAACTCTATCATACAGATTTTTAAGCTCTTCTTTTTTTATTTTAGGTTTAAATTTATTGTCTTTTTTCTTAGAAGACAATTCTATAATGGTTTTTAATTCCCCTCCAAGACCAACAAAGCCCTTGATATTAAATTTAGGAAGTATTTGTTTCATAAAATCTATCCTGCTGTCAATAAACTCCTGCATTAATCCCGGAAAGTCAAGGCTTCTCCTTTCAAGACTGGCTAAAATCTCCTTAAGCCTTAAAGAACCGATTTTTAAATATTCAGTAAGCTTTAAATCCCCTTTGTCATATACTGAAATTTCCACGCCTCCTGAACGTATATCCACTATCAATGTGCCTTTATCTAAAAATTTCATTTCACTGGACATATAGTTTCTTATGGCTTTAGACATTAAAAATCGTTCCTGGGCGTTATTGATAACTTCAACTTCTAAACCCGTTCTGGTTTTTATCTGATCTAAAACATACTCCCTGTTTTCTGCTTCCCTAATCCCGCTTGTACTTACAGCCCTGTAGCTGTTAACTTTATAGTCTTTCATGACTTTCAAAAAACCTTTTAATGTCTCGCAGGTATCGTGAATTGACTCAAGCTGGATTCTCCCAAAGGAAAAAGTGTCCCTTCCTATGTAAGTAGGCATATACAAGTCTTCAAGAGGAATAATTTCTCCTTCTGATGTAACCTGTGCTATCATCATTCTGAGTGAATTTGAGCCTACATCAATAGCAGCCATTACTTCATGCTTTTCTTTACACATAAGGCTACATCCTTTCTTTATAAAATCGTCCTTTTTTAAAAATATGCCTGAAAAATAATAATTTTGAATATATTATATCATTTTATCCGTTATTTTTAAACTATCTCTTAACGATAGATAATATACATATTTTTATTGTTTCATTTACAAAATACTATTATAAATTTATAATAGTGTTTAAGTATAGTTTGCTATATTTTTTACATTGCAACATTTTTTGGTGAAAAATGCTTAAAATATTTTATATAAGGAGGAAAACAATGAAGAAAACCAAGCCTCGAAAAAAATTACAATTATACGGTTTTAATAACCTGACAAAAAGTTTAAGTTTCAACATATACGATATATGCTATGCCAAAGACCCTAATGACCGGAAAGGCTATATTGACTATATTGACGAACAGTACAATGCTGAAAGGCTGACTAAAATTTTAACAGATGTGGCATCAATAATAGGTGCTAACATCCTGAACATTGCAAGTCAGGATTATGAACCCCAGGGAGCCAGCGTAACAATGCTTATATCAGAAGAAAAAATTCTTGATGCACCTATAGATGAAGTCCAGTCTGAATCCCCCGGCCCGTTGCCTGAAACGATACTAGGACATCTTGACAAAAGCCATCTTGCTGTGCATACCTATCCGGAAAGTCATCCTGACGACGGTATCAGCACTTTCAGAGTAGATATTGATGTTTCCACATGTGGAAGGATATCACCTCTTAAAGCATTGAACTACCTGATACACAGCTTTGATTCGGATATAATTACAATTGACTACAGGGTAAGGGGCTTTACAAGGGATGTATCCGGAAAAAAGCTTTTTATTGACCATAAAATCAACTCTATACAAAATTATATATCCGCCAATACAAAAAATTTGTATCAAATGATTGATGTTAATGTATATCAAGAAAATATATTCCATACAAAAATGATTTTAAAGGATTTTGATTTGGACAATTATCTGTTTGGAATATCAAAAAAGGAGCTCAAGCCCGGTGAGAGAAGGAAAATAAAGGCGAAGCTGAAGAAGGAAATGACTGAAATATTTTACGGCAGAAATATTTAGTTTTAAACCAGTTTTAAACCAATGCATCGTACACTTTTAGCATTTTATCAACTATTCTTTTTTCTTCACCGCCAAGAACAGGCTTTATAATGCTGAGAGCCTGTGCAATTTTGTCTGCGTCAAAATTTTTTGCATATGTACTAAAATGCTTGTTAATATTGTTGCAGGCTTCTAAACACAGTTTGCCGTTCATTAATTTTGCCCCTAAAACTTTCCTCTCTTCCTGAGGTGCATATTGTGCAAGTATATCTAATATTTTACATGCACCGGTTAAGGGATTGGTTTTGTGCATCCCTTTTCTGTTTTGCTGTAAATAAAGCACTTCACTTATTTTTGCTGCTGCATATATTCCGTTTGCTATATTATACAGCGTACTATATCCCCTCAACGTTTTCACCTCTTTTAAAACTTATTTTGAAAATAACTTTAATTTTATAATATGAATAAGGGCCGTCCCCGGTTACTTTCTATAACCGGGTTTTTATAAAGCGGGATTTTCATAATACCGGGCTTTGACTTTTATAAGGCAAAAATTTAAAGGGGCTAAAAGCCCCCCTTTGATTTGAATTTACATAATTACAATGGCTGGTTGTTTTGGTTTACCTGCCATCCATATCCTTTTGTGCATTCCTCCAGAGCGTCACAGCCAAAGTCCACCCTTGGCCTTTTTCCTTTATTATGCATAAATATGCTGCTCAAAACATCCCCGCTTTCTGCCAACACTTCACATATGCAGTCAATGTCAACAAATTTAATGACGCTCCTGTTTACGCTGGCCATAAGCAAATTCCCCACAACAGCTTCAACACAAACGGTCTGCTTACACCCTGATCTTAAGACAATTATAACTTTTTCGCCCTTAAGGAGTTTAAGCAGTTTTTTTATGTTGTCAGGAAATTCATTCTGCTGTCCAAATCCAAAATTACCACAATACATAGTACAAACCTCCCATAGTAGTTTCTACTATATAATATGTTTAAAATATTTTATTGCTACCTGTTACGTTTACTTGTTATGTTTATTGTAAAAATTTCTTTATAAATAAAAGCATAAATAAAAGCACTAAAATAAACTTTCCGTTAAAATACCAGTAATTAATCCCCCTTTTATTTTTTTTTAAAAAATTTCCCACTGATTTATATCCGGATTCTATAAGATAATTTATTTCATTTTCATCTAAATCAAAATCCAGAAAAGATATATCAGATACATCTATTTTGATGATATTTTCAGGATTGAAACTCACTTTTTCCGGCATTCCAATATTGTATAAATTCGAAATGATGTTTTTAAGTATATTTAAGGGATTTAGTCCTTTAGAAGATTTCTTGCCCTCTAATTTTATCCCTATGACAGGTATATCACTACTTTCAATTAGCCAAAAGGGAAAATTGTCAAATATACCCCCATCCACAAAGTAGTGGACTTTCTCCCCGCTATCCGTTTTCCTTTTAATTTCAACAGGTTTAAATACAAATGGCACACTTGTGCTCATTCTCACTGCCTTTGCAACTTCAAAATCATCCGGCTGTATACCATAAAACTCTAAGTCATCAGGCAAAACCACAATTTTGTCCCTGGTGGCATCCACCGCCGTCATTCTCATTTTGTACCCCCTGGGGTTTACCCTGTCCTTTAGCCCTCCCCTTAAATCCCCAAAGGTTCTTATCCCCTTCTTTTTCAAAACATCATACATCCACTCTTCTAAATAGTCCCCGTCAAAAAGGTAACCCTTATTACAAAACTTAACTATTTTTTTTACAACACTGCAGCGCATATTATATAAATCCAGCTCATTAAAACCGTCAAAACCACATTCACAGTCTTTTTTTAACTTTTCCATTACCAAAAAAAATTCCCTGTTTTCTTCATTTAAAACCCTCTGGTTTTGAATAAAGTCAATATATTCTGATATAATAGGTATTTTCCTTACAACATCTGTTCCTTTTATTTTTTCAAAATTGAAATTTTTTAAAATATCCATTAAAGCACGTGGACTATAGCCTGACGCAATAATACTTCCCACCATGGCTCCTGCTGATACCCCTGCTATATTTAAAACTTTCCAACCATCCAGATCCAGCGCCTTAAAGGCACCTATATATGCTATCCCCTTAACGCCCCCGCCGCTCAGTACCAGATTTAAGCTTTTATTACCTTTAAACACCCTCTACTACTCCTTTTAAAACACTTAATTTTCCCAATATATTTATATTTTAAAAAAATTAATCTTAGAATGTAACATTTTAAGCACATTAGTAATATACTGTAATGAAAAAAACTAAACTTAAATTAGCTAAGAAAGGATTGGTCAAATGGATTGCAACAACTTAAATAAAACTCTTTCGGGTATTATGGGAAATATGGATAAAAAATCTTTACAGGATAATTTATCAAAGGCATTGGATATATTAAAAAACAGTGATGCAAATGAACTTGCAAAACAAATAAACTCTGTGTGCAACTCAGATACACCTGATAAACAGCGTTTAGAAAAATTAAATATTAATACCGATGCAGTAAAAAATATCAACCCTTCAGATTTGGAAAAACTTATTAATTACATAGGCAGTCACGGGGACGAAATTAAAAGTAAGCTAAAGGATGTTATAAAATAATACCGGGGGAATGTTTATGAGTGAAGACATGGACAAGAACATACAAAAAGCAATAGAAATAATAAATAAACCTGAAACTTTGCAAGGACTTCTGAATATTTTAGGAAATACTGCAAGTAAACCATCGGACAGTGAAAATCCAACTGATACAAAAAATGAAAACCCATATATGGCAAAAGATATGGGGGAAAATACATTTTTTCCAAAGGACATAGGTGAAAATTTGGAACTTTTGCAAAGGGTTAAAGATGCTGTAAGTGTATTAAATTCTAATAAAGACCCCAGAATTAACCTTTTAAAGGCCATAACACCTTTTATGAACAAAAAGAGGAAAAAGGCAGTTAATGACTGCATACAGCTTTTAATGGTTTCACAGCTTTTACCTGCTATATTGAGCATAAATAACCTGAATATAAATAACCTAAATAAAAGTCCAGGGATATAATTCCCCGGACTTTTAAATTTATATTAGTTTTAATCTTCCTCTTGTATCCACCCCTCCTATTCCCTTTGTTCCTGAATAAGTGCCCATTACCGCCTGTTTTGGAGTTATAATTCTATTATGAGGTGTTAAGGCAATTCTGGAGGCCAAAGTGACAGGGTCTGTTGAATGTATCAGCACCCTGGCGGGAGAACTAGCATAGGTAGCGCCTGCCGAAATAAGTGCTTCATAATAGGACTGGCATGCTCCTGCATATACAAACAAACCTTCAGGGTCAGGCTGGTATGCCCTGGCTTCACTTACCGCCTGATAATAATATCTTGAATATGTATAACTCCCAAAAGATTCGATATCAGTAGCATCTTTACGCAATCCGTCATGACCAGTAAAAACTACAATATCCGGATTGTATTTACTTAAAAGGCTTCTTGCTAAATTGGGCTGTTCCGGTTCATCCACATATACTCCTACAGGATTTAAGCCCAATATTTTATAATACGCCATACTTGAATTTAAAAATTCCCTGCTCCCGTCTATATGTAGTACCTTCCCCGGTATTCCTCTCCTTCTCACATGTCCTATATTAAATAAATTTATGCTTTTGTATAATTGATTAAAAAAACGCTGTCTTTTTAATCCATAAATGTTTCTTTCTGCACTAAGTTTTGCAACCTTAGGGTTTATTTTTACTAAATCATCTTTATCTGCATCAGCTACTAACCTTACAGTCAAACCCTTTAGTACATACCTTTCCCTTCTTTCACCCTCTTCTATACTTCTTTCAACATCCTCTACAATGTCAGAAATTACAAATACAACATCCTTTCCATATGATTTTCTTGCCACAAAATCACCTATACTATAATCCGGCAATGCAAAACCCCCTTTTCCAGGCTAAAATATCCATTAAAATAGCACATTACATCATATGCAAATGCATTTATTTTTGATAATGAAATTGGAGGTAACTTTTATATTGAGGGGTAACATTTTAATATGGAATAGCAACATTTTAAATGAATATGAATATATTGTATTACCACCCATGGTATTTTCATGTTTAAAACAATTTATTTGGAAAGGAGTATGTTGATATGTCTGACGACAGGATTTTCCCAGGAACAAGTCCATCAGTAGGTACAGGTACAACATCCAACCAGTGTGTAAGTTCCCCGTCAATATGTACTGGTATAAGTCCTTTTGCGGGAGGCTTTGAGCTTTTACTTATTATATTATTAATAATCCTTCTTCTTTGCTTCATTGGTTCTTGCTGTTTTGGAGGCTTTGCACTGGCAAATTAAGCATACCGGTTAATTTGCATACCGGTTATTAAAAGGGGGATAATCCCCCCTTTTGGACCACCCGCCCTTTTTCACCTGGGCACTTCTATTTCATAACTAATAAAATTTTCTCCTCTTACATGGTGGCAAATAATGGTTTTTGTCTATTTTGGCATTTATTTATTTTTTGGCACTTTTATATTCTATAAGATTAGATAATCAAAAAGCAAAAAAGGTTTAAAATATTTTTTAAAAAAACAAAACCAAGGCAAAATTTACATTTGTACAGTTGAATAATTTAATGTTAACATAATATAAAAGCATGTTTAATTTTAAAAAAAATTAATGAAGTTAATTTATAGTTTTTACATAATATTACTTTGTTGTATACAGGGGTGTTAACATTTATGAATAATTTCAAAATATTTAAAAAATTATCTGGAATTATTATTTTATTAGTAATTGTTTTTAATTTTCATGCAAATGCTTTTGCACAATTTGAAACAGCGGCAGGTTCGGCCATTTTAATGGAGGCATCTACAGGGGAAATTCTTTATGAAAAAAATTCTGATGTTCCTCTTCCACCTGCCAGCATTACAAAAGTAATGACCCTTTTAATTGCCTTTGAGGCTATAGAACAGGGTTTAGTTGACTGGAATGATGATGTAAGCATATCTGAAAAAGCCTGGAGAATGGAAGGCTCAAAAATGTTTTTGCAAGTTGGGGACAAAGTAAAATTAGGCGACATAATAACAGGTATTTCAGTTGTGTCAGCTAATGATGGCTGTGTTGCACTTGCAGAACACCTATACGGCAGTGAAAATGCCTTTGTGAATGTTATGAACCAAAGGGCAAAAGAGCTTGGAATGACAAACAGCACATTTAAAAATTCAAGCGGGCTGCCAAGTGAAGGGCATGTAATGAGCGCAAAGGATATAGCTATTTTATCACGGTTTATAATAGAAAACTACCCTGAAATTTTAGAACTGGAATCACAAAGGGAATTTACCTATAACAATATAAGGCAGTTTAACCGCAATCCCCTTCTTGGTGTTTTTGAAGGTGCTGACGGTTTAAAAACAGGCTGGACTGAAGAAGCCGGATACTGCCTTGTGGGAACTGCAAAACAGGATGATATCAGAATGATATCTGTAGTTCTCAATACAAAAAGTGAACAGGAAAGGTTTGAAACTTCCCAAGAACTTCTGACTTATGGATTCAGGAATTTCAAAAAAGCAGATTTTGTTGAGGCAGGTGAAATAATTGAAACCCTCAATGTGAAAAATGGCACCAAGGAAACTGTATCACTGGTGGCTAATGACAGCATTTCACTGGTAATACCTGTTTCCCGGGAAAAGGACATTGAAATAATAACCTCCTTTGATGACGAAACTGTAAAAGCGCCTGTTAAAAAGGGGGAGGTTTTAGGTAAAGTAGAGGTGGTACTTGATGATAAAGTGCTGGCAAGCTCTGATTTATCAGCATCTGAGGATGTTTCACGTTTAGGGTTTTTTAAAATTTTAATACGCAATATAATTAACTTTTTTAAATTCTTCTCTAAATAAAAAACTAAACTCACCATATTTAGAAAGGCACTTCAAAAAGCATCAGGCGGATCTCCCCTCCGCCTGATTCTGCTTTTAAAAAACTTTCTTATCTTTTCCTAAATTCTTTCATATTTTTTACTTAAATTATAGTGGAAAATCAGATTATTATAGATTATTATAATGGAAAATCAGCGTCTTTTTTAATATGCTTAAAAGTCTTAACTCTTTTTGCATAGTCATCTACAATATGACCATTTCCAATAACCTTGTATTTGTAAATTAAAAGACCGTCCAGCCCTACAGGACCTCTTGAATGGATTTTAGAAGTGCTTATACCCACTTCTGCACCAAATCCATATCTGAATCCATCGCTAAACCTTGTTGAACAATTCCAAAATACATTGCCTGAGTCCACCAGGTTCATAAACAAAGCTGCATTGTCTTTATCATCAGTGATAATGCTGTCAGTGTGACCTGAACCATAAGTATTAATGTGGTCAATGGCTTCATGAATATCATCTACCACTTTAATAGACAGCTTGTAGTCTAAATATTCAGTCTTCCAATCTTCTTCAGCAGCCGGTGAAACAGGTATAATTTCCTGGGTTTTTGGACATCCAACCAAAGCTACTTCCTTTTCATCAAGGGCTTTCTTAATCTCAGGCAGCACTTTAGGTGCCACATCTTTATGAACTAAAAGAGTCTCTGTTGCGTTACACACTGCAACGTATTGGGTTTTAGAATCAACTACAATTTTTACTGCCATGTCAATCCGTGCATGTTCATCAATATAGCAGTGGCAAATACCGTCTGCATGTCCCATAACAGGTATTCTTGAATTGTCCATAATATATCTTACAAACTCATTTGAACCACGCGGAATGATAAGATCTATATACTCATCCATCTTTAGCATCTCATTAACATCTTCCCTGGTTTCCAAAAGACAAATCCAGCCTGTAGGAATACCTGCCTTGTCTGTGGCTTCAGCGATAATATCAGCCAGTATACGGTTGGTGTTCCTTGCCTCAGAACCGCCCTTTAGCATTACTCCATTACCACTTTTTAGACATAATGTAGAAATTTGAACAAGGGCATCAGGTCTTGATTCAAAAATCACACCTATAACTCCTATTGGACATGTAACTTTATATAAATCCAGTCCCTGGTCAAGTTCAGTGCAAAATACCGTCTTTCCTACAGGGTCTTCTAACTTTATAAGACTGTTTATTCCGTCAACAACATCTTTTATTTTTGCCTCGTCAAATTTCAGCCTTTTTAAAAGTGGCGCAGCTAAGTTTTCTTCTTCGCTCCTTTTTAAATCCTCAGCATTAGCTTTTATAATCTCGTCTTTTCTATCCATAAGTGCCTTGGCAATTTGAGCTAATGCCTGGTTCTTAAGTTCTGTACTTGCTGCTGCTAATTTAACGGATGCTTTTTTTACATTAAATGCCTGTTCTTTTAACAACATAATATCTCCTCACAGCTGTTTTATTTTACACGATTATAACATATCACAGTAATAGCTGCAAGCATGGGAAATTTGTTGTAATATAAAGTTTTATTATGACCTGTTTAAGGAATCGATATCTCTGGAAGTTTTTTTATCCACATCAGATTTGCAGCAGTCTTCGCCTTGGACATTACGGGATTCTAATTTAGATGCTTCCATTACTTTTTCCATAATTATTTCTTTTATTTCTTCTGTAGTTTCCTCAAGATTAAATGTATTTTTTATTTCTTCTAAAAGCTTACCGTCTGAAGAAATTTCTGCTAAGTCTATGTCTAAACATTTATCGTCTGTGCACAGTCTGAATAATGCTTTGTATTCATAATGATCCTCCGTGATATTCAGGTTAACTACTTTTAAGTCTCTGCACTTCATATTTTTTCCTCCTATTTTAAATTATTTTTTATAATTAATTATATACCACCCTATTTATATATTAAAACAAATTTCTATTTATTTGTTAAATTTTTTTAAAATTCAATGGAAGCTGATAAATCCACATTTTCCTAATATAAAATAATATAAATTGAGAAGAATAATTTTGTGGAGGTGTTTTGTATATGAAAAATAAATTTAAAGTAATTTTATTAGTATTTTTAACAGTATGTGTACTAACTTTTACATTCACCGGATGTGCCCGGCCGGACACAGATGAGCAGAACCAGACTGAAACGCTCCCGGAAAGAGACATGCCGGCTGTACCAGGTGATGATATGGGAAGAACTCCTACCCCTAGAACCGGAAATAGAAACGGGAATATTTTAAACAACGACCTTGATGATGACCTTAATATTAATGAGACACCGGGGGTAAATAACGGAAGAAATACAAATGGATTAGACCGTGAAACTCCTGTACAGCAAACAAATTTTGACAAGGAAAGGGCGGACAAAATAACAACCCAGCTTGAAAAAGTTGAAGGCGTTGATGAAGTCAGCGTTGTTGTAAACGGAAATACCGTTGTTGTTGTCTATACCCCAACGGATCCTGATAAAGCTTCAAATGAAACAGATAACATGGTAGTAGAAAAGGTTAAAGACATAGACAATGGTATAACCAAAGTTGAAGTAAGCCGTTCTGCTGCTGCAATGACAAAAATAAGAAAACTTATAGACGACATTGGAAAAAACAAACCCATGGAAGAATTAAATGATATGTTTGAAGATTTAATGCGTATTATAAACCCTCAAAGTTAAACATTTTAGTAATTACACATTTTAGGACAGGCTATACAGGCATTTTCAGGACAGGCAGGTTTGTCTTTTTAAATTCAAGACTAAAAGACAAACCCCTGTCCATATCTAAAAGAGTTTGCCTGATATTTTTTAATAATGATATTTTTTAATAAAAACAAGCTTTGTAAATAACGACCCGGTATCATGCGAAAATCAACAGAGAATCAGCAAAAAATCAACAAAAAATGTGATGCAAATATTTTTTTAGGTTTTGCATCACATTGCTTTTTTAGCTTTTATTTATTGCTGTCTGTATTGTGGTTCCTGCTGTTGGATATACTGCTGTCTTCCCTTTAGTTGTTCTAGTGCATTCTCCAGATTATCGGCTATTTGCTGGAATGTCTGTTTAGCCTGTTCATCCTGTGTTTCAAAAGGGCAAAGGTTTTCATTGTCGCTGCAGCACTTTGAATACCTGCTATGGCCTGCTGCATTTGGGTTTCCACCGTCATTTATTCTCTCCACCTCCCTTCTCTTATCAAAATAAACAGCCATTATATCAAATAATCAGCCTTTAGGTCTGAAAATCAATGAACTTATAAATCCAAAAATTATTGCAGAGGAAATACCGGCGCTGGTTATTTCAAAAATACCTGTAAGCACCCCTACAATGCCTGTCTTTTCTGCTTCTAAAAGGGCACCTCTTACCAGGGAGTACCCAAAACTGCTAATTGGAACTGAAGCCCCTGCTCCGGCAAATTTAATAAGAGGTTCATAAAGTCCTAAACCTCCTAAAATTGCCCCTAAAACAACAAAAGTACACATGGTGTGGGCAGGAGTTAGTTTAAAGCCGTCCATTAAAATTTGTCCTATCGCACAAATAAGACCTCCGATTAAAAACGCCCAGATATAGCTTTGCATTTTTATAAACCTCCTTATATTGCATCTTGTATTACATTTCTAAAGAAACTGCATGAGCAATACATGGGATAAACTCTTTTTGCTGGTATGACATAGGAGACAACAGAGCACCTGTTGCTACCACCAGGATTTTTTTCAACTCGCCTTTTTTCATTCTGTTTATAAAATGTCCATAGGTAGTTACTGCTGCACATCCACAACCACTTCCACCTGAAAAAACAGGTTGCTCATCCTTATATATAATCTTGCCGCAGTCGGTAAACTTTTCTTCCGGCAGGCTGATACCATGCTTTTTTAATAATTCTTTGGCAATTTCATGCCCCACTCTTCCCAAATCCCCTGTGGCAATAATATCATAATCTGATAAATCAATATTTAAATCCCTCATATGGGCTGAAATTGTATCCACCGCTGCCGGTGCCATAGCCGCCCCCATATTAAAGGGATCGGAAAGTCCCATATCCACAACACGTCCGATAGTGGCACATACAACCCTTGGTCCTTCTCCCTCCCGGGCAACTAAAGCTGCTCCGGCTCCTGTAACTGTCCACTGTGCAGTAGGAGGTTTTTGAGCCCCATACTCTGTAGGGTATCTATATTGCTTTTCGCATGCTGCATTGTGACTGGAGGTAGCCGCCAGGGCATTATTTGCAAAATTGCCGTCCACTAAAATAGAAGCCAGAGCCAGCCCTTCCACAGAACTTGAGCAGGCACCGAAAATGCCTAAATACGGTATTCCCAATGTACGGGCAGTAAAGCTGCTTGATATTATCTGGTTTATTAAATCGCCGCTAAAAAAAAATTCAACATCTTCTTTTTTGACTCCGGCCTTTTTTATGGCTATCTCACAGGCATGTTCTAAAAGCTTTCTTTCCGCCTTTTCAAAACTGTCCTGCCCAAGCCATAAATCTTCACTGAACATATCAAAATCATCTGCTAAAGCACATTTTGATTCAAAAGGCCCTCCAACCGCTGCACTTCCTGCAATAACAGGTTTTGATTCAAAAACCCATGTTTGACGGCCCTGCAACAATTACATCCCTCCTAACCCTTGAATTATCAGTTTTATAATTGCTACAACAAAGGCTGAAAAAACGCCGAATACAATAACCGGTCCGGCAATTTTAAACATATTCCCTCCCACTCCCAACACATATCCTTCAGTCCTATGCTCTAAAGCAGCCGAAGTAATTGTATTGGCAAACCCGGTAACAGGTACTGCAGTCCCTGCCCCTGCCCACTGTGCAATATGGTCGTAAAATCCTAAGGATGTAATAAGTGCAGAAATAAAAATCAGCACCGCCGAAGTAGGGTTGGATGCGGTTTCCTCTGTAAATCCAAAATAGTTAACAAACACCGTTTTAATTGCCTGTCCGAGGGTGCATATCAATCCTCCAGTAAAAAAGGCTTTAACTGTATTTAGTACTATAGGACGTTTTGGCTCTTTTGACTTTGCCAGTTGTTGATATTCCTGCTGGGTTGGTGTAAGTTTTTTCTTCTTTTTATCTGACATATTATCCACCTTCTAATTGCGTAGTATTGTTTAGGTAATTATTGTTTTGTGTAGTAGTAATTGTCTGCATTAATGTTATTGTATGTTTTATTGTTATCGCTCCATTATGTTATTGTTTGTTTTAATGCAATCGTTACATTAATATTGTTGCCTATTTTATTGTCTGTTTTAGTGTTATTGTCCCCTTATGTTGCTCACCTTTTTTAATGTTATCGTTTAATTAATGCTATTGCTTGCCTTAATGTTATTGTTTACCTTTAATAAAGTTATTGTTTACCTTAATAAGTAGGGTTCTAATTTTTCCTTTAACTCTTTTAATTTTTGTTCATTTTTCTGATACATATTTTTAGCCTCTTCATTTTTGGTTTCAAGGGCATATTTCATAAAATCAGCATGACACTTTTCTAAGTTTGCATACAGCATTTCCTTAACTTTTGGCTGCGGTATATTTATGGAATCGTCAAAAAGGTCAACATACAGATCCCCAGATGAATCCACCTGTCCTATAAAAACATTGTCAATGGATACCCCCATTTTATCCAGCTGGGTTTTTAACCATCCCTGATTAAGTCCTAAAGATGTTAATGGCTCATTTAAAGGAGTTCCGTCCAGTATCACCGTTTGAGATTCTGACCGGGGAGCAACTTTTTTGCCTATATCATGGGCAGTTAAGGGCTTTTTATCACTTTTCATAAATACATTTATTTCACCATTTGATTCCATAAGTGCAAATTCCACATCAGCTAAGTTAAAAACATTTTTAGACCTTAAATCCCTTAAAAGTTCTTCCCCGGTTATTCTTGCCCTAAGCAAGTTTTCTTCCATAATTTTACCGTTTTTAATAAGTACTGTCCCTTTTCCAATTACAATATCGTGAATCAATTTACTTTTTATTGAAAGATAATCTATTGCAACAGGAAGTAAAACCCACACTCCTAAAGCAATAAATCCAAAGGCGATATTTTTTATAACTTTTGTTGATATTAAAGCAGATATAACTGCAATTGCTATATAGCTCATAAAAGTAAAGGGGGTCACATTTGCCATGTTTTTTTTGCCTATAACTCTGGCTGAAAATAAAACTAAAACCAGCAATGAAAAAGATCTTAATAGTATTTCAATCCATTCCTGCATAGCATCACCCATTAGTTTCCTTCATATTGGGGTTCTTCAAATTCTAAAGTTTGAATTCTTTTTTCCAAATCTTCTACGATGCCGTTTATAGTGTTTATTGCTTCATTAAAGACGGTTTTTGTTTCTTCATCCTGTGATTTGACAGAGTATATCCCTAAAGTCCCCTGAATACCTTTTAAATTTGCTAAAGTTTGTTTAACTTGTGAAGCAACAGTCAATTTAATCAACCTCCAATTTTAAGTTTATTATTACACCAATTGTTATTTTTAATCCGTTATAATGTCAGGTAATTTTTCACATATACATTTCTGTTGTATAATAATTAGTGTAAGTGTAAATGTAGTTAAAGCACATAAATATATTTTTGAAAATTTGTCGATGTCCGATAGCGTAAAAAACCCCGGGGGTCGACAACTTTCATTTTTTTGCGTCAAATGCAGTTTCCTTCCGGCTTTGCAGTTTTTTCTCCTGCCTTACTTGACTTTTTATATTACATGAGGTTAAAATATGAATGTAGGCGTCATGCGATGCCTACGGGTTTTTACAGTACCTATGAGGAATTGAAACAGGCCGCTTTTCTGAGTGTAGACTCTCCCAGCTTCCAGTTTTTACAGTACCTATGAGGAATTGAAACTCAAGTGCGAAGAATCGGAAACCAGAAAAGATAATAGTTTTTACAGTACCTATGAGGAATTGAAACCGGTAAGTACAGGAAGTTTGGATGCATCAATTGTGCAGTTTTTACAGTACCTATGAGGAATTGAAACCAATATAAATATAAAATGAATATTAAAAATTTAATAAGGTTTTTACAGTACCTATGAGGAATTGAAACACACATTTGTAGAGGTTGTGTTGCCTCCGCTTATGGGTTTTTACAGTACCTATGAGGAATTGAAACTATATTCGATTTTAGAATGGCTTTGGAAGAAGATACGTTTTTACAGTACCTATGAGGAATTGAAACGTGGTCGGACGCTTGGGATAGTATTAATAGCTTTTGGGTTTTTACAGTACCTATGAGGAATTGAAACCTTGATGACGAAACAATGACCGCATATGAAGCCGTGTTTTTACAGTACCTATGAGGAATTGAAACTGTGGAGCCGATAAGAAATAAAGACGCCTGCTCAAGGGTTTTTACAGTACCTATGAGGAATTGAAACTTGCTATTTCTTCTGCGTCTATTGAGTTAAAAACTGTGTTTTTACAGTACCTATGAGGAATTGAAACTTCGCTGGATTCAATCCTTGCACCGCCATATCCAGCAGTTTTTACAGTACCTATGAGGAATTGAAACTATCGTATTTCCCCGAATTCTCCTTCACAACTCTTAAGTTTTTACAGTACCTATGAGGAATTGAAACAAGGAGATGGGTATTATATGAAGGAAGATTATTTAAAGTTTTTACAGTACCTATGAGGAATTGAAACTTCTGAATGTCGTACCTCCCCGCACTTTCCTTTACAACGTTTTTACAGTACCTATGAGGAATTGAAACAAAAACTGATGTTTACCATTTCTAAAACCTCCTTTGGTTTTTACAGTACCTATGAGGAATTGAAACTGTCTACGTCTTCCGCACTTGGTGCGGGGTCTCCCGGTTTTTACAGTACCTATGAGGAATTGAAACAAAAACTGATGTTTACCATTTCTAAAACCTCCTTTGGTTTTTACAGTACCTATGAGGAATTGAAACAATATTCTCTCATATCGTGCCCATCTCCTTTAAACTTAGTTTTTACAGTACCTATGAGGAATTGAAACAAATCTGAATCCTTCCGGCAAAGAGGTACTTCCTTCGTTTTTACAGTACCTATGAGGAATTGAAACTTCAAAAAAAGTGTTGACAGGGTAGCGGAAACGTGATACGTTTTTACAGTACCTATGAGGAATTGAAACTTCTCCACGCGTAATGCGTGAAGTAACGCCCGAATAAGTTTTTACAGTACCTATGAGGAATTGAAACTCAGCAGAAAATGCAAATTTAGAGTTTGATGACGAGCGTTTTTACAGTACCTATGAGGAATTGAAACTACTCAATTACAGCCTGTTATCTTAATATTTCTTTTAGTTTTTACAGTACCTATGAGGAATTGAAACCTCCACATCTGCCCATTCAAAACCCTTTGCATCTTCAGTTTTTACAGTACCTATGAGGAATTGAAACTTATTTAGTAATATATTGTTTATATGTTATTATATGGGTTTTTACAGTACCTATGAGGAATTGAAACCTACTTTTTTGATTATTTTATATCCTTCTAGATTTATTGTTTTTACAGTACCTATGAGGAATTGAAACAGATAAAAAAAATATCCTGCTTAATAGCAGGATATTGTTTTTACAGTACCTATGAGGAATTGAAACGTATTTATTGCCTTTGCCCATTCGGTGCAAAGTTTTAGTTTTTACAGTACCTATGAGGAATTGAAACTTCTAAGCAATTGCGCCATACCACGGAGAGATCGCCAAGTTTTTACAGTACCTATGAGGAATTGAAACGCGATGATGCGGTGGACGCGGGTGTTCTGTTCACAGGTTTTTACAGTACCTATGAGGAATTGAAACCTGGCGTATTCCACAAGTCAGGGAAAACTGAAAACGTTTTTACAGTACCTATGAGGAATTGAAACCCCCCAGGGAACGGCCACTGTCTGTTCTTATTTTTGCGTTTTTACAGTACCTATGAGGAATTGAAACTAGAATATAAGTAACGGATAAAAAAACCCTCTAACGTTTTTACAGTACCTATGAGGAATTGAAACGACATTTAGCTGTTCTTCTCAACATTTTTTCTCATCGTTTTTACAGTACCTATGAGGAATTGAAACTATAATTCACATGTCTTTCCTCTTTATCCAGAACCTCGTTTTTACAGTACCTATGAGGAATTGAAACTTCCTAAGTTCTTTTTCATATTTATTACCTCCTGTTTGTTTTTACAGTACCTATGAGGAATTGAAACCTAATCCGCCTATGCCCTCTCTTTTAATATGCATAAGTTTTTACAGTACCTATGAGGAATTGAAACTCAAAAAATAAATCTGGTCCATGTTATAAAATAATATGTTTTTACAGTACCTATGAGGAATTGAAACTCTCACAAATGAAAACATTGAAGAGATTAACAATTATGTTTTTACAGTACCTATGAGGAATTGAAACAAGCCAGGGACTGAACCCCTGGCAATATAAATTTTTAGTTTTTACAGTACCTATGAGGAATTGAAACTAAAGTAATCCACTATCAAACAATATCCTTAATTCAGTTTTTACAGTACCTATGAGGAATTGAAACTTTCTCTAGTAATAAAAGATAAAAATAGAAAAGCACCGTTTTTACAGTACCTATGAGGAATTGAAACTTCATTTTATCAACTCCAATCAATGTTTTGATGTTTGTTTTTACAGTACCTATGAGGAATTGAAACTTCGCCCAATGGCCATTTCTTTTGATGTTTCTTCTGTGTTTTTACAGTACCTATGAGGAATTGAAACTTGCTATATTTCCAACACGTTCACTTATTCCCTATAGTTTTTACAGTACCTATGAGGAATTGAAACTTTTTTTTTGCTTTTTTGATTAATCTTTCTTTTAACGTTTTTACAGTACCTATGAGGAATTGAAACACGCCTCTATTGGCATTATTTCGCCATTTATTACCTTGTTTTTACAGTACCTATGAGGAATTGAAACACGCAATAATTTTTGCTAAAAATGTGATTTTTATGAGTTTTTACAGTACCTATGAGGAATTGAAACCTGAGAATGAAGTCAGGAAGAGTGAAAAAATATGGCTCGTTTTTACAGTACCTATGAGGAATTGAAACTTGAAAGTATCATAACTTTCTCTTATTTCATCAGTATGGTTTTTACAGTACCTATGAGGAATTGAAACAAAAATCTCAAATATATATAATTCAACAAAAAGCTAGTTTTTACAGTACCTATGAGGAATTGAAACTAGATGAGGTTTACTCAAGCTATAAATGCTCTAAAATGTTTTTACAGTACCTATGAGGAATTGAAACGTATACAAATGTTAGATGGTATGTCAAACCCCACACTGTTTTTACAGTACCTATGAGGAATTGAAACAGCCTAAGAGTTATAAAAGAAAATTCGGGGAGGTATGAGTTTTTACAGTACCTATGAGGAATTGAAACACCACCTTTCCCAAATTCCTTTATAATCGGATGATAGTTTTTACAGTACCTATGAGGAATTGAAACTTTTTTGAGTCAAGTGTTATCATCCACAAATTTTCTGTTTTTACAGTACCTATGAGGAATTGAAACTTTATAGATTCTTCCTGTTCCTTTATTGCTTTTTCAGTTTTTACAGTACCTATGAGGAATTGAAACATGTTGAACTAAACATTTTTTAGATTGGATCGATTTTAGTTTTTACAGTACCTATGAGGAATTGAAACCCATTTTTTTGCCTCCCTTTTTATTAATTTATTGAAGTTTTTACAGTACCTATGAGGAATTGAAACTATGTCATGGCTGAAACATCCATAGACATAAGAATGTTTTTACAGTACCTATGAGGAATTGAAACACCGGCGAGAGGTCCACGGCCGGCGAGGCCCGGCAAGGTTTTTACAGTACCTATGAGGAATTGAAACCTATCAATCAAATCTTGAAATAACCTGTCACACTCTGTTTTTACAGTACCTATGAGGAATTGAAACTTATCATAGATCAGTATCATGTATCATTATCATTTAGTTTTTACAGTACCTATGAGGAATTGAAACTTGGTATTACTATTGTGTAATAGTCAATATCTTCTATGTTTTTACAGTACCTATGAGGAATTGAAACTGGCATACTATGATTGATGCTGCATTTTGCAGCACCGTTTTTACAGTACCTATGAGGAATTGAAACATTTTGGATTTGCTATACTCGCCCAAAATTCAAAAGTGTTTTTACAGTACCTATGAGGAATTGAAACTATATGAATGTAGAAGTTCTTCAGCAGGTAATGACTTGTTTTTACAGTACCTATGAGGAATTGAAACAAGTACGTGTAGGGGGTATTCCACCCCCTACAACCCCGTTTTTACAGTACCTATGAGGAATTGAAACAAGGTTACTATTATGATGATGATACAGGCAGGAATGTGTTTTTACAGTACCTATGAGGAATTGAAACCCTAATACCGCTTGACATGGTTTCAATCCTTTTGATATGTTTTTACAGTACCTATGAGGAATTGAAACACTATATAATAATAATTATATAAGGAATAAGAATATGGTTTTTACAGTACCTATGAGGAATTGAAACTATAAAAGCAAAAAAATAGAGCCTGTAGCTGTTATAAGTTTTTACAGTACCTATGAGGAATTGAAACCTAGTACTGGTTCAATATATATTGAGAAGAACAAAAGTTTTTACAGTACCTATGAGGAATTGAAACCTATATATCCCATTATCGAATTGGGTTGCTCCTCCAGTTTTTACAGTACCTATGAGGAATTGAAACACTTTACCTTCAACTATAAATTTCCCCTGTTCTTCATGTTTTTACAGTACCTATGA